>ERZ773065.1486-NODE-1486-length-11854-cov-9.013730_pt1 | contig 11854 bp, 10 predicted proteins | sample MGYA00580623_ERZ773065 | MGnify/ENA primary metagenome ERZ773065 (study PRJEB29015, sample SAMEA2738017) | human oral metagenome | biome: human oral; feature: human-associated habitat; material: dental | place: China | collected 2047 ...
AAATCCCCAATACTAAAAAGGTAATCAGAACCATGGCCCCAATCATAAAGGAAAAAGTCAGAACCTGAGGCTGATAACCAGGGATATTTTCTATAAAATCACTCATAGACAGCTGACTAAGCCCAGTTTCTTCAATTTTTTGACTATCTTTGACCACAAGTGCGCTGATATTCTTAACCTGACTAGAGCCGTACTTTAATTCCCTGAAATCCTCCAGCGCCATAAAGACAACTGGCTGAGTTAAGAAGCTATTATCCACCGTGAAGCCAACAACTTGATAAACGTGCTCACTACCATTGAGCTGGAGCTGGTCGCCCAGTTTCACACCTTTTTGCTGCAGGCGCTTATCCGCAATGACTTCATGAGCATTCTCAACAGGACGTCCATCAATAACATCTGGTGCCAGAAAACTATCCCAGGAAAGACCAAAAACTTGAGCGTTGAGTTTATCCGTCCCATCTTCATAATTGGCCACTGCCGCCGTCTGTCCCAAAGCAGCGATTGAGTCCCTTTGAAGCAGGTTACTATACTCCTCTTCCTTGAGAATCGAAGCTACCAGATTCTTATTGGCGTACTCCGACAAGACGATCGACTCAGCCTGCCATTGGTCCAAAGCCAAGCGATTGAGTCTAGCCAAGCCGACAGAAAGACTGGATAAAAAGAAAACCATATAGGTAATGAGAAAGACCACAGCAACCACTAAACGATAGCGTCCGCGGCTGTAGACAATCTCTTTAAAAGCTAAAAACAAAGCTGTCCTCCTTTGAGATATTGAAGACCATTATATCATAAAGAAGCAAGCTAGAAAAACATATGAGACTAATAGTGACTAGATTCAGGCGAAAATCACTCATTCACTAAGTCAGAAACATTCCGTGAAAGAAAATCGTAAAATAAAAAGAAACAAGCACGGACTTCAGTTCATCTACCGAAGCTTGCCTTGTTTCTTTTCTCTAGGTTTCGACCGCTATCTGACCCGCTCCTTCTCTTATCCAGAGCAGATTGAAAATCGGCTTATTGCTTGCTCCTTTGTTATTTCTAAATCCATAACTTTAACTACTTTTCATAATGGTATACTTTATCTCAAAAAATACATATTTGAAATTATATACAATTTGTCACATTAACCTCATCAGTAATTTAATATAACGAAAAATTTTTAAGCTACATTAAACTGCAAAAAAGACAACGACTAGCAATAGTCCACCAATCCACGCTCCCGTGAAGGGAGCGACTTGACCATTGCACCATTACATCGTCCAGTAGTATTATTTCAATCCACGCTCCCGTGAAGGGAGCGACTACGGTCGCTCTAGCTGGCGTGACGTGCGTACTGATATTTCAATCCACGCTCCCGTGAAGGGAGCGACGTTTGTTCATGATTTACCTCATATTCTCCAATTTCATTTCAATCCACGCTCCCGTGAAGGGAGCGATGCTTCAAAGGCTGTAGGGCAGCTTGTCGGTACTTTATTTCAATCCACGCTCCCGTGAAGGGAGCGACGCTCCTCAGTTGGAAATCGGAACTTTCGCAACTGGATTTCAATCCACGCTCCCGTGAAGGGAGCGACTTGCGAGATTCTGAAAGCTTATGATTCATACGTTATTTCAATCCACGCTCCCGTGAAGGGAGCGACGTAATTTTCTAACCACATCTCAGCGACTTCCTGATTTCAATCCACGCTCCCGTGAAGGGAGCGACGCAGGCAGCGGGTGACATCTTCGGTCTCAAGCTAATTTCAATCCACGCTCCCGTGAAGGGAGCGACGTCGTTGTTGGCTCGGTTCAAACCATGCAAAGAGAATTTCAATCCACGCTCCCGTGAAGGGAGCGACCAAATTTGTGTTATTGCAATTGAGTGTGATGTTATTTCAATCCACGCTCCCGTGAAGGGAGCGACTGTAGGTGTTAGTGCCTAGTCTAGCAACTTTGAAAATTTCAATCCACGCTCCCGTGAAGGGAGCGACGCTTTGTATCAGAAATCATACAAGCTCGGAAACAGATTTCAATCCACGCTCCCGTGAAGGGAGCGACGCTAGCCAAAAAGACTACTTGGGTCAGTATCAAAATTTCAATCCACGCTCCCGTGAAGGGAGCGACAATTATGAGCGCAGACAAGCGTTATTAAGGGGTATTTCAATCCACGCTCCCGTGAAGGGAGCGACGAATTTATCTTCTAATGGCTTCGAGCCTTTTATTATTTCAATCCACGCTCCCGTGAAGGGAGCGACGGGAGCCTTATGGGCAAGTTATACCGACTTAAAAATTTCAATCCACGCTCCCGTGAAGGGAGCGACATGATGGTTATTTAACGTCTTGTTGCTTATCAACCATTTCAATCCACGCTCCCGTGAAGGGAGCGACGCGGCTGCAAGGCTCGGGCTCTTCTATGCCCAAAGATTTCAATCCACGCTCCCGTGAAGGGAGCGACCAAACAATTGCTAGTATGATAGCTCAGCGACCGATTTCAATCCACGCTCCCGTGAAGGGAGCGACCACTCGTTGCCCTTTTTTTCCTTTGACCCACCAAATTTCAATCCACGCTCCCGTGAAGGGAGCGACCCCTAACCTTGTGATGGATTCCCTTCACAGTCCCATTTCAATCCACGCTCCCGTGAAGGGAGCGACTAAGCCCAATCGTATATATATCAGCGGAAGTCTAATTTCAATCCACGCTCCCGTGAAGGGAGCGACAGCGCGTAGTTGCACTGTTTTAGGCAAAAATCATCTTTCGAGGAAAGAAAACTCTTCTAGAATTTCGAATTTTTGCCTTATTTTTGTTTGTTTTTTGCGCGAAAGGCCTGCTTTTTTATGAGCAACCACTATTCACACTAAACTATTTAAAGGAGTAATACCCCTATATCAGGATCATAACTCGTATCACGTCCAATCGTTTCTAGACGATTTTGCCAGTTTTTTCCTAGCAAATAAAAACGAATACTGTCAGACTCAGTGTCAATAATACTCAAAAGTTGAGCCTTTATTTCTACAAATTCTGCTGGAGTCAGCGAGCATTCAAAGACCGAGTTCTGAACACGCTGTCCATAATCCACACACAGTTTCGCCACGTGACGCAATCGCTTTCGGCCTCGTGCCGTTTCTGTATTGACATCATATGTCACTAATACCATCATAAACCAACTCCTATATCAAAAATGGTGGATAGGATTCCAATTCTCCACGGATTGTCTTGGCCAATAACTGTGCTTGGACATAGGGCAGTAACATCAATTTCACCTTTTCTTTAGTAAAAGGATGTTCTACTTCCTGATGTTTCCGCTTTTGCCAGGCTTCAATAAAGATTTTACGCCCTTTTTCAGTTAATATGACACTTCCATTTTCTTTAAAGTCAAAATGTTTTTTGTTTAACTGAGCTTTATTTATCAAAGAAAAGACAAAGCGATCAACAATATAAGTACGAAATTCTTCGACTAAATCCAATGCTAAGCTAGCACGACCTGGTCTATCCGTATGGAAGAAGCCAACATAACTATCCAGCCCCACTGCTTCCAAAGCAGACTGGCATTCATATGTTAACAAACTGTAGCCAAAAGATAACAGAGCATTAACGCAATCTAACGGAGGCCGCCTGGTCCTCCCGTTAAACTGAAAAGTCTCCTTATCAGTTAATACTAAATCATTAAAAATACGAAAATATTGGTTTGCTGCCTGACCTTCAATTCCTAAAAGAGAATCCTTGTCTTCAGCTGCTTGAACCTGTTCCAATGCCCACGTCAATTCTGTATTCACTTCTTCAAAGAGACGGCTATCGATCCGATCCCGATGGTCACGCTTGAAACGCAATAAATATTTTCTAGAATTTGAAATCTTAGCAAGAATAAAACGTTTTGCATATTCTAGAGATTGTTCTTCATCCGCCAAACGATAGTGCTGTCTCCTTAACAAAACATTCCCATTTGTTTGCCCAACAAATCGTCCACAAAAGCGTCCCTGTGGTGTATGAAAGGACAAATTAATCTGATTTTCAGCACATAGTTCAATCAAAGAAGGAGACGCTCCTAAATAAGAAAAACAAACAATGCCATCAATAATTCGATACGGGAAACGACTGATAACTTTACCTTCTTGCTTGATAACGATGTTGTCTCTTTCACGCGTTAAATAAAAATTATCTTGAGTCAAATATAGAGTATTAAGCAGCTTTTTCATAAGCTATCCTCACTTTTTAGTGCTTGGAAAATATAATTGTCAACATTGCGCGCCTTTTTGCTCAAACGCGGCATGCAAATATCAACTAAGGAGCATAACTGACAGTTTTTAAAATACTCAGCTTTTGGAATAAGCTTTTTATCATAATATTCATGCATTTGGCAAGCCAACTCAGCTACTTCTTTTCGTAAATCAGAAGTGATTTCTATTAGCTTCTTTTGATTTACACTATGATAATAAAGATAACCATAATCAATTGCACACTCAAGAGTTTCTTCCAGACAAATCGTTTGAGCAACCAGCTGAACAATGTCACGAGTATCCTTTTTAGGTTTTCCACGCTTATATTCAATAATGACAGGAAGCCATTTGCCACGTTTTCCTTTTAGCGGAATTCCTTTTTCATCCTTATGGAATTCAACCACATCTAATATCCCATAGAGACCAAGCTCTTTTGATGAGACATGCATGGCTCGTGAGGTAATGACATCCTTTCGCTTCTCTTTAATATAAGGATTGTCCGCCTTTTGATGCAAAATCTGCCCATGAGCTGTCGCTTCGTTTTCAGCCCACTGCTGCTCAATATGAATCAAACTCCATTGGCGCTTGCAGAATTGGAAATGCTGAATACCAGATAACATCAAATAGTCGCTTTCAGCATACGCCATATTACAACCCTTCTATGATATCAACTTTCAATCCTTTAGCCTCATATTCTGCTAATTTTTCTTGATTAAGATGAATGCTGTAGTCATCGTAATTATCTTTATCCTGTTTTTCTTTGTCATATTCAATCAAATCAAAAACACGCGCACTGGAAACATTTCCTAACTTATTAGAATGAGTAAACCAGAAGACTTCCCTCACGCGCATAGAACCTTCAGGACGAGCGGATGACGCATCGTTTTCAAAAAGACTAACGAGCACTTCCTTAATAACTTCAGCATCTTCGTTAGAGAATCCTGTTTTTTCAGCAAAATTTGGATTAATCGAACCTTTGATGACATAGACGCCATAGTCCACAAAATGCTTAGTTCCCATCGTATCAGATGAACGTCCACCTGCTTTTTTAGGTTCGACACCATTTGTACTTCTAGTAATCTGTAAACTAGAGATGATGATTGGATCCAAAGATTTAGCCATGCTGACAGAAACTGGTCCACGAATAGCAAACGAGCGATCTTTTAGATAAGTGAACACTTGACCAAACGAACGGACATCCATCCATAATTGATTCGCTTTTTCATTAATTTCTTCATCTGATTCTTTTCCTGTAAATTGAGTCTTGAACCGTTTCTCAAGTGAATTAAGCCCATCCTCAATGCGATCATTTGCTTGTACAAAGATGGTGTAGCCAAAATCCTGCATCCGATTGCGGATTTTGCGCTTGATGGCCACATCACTGATTAAACCTTGATTGGCTGCATTTGTTCTTGGCATATTTCCTGATAAGGGATCTCCATTTGCATTAGCTTCCCTCACTTCAACCGTGACCATAAAATCAATCTTGTGTTCCAACATCTGCTATTCCTCGCTTTCATTTTTCTCTTGTTTTGTATAAAAGAACTGCTTTTCAGCATAGTAACCAAAAATAAATTGATAATCCAAGGGATCATTGATATCCTTCTTTGCCATTAGGGGGCTGAGTAATCGGACAATTTCTGCTCGCTCTTTATCCAATTTATTAAAAATTCCATGAGCATTTAACTTTACAGTTTCTTCATAAGGTTTAATTTTATTTGTCAAATTCATCATTAACTTGGCAGGCTGGCTGGTATAGGCGTTCCAGTACCTCTCGGCATTTGTAACTCTTTCCTGATTATTACCATCTATTCGATATCGCTGAGTTTCAATTAGCTCAAATATAGCTAATAATCTTCCAAAAAGGTAGGAACGATTGGTATTTTCGTGGTCTAACATTGGTTTAAACTCCCTTCCATATTGTTTGTGTAAAATCGCTAAACTTATTTGCTGCACCTGAGACCAGTGATTAGGATACTTTTGTCGCTGTTTAATATTCGTTTCTAACTTCTTAACGATAGTACTAGGCACTGGATTCCCATCAATTAAAGCAGTTACTAATTGCTGATATTGATCGCTACGGAAAGAATCATTATCTAACTCTAAATAACGCTCCCTATCAACACCGTAGGCAACATTAATAATCTCATTAAAAGTAGGCGTTTTAAGTCTATAATCTTCTGCTTTAGTTTTTGCTTCCCAAGAGTAGTTTTCCTGCCATGATTCCAGATTTTTCAATAACTGTGAAACTTGGAGCTGGCGGAAATATTTTAAAGCAATACGACCATTGCTTGTTTTATTTAGTATTGCAACATAGTAGGTTGCATCATTGCCAAACAATTTTCGCCCCTTAATAAACGAAGATCCTATATTCTTGTTTTCTTCGTTCGGTTTAATGAAAACAAGACTATCTTTTTCATCTTCATCATCTTCAAATAATTCATTAAAAACCGGCTTAACAATATCCAATTGACTCTCATTCGCTAAATCATCGCTAAACCAGTTGATGAGATATTGTGACGATCCCAGCCAAGTACTGCTGTTGTTATTTTCCAGCAGATACTTAATCATTAAATGAATTTTTTCTGAAGTTTCATAGCCAACGCTAAAAACATCTTCCCGCTCCTTAAAGCGCCCTTTATAGGCCTCTCCTTTATTACTAACTGAAATAATTTTAGCATTCCCCATCAGTCCTCGATGCTTATTGGTAATTTGCTCCGTTCGTCCGCTAATATTACATGTTCTCAAATTATCCTGATTAGCAGTCAGAAACGAAATAAAGGATTGGTGTAATGCCTTGTAGCTAGTCACTGATTCATCTTTAAAGCCATGAAATTGTACAATTGAAAACTCTAAGAAATAAGCTGATAAATCAACAGTCTTGTTTTTTCCATCAGAGTCAGAATAGGCGATTTTCAATCCCTTCCTTTGGTAATTATCACCATATAAAGACTGAAGAATACTACTTAGAAAATCTGTTTGGAGAATAAATTGCTGAATTTTCATCAAAAAATCCTTGACTTCACCTTCCTCACAATAAGTAATCCAACTAGCTAATTGTTTATGAAAATCATCATATTGTGATTGACTTAACTCTGGTACATAATAAGAAAACTTATCTACAAGCGGATGTGGAGCTGGATTGCTTCCAGATCTTGCTACAGAATTTGAGGTCACAGGAAATATGATTGTTTGATTCTCAGCATCCATGATTTCTGCTTTATAAAGACTCCCATCCTGATCTAATTTAACTGCAATAATATTTTTACCATTTGACTTCAAGCTAGTATGATAAAGCGGAAGCAAAACAGGTTCACCAATACCTTTTTGTTGGTCAACTAAACCTATCTCCTCCGCCATTTCATAAGCATTTAAGAGCGAAGTAAAAAAATCCATTAGCTTTCCCCTTTCTCCATGACTTCGTATTCTTTGTACTCGTCGTCAACTGATTTAATCTGACCAGGCACCTTAAATACGTAACTAGACAAAGTATTTACAATCTCACACTCAGACTGAGGCTTAAACTTAACCACTCCATTTTCCATTACTGTTTTAGTGAAATACGACTTTAATGGAGTTATTTCATCTGTTGGATAGGCGAAAGAATGAAACATAATACCCAAATCAATAGTAACGCCATCGTAGTAAGAAGGGGTGTTCTCATACTCTTCCTGACTAATTTCATCGACTAAGCCAAAGCATTCCGTCGTACCAAGGAAAATATGTCGCCGACCACCTTTTCGAATAGAACGCTCCATAATAGCTTCATGCTTGTTGGGTAGCCTATCTTGCATTAAATCTTCACGATTTGCATTCCAAATGAAATGGAATTTCACTAAGTACTCCACATCACTCAAATATGAAACATAGCTTAAATCTGCACTATAATCATGTAGCAAAGCACGAACGCCGTGTAGCTCTGTCTGAATTTGATTAACAACTTTAACTTCAGTGACAATATTTATGAATGTCGGCTTATGATAAATACTATCAACTATGCCTTGCAAAGCTTGTCTAGTAGGAACTGAGTACGATGATCTCTCTGATCCTCCTTTAGTTGCAGGATTCGTAAAAAGCGCCCGATCTCCACGCACCCTCGCATAGAAATTTCTTGATCTGTACAAGGTTAAAACCTCCTTCTGTGATTCTATAAACCTATCTTAGCACTTGAAACTTCAAAAGTCAATTATTTTCTTTCTATATTTAGTGTTTATAAAATAGCTGTTGATTATATGAATCAATTTTGATATAATCTAGCCATCATAGTGCTATCTATGTGGATTGAAATTATATTTAGTGCTTATTTATGCTGATTACAGGCCAACGAAGTCCTCTACTGACTCTCGTTGGCCTGTTTTCTTTTAACTGTTACATCAGGAAACTTCCTGACTCTAGGGTGATCCCCTTTTTCTCATCATAATAACCATCTGACAGTATCTGAATTTGACCGTTCAGATATGATTTTGTCGCTTCAAGCACTTGATCGTGCTTACGAACGTTTACCGTATAGGGCTGCAATTCCTTTAAAAGGGCTTTTATTATTTGATAGTCTTCAACAGATGGGTAATCATATTCACACAATTCTTCTAAAACCAACAACTTCTCAATAGCGTCTCCATACGGAACCAACACCCCTACTGTGTCATTGTTTATTAGATTCATTTTCAAACCAGCAGTTTTAAAGGCTTGTTTTAACTTTCCTTTAAAATTATTTTTATCTTGATATGAATTTACACTTAAATAGTCATAAACGGATTCACCGTGCGACAAAGGATAATCCATCGAACCTTGATTATTAGCATAATAATATTCAAAAAAATCCCGATTTAAAAGCGACATTTCAATAGGTGATGAAATCTTATGTAGAATATATTCTGTAGCGTCTTTCTTAGCTTTTATTTCTTTAAGTGATAAGATATTTTCTTCTTCATTTGTGAGATTAACTAAGGTAACTTGACCTTTATCACGTTTACCTTCACGATTACATCGTCCACTAGCTTGCACAATTGAATCAACACCTGCATAAGATCGAATGACGCGATTAAAATCAATATCAACTCCAGCTTCAATTAGTTGTGTACTAATACAAATAATAGGTATTCCTTTTTTTAGATGCTGTTTAATTTCCGATATAAAGTCTAATCTATGCTGAGCACACATATTAGTCGAAAGTTGATAAATAGGTCTATCAGTCAATCCTTCAAGCATCATATAGAATTTATCAACTGTCTTTTTGGTGTTAAAAATCGCAAGAATAGACTCATCATTTCCCAGTACAAAATCTACTAAATCTGACAGATTCGAATGTTGATTGTTTTCATCGAATTTTCTAAGTTCTGTTCTTGAAAAGACTTCTTTTTCGTCATGAGTTAACTCAACAATATCAGCAGCTTCACCATATTTTCCTCCATAAGAAAGTTTATGTTTAATTGCAGTAGAATCATAAGCCGGCTGTGTAGCCGTACACAAGATAATAGTCGTGTTCATAACTTTATTTAAGAAATTCATGGTTAAATTAAATAAAGTTGTCACCTCAATAGGCAAAGATTGTACTTCATCTAAAATCAAAACACTATTAGCTAAACTTGAAAAGCGACGAATGTTTGCTGACTTTGTCTTAAATAATGTTTGAAAAAATTGTACCATTGACGTAAGAATAGTCTGACTATCCCAACTTTCAATAAGATAGTTAGACATAGCAGCTTCTTTCTCATCATTATCGTCAGTCTGTTTAACAACATTGGAATGGTGCTCTAAAACACCTAGCTCGCCAATTACTTTCCTAATTTCAGAAGCATTTTGCTCCAGGACAGATAAAAATGGTGTAATATAGAAAAATCTTGATTTATTTTGATCAACCAACTGATGAAAGGCATATCTCATACTAAGATTCGTTTTTCCAGCGCCAGTTGGCAGATCCAAACGATAGATTCCCGTTGAATCTTTTTCACCCCTACTCTTAACTCGTTCACCAATTTGTGAACGAATCTCATTAAGTCTTGTAGTGGGATGACTAAAGCTACGATATTTTCGCTCAATAGCTTCAAGATAAGACTCATTTAGTTTTTGTTTTTCTTCGTCTTTTAAAGGTTCAATGAGTAAGCCATAAGCATTGATAGTATCTAGTATATCTGCATTCTTCAAAAAAGATAAGTACATCCGAATAAAACAACCACTATAATATTCTTTCTCACTTTCATCAGACCAACTAAGTTTAGACCAGGCTTGCTGGTAATTTGCAAATGCTTTTTCGATTAAATCGTTTAAATCTTTGTAACCATAATCATTTAATTTATCTTTCAATTCTTGAGCAAAAGGTAGAATATCTTCTTGGTAAGAATCATTCTTCATGCATTCTATCATTCTATGCCTTAATTTGTTGAATGCAAATTGCTCTGCTTGAACACCTTCATCTTGCAGAGGAATGTCATACATACCGTGGTGAGCTGAAATGACATAGGCACTGATCTCTTGAAAAAGTACCCTGTCTGCTAACGGAACACTTGATTTTTTTAAACAAGCTTGTATATTCTGAAAGAGATAGATAGCTCCAGCAGATGAATGATCAACATGCTTGTTAGGGTGCATTTCCAATTTATCTTGAAAAGCTTTATTTGCCTTACCTAAGTCATGATATAAGCCTAGTAAAAAAAGTACATCACCCTGTCCTAAAGATTCCGCTTCTTTTCTTCCACTTTCAGCAACATTCGTTAAATGTATTTTTAGCGATTGCATTTCGTTCGTATCACGATTATAATGAGCTTTTATCATTTTTATCCTCATTTCATTTAGTGTTAATGTTGGGAAAATAATCCAACCTTAAATTTCTAATTTAGATTAAATCGCCCAGAAATTAAAGCGCTTTCATTTTTTAGAAAAAATAATTTCTGAAAGATTATAGACAGAATATTTAAAAGTATAATATAGTAGTCCTAGGAAACGAATCCTTTATCAAAGTGACCATATAAATAAAGACATTACTAATCAGCTATACTATAAGTATTTAGCTTTAATAAAAATTAAAATTTGCTGATGATTCTCATAGGAACATATTTAGAACACTATATTAATATCATTGTAAACTTAAACATTCAAAAATTCAATAGATAATGAGGATTTTTGTGACTTTCTTCTAAAAAATGCTACAGCATTTGCTATAGCGCTCATTTTCCATTCTTCTATATCTCCATATCTGCCGCTAGGAAGAGTGATACTAGGCTCATGACTCAGTAATGGCGGCAGGCTATCTGACTCCTTTCGACTGAAGACTTCCACTAACACCAGAAGAAAATGAGCTTGTTGTAGCTGTTCTAGACTGATTTGATGAACACCCACTTGTCCACGCTCCTCTTCAATTATTTCGCAAAAAGTGAGGCATTAAGGATTCCGCGACCAACTGTATACAGCTTGGTTTCATCATCTATCTAGTTTTCGATATGTCAGTCTGTTTTGAGCTTTTAGAAGTCTACATCCATCAGTTAGAACAACAAAAAGAAAAAATCATAATCGAGTAAGAAAATTTTTTGAAACTTTTGGGGCAGATTTTGGGCCTAGATACTAAAAACCCTTGAAAATCCAGTGTTTTCAAGGGTTATTTAAATATAACATATGTCCCCTGCCGGAATCGAACCAGCAACTACTCCTTAGGAGGGAGTTGTTATAT
>ERZ773065.1489-NODE-1489-length-11819-cov-5.278987_pt1 | contig 11819 bp, 14 predicted proteins | sample MGYA00580623_ERZ773065 | MGnify/ENA primary metagenome ERZ773065 (study PRJEB29015, sample SAMEA2738017) | human oral metagenome | biome: human oral; feature: human-associated habitat; material: dental | place: China | collected 2047 ...
TCACGTTGGACTAGCCGTGCTTTAATGAGAGTATGAAGTTTGCAACCTGGCGGGAATTTGTTGAGGATCAGGCTGAACAGCCTTATTTTCGGGCATTGATGAATCGGGTTGATGCGGAGCGTGAGAGATTTGATATTTATCCGCCACGTCAGGATATGTTTTCATGTTTCGCGGTTTGTCCGCTGGACAGAGTGAAAGTGGTAATCATTGGGCAAGACCCGTATCACGGGCCAGGGCAGGCGCATGGTATGAGTTTTTCGGTGCGTCCTAGCGTGAAATTGCCACCAAGTTTGCAAAATATTTTTAAAGAGTTGGTTGATGATCTTGGGGTGGATATGCCGAACAGTGGTTTTTTGGAACCGTGGGGTAAACAGGGTGTACTGTTGATGAACACTAGTTGGAGCGTTCGTCGTAGCCAGGCGGGCAGTCATGCCGGATATGGTTGGATGGAGTTTTCCGAGAATCTATTAAAGATGCTTAATAATTATGATCGGTCGCTGGTATTTATACTTTGGGGCGCGCACGCTCAAAAAGTTGGACAGGTGATTACTAATCCGAAACATTTGAAAATATCTAGTGCGCATCCGTCGCCGTTTTCGGCACATCGCGGGTTCTTTGGTAGTCGGCCGTTCTCGCGTGCTAATGATTTTCTGGTGCAACAGGGTCGCGAGGCAATTGACTGGCGTTTGCCTTGAGTGATGAAGAATAGTTTTATGTGGTATTGTGCTACTTATGAATAAAAAACCACCCAACTATTGGGTGGTTTTTAAAGCGCTATAACTTACTATTTGCTAGACTTTTTAGCCTTTTTGTCTGATTTTGGAGAATCAGCTTTTGTGGCTTTATCAGCGTTAGCTTTCTTGGCTTTATTTGCCAGCGCGGCACGGCGAGCTTCAGCAGCTGCTTGACGAGCCTTAAAGCGATCAACGCGACCTTCGGTGTCGATAATCTTCTCCTCACCAGTGAAGAATGGGTGAGAAGCTGATGAGATATGAACTTTGACTAATGGATATTCGTTGCCGTCTTCCCATTTAATAGTCTCTGTTGTTGGCGCTGTTGACTGAGTCAAGAACGCAAAGCCCGCTTGATCGTCGCTAAATACGACAGGGCGATAGTTCTGTGGGTGAATACTGCTTTTCATAACCTTGGTATTTTAGCAAAAAACCGCAGGTATTGCAATATTTACCGAAAGGGCGTGCGGGCATCTTGACGCATCAGTAAAAAGCAGCGCATAATTACAAATGAGATATCCTAATTTAGGAGGAGTATGTGTTATGGAAAAAGGTTCTTCTATATATCGTCGGAGTAGGGACGCTGGTTCGGAATATTTAGTGGGAGAGGCTCTTCGTCGCTCTAAGGAATTGGCGGTGGCGGGAGAGGTAAGGGAGATATTAGAAAATCCCGATAAAACCGAATCCTTTGAGCTATATAATTCGGGAGAGCCAGAGCGTATGATAGCGCTAGTTGGCGGTGAGTTTGGGGTTAGAGTCGACCGGACACCGGGTAATCCTAAAGAGGTAACTGCAAAATTATTTAGGCCGCATGAGGCGGTTCAGGAGAGACTGGAGGTATCAATTGAGGAATCTAAGACTCATAAGACAGCTCAAAGTTTAGACGAAGAAGTCTTACTGGATTTCCACACTTCGGTCGTAGCCTTTGATGCGCGTCGTATATGCGTAGAAGATGGAGTTCCTTCGGGAGAAAAAGTTTCATTGCTATTCTTTAAGCTGTCAGCAAACGTATCGGGTGAGCCAACTCCGCCTATGACCGTGGAAGATTTGAACCGCAAGACTAGTACTTATGGTGCTGTCGTTTCGGATAGTGGAATTGAGTATTTTGAGTTTACTGAAGGTTGTGATGTTAAAAAGGTATCTTCTATAGATTCACCTCTAGATAATAGTTTAGAAAAAATAGAGCTTAGCGAGGAATTGGAAAAATTCGTCCAATCTCGTCAAGGGGTGGTTGCTCCTGGTGAGAATTAGTGGTATAATCGTCGGGTAACTAATTTTAATGACACAATCCGTTTCACACTCCACATCGTGAGCGGATGAGGCAAAAGGAGAAGGAAATGTCTGTAAAGGTAGACATTAAGGCTTTGCTGGAGTCAGGTGTTCACTTTGGACACAAAACCAGCCGCTGGCACCCAAAAATGGCGCCATATATTCACAGTAAGCGTCAGGACAGTCACATTATTGACTTGGTCAAGACAGTTGAGGCATTGGACAAGGCATTGCCAGAACTAACAAAAATCGCAGCGTCAGGCCGCAAAGTATTGTTTGTTGGTACGAAAAAGCAAGCCAAAGACGTGGTGCGTCAGGCTGCTGAAAAGATCAATCAGCCATATGTGGTTGAACGCTGGATCGGTGGTATGTTGACCAACGGCGCGACGATTACTCAGCAGATCAAAAAGCTGAAGAACTTGGAAAAGCGCATGGCGTCAGGTGATTTGGAAAAGCGCTACAACAAATTGGAAGTACAGCGTTTCCAAGAGGAAATCGATAGCTTGAACGTTAAATATGGCGGTATCAAAGATTTGATGGGCAAGCCAGGTGCAGTGGTCGTGGTTGATGCTTTGACTGACGCAAATGCAGTGCGTGAAGCTCAGACTTTGGGTGTGCCGGTATTTGCTATTGTTGATACCAATGTCAATCCAACTGGCATCGACTACGTCATCCCTGGTAACGACGACGCTATCAAGGGTATTCAATTGTTGTTGGATTATTTCACCGAAGCTGTTGCCGAAGGTGCGGGTAGTGTAAAGGTTGAAGAAAAACCAGCTAAAAAAGAGGAGAAATAGGATGGGCGTTTCTGTTGACGATATTAAGAAGTTGCGCGAATTGACCGGCGTAGGCTTGACTGACGCTAAAAAAGCTTTGGTTGAAGCTGAGGGCGATTTCGATAAAGCTTTGGAAGCTATGCGCAAAAAAGGCTTGACGAAAGCTGAAAAGAAAGGTGACCGCGAAGCCCGTGAAGGTTTGATCGAAAGCTATGTTCACTCTGGCCGAATTGGCGTTATCGTTGAGGTAAACTGCGAAACCGATTTTGTGGCTCGGCTTGACGATTTTAAGACTTTGGCACACGAAATTGCTATGCAGATTGCGGCGATGAATCCAAAGTATGCTTCTACAGAAGATATCCCAGCCGAGGAAATGGAGCGGGTGAAGGCTGAGCTGATGGCGAGCGAGGCATTAGCAAGCAAGCCTGAAGAAATGCGCGAGAAGATCGTAGCTGGTCAGCTGAACAAGCACTTTGCTGAGCAGGTTCTTATGAGTCAGGCGTACATTTTGGACGATTCTAAGACTGTTGAACAGCACATTAAGGAAGCGATTGCTAAATTGGGCGAGAACATTGTGGTTCGCCAATTTAAGCGAATTGAACTTGGTGTCAGCGAATAGATTTTACGCACAGAAAAGAAATCGGTTGCAGCAATGTAGCCGATTTTTTGTTTTGTCAATATTTACCATAAGTATATTGACAATATCGCAAATATGTGCTAGTATGGTTACATATCAAAAATGACAGTAAAAACAAAAAAAGGAAAGATATGAGCGAAACGTTAGGCAAAAATACAGCCGCTTCTCCGGAAGTTACATATATGGAGCCACAGAAGAAAACGCGTGATGAGCGTATTGCTGACGGTCAGGAGAAAGTTGCTGCGCTGAAGAATAAGGCTAAAGAAGGTCTTGGTCGCGTATGGAAGGGCTTGAAGGACAGTTTTTATATTGGTGTAAGTCGTGGTTCTGAATTACCTGGGCAGGTCGCAGAAAGGGTCGATCAGGCTAAGGAAAAAATCAGCGACACCTATACTGTAGCAAAAAATAAGGCTACGGAATTATTTGCGGGTGGTCGTGAAGTTATTTATCAAAAAGCGGCAGAAGCTCGTACACGCAAGAGGGTGAGGCAGTGGCAGCGTGAAATGCGTGCAGGAGATCGAGATGTATCTCGAAGTGAGCGTGAGGCCGAAAGACAACAATACCGCCAAGCACGAGAACAGGATAAGCAAGATAATGAAGCTGACAAGTCGACAATTGATAGCAATAAAGAGACTGTAAAAAATTCTAAGCAAGAGCAAAAAGAAGCGGCTGCCAAGTTGGAGAAAGCAGAGAAGGAGCGACGAGAAGCGGAAGAAAGGGCTAAGAAGGCGGCCGCTGAGGCTGATAAGGCCAAGCAAGCTTCAGATGCTGATTCGTCCAATGACAAACTACGCCTAAAAGCTGCTGAAATGGCTCATTTAAGTGCGGCAACTAATGCGGCTCTGGAGAATGCTAAGATTGACGTAAATAATCTCAAGAGCACAATTGATTCTACTGAGGAAAAAATTCACAATACTGAAGTAGCAATAAATGAAATCAAGGAGAAAATAAGAGATCGTGCTGCAGCTGCTAAGGAGCGTAAGGATAAACGAAGAGAGGCTCGTAGGGAGTATCTTGGCGATAAGTGGGAATCTGCTAAAGAGAAAATTGCGCGAGTTGCTGGCAAAGGTGCCGACTGGATGAAGCAGCTCGGTAAGAGTATTTCATCAGGAGCTGGTAGGCTCGCCAGAAGGGTGGCAGACAGGCTTGATCCAGTAGAGTTAGATAGTAACAAATAAGCATAATTGATAATAAAAAATAAAAAGGATATCATAAAATCATGAATAACGACCAAACCCAATTAAACATTCGAGCAACAATAGTCACCAAGGCGCAGCTGAATGCAATCGGCATTAGTCTGCCAGACGATCAGATGCAGGCGCTGATCCAGCACGTAGAGGAGACAATTAACGAGCGGATCAGTGAGGAGGTTGTTGAATCTTTGACTGATGAACAGTTGGCGGAGTTGGTAAAAATGCAGGACAGTAATGCGCCGGCTGAGGAAATTGACGCATGGATTCGTGAGCGTGTTCCAGAATATGATGAAATTATCGAAGATAATGTAACGATTGTTCTGGGGGAACTGGTAGAAAATTCCGACGCGATTCAATCATAAATAATATAAATAAAGCGCATCCGCCTTCTTATGAGAGGGCGTTTTATTGCGTGGAAATAATGAGGCAACCGTCTCTTTGGTGGCGTGAGTCTGTCGTGGTGACGATGAATTGATGGTGCTGAATGGTTTCCTGGAGGAGTTTTTCGCGGGTGGCGTCTAGCTCCGAGAAAACGTCGTCTAGTAGAATTAATGGTCGTGATTGGCTGATTTCTGTCTGGAGGTCCAATTCTAGTAGTTTAAAGGCTAGCATAATAGTACGCATTTCGCCGCGCGAGGCGACCTTAATGGCAGGCTGGTCATGGAGAAAAATTGTGAAATCTTCACGGTGCGGGCCGGCAGAAGTGAAGCCTGTGGTAATTTCATATTCGCGAGCTTTCTCTAGGCGGTTAAGTAAAGATTGGTCGTAGTTTTCTAGGGGTGCAGTGGCGCTATACTCTATTGATAATTGTGTATTTTTTCCCGCTAGGGATTCGTATAAGTTTTTTATACGAGGCTCGTTGGCTTGGAGGAATTTAGCTCTTTTTTTAGCAATGATGGTTGCATATTGAACAAATTTTATATCCCACGCAAACAGGTTATCGCGCCAGATTTGTGAATCTTCTTGATGGGATTTTAGGAGCTCGTTGCGTTGAAGCAATGTACGATTAAAAGCTCTCAAGTCAGTGTCATATTTGGAGTCAAGCCGAGCAATTAGCCCGTCTAGAAAATCGCGCCTGCGGGAAGGAGAGGAGGAAATTAAACGTAGCTCACTTGGCTCAAATAGGACTACAGGAAGACGATTTTTTCTGGTCAAGGCTTTTGATTTATTATCGTTAATGATAAATTCTTTGCTAATTTTTCCTGATGCTGCGTTTAACTTTATTCGCCTTGCGCCAAAGTCTCCCTCTAGGTGAATAACTGTTTGATGAGCGTTAAATGTCATGCAATCACTAAGACTGCCGCGAAAACTGCTACCGCGTAAGGCTACGTAAACCGCTTCAAGTAGATTTGTTTTGCCAGTGCCGTTTGGTCCAACAATAACTGTGCCAGAATCACTAAAAGTTGCTTCATGTAGGCTGTAAGATCGGAAATTATATAGCTTAATCTTAGAAATCACTCTGTTATTATAGCATGAGGTGCGAGATAGAATTAGCAGACAAGGCGCCTGAAGTTTGGTATAATAGCGGTAGATAAATTGGAGGAATATATGTTTGACACAAACCCCTATGAAGAGAAAATGAATGCTGCATTTGGCTTTTTTCAAGATGAATTGAAGAAAGTTCGAACGGGCCGAGCGCATGCTGGAATGTTGGATGGTGTTATGGTTGAGGCTTATGGTACAAAAATGCCGCTTAATCAAGTGGCTAATATTACTGCACCAGAAGCTCAGATGCTGCTGGTGACGCCATTTGATCCAGGAAATATTACTGCAATTACTTCTGCAATTCGCGACAATCAGAGCTTAGGATTTAATCCGTCTGACGATGGGCGAGTGGTGCGCGTGCCAGTCCCAGCTTTAACTGAAGAGCGTCGTCGTCAGCTAGTAAAACAGGTGAGCGAGAAGGTTGAGGAGGCTCGAATTGCGATGCGAAATATTCGTCAGGATGCATTAAAGGACGCCAAGCGAATGAAGGATGCAAAAGAGCTAAGCGAAGATGACTTGAAGTTGGTCGAGAAGGAAATTGATGGCTTAATGAGTAAAATGCAGGCGCAAATCGATGAGGCGTTTAAGGCGAAGGAAAAGGACGTCTTGACTGTTTAATGAGCGAAACTTTTGCTGATAGAGTAAAAGAGTTGGGGCTGCCTCTTGAGCAGATTATTGTTATTGGCAGTGGTATTTTAGACCAATTAGGAATTCGTCGGGCTGAAGATGTTGATATTGCGGCAAGCCCTGAGTTGATAAAAAAACTTTCTAAAGATTATGGCGATTGGAATAAAAAGCTTGATGGCAATCAGCGTCCGTATTTTGTAAAGACTGATGGCTCGGCTGAGTTGTGGGACGGTTGGGAGTTTGATGGTCAGGTTGTTGGCTATGACGATTTATTGAACCATTCAGTGGTATATGATGATGTTAGGTTTGTTAATTTGGAATTTTTACGACGATGGAAAAACTGGCGCGGGCGAGAAAAAGATACTCGAGATGTTGAATTAATTGATGAGTGGAGGGCAAAAAATGAATAGAAAATCAGAGTTGCCGCAACATATTGGTTTTATCGTGGATGGAAATCGTCGATGGGCTAAGCAGCATGGTTTGCCGGCGTACGAAGGTCACTTGGCGGGCTATAATGCGCTGAAAGATGTGGCTTTAGAAACGCTTCAGAGTGGCGTAAAATATGTCAGTGCTTATGTTTTTAGTACGGAAAACTGGAAACGTTCAGAGGAAGAGGTTGGCCACTTGATGAAATTGCTATTAAAGATGCTGAAGGCTGACTTGCCGGCATTTATTGAGAATAATATACGCTTGAGGGTAATCGGATCTAGGGATGAGCTGTCGGACGCGCTAGTTGAAGCAATTGACGATGCTGAAGCAAAGACAGCTAATTTAGATAGTGGCGAATTGGTCTTATGTCTAAATTATGGTGGACATTTGGAGATCGCTGACGCGGTTAAAAAAATTGTTCAATCTGGGGTTCTTGCCGAGGATGTTACACCGGAGTTAGTAGCGCAAAATATATATGCGCCAGATGTGCCGCCCTGTGATTTGATTGTTAGGACTTCTAGTGAGCAGCGTCTCAGTAACTTTATGTTGTGGCGTTCGGCCTATAGCGAGCTGATGTTTGTGGAGAAAAATTGGCCAGACATGACTACTGACGACGTGGCGGTGATTTTAGAGGAGTATGCTAATCGGAATAGGCGGTTTGGTAAATGATTGTTTGGGGGATTCTTTTAGGTCTATTTGTGCTTATATCGCTGGTGGTCTTGCACGAGTTGGGCCACGCGCTGGTGGCTAAGCGAAACGGTGTTAAGGTTGAGGAATTCGGGATTGGATCTCCGCCAGCCGGAAAGAAATGGAAAGTTAAGCGGAGCTTTTTAGGTGAAGATGTGATTTTCAGCCTAAACTGGTTGCCGCTTGGTGGGTTTGTTCGTCTAAAAGGTGAGTATGATTCAGCGAAGGGCAAAGGTACGTATGGTGGTTCGACATTTTGGGTAAAAACCAAGATTTTGCTAGCCGGCGTTATGATGAACTGGTTGACGGCAATTATTTTGTTTACGGTTCTGGCGGTAATTGGACTGCCGAAGGTGTTGTCGAATCAGGTCCAGTTGCCATTTGACACTGAAGTACGTCGTTCGCCGGTATCGGTGGTAAAAATTACTCCCGACTCGCCGGCTGATAGAGCAGGGATTAAAGTGGGCGATCAATTGATTGACATAAATAATCAACCACTTACTGAGGCGGAAAAATTGCCAATTATAACTAAGCAGAACGCTGACAAAAAAGTGCCAATTAAGTATAGTCGTGATGGCAAAGAGTCCTTAATTGATGTGCAGTTAAATTCTGAACAGACTGCCAAAGCTGGTGGATATTTGGGGGTTGTTCCTAGTCAGTCGGAAAAAATATACAGCACTTGGTCGGCGCCTATTATGGGAATAGCGACGACCGGACAACTGTCTTATGAGACGATAAAAGGTGTTGGCGTACTGCTGGCGAAAACCGCACATGGTTTATTCGGGCAGATTTTTGGCTCCGAACAGTCAAAGCAGTCAGCCCGTGCTGATTTGTCCTCTGTTGGCGAAAACGTCGCCGGGCCGATTGGCATATTGGGCGTGCTGTTTCCGTCGGTGGTTAATTCTGGAATAGCCCAAGTCATTTTTGTGGCGGCGTTGATTTCACTGACGCTGGCGGTAATGAACATATTGCCGATTCCAGCACTTGACGGTGGGCGTTGGTTTACGATGGCGATATTCCGTATTTTTAAGAAAGAGTTGACGAAAGAGCGTGAAGAAAATATTCAGGCTACCGGCATGTTGATTTTATTAATATTAACAATTTTGGTGACTGTGAGCGATGTCGGGAAGCTTTTATAAGAAATTAAAAGGCCGAAAGTGGTGGCTATTGGTGGCACTGCCAATTTGGGTTTACGGTGCGTTCTTGATAGTGGAAATAATTATTCCGCTTCTGATTAATCAGCTAGTCGGGCTTGGTGTGCCTCTAAAATCGATAAACCCAGTTATTTTTAATACCGCGATTTCAGTTTTTGTTTATGGCATATCCTTGGCTGTAGTTATTGGTGTACCAATATACATTAAAAAACGGCGAACGTCTCTTCAGGATTTAGGGGTAAATGACTGGCCAACGTTTTTGGAGATATTTATTTCGCCCTTGGCTTTTGTGGCTTATTTTCTCTTGACGATAGTCACGATGAGTATCGCTAGTGGTGTCTTCTCGGTTGATGTACGGCAGCAACAAGCAATACCCTTTAGTCAGAGTATGCTTACGTCACACTGGCAGCTCTTAATGGCATTTACGGTAATGGTAGTATTGGGTCCGATTGTTGAGGAGTTGTTATATCGTGGATATCTTTACGGTAAACTACGTAATTCATTTTCAATTTGGCTGTCAGTTCTTATGACGAGCATAACATTTGGCTTGGCGCATCTTTGGGTCGGTCCGGGCACACCTTTGCAGTGGGCGGTGGCAGTTGATACATTTACCTTAAGTTTGGTCATGTGTGCCGCCAGGGAGTATACTGGGGCAATTTGGGTGCCCATGATGATGCATATGATGAAAAACGGTATAGCTTTTTATTTTCTGTTTATCAATACAAACGCCGTCGACCAAATAGGTGCTTTATTGCTATTTATATAAAAGGAGGAAAAATATGCGAATGACACAACTTTTTACCAGAACTTTAAAGCAGGCACCAGCGGGTGAGGTGGCTCGTAACGCTCAGCTGCTAATCCGTGCTGGTTATGTGCATAAGACGATGGCAGGCGTCTATTCTTTCTTGCCGCTTGGTCTGCGGGTGCTTGAGAATATTAAGCAGATTGTTCGTGAGGAAATGGATAAGGTTGATAGCCAAGAGCTAACAATGAGCACTTTGCAGCGTAAAGAATTATGGCAGGAAACCGGTCGTTGGAGCGATGAAGTTGTTGACGTCTGGTTCAAGTCTAAACTGCAAGACGGCACTGACGTTGGTTTTGGCTGGACGCACGAAGAGCCGATTGTTGATTTATTGCGTAATTATCTAAAGAGTTACAAAGATTTGCCAATTAGCGTTTACCAGTTCCAAAACAAGCTGCGTAACGAGCTGCGCGCCAAGAGCGGAATTATGCGTGGTCGTGAATTTGTCATGAAGGATATGTACTCGGTGCATGCTAGCAAAGAGGACTTGGATAATTACTATAATACCGTCATTGAGGCGTATAAGCGCTGTTACGATCGTTTTGGTATCGGTGATGAAACTTATGTAACGTTTGCTTCGGGCGGTGCGTTTACCAAATTTAGTCACGAATTCCAGACAATTTGTGATGCTGGTGAGGACTATATCTATTTACATCGTGGTAAGAATATTGCGGTGAATGAAGAAGTCTTGGATAAGGCAGTTGCGGAGCTTGGCGTTGACCGTAGTGAGTTGGAGAAGGTGAAAACGGCTGAAGTTGGCAATATCTTTAATTTTGGTACACAGAAATCAGAGGAGATGAAGCTGGTGTTCACCGATGCCGACGGCAAAGAGCAATATGCATATATGGGTAGCTATGGCATCGGCATTACTCGGGTGATGGGGGTGATTGTTGAGAAATTTGCCGATGACAAAGGACTGATCTGGCCGGAAAATATTGCACCGTTTAAGGTTCATATTGTCGCAATTGGTGAAAAGGGTAAAGAACTGGCAGGCAAGCTTTATAGCGAATTGGCTGATAGTGGTGTGGATGCACTAATTGATGATCGTGATGAGCGGCCGGGCGTGAAATTTGCTGATGCGGAATTGATGGGTCTACCGTGGCGGATTACGATTGGTGATCGGGCAATTGATAGTGATGGACTATTTGAAGTAACTGAGCGAGCAACTGGCGAGACGAAAAAGATGAATTATCAGCAGCTACTTGAGTTTTGTTTAAGTCGTTAAGCTCGGCTATATTGACATAATAAATGGCGGTTGTTATACTCAGATAGACTTCATTAAGACTAGATAGAACACTATATTTAGTGTAGTTTATAAGACTAATACCGCTATATGTGATAGAGGAGGAGATTTTTATGAAAAAAACTTACCAGATTACCGAAGCTGGAAAAGCTGACTTGGAAGTCGAGTTGGCGGAGTTAAAAGGCAGGCGTGGTGAAATTGCTGAAAAAATTGCGGTAGCGCGGGACTTTGGCGATTTAAGTGAGAACGCAGAATATGACGCTGCGCGTGAAGAGCAGGGCTTGGTGGAGACACGGATTTTAGAGATTGAGGATATCTTGCAGAATGCTGAAATCATTAAATCAAGCGGCACTTCAAGTGTTGGCTTGGGCAGTACGGTTGAATTGCAGTGTCCAGAAAGAACCGTGTCCTATACGGTGGTTGGGCCGGTTGAGGCTGATCCATTGGCGGGAAGAATTTCTGATCAATCACCAATTGGTAAAGAGCTAATTGGTAAGAAAATTGGTGATGAAGTAACGATTAAAACGCCGAAAGCGGAAATCACTTACGTTGTTAAGTCCATCTCTTAAGCCCTCTAAAATAAAAATAATTTACAGATAATGTGCTATAATTATCTCTGTTATGGCCACACTGCAAGATTATCGAAACGAACGATTACGAAAATTAGAGACATTACGCCAATTGGGCGTTGATCCGTATCCAGCAAAGTCGGAGCGGACGCATGGTTGCGGTGAGGTTTTGGCGCAGTATGATGAATTGGCGGGCCGGGAAGTGGTTGTGGCAGGT
>ERZ773065.1495-NODE-1495-length-11797-cov-6.532873_pt1 | contig 11797 bp, 7 predicted proteins | sample MGYA00580623_ERZ773065 | MGnify/ENA primary metagenome ERZ773065 (study PRJEB29015, sample SAMEA2738017) | human oral metagenome | biome: human oral; feature: human-associated habitat; material: dental | place: China | collected 2047 ...
GAACCGGCCCGATCCGACTCGGACCGGCCGAACCCGCTCGGATCGACTCGATCCGGCTGAACGCGTCCGTGCTCGATTCCGGTCCGGCTCGGCGAAGCCGATGGCTCTGAAAGGAACCGCGTATGGAGATCTTCTTCACGGGGACCACGGCCGCTGATGCTCCGGGCGACCCCGTTACACTGCCGATATGAGTGCTTTTCCGACTCGTCCCTTCGGTTCCGTCGGCGTCGCCATGGTCACGCCCTTCACTCCCGAGGGGGAGATCGATGTCGAGGCCGCTCAGCGCCTCGCCGTCACTCTCGTCGAGGATGGTGCGGACATGATCCTGCTGGCCGGCACCACCGGGGAGGCCCCCACCACTCATCTGCCTGAGAAGCAGGCACTGCTGCGAGAGGTGAGGGATGCGCTCGCCGGTCGCGCCATGCTCATGGCCGGTGCGGGCTCGAACGACACCGCCCACGCGGTGCGCATCGGAGTGGGCAGCCAGGAGGCCGGCGCCGAGGGCCTGCTCATCAACGCCCCCTACTACAACCGCCCCAGCGCCGAGGGCGTCTACCGCCACATCATGGCGATCGTCGAGGCCACCGATCTGCCCGTCATGATCTACGACATCCCCGGACGCACCGGCGTGAGGATCACCGATGCGACCCTCGCCCGGCTGGCCGAGCACGATCGGATCCTGGCGGTCAAGGACGCCACGGGCGATGTCGAGCAGGGCTTCCGGCGCATGGAGGCCACCGGCCTGGAGTACTACTCGGGCGATGACGGCCTCAACTTCGCCTGGCTGGCCCACGGGGCATCGGGCGTGGTCTCGGTCGTGGCGCATGCCGACGCCCACTCCTGGCGCGAGATGATCACCGAGGTCGATGCCGGGGACCTCGCCGGGGCGCGGGCGGTCGCCCGGCGCATCCGCCCCCTGGTGCAGGCGATCATGGGTGGCGGCCAGGGCGCCGTCATGGCCAAGGAGGCCCTGCTGCTCCAGGGGCGCATCCCCAGCGCTGCTCTGCGCCTGCCTCTCGTGCGCGCCGAGGCCGATGAGGTCGCCGCCCTGCGTGCGGTCCTGGACGCCTCCGGGCTGCTGTGATTGCGCCGGTCGGCGTCAGACACCACAGCGAGAACTGAGCTTCCGGAGGACACTCGTGCGAATGTGGTCACTCCACCCCCGTCACCTGGATCGTGCGGGTCTGGTGGCCTGCTGGCGCGAGTCGCTGCTGGCCCAGGCCGTCCTGGCCGGTCGCACTCGCGGGTACCGGCATCATCCCCAACTCGAGCGCTTCCGCGCTGCTGAGTCCTCAGCATCCTCAATGTCCTCAGAGTCCTCAGCGTCCTCAGCGCCTTCAGCGGACCCGGTGGCGGTTGTGGGCTGCTACCTGTGGGGGCTGCACCATGAGGCCGTCCGACGCGGCTACCGCTTCGACTCCTCGAAGATCGATGCACCCGAGGACGGCTGCGCGGGCCTCAGCCTGCCGGTGACCGAGGGGCAGATGCGGCTGGAGCGGAGCCACCTCGAGGCCAAGTTGGCTCGGCGCGCTCCGGATCTGCTGCCCCTGCCCGAGCGCCTCGAGCCGCATCCCCTCTTCCACGTGGTCCCCGGGGACGTCGAGTCCTGGGAGCACGCGGTCATCTGAACGCCCTCGTCGAGATCGACTTCTTCGGACGAGATCGACGGTGCCACCGCCGCTCCCGTTCCATCATGTCTACCTTGATGTCTGCTTCGACGCCGGGTGCTCGTTCCGTGTGATCTGCTCGCGCACGACGCGGCGCAGCACTTTCCCGATCGCGCTGCGGGGAATCTCGTCGATGATCTCCAGGCGGCGGGGCAGGGCGTAGTGGGGCAGGGTCCGCTCGGCGTGGGAGCGCACGTCCTCCAGCGTGAGAGAGCCCGCAGGTGCTCCGGCATCCAGGACGACGGCCGCGCACACGAGCTCGCCATCCGCTCCGCCGTCCAGCCCGATGACGGCGGCGTCCGCAATTCCGTCCATGTCGCGGATGGCCGCCTCCACCTGCGAGGGGTAGACGTTGAAGCCGCCGGTCAGGATGAGCTCGCGCCTGCGGTCCGTCATCCATAGGAACGAGTCCTCACGGCGGACCATGTCCCCGGTGCGCAACCACCCTCCGGGCAGCATCGCGGCCGCCGTCGCCTCCTCATCGTCCCAGTAGCCGGCGAAGACCTGCGGCCCGCGCACGAGCAGTTCGCCCGGCTCGCCGTCGGGCACCTGGCGGTCCGGGTCCGGATCATCCGGATTGACCACGCGCACATCGGTGGAGGGGAAGGGCAGCCCCAGCGCGCCCAGGCGCCGGCCGGGTCCCATGGGCGTGCCGGCCACGATCGGGCTCGTCTCGGTCATGCCGTAGCCCTCGATGAAGAATCCGCCGGTTGCCGCCTCCCACTCGGCACCCACGGCCGACGACATGGGGGCGGCGCCGCACACCCCGTAGCGCAGCGTCTTCAGGGACAGTCCCTTCTTCTGCGCGCCCCGCAGGATCCGCTCGAACATGATCGGCACCCCCACGAAGAAGGTGAGTGGGCGGCGCCGGTGGGCGTCCAGCACCTTGCTGACGGAGAACTTCGGCAGCATCACCTGCGTGGCCGCCTTCTGCACCGCGCAGAACAGGTTGAAGGTCAGCCCGAAGGCGTGGAAGAAGGGCAGCAGGGCCAGGAAGTTCTCCGCCCCCTCATGCAGCATCGGGACCCAGGCGATGGCCTGGTTGACGTTGGCCCGCAGGTTGGTGTGGCTGAGCATGGCGGCTTTGGGAGTGCCCGTGGTGCCTCCGGTGTGCAGCAGGACCGCGATGTCGCTTCCGCGCGGGTGGGGCCATGAGGCCGGCAGTCGTGAGGCTCGTGAGACCTCGCGGTCCCAGGAGAGCACGCCGGCGGGCAGGACGTCCGCCTTCATCGAGGCGCGCATCCGACGGGCACGCGCGACCGGCAGGTGCAGGGCGGCCCGCAGCCGGACCGGCATGGCCGCGGACAGATCCACCGAGAACACCGTGCGACCCGATAACGGGTCTACTGCCGGGTCCGGGCCGCCGGCCGCCGTCGAGGCCGGATCCAGAACCAGGTCGATGCCCTTCTCCCAGACGATGACGACGCGCGCCCCATGGTGGTCGAGCTGGGCGCGCACCTCGTGGGCCGGGGCGAGCGGGTTGTGCTCGGCCACGATCGCCCCCAGGCGCAGAGCTCCGTAGACGGCGATCATGTGCTGGGGGCAGTTGGGCATGATCATGGATACCCGGTCGCCGGCCTCGACCCCCGACTCCCGCAGCAGCTGGGCGGCGCGCTCGGATGCCTTCAGGAGCTCGGTGTACGTCAGTCCCGCCCCCAGGAAGTCCAAGGCGCAGCGTTCCCCGTAGAAGCGCGCGGCCGTCTCCAGCAGCTCGCTCAGCGGGGCGTCGGGGACGTCGATGACGGCCGGGATTCCCGGCTGGTAATGAGGGCGCCGGTAGTCGGCAGAATCAGTTGAATCAGTTGAATCAGTCGAATCCGCGGAATCGGTCGAATCAGTCGAATCCGCGCTCCCTGCCGGATGTGAGTCCGATCCCGACTGCGCATTCTCGCCCCGGGGGGTCACCCGGCGTCCTTGCGGCCCTCGCGGGACGCGGACTGCCTCGCAGCAGGCGCGGGAGAAGGCGACCCGGCCGCCCCGTCATCGCTGGGCCTCGTCTCGGTGCGGCCGCCCGCTTCCCCGAGGCGCTCGACGATGGCGCTGGCGGCGCTGGCCGAAGCGGAGGCGGCGGCGCTGGCCGCGCCGGACGCCGCCTCGCGGGCCGCCAGGAGCTCCTCGCGCACGACCCTGCGCAGCACCTTGCCGATCTGGGAGCGCGGCATCTCGGTCAGGATGGCGATCTGGCGGGGCAGGGCGTAGTGCGACAGGGTCTTCTCGGCCCATTCGCGAACCTGCTCCAGGGTGACGGTCTGCCCCTCCTTGGGCAGGATGGCCGCGACCACCGACTCGTTGCCGCTCTCGGCGGGCAGCCCCACGACGGCGACCTCCTCGACCTGCGGCATGGAGCGCACGGCGGCCTCGACCTCCGTCGGATAGATGTTGAATCCGCCGGAGATGATGAGCTCCTTGCGACGGTCGGCGATGACGTAGAAGCCGTCCTCCTCCTGGCGCACCAGGTCGCCGGTGCGCAACCAGCCCCCGGGCAGCATGACCGCCTCGGTCTCCTCGGGGTTCTCCCAGTATCCGGCGAAGACCTGTGGGCCGCGGGCGACCAGTTCGCCGACCTGACCGGGCTCGACCTCCCGCTGCGGGTCGTCCGGGTCGATGATGCGCACATCGGTCGAGGGGTAGGGCACGCCCAGTGTGCCGGCGCGCCGCTCGGGGGAGATGGGGTTGCCCAGGATGATGGGCGAGGTCTCGGTCATGCCGTAGCCCTCGATGATGACTCCATCCGTGGCCTGCTCCCAGGCCTCGGCGACCGTCTTGGGGTTGGGGGCGGCGCCGCACACGGCGATCTTGCAGCTCGACAGATCGGCTCCTGTCGCCCGGGCGCGCGTGACGATGCGGTCGAACATGACGGGCACGCCGGGGAAGAAGGTCGCGGGATGCCGCTTCCAGGCGGCCAGGACCATGTCGGCGCTGAACTTGGGCAGCACCACCTGGGTGGCGGCCAGGCCCACGGCGCACAGCAGCGACAGGCTCAGCCCGAAGGCGTGGAAGAAGGGCAGGACGGCGTAGAAGGTCTCCTCGCCGGCCTCGCAGGTCTGGGACGCCCATGCCAGTGACATCTCGGCGTTCGACCGGGCGTTGATGTGAGTGAGTTTGACGGCCTTGGGAGTGCCGGTGGTGCCCCCGGTGTACAGCAGGACCGCGACCTCGTCGGCACTGGGCAGCGGATGCCCGCCGGGAAGCGGTGCAGCGGCCGTCATCAGATCGTCGAAGGAGGCCACCCCCGCCGGGACCCTTCCGCGCAGCTCGCTGCGCTGGGATCGGGCCGCGGCCACGGGCAGCTTCAGAGCCAGGCGGGTGGTCCACGGCAGCCCTCTCGACAGGTCCACCGCCAGCACCTTCCGGCCGGCCATGCCGGCGTCCGCCAACGAGCCTGCGGCCTGGACCAGGCGGGTCAGGGACTTCTCCCAGGCGATGATGACCCGTCCGTGGTGGAGCTCGATCTGCTCGCGGATCTGGGCGGCCGGGGCGAGCGGGTTGTGCTCGGCCACGATGGCTCCTATGCGCCAGGCGGCGTACGCGATCACGACGTGCTGAGGGCAGTTGGGCAGGATGACTCCGACGACGTCTCCGCGGCCCACGCCCAGACGCCGCAGGGCCTCGGCGGCACGGGCCACCTGCTCGCTGAGCTGGCGGTAGGTGGTGGATTTCCCGAGGAAGTCCAGCGCGATCCGGTCGGGGAAGCGGCGGGCGGCGTCGTCGAGCATGCGCGACAGAGGTTCGGTGACCGGGGCGATCACGCCGGGCACGCCGGGGGCGTAGTGGGGGCGCAGATAGCGCGCGGAAGCGGTGGAAGAATCGGGGGCATCAGGGGTGCCGGCGGGGTGGGGCTCAGGTGCAGAAGCGCCAGTGGACCTGCTCACGGGGTCCCCTTCCTCGAGAGTCCTTCGGCCGTGGCCGGGGTGCGTTGGAGTGCGTTGATATGACTGTACGCAACCGTAACCTACGGTTGCGTAGGTCTGCAGGAGTCCGCGACGAAAGCGAGGGGCGGAGCCGGTGGGTCGCGCTCACCATTGCTGAATCCTGTGAGCCCTGATGAGCCCTGATGAGCTCTGACGGGCCCTGATGAACCCCGATGAGCGCTTACGGGCGCCGCAGGCCCTCGGGCAGCGGGGTGCGAGAGATCACTCGCAGCCGGCGGGTGGGGCGCGTCATGGCCACGTACAGGTCGCCGGGGCTCGCCTCGCCTATGACGGCGGGGTCTGCGAGCACGACGACGTCGAACTCCAGCCCCTTGCTCAACCGCGGCGACATCACCGCCAGGCGGCTGCGCAGCACGTCCCCACCGGGAGCCGTCAGCGCCTGCAGCAGTGCCGGGTCCTCCTTCAGTAGCGCGGCGTCCTGCTTGGGGCGCGGGGTGATGACGGCGATCCGCCCTCCGTCCCTGCCGACGAGCCCATCCAGGACGTCGGACTCTTGACGCACCGCCGTGCGCAGCACCTGACCCCAGGCGTCCTCGCCATGCGCATCGCCGGCGTCCAGGGGGGCGTCGATCACCAGGCAGTCCTCCAGGTCGCGCACTGAGCGGACCGGGAAGACCGGCGGTTGTCCGAGGGCGGTCGCCACGTCCTCGGCCGCTGCCATGATGGTGGCCGGCGTGCGGTAGCACACCGTCAGGGCCTCCTGGCGCACGGGGGTCGAGGCGGCGCCCGTGCGCGCCCGTGTCCCCAGGGAGGCCAGTACATCCGTCCACGAGCGCGGGGCGTTCGGCCCCGAGTACTGCGCGAGATCCCCGACCACCGTGAAGGAGCGCACCGGGCACCGTCTGGCCAGGGCGCGCCAGGCCATGTCCCCGAGCTCCTGCGCCTCATCGACGGCGATGTGCCCGTAGGTCCACGTCCGATCGGCCCTCGCCCGCTCCGCCAGGGTCAGCGAGGGACCGGAGTCCTCGACCCGATCCGCCAGCATTTCGGCGTCCACCATGCCCTCGCCCAGGTTCTGGGCCTCGATCGCCTGCGCCGCGTAGGAGACCAGCTCTTCGCGTCGCTGCGCCTCCAGGCGGGCCCGATGGGACTGCGCGTCCTGGCTGGGGCCCAGCAATTCGGCGAGCTCGTCGATCAGCGGCACATCGGCCGGGGTCGGCTCGGCGCCCGCGGGGCGCTCCACGAGGGCCCGATCGGATGCGTCGAGCTCGGGGGCCAGGCGCTCCAGCAGTGCCGGGCGCGCCCACAACCGCTCCAGAAGCCCGACCGGCGTGGTGGGCATCCAGCACAGGTTGATCTCCCGACGGGCGTCGCGGGCGGTGCGGATGTCCTCGCGAATCCATGCGCGCGTGTCGGCATCCGAGGCGTCCCGGTGGGTCGCGGAGGCCATCTGGTCGGTCAAGCGCTCCAGCAGCCACAGCACGAAGGTCTCGCGCGCGAGGTTGTGGGGCTTGCCCGACCGGCGGGCCCGGCTGATCGCCTCGCGCACATCCTCGGGACGCAGCTGAAGGCGCGTGCCCTCCACGACGATGGGACGCGGCGAGTCGGGTACGCGCTGCAGGTCCCGCACTGCTCGGCGCAGGATCGTGGCCCACACCTGCCGCGACTTCACCTCGGCCACGGCCGGTGGCTCGACGCCGCGGGCGTGCACGCCGGGAACCAGGTCCGCCAGTGTGGTGGATACCACGCCACTCTCGCCCAATGACGGCAGGACCTGCTCGACGTAGCGCAGGAATGTGCGCGAGGGCCCCACCAGCAGCACGCCCGAGCGCTCCAGGCGCTCGCGCTCGGAGTAGAAGAGGTAGGCGACCCGGTGAAGCGCCACCGCCGTCTTCCCCGTGCCGGGCCCGCCCTGGACGACGAGCGCCCCGGTGCCGTTGGAGGTGACGATCCGATCCTGCTCGGCCTGGATGGTCGCCACGATGTCGCTCATGCGCCCGTCGCGGGCCGCGCTCATGGCCGCGATGAGGGCGCCCTCGCCCTGCAGGCCCGCGACCATCGCGTTCTCCACCTCGCCTGGCCCGGCATCGCCCGGCACCGCCTCGAGACCGCTGACGTCGATGAGCTCGTCCTCGAGGCCGAGAACCCTGCGTTGCCTGGTCTCGATGTGCCGCCTGCGCACGAGCCCCATCGGATTCGAGGCGGTCGCCTGGTAGAAGGCCCGCGCCAACGGGGCGCGCCAGTCCAGCACGACTTCTCGGTGCTGGGCGTCCTGCAGCCCGGTGCGCCCCACGTAGTGCCGTCTGCCGGAGTCGGTGACCGGTCCGGTGGAGGCCGAGCCCTGCGCGGCGACCGCCTCAGGGCTCAGGTCCATCCGCCCGAACACGAGTCTGTCCTCGACTCCTTCCAGGGAGGAGATCAGGCTCGTGTAGTGCGCGGCGTAGGCGTCCCTCTCCCCGCGGGACTGGTGGGTGCCGCCCACGCCGCCGGCCTCTGTGGCCGCCAGTGAGCGCTTCGCGTCGGCCAGTTGGCGGTCGAGTTCGGAGTAGGCCAGCTCGACGATCCTCTGCTCGGAGGCGATCTCGCGCTCGCGGGAGGCCGCGACGGCGGATTCGTCCGATCGCTCGGCCGCAGCTTTCTCGGCGTTCCCGGCGTTCTCGGCGAACTCGGTGCCCTCGGCGAACCCATTGGTCTCGGCGGCGGGGGACTGGTGCGTGTCGCGGGACTGAGTCACATGACCTCACTGAAGCCGGTGGGTGGACGCGGATGCGCGGAGACTGTACCGGCGAACCGTCGGGCGCGTCGCGGTTCGCAGGGTGTTTCATTATTCTCCTGATCGGGGGCGTCCGACGACGTCGACGACGGGGACGACCAAGATGTGACACGATCGCCGTATCGGATGTGGCGCAGGCCCCCGGGCTGAGGGAACAGGAGGCCGTGGGCGGGTGTTGTATCCGCTGATGGCGCGGTCGCCTGTGCGCACAGCACGACCTCGCCCCGGATGAGCGCCTCGAGCGCGAGAGGAGGAGCAGTGGGACCCCTGTACACCATCGAGCATTCGGCTGAGGAGCCCGTATCCCCGCGCGTGCTCCTGCATCACTTCGACGGCGCCATGGACGCCGGGCACGCGGGCGCCCTGGCGATCGAGCAGCTTCTCATGACCCTGCCGCATGAGCGCATGGCCACCTTCGACGTCGATACGCTCGTGGACTACCGGGCCCGTCGCCCCATCATGACCTATGCGACCCACACCTATGAGAGTGCGGTCATGCCCGAGCTCGCTCTGGATCTTGTCCAGGACGACGAGGGCGAGGACCTGCTCGTGCTCCACGGGGCCGAGCCCGACTTCCGATGGAACGAGTTCGTCGGCGCGGTCACGCACCTGGTGGTCTCCATGGGCGTGTCCCGGGCAGTGGGCATGACCGGACTGCCCCTGGCGACCCCGCACACGCGTCCCACTTACGTCCACCACCACGGCAACAGGCCCGAGCTGCTGCCGGACCAGCCCGACTTCTTCGGCCGGGTGGAGGTACCGGGATCCATGAGCGCGTTCCTCGAGCTCCGGCTTGGGCAGGCGGGCCTCGACTCGCGCGGCTTGTCGGCCGGAATCCCTCACTATGTCGCGCGTGACGACTACCCTGCGGGGGCGGCCGCCCTGCTGGCCGCCGTCTCGGCGTCCACGGGTCTGGCCCTGCCGGTCGGTGATCTTGAGGCGGCTGCCAGCATCAACCGCGCCGAGATCGATGCGGAGGCCGCCGGGCAGCCCGAGGTCGCCGCCGTCGTGAGCGCGCTGGAGGCCCAGTACGACGCCGTCGCACCTGTCAGTAGCACCGAGCTCGCCCATCTGGTGGATGTGCCCTCGGCGGATGAGATCGGTGCGCGCCTCGAGGCTTTCCTCGAGGCGGCTGAAGCGGATGACGCATGGCGCCTCGACAACCGCCAGGAGGAGTGAGACCTACTCCCACTATCTCTCACTACTGTCCCTCACTGCGGCAGGTCGGCCGGGCGCGGTCGGGAACCGGGAAATTCAGGGACCCAGCGACATGCTCAGGACCTCAGGACAAGGCCGGATCGTCGGCCCGCCAGGTGTGCACCGGCAGTGGAAGTCGCCGCACGGCTCGCTCGATGGCCTCGGCCTCACGGGCCGTGAACGGGTCGCCGCGAGCCACGATCACGAGGTTGCCCCGCCGTCGGCCACGAGCGACAGCAGCATCGGCGACCACCAGCACTCCGCCGAACACCCGCCTCGTGATAGCGAGTTCGCCGGAGAGCGTCCGGTGCGGCGCGTCGGGCGCTCCGGCTGCGCCGGCCGTCTTCACTGTCTCGGTCGTATCGGCTGTATCGGTCGTATTGGTGGTGTTCGCCAGGTAGATTCCGTTCGGGGACAGGACGCGTCGGCAGGCGGCGATGAACTCGTGCGTCCGGCATGCTGCCGGCACGTCGGCGCCGCGGAATGCGTCCCGCACGAGAACGTCCCATTCGCCCGCGCGCAGGCTCGGCACCACCCGGGCGGCGTCTCCTACGCGTATGCGCAGTCTCGGGGCGCGCGGCAGATCGAACCACTCCCGTACCCGCTGGGCCAGGACGGCATCGATCTCCACCGCCAGTTGAGTCGAGCCCGGACGCGCGGCGTCCCAGGCCCGCGCCAGGGCGCAGCCCGCCCCGCCCAGGTGGACGGCCCGCACCGGTTCGCTCTCACCGCGCAGCGCCGTCAGCGCCGCGTCCATCTGCTGGAGGTACTCGAAATCAAGATGCTCCGGGTCGTGCAGATCGATCCACGATGATTCCGCTCCGTCCAGCAGAAGCAGGATCCCCCGGTCGCGCATCTGGAGCTCGGCGGTCGCCAGCGAGGTGAGCACCGGCTCTGACGGCAGCGCCCGCACGGACGGCGATTCACGCCCGGCCCTGTCGCCCCTGCGAGTGCGCGTGCCGGAGCGCCTGGAGCCTCGGGGCGACCTCGGTGGTGTCACAGGCTCACGCTATCGTGGATGCATGACCGGCCGGCGGACGGGCGGGCCGGCAGGGCGATCCCGGATGCGCTGCCGGGAAGCCCGGGAAGCCGCTGTACACAGGGCGCAGAACGGGAGGCGGTCATGAGTCGATCCCCTCGTGCCCAGGAGGCGCGCCGCTCCTGGGGCCGTGACGATTCCGCCACGCCGATTCTTCATGTCGACATGGATGCGTTCTTCGCCTCGGTCGAGCTGCTCGAGCGCCCCGAACTCATCGGGCGCCCGGTCATCGTGGGCGGAACCTCGGGGCGCGGCGTCGTCTCAGCGGCCTCCTACGAGGCCCGCGCCTATGGCGTGGCCTCGGCCATGTCGATGGCAGAGGCGCACCGGCGCTGTCCGCAGGCGGTCGTCCTGCCCGTGCGTCACGGTCTTTACTCCCAGGTCTCGCGCCGAGTGATGGCCATTCTCGAACAGGTCACCCCGGCCATGGAGAAGGTCAGCGTTGATGAGGCCTTCCTCGACGTCTCAGGAGCCCGCCGGCGCATGGGGTCACCGGTCGAGATCGCCCAGTGGATCCGCGCCGAGATCCGCCGGCGCGTCGGTGTGCCCGCCTCCGTTGGTATTGCCTCCACCAAGTTCGTCGCCAAGCTCGCCTCCTCCCATGCCAAGCCCGATGGACTGCTCCTCGTGCCCGCCGACGCCACCCGGGACTTCCTCGACGTCCTGCCGGTGGGTGCGCTGTGGGGCGTGGGGGACAAGAGCGCACAGGTTCTGAAGCGCTGGGGGATCCACGACGTGCGCGCCCTGGCTGCCACCGACGTGCGACGCCTGGAGAAGATCCTCGGAACCGCCGCCGGGCGGCACCTGCACGATCTGGCCCGCGGCATCGATCCCCGACCCGTGAGCCCGGGGCGCGAGGAGAAGTCCGTGGGAACCGAGTCGACCTTCTTCGAGACCATCACCGATCGCGCGCACGCCCGTCGCGTCCTGCTGGATCAGACCCACCAGTGCGCCGCGCGCCTGCGCGCGGGGAACCTGCGCGGGCGCGTCGTCGTCCTCAAGGCGCGCGGCGCCGACTTCGTCACCGTCACCCGCTCGCGCACCCTGACCGCGCCGACCGACCTGGCGCGCGACCTGTTCGCGGTCGTCGAGAGGCTCTTCGACGCGCTGCCCACGCCCGGGGGCGGATTCCGACTGCTGGGCGTGAGGGTCGAGGGCCTGGCCCGCGCCGACGACGGCGTCCAGCTCCTGCTCGACGACGATCCCCGGCGCGGGGCGCCCGAGCGCGCCGCGGACGCCGTGCGCCGCC
>ERZ773065.1500-NODE-1500-length-11773-cov-3.256870_pt1 | contig 11773 bp, 13 predicted proteins | sample MGYA00580623_ERZ773065 | MGnify/ENA primary metagenome ERZ773065 (study PRJEB29015, sample SAMEA2738017) | human oral metagenome | biome: human oral; feature: human-associated habitat; material: dental | place: China | collected 2047 ...
CAGAAACTGAAGAAGAAGTAAAAGAAAATGATGAAGGAACAGAAACTGAAGAAACAACTGAAGTTGAAGAGCCGAAAACAAAAAAAGCATCAACAAGAGGGCGACGTAAAAAAGCTGATTAGCAGGTGATAATATGGATAAAGAACTGATATTGGATTTAGTTAAAGCAAAAGAAGGAATAACTACAACAATCCGCGACAATTACATCAGTCATATTATCAAAGGCACTATTGACGAATTGACACGAATTAAAGGCGTGAAGCTAGATGAAAATAATCACGCTCACGTCCTTTTCGTGGTCGATTATGCCCATTATCGCTATTGTAACAAAGATGGAGTAGCAATCCCAAGAAACTTACAGTATCGCTTGAATGATTTAATTATTAAAGATGGAGGGGGAAATTAATGCCATGGAATGACGAAGTTATTTTAATCTCGGAAGGCAAACTAATTGAAGATGATTTAGGCCAACAAGAGAAAACAAAAGAAGAACTTAAAGTTTTATGCAACGAAAAATCAGTAGGGCGCTTCGAGTTCTATCAAGCAGCAAGAGCAGGATTTAAACCCCAATTAATTCTTGAAATACATAGCTTTGAAAACAATAATCCATTTGAGGTTATTTTCAAAAACAAAAAATATAGTGTAATTAAAGAATACACATCTAAAGATATTACAGAATTAACTTGTGAGGAAATCAAAAATGAAAGCAGATGATTTGGGTAAAGCGATACTAAAAGAGTTACAGAACTACCAAAAAGAAGTTCAAGAAGATATGGACAAGGTTGCTGACGAGGTTGCTGATGAAGTTGTAGAAAAACTAAAAAATGAAAGTCCTAAGAGTAACAGGAAGAGTGGCGGTGCATACGCTGGTAGTTGGGTAAAATCGAAAGAAAAAGGAAAAATAAAAATCCATAATAAAGAACACTACAGACTAACCCATCTACTAGAACGAGGCCATGCAAAAAGAAATGGCGGGAGAACAAAAGCAATGCCACATATTGAACCTGTAGAACAATTCGCAATTGAGACATTTCCGAAAAAATTAGAGGAGCGACTAGGACGATGAACAATTTATTTAATAATTTAAAACGCTTAGGAATTCCAGTTGCTTATCATCATTTTGTAAATAGAACAACTCCTACTATTCCTTATTTAGTGTATTATTCAGAAGGTAGTGAAAAAACATTGGCTGACAATAAGATACATTGGAAAGTATTAGATATGGTAGTAGAACTTTATAACACAAAAAAAGATTTGAAATTGGAAGAAAAACTGGAAAACATATTAGACGAATTTAAACTAATATACGACAAAACAGAGACATATATTTCGGATGAAGATATATATATGATTTCTTATGATTTTAAACTAGAAAACAGGAGGAAAAAATAATGGAAGAGAATAAAGTAACGTATGGATTAGAGAACGTACATTACGCAGTTATTACAGCAGAAAAGAAAGGGAAAATTGAGTATGCAACACCTAAACCTATCCCAGGTGGAGTTGAAATTTCGTTAGAGCCAAAAGGAGAAATTTTTGCGATAAAAGCAGATAACATTGATTTTTATAAAACAGAAAGTAACGAAGGATACGAAGGAACACTAAAAGTAGTTAATCTACCAGAAGCATTTAAACAAGAAGTACTTGGAGAAAAAGTAGAAAGTGGATTAACAAGTGAATATAGTAATGCAGCTAAAAACTCATTTGCATTATTATTCCAATTCGAAGGTGATGCGCACGCAACTCGTCACGTTTTATACAATTGCACAGCAAAACGTCCGAAAGTAACAAGTACAACAAAAGACGGAAATAACTACAATACTGACGAACTAAGCTTTTCAGCTTCTCCTAGATCTACTGACAAAGTAGTTAAGAGAAAAACTAATAAAGATACACCGACCGAAACATACAATAAATGGTTTGAAAAAGTACCAGAAATTGAAGCTTCAGCGAGTGCTGGTCAATCATCAACAGGGAGGTAAATTAAATGGAGTTAGTGGTTAAAGGAATTAAATTAAAAGCAGCAGCTAATTTACCTTTTAAATACAAAGCACATTTCAGACGTGATTTTTTCAACGATATTTTAAGATTAGCAAAAAAATTCGATAAAAAAGAAGAGCATGCTAAAAACTTTAACAAGAAGAAAAAACATATTAATAAAATCACAGGAGAAGACATCGAAATTATGTATGACATATTTTGGACGTGTGCAAAAATTGCAGATGATAGTATTCCAGAAAAAGAAGAATTCTTCGGATTACAAGAAAATTTAACTGTAGCAGATATTTTTGAAAACATTGCATACTTATTAGAGGCGACTTTTTATACTGAAAAAAAGTAGATAAATCTGAAGATGCTTCAGATGAAGTATTTACTTCTGAATCATTTTTTATGTGTTGTAAGCAATGTGGCCTAACTCTAGATGAATTGTCAGAAATGACAATAGGAAATGCTCTTGATTATCAGACAAAATATGTTGAAATGCATAGTGATAATAAGAAAGAGAAGAAAGCAGTTAGAGCTACACAAAATCATTTTGATAATTTTTAGAGCGAGATTAATTAATCTTGCTCTTTTTAATAATTTAGGAAAGGAGGAACAATATGGCTAAGATTAAAGGAATAACTATTGAAATAGATGGAAATACACAAGGCTTGGAAAAAGCATTGAAAGGTGTCGAGAAAAACACTACAAGCATTCAAAAAGAGCTAAAACAAGTCGATAAATTATTAAAATTTGATCCTAATAACACAGTTCTTTTATCACAAAAACAAGAACTACTAGGAAAAAGCATAAGTTCTACTTCTGAAAAATTAAAAGTATTGAAATCAGTAGAAGAACAAGTTGAAGCACAATTCAAGCAAGGTAAAATCGGAGAAGAACAATATAGAGCGTTTAAACGAGAGTTAGAAAGCACACAAAACGTTCTTGAAGGATACAAAGGAAAACTATCTGGAATCCAAAGCGAACAAAGCAAGCTTGGAGAAAATACTAAAACTTTAGAAAAGTACTTTAGCTTAACAGGAAAGAGCGTTGAAGATTTTCGACACGTACTGGGAGACAAGCTGACTAACGCAATTAAAAGCGGTAAAGCTAGCAGTGCTGATTTGGATAAAGCACTCGAGAAAATAGGGAAAAGTGCACTAGGAAGTAAAGTAGATGTCAATGAATTTAAAAATGCTATCAACAAAATAGATGGAACTAGCGGTATTGATAAGCTAGAAAAACAATTCAAGAGTTTAGATGGTGTAGTAGAAGAATCAACTAAAAAGATTGGAAAAAAACTTGATTTCCAAAATATTCAAGCTGGAGCGCAAGTTGTTCAAAATCTTGGGAATAAGATTAAAAGTTTTGGTAGCGATGCGGTCAGCGCGTTTACAGAAATAGATGCTGGACTAGATATAGTAACATCAAAAACTGGCGCTTCAGAAGAAGCATTAGAAGGGATGCATAATATCGTTAAACAAATAGGAAGTACAACAGGGTATAGCTTCGAACAAATCGGCAACGCGGTTGGAGAGATTAACACACAATTTGGTTTAACAGGCGAAACTTTAGAGAAAACATCATTACTATTTTTGAAGTTTTCAAAAGCAAACACTACCGATGTGACAACTAGTGTAATTAACGCTAAAAAAGCGTTGGAAGCATTCGGATTAGGTGCTGAAAATGTAGGAAATGTATTAGATTCAGTAACCAAAGTCGCACAAAATACTGGACAATCAGTTGATACAATTTTTAGTAAAACAGTAGCAGGCGCTCCTATTCTTAAAGAGCTAAACCTTAGTTTTCAACAAGGGGCAAATCTTATAGGGGTATTTGAACAAAGAGGATTAGATTCATCTAATATGCTTAACAAGCTAACTAAAGCAGCAGCAATTTATGGGAAAGAAGGCAAAAGTTTAACCGAAGGGCTTAAAGAAACCATAGAAAAAATAAAGAACGCTAAAACTACTCAAGAGCAATATAATGAAGCTTCAAGAGTTTTTGGAACTAAAGCAGCACAACCTATGATTGCTGCCATTAAAGAAGGAAAGTTAAGTTTTGAATCTTTAAACAGCACTATGGAGAATGTTCAAGGTACTACTGAAGAAACTGCCAGAAAGATGGGAAAATCTCATAAAGGAATGGGTGCTGCTGCTAACGCACATAAGTTAGCGATGTCAGAATTAGGAGAAATAATTGCAGGCACAATAACACCTATCTTTCAACAATTGGCTAAAGTTTTCAAAAAAGTGGCTGACTTTTTCAATAAAATTCCAGCACCAATTAAAGATTTTGTAGTAGTACTCGGGTTGGTAGTGGCCGCCTTTGCTTCTTTAGCACCAAGTATCGCAGTCGTTGCACTCGCTTTAACATCGTTAGAAATCGCGCTCGTCCCAGTATTATTAATATTTGCAGGAATAGCGCTCGCAATCACGGGCATAATTGTTATTTGGAAAAACTGGGGCACAATCATTGATTGGTTAAGCCAAAAATGGGATGAGTTTAAAAACTATGTATCAGGAATATGGACAGTTATTTCCGAGACAGCCAGCATAGTTTGGGGGACAATCAGCACAACTATATCAACGGTAATAACTGTAATTTCAACCATAATCAGTACTACACTAGCAATAATAAGTGGAATATGGTCGAGTATCTGGGAAACAATCAGCGGTGTTGCTTCAACAATTTGGGGAACAATCAGCACAACGATATCAACCTTAATTGACGGCATTTCAAATACAATAAGCACAGTATTAACTACAATAAGTGGTGTATGGTCTACCATTTGGGAGACAATCAGCGGTATTGCCTCAAGTATTTGGACTGGAATTACAACAACAATTTCTGGAGCGTTAGATGGAATCAGCACAACTTTTAGTTCTATAATGAACGGAATCAGTGGAACAGCAAGCAGTATTTGGGATGGAATTAAGGGAATATTTAGCCGAGCGATAGACTGGATTAGAGGATTGTTTAATTTCGAATTTAGATGGCCACATATTCCACTACCTCATTTCAGCATAAGCGGAAGTATGAATCCATTGAGATGGATTGATGAAGGTGTACCAAAAATTTCTGTTCAATGGTACGCGAAAGGCGGTATTTTAACCAAGCCAACAATATTTGGTGCAAGAGATGGCCAATTATTAGGTGGTGGAGAGGCAGGCAATGAGGCAGTCCTACCACTTAATGAACAAACATTAGGAGCAATAGGGCGAGGAATAGCTGCAACAATGAATAGCGAAAGCTTAGTCATTAATATTAACAATCCAATTGTTAGAGAAGAAGCAGATATTAAACTAATAGCACAAGCAGTATATCAAGAAATTGAAAAAGGAAAAAACAGATTAAATAAATTGAGAGGGATAAGCGATGATAGAATTTAACAAGTTAACTTTTAATAATAAAAGCACAGCTGACTTTGATTTCGAAATTATCGTTGAAACTTCTCCATCGTTTAACTATGTAAGCAGTAAATCAGAATTATTTGAGTTAGACGGAAAAACAGGCGCATTGGTTCGAGATAACTCAAATAGAAGTGTATTGCCGTTAAAATATATCCTACATCTGATTCAACCAACAGAGGAGCAACTCAAAGAAATTAAACGTTGGCTATCAGCTGAAAACGTGTGGTTAAAACCGCCGCAAAAAAACATCTTATACAAAGCATACAAAGTAGAAAGTTTTTCTTCACTTAGGGATAAACTAGGTAATTATCAAATTGAAGTTGAATTCAAATGTGATCCTATTGCATATGATATTGAGCCATTTAATAAAGTGCTTAGCCCAAATGGTACATTAGATACACTAGGAGATTATGAGATTTTTCCAAAAATAACAATTGAAGGGAATAGTACTAGCGAAGTTAGTATAACAATCGGAACTCAAGTAGTAAGATTTTCAAAATTAGATACAAAAATCGTAATGGATGGAAATCCAAGTAATCCAGTTGTTTTGGATAAAAATGGAAATGATGAAACAGTCCTTTGGCGAGGTGATTTTATTAAATTACAGCCAAATAAAAGGCTTGGTGTAGTCGGTAGTACAGGAATTACAAGTATTAAAATCGAATGTAGATGGGGGTGGTATTAGTGATTGAATTATACAATCAAAATACAACAGATTTCACCTATCATGGAGTAATTCTACATGAATGTACGAAAGCAGTTGTTAAAGAAGCTCTAAACGGAGATTTTATCGCTACAATAGAATATCCTATCACTAATTCCCATAGGTATAAAAAACTTAAAATAAACAAGATTATATACATACCAACCCCTAGAGGTAAACAACCATTTAGAATTTATGATCTTGAAAAAAGAAATGACAGAATAATAATCGAAGCGCAGCACACAACTTTTGACCTAATGGAGCAGTTAGTAGCACCAGTCAGCATTAACAATAAAACTTGTAGAGAAGCTTTAGACACATTATTCGGAAAAATGAAAACCCCAAATAGTAAATTCACTTGGAAATCTGAAATAACAGAACGACATACTTACAATACAACGGAAGAAAAAACCTTTTATTCCAACCTAATGGACGGTAAGCACAGCGTAATAGGAACATGGGAAGGTGAATTACTAAGGGATAACTTTGGTATAGAAATCAAAAAGAGAATTGGAAAAGATACCAATATTCTAATCTCAACAAGCACAAATCTTAAGACTTTTGAAGAAAAAGAAAGCTCACGCGGTGTAGTCACTAAAATCTATGGAAAATCGACTTTTAAAGCAAATAAAGACGATAAAGAAGACACAGTGATAACAGCGGTAGCGATAAGCCCACTTAGAAATACGTATCCTTTTGAACGTGAAAAAAGCTATGAAAATAACGATATAAGAAGTCAATCAGAACTTATACAATGGTTAAACAGGAAATTTACTAAATATCATATCGACAAAATAAGCAGCGATATTAAAGTTACTCACCAACAATTAAATAATAGGGTAATTAATTTAGGGGACACTGTAAGAATTTATGTTGCTGAACACGATGTAGAAGTAATCAGAAAATGCACAGAATACGAGTACGATGCCATCTTTAAAAGATATATCAATGTTACTTTCGGTGAAGAAAAAACTGGAATAACAGGGATTGGAAGCACACATAGTAATAGTAGCCAGGAAGTTCAAAACATTGTAAGTATGTTTCCTGGCAACAGCAAAGAATTCTATGATAACTTAGCGGAATTGTTGCAAGAAAACGCTAAACAGTTATTTGAAAAAGAAAGTGAAAAATTCTTAGGCGGTATTAAAGATAGCATAGAAAAAAACAAATCCCAAATAGAACTTAACAAAGCGCAATTTACAGATGAACTTACTAGACTTAAAGTTGGAACTACTAACGAATTAAGCAACTTCAACAAGGATTTACAAGAAACAAAAGCAACGATAGATAGCAAATTTAACGCACTTGGGGATAATATAGACAACACAGTCCGCCAATCTGTTGAGCAGAGTACTCAAGGTATCAAAAGAGAGCTAGAATTATTAGAACAGAAATCCTATCATATTAACACATGGAAAGAAACTGCCAGCGAAACATTGAATAATGTTGTTAATAGGATGAATAATGACATGCTAGCTTATTCACAATTAAAAATAACAAGTAATGGCATTAATTTCGGAGCAGGCCAAGAGTTCAACGGACAAAAATTAATAAGCATGCTTACAGTTAATCCAGGATATATCAAGGCAATAACCGAAAAAATGATAATAACTCCAGCTAATGAAAATTTAGTGAATTCAGATCTCAAGAATACTTCTTTTGTAGCCAGCAACGGAAAGATGCTAGCAACAGAAATAACAGGAATCAATACTCCAGCAGAATTCCTTATCAAAGGATACGTGCAAATACCAAGTGTGACCATATTATATTTTTCCGCAAAAGTGCAATTAAAAAACTCGAATACTATTCGCACATACACAGCCTTACCTTATCTTGTTAATAGTGGAAATTTCGAGTGCAGCTTAAAGATAGATGATGTTGATACCGATCAAGTGAAGAACATATCTTTTATAGCAAATATATACAGCGAATCTGGTGCAGGGATAATTACATTTAAAAACTTAGCCATTATCCAAAAAAAATCAGCAAGCTTACTGGTGGACGGAACTATCACATCGAATCATCTAATGTCTAAGATTATTAAAGCAGCACACATTGACACAAGCGCAATAGAGGCAATACATATCAAATCAAATAGTATTACAGCCGATAAAATGTTAATTGATGAGGCATTCATTAACAAATTATTAGTTAATAATTTGTTAGTGGATAAAATAACCTCTAATTACGCATTCATCACTAAAATATTAGCAACTGATATAGATGCAACTCGAATAAAGTCGGGATATTTAAGTGGAGACAGAATCCAAGGCGGAACAATTCAAGGGGTAACAATTCAAGGATTAAATAAAATAAAAATAGGGCAATATGGATTTTTAGCACCCATAAACAATGGTCTACACATTAATGCGCCTAAAAACTTCGGTGCTAATTCTGGAGTAGGTATGCAACTGCACGGCTATCGTCAGTGGTACGAAAATAACAATAGTATTCCTAAAGGATTATTCATATATGATGATCCAGATTTTTCAAGCAGTGGAACTAGAAATAGTGTTAATGAGACTTTATTAACGATAGGTGGAATGATAAAAGCTAGGACATTCACCGATGGGAATGGACATTACGACGAAGGATATGCGATGGTAACTATCACAAATAATAGGAATAATAACTACCCCATAAAAGCGATGTGGTCAACTAACGATGATTTGGCCTATAATACCTCAGGAGCAACGATATATATCGCACAAACAGCCAACTCAGATATGCGCTTAAAGACTAACATTAGACCAACGAATGAACAGATTTTACCAAAATTACTCAGATTCAATTTTAAAGAGTTTAATTGGTTAAAAACGGGTAAATTTGAAAGTTTGGGAGTGATAGCGCAGGAATTATATCAAATAGATAATACACTGGTTGATAAAAAGGAAAAAAGTCAATATTTATTTTTGAATGAAAAAAAATTATTGATGTATGCTTTAAAAGCAATTCAAGAGCTCAATTTCAATCTAGAGTTCAAGATTTCAAAATTTGAAAAAACCATAGAAGCATTAGAAAATGAAATAAAAGAATTAAGGAGAGCAGCATAAATGGAATTAAAGATTAAAAATAAAAATATAGAAATTATATATAAAATATTTTCAGAGTTACCTATTAAGAAAATGAAAGCAAATAGAGGTAGGGCTAAACTTCTTAAAAAACTAGAAGAAAAATACAGCAATTTTATCCAGGATAGAAAAGAAATCCTTGAACTTTATGTAGAATTTGATGAGGTAGGGAAACCTATTTCAAAAGATGGAAAGTTACAGTTTAAAGAGGATTGCGTAGAAAAAGACTTAGCTAAAGATATCGATGAATTAGCCAATGAATTAATCATTATCCAAAGCGGAGAATATTCAAATAGATTTATTGACTTATTTGATGATTTAGAAAATTTAGAAACGCAATTATCAGCACAAGAAATAATCTTGTTAGATGAATTATTAGAGCAATACGAAAATCAAAAAGGAGAAGAAAAATAATGGCATTAGTAATTAAAAAAACAACAAAACTTACTGGAGAATTCAAAGTGGAAGATGTGATTGTTAAAACAACAACAGTAGATATTGACGAAAACGGAGTATCAACTGTATTTGAGTATATGAACAATGCAGACTTATACGCCTCTAATCGAAGAGAGATGAGAAAACAGGAAAAAGAATTTAGAGATAAAAGATATGAAGTTGAAGATGCTATTTTAGCTGAAATCGAAAAGAAAAATACAGGTCAACAAGCCTAATTTAATTAAGGAGAAACATAATGTTTGAATTTTTAAAACAATTTCTAGAAACTGAAGATGGAAAAATTTTATATTTATTATCAATGATAAGCTTAGCGATGATTCTTGATTTCTTAACAGGAATCATTGCTGCTAAAATTAATTCTAATATCACATTCAATTCTAAAGCGGGAATTAATGGGATTTTACGAAAAATAGGAAGTATTCTAGTAATGGTCTTCTTTATTCCGATTTCAGTGCTTATCCCTGGAGATACAGGAACTATTCTTATATATACATTATATATAGGATATTTAGTAATGGAACTTAAGAGCATTGTAGAAAATCTAAATAAAATGGGAATAGATGCAGAAGCTCTTAAAAATATAATCGAATTACTTAGCAAAAATAGAGGTGACAAATAATGGTAAAAAAATCTGTAGCAATCGCACATTTAAAGTCTGAGGTTAACAAGCCTCATGACTTTGATGGAGTTTATGGTAGTCAATGTGTAGATGAAGTTAACTATTACTTATACAAATTTTGGAAAATCAGATTATACGGAAACGCAATCGATTTATTAGAAAACGCTAAAAAACAAGGTCTAACTGTAATATACAATGCACCAGGAGTTAATCCTGAAGAAGGAGATGTATTTGTAATGACAGTCCCTTATCATGCTTTTGGTCACACAGGAGTGGTAATCGAAGATAGTGACGGTTACAAAATTAAGACCATTGAACAAAATATCGATGGCAACGCTGATGCACTAACAGTAGGAGGACCAGCTCGTTATAACGAACGTGATTTCACTGGAGTAATAGGTTGGATTAGACCAGATTTCGAGGACGAAGGGAGCCAACCAATGACTTATACAGAGGATGAAACATATTTAAGAAGGGATACACCACAAGTTGGTGTATCTCCTTATAGACAAGTTCATGCACATTCAACAGGAAATCCTAATTCTAGAGCTAGTGGAGAAGCAATCCATATGAGAAATAAGGATTTAAACGGCGGTTTCTACACGCATGTAGTAGGAAACGGACAAGTATTTCAAACAGCATTAGTGGGACAAGGAGCTTGGGATGTTGGCGGTGATTGGAACAACGAGACATTCGCAGCAGTTGAACTTATAGAAAGTCATACAACATATGATGAATTTAGAAAAGATTATGAAATTTATATCCAACTACTAAGAGATTTAGCAAACCAAGGTGGAATACCAATTACTGTTGATTCTAGCGACCTTGAAGGAATAAAAACACATTTCTATTGTACTAATCATCAACCTAATAACTTTTCAGACCACATAGATCCATATCATTATTTGGCCAAATGGGGTATTACAAAAGAGCAATTTAAAAAAGATGTTGAGAGTGGAACTATAAGCAATATTCCACAAAATAACAATAATAGTAGTAATGTGTTAGACACTAACACTAATCTTGAAAATCGTGAACAACCTTACTACAGAGGTTATCTAAGCGAAGACTACTATGTGGAAACAGAACCTAATGCAAATAGCAATGATAAGGAATACCTTCCAAAAGGAACAGAAGTATATGTTTACGAAAAGAAAAATGGTTGGAGCAGAATAGGACATCACACATCAAATCAATGGGTTGAGGATGATTATTTAGTAAATGCAGTTGAGATGTAGTTGTATATTGCAAAAAATAATAAAAGATGATATAATAACAAATACCTAAATACCATTCCCCCTTAACTTCGGTTAGGGGGATATTTTTATTGACAAAATTTAAAAATAATAGTATTATAAAAGCATAGATAAATACGGTATTTTATTATTTGAGAGAATGTTTATTTTGAATCTAACTCATTCGAGTTCAAATAAAGATTTATCTAAATTGCCTTATGGCTGAGCCGGTGTCGGCTCATTTACCCCTTGACGAAAGTTGAGGGGTATTTTTTTTACTATTTTTTAAAACT
>ERZ773065.1502-NODE-1502-length-11771-cov-4.907648_pt1 | contig 11771 bp, 6 predicted proteins | sample MGYA00580623_ERZ773065 | MGnify/ENA primary metagenome ERZ773065 (study PRJEB29015, sample SAMEA2738017) | human oral metagenome | biome: human oral; feature: human-associated habitat; material: dental | place: China | collected 2047 ...
CCCGAAGTCCTTGGGCGCGACCCGGGAGGAGAAGGCGCTGGTGGACTTGCCCCACCAGATGGGCGAGTAGATGACGTTCTCCTGGGCGATCGCGGTCGCGGAGACGAGGTCCTGTGCGCGGGCCGCGGGGTCGGCCTGAGCGTTCGACTGGGCGATCAGGGAGGCGACCTCGGGGTTGGAGTACCTGGCGGGGTTCGCCTCCCCCAGCAGCCACCCGGGGATCTCCCCGGCGTCCCCGGTTGTGGGGGTGTAGCTCATGTAGTAGAGGCCGTACTCCCCGGTGCCGACTTGGGAGATCCACTCCTCGAGGGGCTTGGAGGTGACGGTGAGGGTGACGCCGATCTTCTTGAGGTTGTCGGCGATGGCCAGGGCGGCGTTGCCCATCTCCGGGATGGAGGCGGGGTAGGTGAGTTCCGCCTCGAACCCGCTGGGCACGTGCGAGGCGGCCAACTCCTCGCGGGCCTTGTCGAGGTCGAACTCGGTGTTCGGCAGAGTGGCCAGCAGCGCGCGGGCGGCGTCCTCGCCGATCTGGGAGCCCAGCTGGTCGGGCGGTTCGATGCCGGTGGCCGCCTCGCCGCGCCCGGAGAGCACGGAGGCGACGATGGAGGCCCGGTCGACGGCGTGGGCGACGGCGCGGCGCACGTGGATGTCGTTGAAGGGCTCCACCGCCTCGTCGAAGGTGAGGCCCACGTAGGAGCGGTCGGACTCGGTGTGGACGGTGGTGCCGTCGATGGCCTCGAACTGGCCGACCTGGTCGGCGGGGATCTGCACGGAGACGTCGATCTGTCCGGCGCGCTGGGCGAGCAGGCGGGAGTTCTCGTCGGAGAAGAAGTCGAACTCGATCTTCTGGGCGCTGGTGTCTCCACCCCACCAGGTGCCGCTTTTCACGAAGACCGCTTTGGAGTCGGGTTGGAACTCGACGGCGCGGTAGGGGCCCGTGCCCATGATGAGGTCCTTGGCGCTGCCGTAGGCGCCCGCGGCCTCGTAGTAGGACTTCTCGGTGATCCACAGTCCGCCGTTGGCGGTGACGGTCCACCCGAAGTTCTGCGCGGGCGCGGGCAGGGCGATGGTGATCTCGGAGTCGCCGGTCTGGGAGACGTCGGTGCCCGCGGGCCAGTAGACGGACGAGGACGGGGACCTGTCCGGGTCGCGGGCGACGTCGATGGAGAACAGGACGTCGTCGATGGTGACGGGGTTGCCGTCCTGGAAGCGGGCGTCGTCACGGATCTGGAACACCCAGGTCCGGCCGTCGGCGGTGGTGTGGGACGAGGCGACGGCGGGAACCAGTTCGCCCTGGGCGTCCACGCCCAGGAGCCCCTCTGAGGACACTTGGGCGACGTAGTAGTTGATGATGCCGGTCTCGTGGGCGACGTCCAGGGTGGACAGGGATCCGGGCAGTCCGACTGTGAGGGTCCCGGGCTCGGCGGCGGCTTGGGAGGGCGCGGCGGAGCGGGGCGCGCAGGCGGCCAGGGAGCACATGAGCGCGAGTCCTGCGATGGCGGCCGCGGCGGCGGGTTTCCTTGTCATCACGTGTGGTCCTTTCGCTTTGCCTTCCGGCCGGTGGCCGTGTTGCCCCAGGTGGTGGCCGTCGTCCACGGTATTGCGCCCGTGGGCGGGGGATCCGGCGGGGCCCGAGGCATGGTCTTTTGTAAACGCTGCCGTGGGCACCGCGCCCCGCCCCTCAGCGGGCGCCGAGGAAGTCGGCGGCCACGGCCGCCAGCGCCCGCACGGTGAGGTCGACGTCGGACAGGCGGATGTGCTCGTCGTGCGCGTGCAATCGCGAGTACAGGTCCCCCAGGGCCACGTCCCGCCCGAAGGACCCGAACCCGTAGCCCACTCCGCCCAGGCGCCTGGCGACCCTGAGGTCGGAGCCGCCGGGGAAGAGGACGGGCACCACCCGCGAGCCGGGGTGCTGCGCCCGCAGGGCGCGCTCGATGGCGCGGTACAGGCGCGTGCCGGTGGGCGAGGCCGTCGCCCCCTCCACCAGGAGCCGTTCGATGCGCACGTGCTCCCCCACCTCCCCCAGGGCGCGCCGCAGGGCTGCGTCGACGAAGTCGTCGTCCTGGCCGGGCAGTGTGCGGATGTCGAGGTCGATGTGGGCCGATGAGGGGAGGACGTTGATGGGCCCGCCCGCCCGGACGGCGGTCTGGGCGACGGTGAGGCGGCTGATGGCGTGGGCGTAGGCGGCCAGGTCCCCGAACTCGTGGTAGTCGCCGTCGTAGTCCGCTGCGAGCAGGGCGGCGCGGGTGGCGGGGTCGAACTCGAAGGCGGAGACGAAGCCCTCCCATTCGCCCCCTCCCCCGGCGGGCCAGCGGGCGCAGGCCAGGCGCTGGACGACGCGGGCGAGGACCTCGATGGCGCTGTGGCGCCCCAGGGGCACCGATCCGTGGCCCGCGTCCCCGTCGACGTGGAGGCGGCGCTGGGCGGCGCCCTTCTCGCCGACGACGACGGCGATGGAGTCGCTCCCCCGGGCGCCCCGGATGTGCCCGCCGCCCATCTCGGAGATGCAGTTGCGCCAGGGGATGGCCTGGGGCTCGGCTTCCCCGATCCACGGCACGCCCAGGCCCCCGCGGGCCTCCTCGTCGGCGGCGGCCACGAAGGTGAGGGTGCCCGCGGGGCGCGCTCCCCCCTCGGCGACCCGCCGGGCCAGGTCCTGGGTGACGACGGCCATCGCGGCGGTGAGGTGCAGCATGTCCACGGTGCCGCGCCCCCACATGACGCCGTCGGAGTCGATGCGCGCGGCGAAGGGCTCGTGGGCCCATTGGGAGTCGTCAGCGGGGACGACGTCGGTGTGCCCGATGAGGGTGAGGGGCTCGGCGGCGGGGTCGGAGCCTTCCAGGGCGACGACCAGGGTGGTGCGCCCGGGCGCGGGCTCGATGCGGCGCATCCGCACGGGCAGGCCCTCGAAGAGGGCCTCCAGGGTGTCGGCGCTGCGGTGCTCGTGGCCCGAGGCGGGTGTGAGGTCGTTGACGCAGGCGTTGCGCACCAGCTCGCCCAGCAGTTCGACGGTTCGGGCCCCAAGGGGTGACAGGTCGCTCATAGCGGTCCTTCCTCGTGCGTGCGTGTGCCCCCACGTTAGGGCCGTGCGCGGCGGCGCCGCTCCTGTGACCGCAGTGGGGGCGTTTGTGACGAAGACTCCCGCTCCCCCGGGCGGGGCCGGTGGACCGGGGGCTGCGCCGAAAGTACGCTTGTCGGGTACTAGTCCACGACTCGGATGGAGATAACAGAACATGGCAGATCGACCCGGTCAGCTGCCCGCCACCGCCCGCGCCCCCCGTGTGCCCGACCGCGCGGCGCCGGAGGGCCTGGAGCACAAGTGGGGTTCGGCCTGGGAGGCCGAGGGGACCTACGCCTTCGACCGCACGGCCGCCCGCGAACAGGTCTACTCGATCGACACCCCGCCCCCCACGGTGTCCGGCTCACTGCACATCGGCCACGTCTTCTCCTACACGCACACCGATGTCGTCGCCCGCTTCCAGCGCATGAGGGGCAGGGCGGTGTTCTACCCGATGGGGTGGGACGACAACGGGCTGCCCACCGAGAGGCGCGTGCAGAACTACTTCGGGGTCCGCGTGGACGCGACGCTGCCCTACGACCCCGATTTCGAGCCGCCGCACGTGGGCGGCGAGGGCAAGTCCATCAAGGCCCGCGACCAGAAGCCCATCTCGCGCCGCAACTTCGTGGAGCTGTGCGAGCGCCTCACCGTCGAGGACGAGGCCCAGTTCGAGGCCCTGTGGCGCTACCTGGGGCTCAGCGTGGACTGGAAGCAGAACTACCAGACGATCGGGCGGCGCGCCCGCAAGGTCGCCCAGGCGGCGTTCCTGCGCAACCTGGCGCGCGGCGAGGCTTACCAGGCGGAGGCGCCGGGCCTGTGGGACGTGACCTTCCAGACGGCAGTCGCCCAGGCGGAGTTGGAGTCCCGCGAGTACCCGGGCTTCTACCACCGCATCGCCTTCCACCTCACGGACGCCTCGGCCGCCGCCGAGGCCGCCCGGGCGGCCGCCCCCGTGGAGGACGGCGCCGACGTGTGCGTGGAGACGACCCGCCCGGAGCTGCTGGCCGCGTGCGTGGCGCTGATCGCCCACCCGGACGACGAGCGCTACAAGCCGCTCTTCGGCACGACGGTGGCCTCCCCCGTCTACGGCGTCGAGGTGCCCGTCCTGGCCCACCCGGCCGCCGAGAAGGACAAGGGCGCGGGCATCGCCATGTGCTGCACCTTCGGCGACACCACGGACATCGACTGGTGGCGCGACCTGGGCCTGCCGCTGCGCGCGATCCTGCGCAAGGACGGGCGCATCGTCGCCGACACGCCCGAGTGGATCACCACGGAGGCCGGCCGGACGGCCTTCGCGGAGATCTCGGGCAAGACGACGTTCTCGGCCCGCGAGGCCGTGGTGGCGCGCCTGCGCGAGTCGGGCGAGCTGAAGGGCGAGCCCACCAAGACGGTCCGCCAGACGAACTTCTTCGAGAAGGGCGACAAGCCCCTGGAGATCGTCACCTCCCGCCAGTGGTACATCCGCAACGGCGGCCGCCCCTGGACGAGGCCCGCCTCGGGCGCCGACCTCAACGACGAACTGGTGGAGCGGGGCCGCCAGCTGGAGTTCCACCCAGATTTCATGCGCGTGCGCTACGAGAACTGGGTGCGGGGCCTGAAGGGCGACTGGCTGGTGTCGCGCCAGCGGTTCTTCGGCGTGCCCTTCCCGCTGTGGTACCGGGTGGGCGCCGACGGCCAGGTCGACTACGACGCCGTCATCACGCCCTCGGAGGACAGCCTGCCCGTGGACCCGTCCACGGACGCGCCGGAGGGATTCGCGGAGGAGCAGCGCGGCGAGCCGGGCGGTTTCGTGGGCGAGCTCGACATCATGGACACGTGGGCCACGTCCTCCCTGTCGCCGCAGCTGGCGTGCGGCTGGTTGCACGACGACGACCTGTTCGCCCGCACCTACCCGATGGACCTGCGCCCCCAGGGCCAGGACATCATCCGCACGTGGCTGTTCTCGACGGTAGTGCGCGCCGACTTGGAGTTCGGGGCCCTGCCGTGGCGCCACGCGGGCCTGTCGGGGTGGATCCTGGACTCCGACCACAAGAAGATGAGCAAGTCCAAGGGCAATGTGGTGACCCCGATGGGCCTGCTGGAGAAGTACGGGTCGGACGCGGTGCGCTACTGGGCGGCGTCCGCGCGCCTGGGCCTGGACGCCGCTTTCGACGAGCAGCAGATGAAGATCGGGCGGCGCCTGGCGATCAAGGTCCTCAACGCCTCGAAGTTCGCGCTCACCATGGGCGGCGAGGGCGCCCAGCTGGACCTGGATCCGGCGCTGGTGACGGTGGACTTGGACCGTTCCGTGCTGGCGGAGCTGGCCGGGGTGGTCGCCGAGGCGACCGACGCCCTGGCCTCCTACGACCACGCGCGCGCCCTGGAGGTCACGGAGTCGTTCTTCTGGACGTTCTGCGACGACTACCTGGAGCTGGTGAAGGAGCGCGCCTACAACCGCGAGGGCGCGTGGGACGAGGCGTCGGCGGCGTCGGCACGCGCCGCCCTGGCCCTGGTGATCGACACGGTGGTGCGCCTGCTGGCCCCCTACCTGCCGTTCGTGACGGAGGAGGTGTGGAGCTGGTACCGGGAGGGCTCGGTGCACACCGCGCCGTGGCCGACCGCCGCCCCCCTGGCCTCCGCCGCCGGCGACCCGTCCGTGCTGGCCGCGGCCTCCGGCGCCCTGATCGCGCTGCGCCGCGTGAAGTCCGAGGCGAAGGTCTCCCCGCGCACCCCGTTCCTGTCGGTGGTGCTCGAGGCTCCCGCCGCGTCCCTGGGGGCCCTGGAGTCCGTCAAGGGCGACCTGGAGGCCGCGTCGAAGGCCGTGGGCGCGCTGGTGCTGGTGGCCGCGTCCGAGGACTCCGAGGCCACCGAGGCCGTGGTCAAGTCTTTCGAACTGGGCGAGGCCCCGGCCAAGCGCAAGAAAGGGTGAGCCTGTAGCCGCTTGGCGGGTGCGTGCCCCGGGCCCTGCGGCCCGGGGCACGGCCTTGCTGCGTGGCCGCGTTGTAGAATCCTCATATGTCGACTGCCACGCTCTCCGAGTTCCAGCAGAATCAGACCGCCGTCATCGCAGCGGCCCAGCGCGGGCCGGTCGAGTTGGTCTCGGCGGGCGCGCGGATCCGCGCCGTCCTGGTTTCCCCCGAGTTCTACGCCGATGCCCTCGAAGCCCTCAGGGAGCGCAGCGAACGCCTATCCGGCGAAGAAGTCGAACAGTGGTTGCGCGAGGACGTCGCCCCCGCGATCAGGGCGCACGAGGCCAACCCGGAGTCCGGGCACGCACTTGACGAACTCGAAGCCGCCCTCGGCCTGAAATGACTGCCGGGCCCCGCCGCCTGGTCGTTTCCGAGCACGCTTTCCGCCAGCTGCTGGACCTTCGCGACGCGATTCTCGCGGCTTCAGGGTCGCAGGAAACGGCGGACGGGTATATGCGCGCGTTGAACGACTATCTTCGCCAGTTGCCGGACTTCCCCATGCGGGGACAAGCGCGGCCCGATATCCATCCCGGTCTGCGCATTCTCGGATTCCGCGGCACTCTCACCATCGCGTTCGTCGTCTACCCGGAAACGCTGGTTGTGATGTCCATCGACTCCTCCCGCCGAGCGCGTCTTTCGATCGAACACCACCCGCCTTCGACGGAAAGCGGTCCCGCGTGAACCAGGACGATGGTGGGGCGGGCGCTGAAGGGCACATGGGCCAGACGGCGGGCCATCGCAACCAACCCAGGTCGTCCAACCCGCTCGAACTCTTCAGATCAACACGGATGAAGACATGCTTGGACATATCGGAGCCCTCCTCCGATCGGCTGTGTACCAATCATCGGAAGACCCCGACCCCATACACAACTCCTGCAACCGACTAGAACAGAAATCTACCCAGACCCATAAAAGCGAAAAACAACCAAAACACCCAATCTAGAGAAGGCATCCCTGTTCAAGCCAGCACCTTCCTAACAACTGCTTGCATTCCCACCCCCAAGAAGATTATCCTGGAACCGTCAACCACAACACTCGAGGACAAAAAATGACCAACGAGCGAGCCCGCACGAAAATCGACACCTACGACAAGACAATACAGGAGTGTTTTCTCGATTGCCTCTACAGAATACCACGATTCCAGCGTCCATACTCTTGGGGAACCGACCAGCTCACCGATTACTGGAGCGACGTTGTAATTAACAGCGCCGACTACTTCTTAGGAGCTACAGTCACATACATCGGACGCGAGAGAGATCTATTCAGAAATGAATACGTTATTATCGACGGCCAGCAACGCCTTACAACATCAGCGATAGTTCTCGCCTCGATACGCGATAAATTTGAACAGATTTCAGAAGACGGTACATGCCCGGAGAATCTGCGCATCAAATCCAAAAGACACGCAGAGAAAACACAAGGATATCTCACCCCCGAAGATGATGACTCAAACACCTTCCCAGTCATAGACCGAGAAGAAACGGAATTCCGTTTTCACATTCTTAAGCTAATTAAGCACGACGAACCGAAGGGAGGACAACGTCAGCGTCGCATCGTGGATGCAAAAGAGTTTTTCGACGAGAAAATTAACAAGGAACTCAACAACCTAGACCCCGAGCAAAAAATCAAAAGACTACTCACACTCAGGTCAAATACTCTCCGCGCCCGAGTAATTCAGATCGAACTCGATTCTGAGGAAAACGGGTTTATGGTATTTGAAACCCTCAACACCCGCGGCCTCGATCTAGAACTACCCGACCTTATCAAGAACCTTCTTATCAGAGACGGCGCAAATAGCGAGGCCGACCGAGAGGCTATCGCGAAACACTGGGACAGCATTAGTGAGCGGATCAACTCCCACCCGGACTACAGCTCGAAGCCCCCCGAGTCACGGCCCCTGGGAACGTCCGACTTTAGTCGCTTCATCTGGCAGTCATGGAACTCTAGACGGAGCGAGACAAAGGAGGCCCAACTTTTCAAAGAGCTTAAATCGGCCATCGCATCGGAAAAGATCACATATGAGCAGTACTTAAAGGAGCTCGAAGAAGACGCTCGCATCTACATACATCTCAATACACAGGAGATCAAAACTGAACTGAACAAGGGGAAGGAACGAGAGTTCCGTAAGCTGGCAGACGTAGTCGACTCGATCCGAGCTCTCCAAATCTTCGGCGTATCGGTCGCCAATTCGGCACTACTTTCTGCCGTTCGCGCCTATCACTCTGGCAGTCTAACCGAAAGAGACCTTAAGAGACTAACGCGGAGTCTTGAAAACTACCACTTCCTGTACAACGCACTCGGCGCCGTCGGATCTAATGGGGGAATGCGCAAACGATACAACAGGTTTGCTATCAATCTCGCCGAAAAAGCACAGGAATCACGCGATAAAAGCACGTTGCACCGGAACTGTAAGAAGTGCGTTGACGACCTCATTGATTCGCTCAGGGAGTCTTCCTTGAAACTCAAAGAGCGCGGAATCGACTCTTTCAGAAAACTATTCTACACTGGCGGCCCCCTTTCAGCGAGAGAACGTCTCTACGGACGAGCGTCACTGATCCAGTATGTTCTTCTCACGATTGCTCAGCGGATAAACTCAGCACCTTCGGGAGCTGGATTTAACACCAATGACCTTTCTATCGAGCATATCGTTCCCAAATCCCGCCGCAATAGTAACAGCGCCAACACTAACTATATCATCACCATCGGCAATCTCACCGTTCTCAAGAAGAAACTAAACAACGACCTTGGGGATGCCGACTTCGACAAGAAAAGAAAAGTCTTGAGGAGCGCTTTGCTGAGGGATCCGGTACTACAGTCTTGGCTTGACAATCAGGATTTGACGACATTGAGCCAAGCAGACATTCAGAAACGGACTGACGCTTTAGCCGAGATTGCGGTCAACGAGGTCTGGGCACTGTGAGACTGCGTTTCAGATTTCAGGGTCAGGATTAGCCGCAGGAAATTCTCGCAGAGCGGCGTGTGCAGTCCGACGCAGCATCAATGCCCAGTGGGGTGCCCGGACCAATTTCGGGCACCCCACAAGCAACCTCAGTCTTGACCGTCTGGAATCAGCTCGATTTTTTTCGTCCGTTCAACGGATGGAAGTGCAACGCACGAACATATACATGTTCCGCATCACTGTCGTCGAGCCTGTCACGCACATGTTTCTTCGCGCGGCACAGTGGATCTCAAGCGAAATGGACCTAGTTGCTCAGGCGGCACACACAGCATCCGATCCGGTTGGCGATTCCTTCCTTCGCCGCCCGACTCTTCAGGGCAACAGGCAGTTCCATGCCAAGGCTGACAGCGACGGCCCCGACTCCCGCCCGGAAGTGGATGGCGCCCAGGGGTGGGACGGGGCAAAGTCCGCAGGTCACACCCTGCTTCCACCTCGTCCGCCCGCATCTGGATCTGGTCGTCGTCGACCCGGTCGCCGTGGAGAGTCCGCTCGTTCATGGCAGCAGTGTATACGAAACAACCACCCCTCCCCCACCCTACGGTGCCGTAGGATAGGGCCCATGCGTGCCACAGACGAAGGAGCAGATATGAGTGACAGCCCGGCCCCCGCCTCGTCGGACGACGGCGCCCAGGAGCTCGAGGCCGTGCCCGCGCCAGCGCCCACCAGCGGGGGCGCCACCCAGGCCCTGGAGTGGCACGCCCCCACCCTGGTGCGCATCGACGAGACCTGCACGATCCCCCGCCTGCTGCAGGACCGCGTGGGCCGCAGCCCCCGCCGCCCTCTCATCCTGCGCAAACTGGGCATGGGCGATGCGTGGCGGCCGGTGAGCGCCCGGGACTTCCACGAGGAGGTCCAGCAGGTGGCCGCCGGGCTCATCGCGCGCGGGCTGGAGCCCGGCCAGAGGGTCGCGATCATGAGCCGCACCCGCTACGAGTGGACGCTGCTCGACTTCGCGTGCTGGAGCGCGGGCCTGGTCCCCGTGCCCATCTACGAGACCAGCTCCATCGAGCAGGTCGCCCACGTGCTCTCCGACGCCGACGTCGACCTGGTCGTCACCGAGACCGTGTCCCTGGCGGAGATCGTGCGCACGGCCGCCGAGCGGACCGGGCGCCACCACGTCGTCGTCCTCTCCTTGGACTCCGAAGCCATCGAGACCCTGGTCGCCGACGGAGCCGGAGTGCCCCGCGCCACCGTTGCCGCGCGCACCGGGGCCCTGACGAAGGACGACATCTCCACGATCGTGTACACGTCCGGGACGACGGGCACCCCCAAGGGCACGGTGCTCACCCACGAGAACTTCACGAACCTGTGCCTCAACTCGCACGCGTGGATGCCCGAGATCGCGGCGGGAGAGGACTCCCGGCTGCTGCTTTTCCTGCCGCTCGCCCACGTGTTCGCGCGCTTCCTGCAGGTCTTCCAGATCAGCGGCAACGGCGTCATGGCGCACGTGTCGAACATCAAGAACCTGCTGCCCGACCTGGCCTCCTTCCGGCCCTCCTACCTGCTGGTCGTGCCGCGCGTCCTGGAGAAGATCTACAACTCGGCCGACGCGAAGGCCTCGAAGGGCGCGAAGAGGCGGATCTTCCGGTGGGCCGCCCATGTGGCCATCGAGTACTCCAAGGCGCTGGACACCCCGGAGGGCCCGTCGCGCTCGCTGCGCGCCCAGCGCGCCCTGGCGGACAAGCTGGTGTTCCAGACCATCCTCAAACTGGTCGGCGGGAACGCCCGCTACATCGTGTCGGGCGGGGCGCCCCTGGCGACCTGGCTCGGCCACTTCTACCGGGGCCTGGGCATCCCCGTCCTGGAGGGCTACGGCCTGACGGAGACAGTGGGCCCCGTCTCGGTCAACACCCCGCGCCTGTCGAAGATCGGCACCGTCGGCCCGGCGCTGCCCCCCATGTCCTTCAGGGTCTCCGACGAGGGCGAGATCCTGCTCAAGGGCCCGTCGGTCTTCCAGGGCTACAACAACGACCCCGGGGCCACCGCCGCCTGCTTCACCGAGGACGGCTGGTTCAAGACCGGCGACCTGGGTTCCCTGGACCGCGACGGGTACGTGAGGATCACGGGCCGCGCGAAGGAGATCATCGTGACCGCCGGCGGCAAGAACGTGGCCCCGGCCGCCCTGGAGAACCCGATGCGCTCCCACCCGCTGATCTCCCAGGTCCTGGTGGTCGGAGACCAGCGGCCCTTCGTGGCAGCGCTCATCACCCTGGACGCGGAGATGCTGCCCGTGTGGCTGGAGTCCCACGGCCTGCCGGTCATGAGCGTCGCCGAGGCGGCCACGAACGTCGAGGTCCTGGCCTCCTTGCAGAAGGCGGTGGACGGGGCGAACGAGCACGTCTCGCGCGCCGAGTCGATCCGCAAGTTCAAGGTGCTCACCTCGGACTTCACCGAGGCGAACGGCCTGCTCACCCCGTCGTTGAAGGTCAAGCGCGCCGTGGCCGTGCGCCGCTTGGCCCCCGTCATCGACGAGCTCTACGGCGGACCCGTCGAGGACTGAGCCGCTTCCGGCGCGGGCAGACCGACGCGTTGTAGCCCTCACCAGCAGGCGCCCCGGCGGCGCACGGCGGTTCCGGCGCCGCGCTATACGGATTACCCAGCTATACGGAGTACCCGAACGGGCTCCCGCGGCGCGCACCGGCAGTAGCGCGATGGGGAGAGTCCTCGGGCACTGAGCGGCGAGTGTCCTGCTGCGGGCCGGCCCGGTTGCGGCCTTCGCCGTCGCGGTGATGAGGTGGGCCGCCGTCCTGGTGTCGTAATGGTCCAAAATGCGTCTGGGTTTCGCCGTGTTTCGGCGGCGCGGGGGCGC
>ERZ773065.1504-NODE-1504-length-11768-cov-3.793990_pt1 | contig 11768 bp, 12 predicted proteins | sample MGYA00580623_ERZ773065 | MGnify/ENA primary metagenome ERZ773065 (study PRJEB29015, sample SAMEA2738017) | human oral metagenome | biome: human oral; feature: human-associated habitat; material: dental | place: China | collected 2047 ...
GCGCGCTTCCCTGACACGGAAGAGGTCACTGGTTCGATCCCAGTATCGCCCACCGAAGGCCCCGGAGGAATCCGGGGCCTTCGCTATGCCGGACGGCTGAGCGCGGGCGTCGGCCGCCGTGGGCTGTCCCGGTGGGAGTCTGGGCGGGCAGGCGTCGCGATGCGTCCGCGGGCGCCCCGTGGAGTAGGATGCCCGTGTCAGCCTCGGTGAGCTCGGCGGTGGCGCCCTGCCTCTCGCGCGGGCGGTGAGGTTTTTCGAAGCGCTTCCGGCGCGGGGCGGCCATGAGGGATCCCCTCGTCCTCCGCGTCCGGGCCGCCCGCAGCCTTCGCCGGGGCGGCGTTGCGTCCGCGGGGTGGGCGTCCCCTTCGCGTCGTCCCTCGGCCCCCGGCGGGTAGTATTGGGCTTGCGCGCCCGGTATGTGCGCCGATTCTGTGACGTTTAAGGAGTCTACGTGCCCGTAAGCCTGTCGATCGACGGAAGCCCGATGGCCATCGAAAGCCGAAGCTCGGGGATCGAGTTCTTCGCCGCCCGGAAGAGCGTCGTCGCCCTGAGGGTGGACGGCGAGCTCAGGGACCTCGCGACGGACCTCGCGACGCTGCCGGAGGGCTCCGTCGTCGAGAGCGTGGACATCTCCAGCCAGGACGGTCTGAACATCCTCCGGCATTCGACTGCCCACGTCCTCGCCCAGGCGGTTCAGCAGGTCTATCCCGACGCCCGCCTGGGGATCGGCCCCTTCATCGAGGACGGCTTCTACTACGACTTCGGCAACATCGACGCCGTGACCCCCGAGCTCCTGCGGGACCTCGAAAAGCGCATGAAGCGCATCGTCAAGGAGGGCCAGACGTTCCGGCGGCGCGAGGTCTCCGACGCCGACGCGGCGGCCGAGCTGGCCGGCCAGCCCTACAAGCTCGAACTCGTCTCGACCAAGGGCGCGGGCGCCGAAGGCTCGTCCGTCGAAGTCGGATCGGGCGGGCTGACCATGTACGACAACTGTGCCCGCGACGGCCGCGTCGTGTGGACCGATCTGTGCCGGGGCCCCCACCTGCCCGACACACGGCTCATCGGCAACGGCTTCGCCCTGACCAAGTCCTCGGCGGCCTACTGGAAGGGCGACCAGTCCGGCGACCGCCTCCAGCGCATCTACGGGACCGCCTGGGCCAGCAAGGAGGACCTCCTCGCCTACCGGGAGCGCCTCGAGGAGGCCGAACGGCGCGACCACCGCAGACTCGGCGCGGAGCTCGACCTGTACTCCTTCCCCGAGCAGATCGGGCCGGGCCTGCCGATCTTCCACCCCAAGGGCGGCGTCCTCAAGCGGGTCATGGAGGACTACGTCCGCCAGGCGCACATCGACGGCGGATTCCTCTACGTCGGCACCCCCCACATCTCCAAGGAGGACCTCTTCCGCACCTCCGGGCACCTCCCGTACTATGCGGACGGCATGTTCCCGCCCATGGACGACGACGGCCAGAAGTACTACCTGAAGGCCATGAACTGCCCGATGCACAACTTGATCTTCGCCTCGCGCGGACGATCCTACCGGGAACTGCCCCTGCGCTTCTTCGAATTCGGCACCGTCTACCGCGACGAGAAGTCGGGAGTCCTCCAGGGGCTGACACGCGTGCGCTCGATCACCCAGGACGACTCCCACTCCTACTGCACGCCCGAGCAGGCCGGCGACGAGATCCGCCACCTGCTGACCTTCGTGCTCAAGCTCCTGGCGGACTTCGGACTGGACGACTTCTACCTGGAGGTCTCCACCCGAAGCGAAGACGGCAGGAAGAAGGAGAAGTTCATCGGCACCGACGAACAGTGGGCCGACGCCACGGCCGTCCTCCAGGCGATCGCCGAGGAGTGCGCGGCCGAGCACGGCCTGCGCGTCGTCCCCGACCCGGGGGGCGCCGCCTTCTACGGCCCGAAGATCTCCGTCCAGGCGAGGGACGCGATCGGCCGCACCTGGCAGATGTCGACCATCCAGTACGACTTCAACCAGCCCGAGCGGTTCGGCCTGGAGTACACCGCCCCCGACGGCAGCCGCCGCCGCCCCGTCATGATCCACTCCGCCAAGTTCGGCGCGCTCGAGCGCTTCATCGGCATCCTCGTCGAACACTACGCCGGGGCGTTCCCCGCCTGGCTCGCCCCCGTCCAGGCGCGCCTCGTGCCCGTGGCCGAGGCCTTCGACGACTACTGCCAGAGCGTCGCCGAGCGGCTGAGGGCCGCGGGCGTCCGCGCCGAGGTGGACCTCTCCGACGACCGGTTCGGCAAGAAGATCCGCAACGCGGCCAAGGAGAAGATCCCCTTCACCCTCATCGCCGGCGGCGAGGACGCCGAGGCGGGCGCCGTCTCCTTCCGGTACCGCGACGGACACCAGGAGAACGGCATCCCGGTGGCCGAAGCCGTCGCGCACATCGCGGACGTCGTCGAGCGGCGGGTGAACGATCCCGCCGGCGAGCGGATCGCCCCGGCTCCGGAGCGGCCCGGTGAATGAGGACGCTTCGGTGAGTGGGAACGGCCCGGCGCCGGCCGACGCCGAGCCGCGACTCGAGCCCGCCGAGACCCTGCCCGGCGAGGCCGACGGATTCCAGCGCCTGTGGACCCCCCACCGCGCCGCCTACATATCCGGCCAGGACAAGCCCGCCGACTCCTCTCGCGGCGAATGCCCCTTCTGCCGCGCACCCGGCCAGACCGACGAGGAGGCCCTCATCGTCGCCCGGGGCGAGAGCTGCTACGCCCTGCTCAACCTCTACCCGTACAACTCCGGCCACCTCCTGGTGTGCACCTACCGTCACGTGTCCCTGTACACGGACCTCGCCGACGCCGAGCGCATCGAGATGGGGCGGATGACGGCCCGCGCCATGGAGGCCATCACCGCCGCCATGGCGCCGGGCGGCTTCAACCTCGGGATGAACCAGGGCCAGACGGCGGGCGCGGGGATCGCCGCCCACATCCACCAGCACGTCGTCCCCCGGTGGACCGGGGACGCCAACTTCCTGCCCATCGTCGCCCGGACCAAGGCGGTCCCGGCGATCCTGGCCGACACGAGGGCGCTGCTGTCGCGGGCGTGGGAGTCGAGCGAGGGGAGGGGCCGATGCTGAGCAGATCGGGGCGCCCCTTCGTCCAGGCCGTCTTCGGGCCCGTCGCCAAACTCTTCGTTAGGATCGGCGTGTCGGCCGACGCCGTGACGATCACCGGGACCGTCGCGGGAGTGGCGCTGGCGCTCTGGCTGTTCCCCACCGACCACCTGACCGCGGGCGCCCTCAGCCTGGGGGCCCTCGTCCTGTTCGACAGCCTCGACGGGCAGATCGCCCGCCTGACGGGAACGAGCTCGAGATGGGGGGCGTTCCTGGACTCGACGCTCGACCGGATCAGCGACGCCGCCATCTTCGTCGGACTGCTCGCCTGGGCTGACGCCCACGCCGAGCCGCGGTACCACGCGCTGCTCCTCGTGGGCACCCTGGGGGCCCTCGTGACCGGCTCGGTCGTCCCATACGCGCGGGCGCGCGCCGAGGGCCTGGGGATGACTGCGAACGTGGGGATAGCCGAGCGCGCCGACCGCCTGGTCGTCATCCTGTTCTCGGCCCTGTTCGTGGGCATGGAGCTGGGGGACGTCATCCTCGTCGTGGCCGTGTGGTACCTCTTCCTGGCCGGGCTGGTGACCACCGTCCAGCGGATGGTCGTCGTCCGCCGCCAGGCCACCGCCCCGGAGGAATGATGGACGTCGTTCGGGCATTCGCACTGGCGCGCGCCGCCGTGGAGAGGCTCCCCGAGTCCGTCGGGCGCGCGCTCTTCTCCGCCGCGGGGACCGCCATGGGGCTGTCCGGCTCGGCGGGGGCGCGCCGGCTGCGCGCCAACCAGGCCAGGATCCGCCCCGGGCTGGGGCCTGTGCGGGCCCGGCTCCTGTCGGCCGCCGCCATGCGTTCCTACATGCGCTACTACTACGAGTGCTTCCGCCTGCCGGTCCTCGGCGAGGACCGCATACTCGCCCGCGTCCAGCTCGACAACGACGCCGAGCTGCGCGCCGACCTGGCCTCCGGCCGGTCCGCCACGGCGGCCCTCGTGCACGCGGGAAACTGGGACATGGCCGGCGCCTGGGCGTGCATCGACCTCGCGCCCGTCCACACGCTCGCGGAGCGGCTCGAGCCGGCCGGGCTGTACGAGGACTTCCTCCGCTTCAGGACCGGCCTGGGGATGACGATCTACCCCGTGGTGCGGGGAGGGGGAGGCCTGCGGGCCCTGGAGGAGGACATGGCCGCCGGCGTGTGCTTCACCCCGATCCTGGCCGACCGCGATCTCACGGCGAGCGGAGTGGAGGTCCGCCTGGCGGGCCACGCGATGCTCGTCGCCCCCGGCCCGGCCCTGCTGGCCCAGAGGACCGGGTGCGCGATCTATCCCGTCTTCTCGCGCTACGAGAGGCTGGCCAGGCGGCGGAGGGCGGCGGCGGGAACCCGCTGGGGCCTCAGGCTGACCGTCGGCGAGCCCGTCAGGGCCGAGACGACGCCGGACTCGGATTCGCGGGAGCGGGCGGCCGACGTGAGGCGGATGAGCCAGGAGTGGATGGACCAGTTCGAACCGTGGCTCCGCGCCCACCTGGAGGACTGGCACATGCTTCAGAGGGTCTTCGTCTCCGACCTCGACCCCGAGCGCCTGGCGCGCGCCAGGGCGCGGGCTGCGGAGGAGGGCTCGTGAGGATCGGCATCGCCTGCCCGTATTCGTGGGACGTCCCCGGAGGCGTGGGGATACACATCCGGGACCTGGCCGAGGAGCTCATCCGGCGGGGGCACGAGGTCGGCGTCGTGGCTCCCTCGGAGGCGCTCGAAAGCGCGCCGGACTACCTCACTCCCACCGGGTCGGCGATACCCGTCCCCTACAACGGCTCGATCGCGCGCCTCGCCTTCGGCCCGCGGGTCAACCGGGAGGTGCGCGCGTGGCTGCGGGCCGGCGACTTCGACGTCCTCCACGTGCACGAGCCCTTCGTTCCCTCGGTGTCGATGCTGGCGCTCATGAGCTCCGACTGCCCCGTGGTCTCGACTTTCCACACGGCGATGGACCGCTCCCGGACCTTCGAGCTCTTCACCCCTGTGCTCCGGCCCGTTCTGGAGAGGATCCAGGCCCGGATCGCCGTTTCCCAGGAGGCGCGGCGCACCGCCGTCCAATACCTCGGCGGGGACGCCTTCGTCATCCCCAACGGCGTCTACACCCAGGCGTTCGAGAACGCCGAGCGCGACGCGCGGTTCGCGGGCACGGCCGAGCACCCCACCATCGGCTTCCTCGGGCGCCTCGACGAACCCCGCAAGGGCCTCCCGGTGGTGGCGCAGGCCTTCCCGCTCATATGCGAGGCGTCGCCGGGGGTGCGGCTCCTGGTAGCCGGCCGCGGAGACGCGGACGAGGCGCGCGCCCTGTTCGGCGAACGCGCCGACCGCGTCGAGTTCCTCGGGGGCGTCAGCGACCGCGACAAGGCCGCGCTGCTGTCCTCCGTCGACATCTACCTGGCCCCCAACACGGGCGGGGAATCCTTCGGCATCATCCTCGTCGAGGCCATGAGCGCCGGAAGCTACATCGTCGCCTCGGACATCCCCGCGTTCCGCGCCGTCCTGGGCAACGGCTCCTTCGGCGGCCTGTTCGCCAACGCCGACGCGCAGGACCTGGCGGAAACGGTCGTCCGCTCCCTGGCGGATCCGCGGGGGCGCTCCGAGACCGTCGCGCGGGCGCAGAGCGAATCGCGGCGATACGACTGGTCCACGGTCGCCTCCCAGATCTACGCCGTCTACGAGACCGCCGTCAGGACGGCGGGGCTGGAGGTCGAGGAATGAGCGGCCTGGAAGTCGTCCTGCTCGCTCTGGCCGTTGCCGCCGCCGCCGCGGGGGTCGTCGTCTCGCTTCGCGCCCGCCGGCTCGACAGGCTCCACCAGACGGTGGTCAAGTCCCGCCGGGCCCTCGAGTTGGCCCTGCGGGCCCGCGCCCAGTATGCTCGGGACTTCGCGGGTTCGGGCACCCTCGACGTGGCCGGGGGCATCCTCCTGACCGATGCGGCGGAGGCATGCCTGAGCAAGGGCATGCTGCCGATCGTCGACGACGGGCTCGACGGCATCGACCTCGAATTCGCCTCCCGGGGAGTCGCCGACGATAGGCGGAGCATCGAGTCCTCCCTGTCGCGCACCCTCCGCCTGACGGTGGACGAGCTGGAGTCGGACGAAATAGCCTCCGACGCACAGGACGTCTTCGAGCGCCTGGCCCGTTCCCGGCTCGACGTGCGCATGACCAGGACCTTCCACAATTCGCACGTCGATCAGATTCGGCGCCTGAGGCGTTCGTTCGCCGGCCGGGCGCCGATACCGTCGACCGTCGACATCGACGACGAATAGGAGCAGCAGTGAGTTACCCACCCCCGCCGCCTCCCCAGGGCGGACGGCGCCCCGGCCCGCCCGCCCCGTCGACCCAGCCGGGGAGCTACGGGGCGGCTCAGGCCCCGACCGGACCGTACGCCGCCGGCGCCCCGGCCCCCCGTCAACCGTCCCCCTGGCAGCAGACGCCGGCCCCGGGGCCCTTCGCCGCGAATAGGCAGGACTACCGGCAGTGGACGCAGCCTCAGGCCGCGCCCCAGGCGGTCGGCTCCTACGCGGCGCCGCGATGGATCATGCCCAGCAGGTGGTCGGCCGGTCCCATCACCGCGTCCATCGTCATCGTCGTCATCTGCCTGGTCACCTTCGTCATCTCCATCGAGATCATCAGCGACGGACTCCAGAGGATAATCGACTCCGCCAACCGGCGCAGCAGCCTGGACTACCCGAATTCGCCGAAGCTCATGAAGGGGGCGCTCCTGGCCCTCGTCCCGGCGTTTGTCATCGGCCTGATCGTGTGGTCCATCGACCGTTGGGAGCCGGAGCCGGCCATCGTCTACGTCATCGCCCTCGGATGGGGCGGGGGAGTCTCGATCCTCATCGCGTTCTTCGGGAACCGCTGGTGGTCGGAGATGATCTCGCAATGGCAGCGGGAGTTCGGGTGGGACGGGAAGACCGTCCAAGTCCTCAAGATCGCCGTGGGGGCCGGGGTGGTCGAGGAGCTCGCCAAGGGCCTGGGAGTGCTCCTCGTCTTCTTCGTCCTGAAGAAATACGTCAACGGCCCCCTCGACGGCATCGTCCTCGGCCTGCTCACCGGAGTGGGCTTCGCCTTCACGGAGAACATCCTCTACTTCGGCAGGGCATCCATCGTCGAGGACTTCTACGAGTACGCCCAGCAGGAGATCCCGAAGGGCAGCACGGTCGGCTGGATCTTCCTGATGAGGGCCGTCCTCACCCCGTTCATCCACCCCTTGGCGACGGCTATCACGGGGCTGTTCGTCGGCATGGCGGCCACCCAGCGCAATCAGAACGCGTGCGCCGTCGTCTTCGGCTTCGTCGGCTATGTCCTGGCCGCCTTCCTCCACGGCCTCCACAACTACTCCAGCGTCGTGGGGTTCGCCAGCGAGCCGGGCCAGCGGATACTCCTCCAGCTTCCCCTGTACGTCGGCGCGGGGGCGCTGATCTACACGACGGCGCGGTTGCAGCGGCGGGCCACGCTCTGGGGGCTGGGCGAGTACGCGGCCGCGGGATGGGTGAGCCGCAACGAGATCGCCATGGTCATGAGCCTGTCGAACAGGAGGCAGGGCCGGGCGTGGGCCTCCGCCTCCGTCGCGAAGCGGGGCGGCGTGCCCGCCGACGGGCGTCGGGCCATGAAGAGGTTCCAGACGGAGCTCATCCAGCTCGGATACTCCCGCTCCGTCAACGTCGACAGGCGCACCGCCCACACGGCGGCGGCCAGGCGCCAGGAGATGGAGCACCTCGACCTGATCACCAGGCTTCGCAGGGTCTTCGCCGAAGTCCAGAAGCCGCCCCCGGCTCCGCCCGGGAGCCGCCCCTACCCCGCGGGTCCCCCGGGGCAGTGGCCGTACGGGGGAGTGCGATGAGCGCCGCCGCGCCGGACCCCGCAGCGCGGGCCATGGCCGAGCTCGACGCGGAGTGGACCGCCGCGCCCGACGGCGTCCTGGAACGCGAGGCGGCCCGAATCGTCGTCTTCGACCCGGACGGTCGGCTCCTGTTCATCCGCGGCCACGACGTCGACGATCCGGATCACAGCTGGTGGTTCACGGTCGGCGGCGGTGTGGGCGGGGAGGGCCTGCGCGAGGGCGCCCTGCGGGAGCTGCTCGAAGAGACCGGCCTGCGCCCGGCGCCCTCCAGGCTTGAGGGGCCGGTGCTCGTCCGGGACGCCACCTTCCGGTTCGCCCGCGAGGTCCGCAGGCAGCACGAGTGCTTCTTCCTCCTCAGGCTGGACGGCTCGGAGGCGGCGAGCGTCGTCGCGGGCTACGACCTGACCGCGATTGAACGCGAGGTCATCGACGAATACGCCTGGTGGTGGCCGCGGGACGTGCGGCGGGCCGAGTCCGCGGGCGAGGTCTTCTACCCTGTGGGCATCGCCGGCATGGCCGAGTCGTGGTGGAGCGGATGGGACGGGACGACGCCGCACGTCGCCGAGGCCTAGCCGGCGTCGGGACCGGCCGCCGGGCCGCGACGCCGTCCCCGGCCGCGTTCCCCGCACCCGGTACAATGCCCGTTGTACATCCGACGAATACGAGGAGCAAGCGTGTCAGGACACTCCAAGTGGGCCACGACCAAGCACAAGAAGGCGGCCAACGACGCCAAGCGCGGCAAGCTGTTCGCCCGACTCATCAAGAACATCGAGGTCGCCGCGCGCACGGGAGGCGGCGATCCCGCCGGCAATCCGACGCTCTACGACGCCATCCAGAAGGCCAAGCGGAATTCCGTTCCGGCCGACAACATCGATCGCGCGGTCAAGCGGGGATCGGGCGACGGCGCCGACGCGGTCACCTACGAGTCGGTCACCTACGAGGGCTACGCCTCCGGCGGCGTGGCCGTGCTCATAGAATGCCTGACCGACAACCGCAACCGCGCGGCCTCGGAGGTGCGCGTCGCCCTCACCCGCAACGGGGGGCAGCTCGCCGACCCCGGCTCGGTGGCCTACCTCTTCGCGCGCAAGGGCGTGGTCGAGGTGCCCGCGGCCGAGGGGGTGGACGAGGACGGCATCCTCACCGCGGTCTTGGACGCGGGCGCCGACGAAGTCGCGGACGACGGCGACTCCTACTCCGTCTACTCCGACGCCAAGGACGTCGTGGCCGTGCGCACGGCGCTCCAGGAGGCGGGCATCGAATACGACTCCGCCGAAGTCCAGTTCGTCCCCTCCATGAAGGTCGAAGTCGACGCCGACGGTGCGCGCAGGGTCCTCAAAGTCCTGGACGCCCTGGAGGACTGCGACGACGTCCAGAACGTCTACTCCAACGTCGACATCCCCGACGCCGTCCTGTCCCGGATCCAGGCCGAGGACTGAGCGGGATCGTGCGCATCCTCGGCGTCGACCCCGGGCTCACCCGCTGCGGCATGGGCGTCGTCGACGCCGGCCCGGGACGGCGGGTGCGCCTCGTGGAGGCGAAGACGGCGCGCTCTCCGGCCGACATGGCCCCGCACAGGCGGCTGCTGATGATCGCCGACGCGCTCGAGGCGGTCATGGCCGAGCACCGGCCGGACGCCGTCGCGGTCGAGCGGGTCTTCGCCCAGTCCAACGTCCGATCGGTGACGGGGACCGCCCAGGTGGCCGGCGTCGTCATGCTCGCCGCCGCCCGCGCGGGCCTGCCCCTGGGCATGCTCACACCCTCGGAGGTCAAGGCCGCGGTCACCGGCAACGGCCGAGCCGACAAGCGCCAGGTCCAGACGATGGTCCAGCGCATCCTGGGCTTGGCCGAGCCTCCGCGCCCGGCCGACGCCGCCGACGCGCTCGCCGTCGCCCACGCATGGAGGTCCGGCCCGCGCGCCGAACCGGACCGCGCCCAGCACGGAGGCGCCGGAACCCTGCCGCGCGCCACGGGACGCGACCTCACGCCGGCCCAGAGGATGTGGGCCGGCGCCGAGCGCATGTCGCGGCGCCGCGGCGCCGTCGCCCCCGGCGGGGGACGGGGCGTGTAGGCTTGGAGCGTCAAACAACCGTTCGAGGAGGGTGAATGATCGCCACCGTGCGGGGAACGGTCGTGGCCCTGGGGCCGGCGTCCGCCGTCGTCGAGGCGTCCGGCGTGGGCTACGCCGTGCAGGCGACCCCGTCGACTCTGGCGGGGCTGCGCGAGGGCGTCGAGGTCCTGCTGCACACGTCCCTCGTCGTGCGCGAAGACTCGATGACCCTCTTCGGCTTCGCCGACCGCGACGAACGCGAGGTCTTCGAGGTCCTCCAGTCGGTGTCCGGCGTCGGCCCGCGGCTGGCGCTGGCGATGCTCGCGACCCTCGCCCCCGACGCCCTGCGCCGCGCCGTCGCCTGCGGGGACGTCGCGGCCCTACAGAGGGTCCCCGGCATAGGCAAGAAGGGCGCGCAGCGCCTGGTCCTGGAGCTGGGGGCCAAGCTCGGCCCCGAACGCGGCGGGCGCGCGGATCCGGGGGAGTCCGCGACCGTCTCGGGAGACGTCGTCGAGGCCCTCGTCGGCCTGGGGTGGAGCGAACGGGACGCGGCCGCCGCCGTGGCCGAGGCCGGTGGGGACTCGCCGGAGGCCGGCCTGCCCGAGCTGCTGCGGGCGAGCCTGCGGGTCCTGGGCGCCAGGAGGTGAGCCGTGTCCGCAGACTTCGACGTCGTCGACCCCGGGGCCTCGGAATCCGAGCGGGCCGCCGAAGCCGCCCTGCGCCCGAGCCAGCTCAGCGAATTCGTGGGGCAGAGGACCGTGCGGGAGCAGCTCTCGCTCGTGCTGCAGGCCGCGGTCGGGCGGGGCCGGACCCCCGACCACGTCCTCCTCTCCGGGCCGCCGGGGCTGGGGAAGACGACGCTGTCGATGATCATCGCCCACGAGGTCGGCGGAGCCCTGCGGCTGACCTCCGGGCCCGCCATCCAGAATCCCGGCGACCTGGCGGCCGTCCTCTCCTCGCTCCAGGAGTCCGACGTCCTCTTCATCGACGAGATCCACCGCCTGGCTCGCACCGCCGAGGAAATGCTCTACCTGGCCATGGAGGACTTCCGGGTCGACGTCATGGTCGGCAAGGGGCCGGGCGCCACGTCGATCCCCCTGCCGCTCCCGCCCTTCACCGTCGTGGGCGCGACGACTCGCGCGGGTCTGCTCCCGGCGCCGCTGCGCGACCGCTTCGGCTTCACCGGCCACCTCGAATACTATTCGGACGGCGAACTGGCGACGATCGTCACGAGGAACGCCGTCAAGCTCGGAGCCGACCTCGACTCCGAGGCCGCGGAGGAGATCGCCTCCCGGTCGCGCGGGACGCCGCGCATCGCCAACAGACTGCTGCGCCGCGTGCAGGACTGGGCCCAGGTCAGGGGCACGGGGCTGCTCGATCTGCGTGCCGCCCGTGCGGCGCTCGACGTCTTCGAGGTGGACGGGCGCGGCCTGGACAGGCTCGACCGGGCCGTCTTGGACGCCGTCTGCCGGCGCTTCGGCGGCGGGCCCGTGGGGCTGGCGACTCTCGCGGTCGCCGTGGGGGAGGAGCCCGAGACCGTCGAGACCGTGGTCGAGCCCTACCTCGTGCGGGAGGGCTTCCTCGTGCGAACCCCGAGGGGGCGGGCCGCGACGCCCCTGGCCTTCGAGCACCTGAACCTCCCCGCTCCGGCCTCCGGGGACACTCTCTTCACCTGAGAGGCGTCGCCGGGCGCCTCTCGGCTTCGGCGCATGCGGGCTCCGACGGCGCCTGCGCCCGAACCGCGCCCGGGACTCCGCGGCTCGGGCGGCGAGGCGCGGCTGCC
>ERZ773065.1519-NODE-1519-length-11699-cov-3.320165_pt1 | contig 11699 bp, 20 predicted proteins | sample MGYA00580623_ERZ773065 | MGnify/ENA primary metagenome ERZ773065 (study PRJEB29015, sample SAMEA2738017) | human oral metagenome | biome: human oral; feature: human-associated habitat; material: dental | place: China | collected 2047 ...
GAAAAATATACTGTGCCTTTTCCTGTAAAGGACGGAAAAATTCTTCTTGGCTTAAGAAAAGCAAAAGAAAATGAAAATGTTTAAAATTCTTAGGCATCCGCTATCCCCTGAAGATTATAGAAAAGTTCAGCAAATTATAGAATTTTATGTTGAAAAGGGGATTTTAAAAAAAGAACATTATAAAATTCTCAAAAATATAGAAGAAAAAATAAAATTTAGAAACAAAAAACAAAGTACAAAGGAGAAAATTATATGAAAAAAACTAAAACTTTAATAAAAATGGCAAAGGAAATTCACGAAGAAAATAATGACTTTGAAGCTGTCGCTAGAACTTTTGAAACTCTTAAGACACTATGCGATGAATTTTTGCAGACGCCTTACGAAGGTGCAATGCTTGTTATGAGAGGAAATATCAAGCCTGAAAAGAAATATGTTCTTTATGTTGTAGGTTTTGATGATTATGGAAATGATGCAGTATGGGGTTTTGAGAGTTTTGATGAATACTGCCAAGATATATTGACACCGGAAACTGAAAATTTAATTGTTGAGGAATATAAAAGAATTTTTCATGGATACAAGAGAAAGAAAAATTATAAGGAATATATAAAAAACAAATAAAACTCCTCAAATTATATTGTAGAATTATGTTATATTTAAAGATAAAAGAGAGCGATAAAGAAATACTGAAAAATTTGAAAGAAAATGAAGAACTTTAAAAGAAAAGTCTGCCTGTGCAGGCTTTTTTGCGTTTAGAAAAAAGTGATTTTTTATAAAAAGTTCTTGACTTATAATGAATAGTATGATACTATATATATGTAAAAAACAAAGTACAAAGGAGAAAAAAATGATAAGAAAAATTAATTCAGAAACAATGATCGAGGAAATCCAAAATATTAAGGAAGATATTTTAGTAAACGGAAACGGTGCTGAATATTTAGTCATCGTAAGTGGGGAAATGAAAGCTAAAATCAACTTGGAAGCATTTGAAATAATCGCTAAAATAAGAAAATTTTCCAATGATATTGCTGAAGCCGAAATAGAAGCCAAAGATGGAAATATTTCCAAAAAAGACGGAAAATGGGAAGTAAAGGTTAGCAATAAAATTAATAGCATTGCTAAAGATTTAAACTATATAATATGGATATTATCTGAATATAGAAATATCAAAATAAATTTTGAAAATGCAGAAATTGAATTTAAGAACTCAAAAATTGTCAGACTATTTTTCAAGTTTGACGCAGGAGCTGTGTACTGCTTTGCTGAAATCGAAAAGATAGATGTTTCGGGAACTTCGTTTGAAATTTCAAGCAGCATTTCAAGAAGAATTTCAGGAACAGTAGAACAGGCAAAAAAACAATTGGAAAAGGAAACAGCAATTTCCTATACAGAACCTTTGACAATGTTCAGGGAAACTTTAATTCAAAAAATTAATTATGGCAAGGAATAGGCTCTCACGAGCCTTTTCTGGAAAGAAAGGAAAAAATATGAAAACAGGAACTAAAGTAAAAACTCCAATTAAATATCTGTTTGATGCCGAAATAATTGAAATTAATGGCAACCTTGCAACTATAAAAGGTTATCAGATCTGGGAAAAATTTGGAAAAAAGAAAAAAGTTGAAACAAAAAGAGTTTTTCCATTGACAGCATTAAGGGAGAATGAGTATTCTGAAAAAATCATTTCAGAGGAAAACCGTTTTGGAACACGAATAAGATGGAATGGAACTGAAATTGAGAAGACAGTTCTTAATACAGAAGTTCTTTATATGTACCAAAAATATGCAGAAGGAAGAATGAATATGTCGCCTTCCTATCAGAGAGGGCTTGTATGGACTGAGAAACAGAAACAGGAATACTTGACAGCACTTTTCAAGTCCCGTGCCGAGATAACTCCTGTATTCGTTCAGGAACGTTTTGACGGAAAGGAACATTACGAAGTCCTCGACGGTAAGCAAAGATTAAATGCAATATTCGAGTTCATAGAAGATAAAATTGAGCTTGAAGGAACAAAATTTTCTGAACTTTCAGCTGAAGACACTATGAAACTGCTGAATTATGATATAAGATACACAAGGATCTTGTCATACGAAGGAAAAATCCCTGAAGACTTCAAGCTGGAATATTTCCTTGAGATAAACGAAAAAGGAACTAAAATGTCTGAAAATCAGATTGAAAAAGTTAAAAATATGCTTAAATTTTCAAAATAGAACTTTTAAAAGTTCTATTTTTGTAAATTTTATGATATAATCAATTAAAACAACTAAGAAAGGAAAAATTGTTTATGAAATCTGAGTTAAAAGAAAAGTTTGAAAAAATTTGCAGTGAAAGAAAACTTATATGTGTCATGCTTTTCAATAAAGCTGTTATTATAAATTCTAAATTTGGTTCAAATATTGCGTACGATGAACTTGAGAAAGTCAGAAAAGACGAGATTGAAGCAATTTCAATCGAAAAAAACGGACTAAAAATTGCTGACATCATAGAAATGAAAGAATTTATTAATGAGATTTTTGAATGCATCTGCATTGCAAGAGGACAAAAAAATTATTGGTAATCCACTTAAAAATTCAAAAAAATAAAAGAAGGAAGGAAAGAATATGGTTGAAATCAAAGAAAAATTTGCTTCAAATTTAGATGAAATAATTATTATATCAAAAGATTTAGTGAATTTTTTTGAAATGATAGCTAATAAAGAAAAAGCAGGTAAAGATACATTCGGGCCTGATGTTGAAAAATGTTTTGAGAAACTATGTAGAAAAGAAAAGTGGATACAGAATGAAATTATTAGCGATTTATCTGAAATTTTAGAGAAAAAACAGATTGTAAAAAAAACTGTAATTTGAACAATAGAAAGCGTGATTTGGATGTTAGCAAAAAAAGAATTAAATAAACTTATTTTTGAAATTGTTTCTATATTCGTTTTCCTGATATTAGGAACTTTTATAACCAGTATGATAAATTTCTTGTTAAGACATAACATTTCTAATCAATGGCAGGAAATAATAAAATTTGCCTTTGTTTCATTAACTGTTATTGTTTTGCTTGTTATATTCTTTCTTGTAGTTCTGCTAGTTATTTTGTTAATTCTAGTAGGATTTATTAAAATCATAAGCAAAATAATTAATAAAACTAATAATAAAAGGAGCTGATTTTATGGAGTGGGACGATCCAAAAGTTTTTTTCGGAGCTGTAATTCTTATTGTTGGATTATGGGCAGGAAGTATTATTTATATTAACGAAAAAAATGACAAGCAAAATATGAAAGAAATTTCAAGTTCAAAAGTTATCGGAAAATATTCCTATATTGAAAAGACTCCGGAACAAATTATGCCTGTTACAACGGTAAATGCTGACGGAACATCTTTTCAGACTACCCAATATATCCCCGAAAGTTCACAAATAAAATATAAAGTTGTGCTTGAGAATGGCAAGGAATTAAATGTTAGCCAGGATATATGGAATAAAACTGAAATTCAAAAAAAGAATTTTCAGGAAATTGAAAAGAAAAGAGCAGAAAATCTTGAAAATAAAGAAAATAGAAAAATAGAATTTATGAAATAGAAAGGAAAGAAAAATGGATTACTTTAAAAATTTAAAGAAAAAAGGTGAAATTGAAATTTTCAAAGGCTCTTATGACGTTCATAGCTCTATGGAAATATTATGGGGAGCTATAATAAATGAGCATATTTATGGCAAAAAATTCATTTATGATAAACAAAGAAATACAATCTGTTTTGAAAATTCTAAATACTATAAAAATCAAATGCAAAAAAATAATAAAATTAGTGGTAACGAATTATATGAATATTTAAAGGAAAATTACAAAAATGGTTCAATGCAATTCAGTGGTGTTTTAGAAAAATTAAAAAAAATTTATAAATAAAATTTCCTAAATAAAGAAAAGGGAATAGAATATATGCAATAGAAAGGAAAGAAAAATGGAATACTTCAAAAATATAAAAAAATTAGAACAAGGAAAATCAGTCCTTTTTGAAAAGGAAGGAATTCCTGCCGTTGCACTTTTTTCTGATGAAGAAAATATTAAAATCAGAATATTTGATGAAAAACAGGAGATTTTTAGCAACTTTGATGGAACAGCGATAAAACAAATTCTTGATGAAATTAACGATCCTATGGATATTGAGATTGATTTTTTCTATCGAGGAATTGCTGTGAAATGTTTAAAGAAAATAAAAGAAATTTTCATTGACTTTTTCAATGACAGGTTGGAAAATATGAATAACATCAGGGAACTTACAGAACAGCTTTCAGGAATTGAACATTATGAAAAAATAAATGTTTACGGCAGAAGGGAAAACTGTCTGGAACTGAAAAGAAAAAATGGAAAACTGGAAACTGTTTTCATTGCGAATTTCAGAAAGTTTCAGAAACCTTCCTTTGAAATCGAAGAAAACACTGGAAAATATTCGGTAAAAATAAGCACCGAAGATAAAAAGGAACTTTTCAAAACTTATAATTATATTGGAACAGATGCTGTAAAGGAGGCCCTTAATTCTGAAATTTTAAAGAAATTCAGGGAAATTATTCCAAAAAATTTCAACGAATTTGAATATTTAGATTTCCTTATTGCGAAGGAACTGAAAATTGATCCTGAAGCAGATCTTGAAAAAGTTCTTCATCTATATTCAGAAACCAAAACGGAAGGCTATCCTTTGACGATTAATAAAAGTGGCATAAAAAACATAGAAAAAATTAAAATAAAATTTAATTCTCTTTGTTTTACTCCTTTGAATGAAATAACAACAGAAGAAATGTTTGAGCTTGCAGATGACATTTTAAAAAAAACCAGCCTTTCTGAAGATGACAATATCCTTATTGAACGGGATTATGAAGTTAAAAGCATACATTTCAATAACGGATATTTCAGGTTAAATTTTCCAAGTAATGACGGAAATGTTATGGAATTAGCTAAAAACCTTCAAAAGAAAAGTGGATTTTCAGTGAAACTGAATGGAAAAGTGCTATAAAAAGAAAATTTATAAATAAAAAAGACAGGCCCAAAAGCCTGTTTTTATTTTGTTATTGTCAGTACAACATTGTCCTTTATGACTGCTTTGCATCCGTTTGAAACTGGATATTTTCCATTTCCTAATGTTCTGTACTGCCTTAATGTTTCTTCAGTCAGAATTTCATTTTCAACTGCCTTGAGGTCAAGCTCCATTGTCCTTTCAAGATAACGGAGAACAGCATGTTCCGAAACAATTATTTTGTTTCCAGTTTTGAGCTTTTTAAGCTCATCCTCCGTCTTCTTCAAATTTCTTTCAGCTGTCGAAAGCCTTTCATCAATTAACTGACGTTCCCTCCTGATAAGATCTATTTCGCTTTTCTGCTTTACCAGAAGCGACTGGAGCTTTTTAAGTTCTTCTTTCTGCTTTAATGCCAACTTTTTTCACCTTCCTTTCTTTTAAATATATATTATTATATCACTAAAAATTAACAATATCAATGTATTTAGAAATATAATTAAAATTTTATTTTCTTGACATATAGCTATTAATATGATACTATATATACGGATAAAACAGCAAAGAAAACAGGAGAGCGAATTTTATGATGAAACGAATTGAGAACGAGGACACAGGAAACTGGGTAAAATTTAAGGCAACTGAAAGCAAAATTACAATTTTCAGCGAAACTCAAAAGATAATTGCTGAAGGTACTTTTCCCAGCAAAAAAATAGAAGTGTTCGAAAAAAAAGTTAGCGAGGGAGTTAATGATTATCTTAATGAAATGCTTCTTTCTGATAGCGATGCTTTCACTAAAGCAGTTGAAATATTTTCTGAAATTTTTGTACGAGGAATAAAACGTGTGAAATATAAAGAAATGAATGAAAATTTAGATGAGGAATATTGCCATTCAGAACTTGAATTCCTGATTGGCTTCAAATGGTTCAATGAAGATCTTGAAAGCATAGATATTGAAACTCAAAATGGAAAAATGAAATTAACTTATAAGAAAAAATGAAAACTTAAGCCCTTGAAACAGGGCTTATTTTTTATGAAATTTCTAAAAAGTTGTTGACTTTAAATCAAAAATATGGTAATATATATACAGATAAAAAACAAAGGAGAGATAATTATGAGAGCAAATGAAATTTATTCCAAGAACAGAAAAGAAAAGAAAATGACTGACAAAGAAACGAATTTTTTAAAGGAACTAGATTTGCTATATCAGCAAGATGAAGAAGTGTCGCTGGATTTGGTGCTAGAACTTTATGAAAATTTTGAGCCGTTTAAAATAGAGGCAGAAAAAACTGGCGAAGGTAAAGAAGATGAGGTTAGAGAATTATACTACAAAATTGGAGACAGATATTTCTTTCTAAGAGTATATTCTGATGAATACGATATTGATTTTGATATTATGGCAAAATTTGAACTGGATTTAGAAACAGTCAAAAGTTTAAACTTATTGAATTATGAAAACTTTTGATAAATAAGCTACAAGGACTATCTGAAAGGTGCTAAAGGAAAAATCAAGGTAAATGCCTACTATGGCTTTCCAAAGCATGTTGCTAAATGGATAAAAGCACAGATTTTAAATCAGAAAGCTATGAATGCGATATAAGAAGTAGGCTGAAAAGCCTGTTTTTATTTTATTCTTATTTTAAAGGCAATAAAAAAGCAGGATTATTTCCTGCCTTTATTTTTTATTCAATTTCTTTTTTAGAACTTTCTTTAGCTTTTAATCCAAAGTAAATAACGAATATTGCCAAAGCTACGGCTGTTATTTTTCCTAGCATATTTGAAGGAACATACATCAATATAAAAGTATTAATAAGGGTCATCAATGCAGGAAACGTCATTTTAGGTTCCCTTTCCCTTCCTGAAAGGTAGTCCTCAATTAGATAGGAAACTCCACACCATACTGTAAGTGCTACCTGGGCCTTCAAATCAAATATAACCAACTGTATGGCAGTCATGAAAATCATTCCTATTGAATTTAGTACCATAACCTTTAATGCAGTTTCTCTAATTTTTTCTTTCATAATTTCTCTCCTTTGTTTTTTTATTTAATTTTTATAATTTTGCTTGCAGGATTTTGCGAATAATCGAAAACTAAAAAATCTTTTTTTCTGAAAACTATTTTTATTTCATTTTCTTTCACATAATTTTCTTTTTCCATAATTTTTCTCCTCTAAATATTCGCTTGTTATTTTCTTGAACATTTCGTCCATTGTTAAATCTCCAATATCGTATCTTTTCTGAACCTCCTATGACTAAAGTCACAGGTTTCCTGGGTAGTAGCTGCTTCTGCCAGCCAGCTAATTTTACCAGGCTATCCCCGCAGTTCCTGCGGTTAATGCGCCTTGTTCAGGCACTTGTGTTTAATATCCTCAGCCCTTCGTTTAATATGTTCCGTGCTGCATTTATATCCCTGTCATGTATAGTTTCGCATACTGGACAAGTCCATCTTCTTATGCTTAAATCTTTCACTTCTTTATTTCTGTATCCGCAGCAATTGCATAATTGGCTGCTTGCGAAGAATTTATCCACTCTTACTATTGTCCTTCCATACCATTTGGCTTTATATTCCAATATTCTGCCAAATTCACTCCAGGATACATCCGATATATTTCTGGCAAGTTTATGATTTCTTATCATATTTTTGACCTGCAAGTCTTCAAGACAGATAATATCGTATTTATTGATTAGCATTGTTGATAATTTTTGAAGGAAATCCTTTCTCTGATTTGATATTTTTTCAAATAATCTTGCTACTTTTATCCTAGCTTTATTTCTATTTGAACTACCCTTTGGTTTTCGTGATAGTTCTCTTTGCAATATTGCTAGTTTATTCAAAGATTTCTGCAAATATTTTGGATTTTCTATTATGGTTCCGTCACTGGCAATGGCAAAGTCCTTTATGCCTAAATCTATTCCGACATTCTTATTTGCACTCTCTAGTTTTTTTATTTCTACATCTGTACAGCATAAAGAAATATAATATTTTCCACTAGGCGCTTGTGTTATTGTTGCACTTAGTATCCTTCCCTGCGGCTTCATTTTATCCCTTATTTTTAGTTTTCCCAGCTTAGGCATTTTTATCCATTTATCCAAGAATTCTATATTATTGTTAGTGTAGTTAGTCCTGTATGATTTTCTGTTGTCCTTCCTGGATTTGAACTTTGGATAGCCCTTTCCATTGAAAAAGTTCTTATAGGCTTTATCTAAATCTTTCAAAGAATTTTGCAAGGAAAACTTATCAACATCTTTTAGCCATTCCTTCTCTTTTTTTAAAACTGTTAATTCTTTACTGCATTTACTATATGACATAGATTTCTTCTCTTTGTTATATAACTCTTGTTTTAAACCTAAAAAATGATTATAGACATATCTTGCACAGCCAAAAATATTATTTAATTTTTTTATTTGAGATTTAGTTGGATAAAATCTGAACTTATATGCCTTTTCCAAATGACTTCACCTCCATTTTATTATGCACAGTATATCATTATTTATAATATAAGTAAATAGGAAAATAACTTTCAGTATTTAAAATTTTTTAATCGTTATATTGTGGTCTAACTCATGACTAAATTATAGGTTCAATATCAAGATATTCTGCTATTTCGCCACATATCCCACTTAACATTTTATTTTCGTTTTTTTAAATTTTTTCTTCATATTTTTCCCTCGCGTATTCTGTTTTAATTATTTTAAACATTTCATCCATTGATAAGTTATCAATAGGGTATCTTTTATTAAAAGCTGCTGTTGAAGACCGTGAAAACTTCTGATTTATTGCATCTATGTAGAAAGTGGAAGTGCCGTCGTCTCCTTGATAAAATTCTTCCCATTCCTCGTCAGTTAAAAATCTTTTGACATCCAGCTGTTCAATTGCAAGGTTGTCAAAACTTATTAATCTGAACCTTTTAAAAAGATTTCCCAAATTATCATACAGCCATTTCTTGTTACTGTTTACAATGCTGTCATAGGTTTCAAGATAGTCGTTTCCACGTCTTAATTCCTTATATCCTAGAATAAGGACTTTAAGGTTTCTGTCTGCCATCATTTCAGCAACCTTTTCATTAAAGATGCCATTAATTACATGGCATACTGTGTTAGGAACTGACTTCAGGGCCTTTATCAGCTCTTCTGTGGGAGCAGAAACTGAAACTCCAACACCATATACAAGTTTTTCTTCCTGCAATTTTTTTATCAGTTCCAGGTTCTGCATGAAGTGTACCTGATGGACTGTTATATTAGCTATAACTTTTTGCTTTTTCAAGTTTTCAAGGAAAGGGATGAAGTCAGGATGCTCAAACACATTTCCTCCGCCGAGAGATAACTCCTGATAAGGATGGAAAGTGCTTAAAAATTTTTGATTTAAAATATCTCCGTGCTTTCCTTGAGGTGTTGAGCCTTCATGACAGAAAGAGCATCCCATGTTGCAACAATCAGTAATCTTGATGTCACAATTTTCAGCAAAGGCAGGAATAAACTCATCTTCTTCCGTCTCCCTTATCCTTGTTCCATCATTATAAATCGTTGTTGTATAGTTTCCATTTACATAGGTTCCTATCTTTTTTCTATTTTCAAAAATAATTTTAGCCATTATTTACCTTTCCTTTATAATAATTTGTATATCATTATTAAATATTATGTCAAGGATACTTATTTTTTCCTCAAATATTTTCTCCCTGTATTCCTCAACTTTTTCCTTGCCGTCTGAAATTTTTATTCCTTCCTGGGCATATTCAAGGATATTTTCTGTGTTGCAGCCTTTCAAGAGATTAAGTTTAATTCCTTTCGCTCCAGTATATGCCAGTACATAATCTTCAAGGGTTATGAAGCTGTTACCTGCCATAGCTGTTCTTATGGAATGCTTACTGTTATTTTCAAGATCGTCGTTCCATAAATAAAGGCCGTCCTCGTTGATTTTGCAGGATGCTATGTAGTTCAGTTTTTCCTGCTGGGTCTTCAGAACGTAGTTTTCTGTAGTATAGTCCTGCGTTTCAATAGTTACATATCCTTCATTATCAATTTTTATGTTGGATTTGTCCCTGTGTCTAATTTCTTTCAGCTTTTCTTCGTTCTCAATCACAAGAGAATGCATTGAGCTGCTGTTTGTCTCAAACGTTCCTTTTCTTATTTTTCTTTTCATTTCTTCGTCCCTTTCCTTAATTTTCATGAAAACTATCCAGTGAGTTTTGCTTCTTCTGTTTCCGAATAGAGGCTTATATTCAGAAAGTTTCAAGATTTCACTGAGTTTTATCTGATCTTCGTTCCATTTGAAGATTAGAATTCCATCATTTTTTAAAACTCTGAAACATTCAGAAAAACCTTTTCTAAGGTCTTCCTGCCATGTTTCCGGATTAAGTTTCCCGTATTTTTTTCCTATCCATGACTTCTCGCCTGCACGGAGCAGATGAGGGGGGTCAAACATTACAAGCTGAAAGGACTCGTCTGGAAAATCCATTTTTCTGAAATCGCCTATAATGTCAGGTTTTATTTCAAGTTTACGTCCATCACATAGAATGTCTTCAAGTTCACGGTTATCCATGAACAAAACATTTTCATGTTCACGGTCAAACCAGAACATGCGACTTCCACAACAGGCGTCAAGAATTTTTTTCACAATTCCTACCATCTTTCTGAAGTATTGTCATTTGAAATGCAGATTTTAATTTCACTGTTGAATACAACTTCTACAGCTGAAACAGAAAATCCTTTTTCCTTAAATGTTCCGTTGCTCTTGTATTCAATGAAGACGTTTCCAATAAATTCGTTGACAATGCCATTGTTGGAGTCATGGTCTATATAGTATTCACCTTCAAAATTATCCACTATAATGCCCTCGGCACCTGCATATTCACATATTTCCCTTGAAAGTTCCATGAAATCATAATCATCCTCAAGATCTTCCTGACTGTCTATCCATTTGTAACACACTATCGAAGTTACAAGATAGTTAAGCTTTTTCTGCTGGGTGTCCAGAATTTCTATTCCCCAGCCGTATTCTCCCAGCCTTACATGAAGATTGCCGTTCTCATCTTTTTTTAATGACGAGGTTTCTGTCTTATGGGGGTTAAATTTTTTAGAAAAATTTTCCACTATCAACGAGTGCATTGAACTGCTGTTAGTTTCAAATGTTCCTGCTCTTATTTTTCTTTTCATAATTTTTCTCCTTGTTATTTTATATGTATATATAGTATCATATTGTTTATTATAAGTCAAGAAAATAAAAATCTTTATTTTTTTCAATAAATGTGATATAATTTTTAAAAATAGAAAAGGAGAAATAAAATGGATTTAGAAAAATTTGATAAAATTCCAGAAATATTTGAAAATTCTAAAGAAAGTTTAGAAAAAGTTCTAGGAGTGAAACTGACTTTTCATGAGAAACCTGGCGTTCCAAAAACTTGGCAGATTTCAGGATTGCTTAATCAAAATGGCGAAAGGTTTCTGCTGGCTCTGAATAGCCACGACGGAAAATGTTCAAGCAACATAACGCTCGTAGTGAATGAAAATACAAATATTCTTATGAGTGATCCTAAAAAAGGAATTGAACTCGCTCAAAAATTGGAAGATATGCTTGAAATTCTTATAGAAATTTATTAATAGAAATAAAAAAGGAAGATCGTTTATCTTCCTTTTGTTTTTTTATTTCAATAAAAACTTTATTTTTTTCAATAATATGATATAATTATAAAAAATAAGAAAGGGGAAATGGAATAGATC
>ERZ773065.1520-NODE-1520-length-11697-cov-3.370297_pt1 | contig 11697 bp, 14 predicted proteins | sample MGYA00580623_ERZ773065 | MGnify/ENA primary metagenome ERZ773065 (study PRJEB29015, sample SAMEA2738017) | human oral metagenome | biome: human oral; feature: human-associated habitat; material: dental | place: China | collected 2047 ...
TTTAACAACATTCCAAGCAGATGGAACTAAATTTACTGAAATTGAATCAAAACTAAATATTAATGAATCAATTTTAAAATATATGATTGTTAAAAATGACTAATTTAAAGTATTCTGATTGATAAATACAAAAATTTGAGGTTAAAAAAATATTATAATTAGGGGGAAATTATGAACGTAGTAATATTAATGGGAAGAATGACAAGAGATCCTGAATTAAAGTATACTTCAGGAGGTAAAGCATATACTAGTTTTACACTGGCTGTGCAAAAAATGAAAGATGATGCTGAGTTTATTGACTGTATTGCCTGGGAAAAGACAGCAGAAACCATTGCTGAATATTTTAGAAAAGGTAGAAAAATTCTTGTGCAAGGACGTTTGAATGTAAGCAGTTACGAACAAAATGGCGAAAAAAGAAAATCTACAAAAGTTGTTGTAAGTAGTTTTGAGTTTGTTGAAAGTTCAGGAACTAGCAATAATAATGGCGGGTATCAGCAAAATCAGCCTTATAATGGAAATGGCGGAAATAGCGGAAGTAAACCAGTTCATAATAATACATATGAAAATGATGACGATACGGATGATAATGAAGATTTTCCGTTTTAGTAACTAGGCAAGTTTTATAAAAAAATTGCTATAAAAGTTTTTAGGAGGTGCAAATTAATGAGAGCTAAACCAGTTACAGAATTTAAAAGAAGAAAAAGAAGACCAAAAGTTAAATTTAAAGTAGAAGATATTAATTATAAAAACGTTGAACTGTTAAAAAACTTTATGAATGATAAAGGAAAAATCTCTCCAGCGAGAGTAACAGGATTAGAAGCTAAAGTTCAAAGAAAAATTGCCAAAGCAATCAAAAGAGCTAGACAAATCGCTTTAATGCCTTACACAAAAATTGAAAAATAATAAGTTTTTGTTTTTATAAATTTTTAAGACTATTTAAAATGAGTATAACTTATTTTTAGATAGTCTTTTTTTTTGAAAAAATATGGAAAAATTAAGAATAATATTGTATAATGTATAAAATTGCTTCAAAATTGTATTGCTACAAATAAAGAATTGATTACTGTAATAAATTTTAGGCTGATTCGGTTTTGGAGAAGTTTAAGTATATAAAATTAGGTGGTAGTAAAAATGTTGAATAAAAGTAGAGTTGTATTTTTGCTTTTTTTATTTATTTTTATGATGAGTTGTGGCAAAAAGGAGAGTCAGGAGAAAAAGAAAAATTCAGAAAATATACAGAATAAAGCTGCACAGGAAAATATTTTTTCAAATAATTCAATTGAAAAAATAATTGAAACTTTTTCTAAAAAGTCTAAAGATAATAAAATAAGTATTGGAGATTTTGAAAAATTGGCGTATGAAAACAAGAACTACTATTATGCTAAAATCCATTCAAAGGGAGATGCTATTTATGCGTTGGATTACAGCGGAATAAGTGCTACAAGCATATTTTTAAAGGTAGGAAAGGTGGATGGGGCTAATCTTGCAATAATTGAAAATATGGTAATTAATCTGATACAAGTATCTGATGAAAACATCAAGGAAGCTGAAGCAAGAGCAATTTATACAAAAATCTTGGCGAATTTGGGAGATAAGGAACTGTCAAGCTTGTTGACATATACAAATGGGATAACTTATGGAATACAGATAGACTCTGTAACAAGTGAATTTATATTTTATGCAAGGGAATCAGAAACTGAAAATACTGTAACAAGTATTCAAAATTTAAATTTTAAAAATAATGATGAAAAAAATACTAAAGTGGCAGTAAACTTGAAATAAAAGCAATAATTTAAGAAATAAAAAACAGGAGGGAAGATGAATTTAGAAGCATTATTTGGACTTTTACAAGGACAGGATTTAGGAAAATTGACAGAACAGATAGGAGGAAGCAGCACGCAAGTAAAAAATGGAGTAGCGGCAGCCTTGCCTGCAATATTGGCAGCAGTCAATAAAAATGCAAACAACAGTGAAAAAGCGGAAGGATTGAACAATGCGTTAAATCAGCACGACGGTTCAGTATTAAATAATCTTGGAAGTTATTTGCAAAATCCTGATTTAAAGGATGGTGCAGGAATTTTAGGACATTTGTTTGGAAATAATACACAAAATGTAGCAAACGCCGTTTCACAGTCAAGCGGACTTGATAACCAAGGAAGCATGAAAATCTTACAAACATTGGCTCCACTTGTATTAGGAGCATTGGGACAGCAAAAAAAAGAAAATAATCTGGATGCACAAGGAATCGGAAACTTAACTTCAAACCTTGCATCAAACTTCACAGGTGAAGGTGGAATTATGAGTACAATTACAAATATGCTCGATGCAAATAAAGATGGAAACGTAGTGGACGATGTAATGGGATTAGTTGGGAAATTTTTTGGCGGTAAAAAATAGAAAGTGTAAAAAATAAGTATGAAATTAGGCAAAGGGACTATTTTATTTTTAAAGTTATCTCATAAAAGCCTAATTTTTTTTACTTTTTATATAAATTTTTAGTTATTAAGGATGGTAAATAATGAAATTTTTGATGATTGGAATCGGTGGGGGAATTGGGGCGATTCTTCGGTATTTGATTAGTGCTGTGCCCCTGAAAGTGAGTTTTCCTGTACAGACTTTTGTTACGAATGTTTTGGGAGCAATATTGATTGGGATTGTTGTTGAGGTGGTGGCTGGGAAGCAGGTTTCACAGAATTGGAGTTTATTCTGGAGAGTGGGAATTTGTGGAGGATTTACGACGTTTTCTACATTTTCGCTGGAAACGTATAACTTGATTGAGAAGGGAAATACTGGGATTGCTTTGGGGTATGCAATTTTTAGTGTTGTGCTTTCAGTTATTGGGGTTTTTGCGGGAAGAGGAATTGTTAAGATGATTTAAAAAACTGGAGGGAAATATGAATAGAGAACATTCAATAGAAAATACGAAAAAATATGCGATACTGGAGGTTATGTTCTTTAACGGGTATTCAGTTGGGATGCAGAGTTTTGTACTTTTGAGTTTGGCGATTTATTTTAATATGAGTTCTTTTTTTATATCAATTGTATCATCTCTGCCAACTGCAGGATATTTGTTGCAAATATTTACTAAGCGGGTAAATATCTTGCTTGGAAGCAGGAAAAAGACGATGGTGATAGCGGCGACTGTTTCAAGGCTGGTTATTTGTGTGATGCCTTTTGCTGTTTTTTTTGATATAAGAAGGCAGGAAGTGTATTTTGCAGTAATGTTTATTTATGCTCTTGTTTCACCTTTTTCAAATAATGTCTGGACGGCTGTAATGACTAAGATTGTTGATAAAAAGGAAAGAGGGAAGTATTTTGGGAAACGTAATTTGTTTTCATCGTTGTCCACTGTAGTTTATACTTTGTTTTACGGATATGTTTTATCAATGCCAGACAGGAAAAATGCAATGCTTATCTTGACAATAGCAATGTCGCTTTCGGCAATAGGCTCGGCGATATTTATGTGTCTTCATTATGTACCTGATTCAGAAAGTGATATGAAAAAAGTGAGCATAAAGACGGCATTTAAAAATAAAAATTTTGTTATTTATTTAAAATTTGCTTCTGTGTGGCTGTTTACATGGGAATTTCTAAAGCCAATGACAGAATATTACAGAATAAAAGTGCTTGGTGTAAATACAATGTTCATTTCCCAAATGGGAGTTCTAACAGCGATATTGTCAAGCATACTTTATCTAGTTTATGGAAAATTGTCTGATAAATACGGAAACAAGACAATGTTAAGAATGGGAATATTTTTTACAACATATTACGTGCTTACCTATTTTTCAATGACTCAGGACAATAAAATGTCAATGCTTTTTGCAGCCGCAGTAATTGATGCGATAGGATTTACAGCGATAACATTAAGTTTACTGAATCTGATGATGGAAGTTTCAGGCGAGCCTGCTGATGCTTATGTAGGAGCTTATGCGATGGTTTCGGGACTTTCGGCAATATTGGCAGGATTATTTGGTGGAATACTGGGGAAATTTATAAATAATGGAGTAATTTATATTTTTGGGGAACAATTTTACACAATAAGGTTTGCTTTTGTTATAGGATTTATTTTAAGATTATTTTCATTGCTAGAATTAACAAGGGTTTATTCATTTGAAAAAACATTTGTGTATCCTGGAGGAAGCAGCCGAATAAAAAGCATGTTTTCAAAAATAATGTTTTCAGGCTCAAGATACGTTATTCATTCTAATAAAGGAAAAAATGAGGATTCTGATGAACGAAATGTGAATAAGGAAGAGAATGTTAATGGTAAATCTAATGAAAGTAAGGAAGAACTGTAATTGATTTGTAGCCAGTTATAAGAGTAAAAAGTTGCAGAAATTGAGGAGTATACCATGGAATCAAGATCCCCTTGTCAAAGAGTGTAGAAAAACAAGGAAATTAAACATTAAAAAATATGGTGTTTATCGGGGTTTTTAGACTTTTACAACTGAGTAAAAGTTTTGTAGAATAGGAGAATTTTATGAAAAAGATTTTAGAAAAAATTGGGAAAGATGAGTTGCTGGAGTATTCACGTTTAGGAGATAGATTTTCTGTTGGGAATTATATTGGAAATAGTAATAAATTTCATATTTTTACATCAATTAATCCATATGGCAAGTATGAAGGATACAAATTTTTAGAAGATGAAGAATTAAAGAAATTAGGAAGAAAAAAATGGTATTTAGAATTAATGAAGGAAAATATAAAAGAGAGACTTTCCAATGAGGGAAAAACTGTTATTTTAAGAAAAGATAATTTTTTTGAACATTTATTTGAATATTTTATAAAAAATAAAATAAGATTGCAAATTTCTTATGACAGAGATTGGAATAACAATGGCTATTTAATTAAAAATTCAGATGAATTTTTTTGGTTTCATTTTTGTGATGAAAAAGATGAAAACGAAGAAGAAATTATAAGAAAATACGGAGTAAAAATTATAAGAGCAGGAAAAAATGTTATAAAAGATATTATTGTAGAAAATAGCGAAATTAAAAAAAATAAATTGATAAAAGTTTATGATTTGGACGATGTTTTAGGTGATATTATTTTTCAAGATAATAATTATATTTTGATTTATGAGAAGGATTTATTTTTTGGCGATTATAAATTTACGATATTAAAAATGTCTGATATTGAAGAAATTAACGATAGAATGAATTTAATAGAAACAAAAGATATAAATTTAGAAGAAATTTTTCCAAATATTGTAAAAATGAAAATAGAAGAAGTTTTGAAAAAGTGCTTTGAAAATAAAATATTAGTGCATTTTGAGTATGAGAAATCATATTCTGAAAAATTTGGGATAATTGAAAGATTTGATAATGAGAAAATAATTTTAAAAGAAATAGATAAAATGACGGGAATTTTTATTTCTAAATCGGAAATATTGGTTGAAGATGTTTCATTTTTGTTTGTGAGAAATTGCAAAGTTTTGGGAATCGAGAGGTAAAATTTATGAAAAAAGGCTCTGTTCTTGATTGAGTAGAAGCCTTTTTTATTTTTATAGTATTCAGTAGAATTTATTGTCTTATAGGCACTGCACAGATTTCTCCAACACCTGATACATATTCGCATGAGCCTCCACTATTTTTTATCGCTCTTCTCATATTTGCTCTTTGAATTACTCCACAGCTGCTTGCAAGCATTAAAATCATTGCTAAAAATATAAATTTTTTCATAAAATCATCCCCTTTCTGATTCTATAAAAAAATATACCCTCTAAAAGATAATAATACTCAAATGTATTAAAAATCCTATTTTAAAAAAGGAAGTTGTTCCCAACTCCCATTTTATTCTGTAATTATTTTTACACTTGCACTTACGCCAAGTCTATCAGCACCTAATTCAATCATTTTTAAAGCTGTAGCCTTATCTCTAATACCACCACTAGCCTTAACTTTAGCATTTTCTCCGACAGTTTTTTTCATAAGTTCTACAACATGTTCATTTGCACCTGAAGTACTAAATCCTGTTGAAGTTTTTACAAATTCAGCACCAGCTTTAACACAAAGTTCAGAAACTTTCACAATTTCTTCATCTGTTAATAAACAAGTTTCTATAATAACTTTTAAAAGTGCTTTTCCCCTTGTAGCATCTACAAGTGCCTTTATATCATTATATACAAAGTCTAAATCATTTGATTTCAATGCACCTATATTAATTACCATATCAATTTCATTTGCACCGTTTTTAATGGCATTTTCAGTCTCAAAAACTTTACTTTCAGTTGTCATTGCACCTAAAGGAAATCCTACAACAGTACAAACTTTTGTATTTGACCCTTTTAAATTTTCAGCACATCTCTTTACATGACAGCCATTAACACAAACAGAGAAAAAATCATACTTTTTTGCTTCTTCACAAAGTTTGTCTATCATTTCATAAGTTGTATCTGCTTTTAATGCAGTATGATCCATATATCTATTTAATTCCATTATGCAATCTCCAATGCTAATTTCATCATAGTTGTAAAACTATTTTGTCTTTCTTCAGGAGTTGTAATTTCTTTGAAATGGAATGAATCTGATACAGTTAATATTGTAATTGCATTAACCCCTGCATAATTAGCATTACAATAAAGAGCATAACTTTCCATATCTACTGCTAAAACTCCTAATTTTGCCCAATTTTTCCAGTCTTCTGGTGAAGCATTATAGAAAATATCTGAACAGAATATATTACCTACATTAATATCAATATTTAACTCTTTAGATACTTCATATGTTTTTCTTAAAAGTTCCCAAGAACAGTTAGCTGAATATGTTCCATCCAATTTATATTGATGAGCAAAATTTGAATCTGTAGAAGCAGCCATACCAACAACTACATCGTATAATTTTAATTTATCACTATAAGCTCCACAAGAACCAATTCTAATCAGATTCTTAACTCCATAAAAATGGATTAACTCATAGGAATAAATTCCAATTGAAGGAACTCCCATTCCACTTCCCATAACTGAAACTTTTTTTCCTTTATAAGTTCCTGTATATCCTAACATTCCTCTTACATCATTAAATAATGTAACATCTTCTAAAAAATTTTCTGCAATAAACTTAGCTCTTAAAGGATCTCCTGGCATTAAGACAGTTTCTGCAATTTCTCCTTTTATTGCTCTATTATGTGGTGTCATAAAAAACCTCCTTAATTCTCTTTTATCTTACATAATCTTAACATAAAAACTTTATTTTTTCAATAATTATAGAAATTTGAAATTTAAAAAATCTAAATTGTATTGAATTTTTCTAAAAAAAAATCAGTTAACATAAGTTAACCGATTTTTAAATTAGTTTTTAGCGATTTCTTCAATTAATTTTAGTGTAAAGTTATAAACTCTTTCTGTTGAAGGAATTGAAAGATTCTCTTGTGGAGTATGTGCTCCTCTGATGTCAGGTCCAAATGAAATCAATTCAAGATTTGGATATTTTTCATAAATTGCTCCACATTCAAGTCCTGCATGAACTATAATATTTTCAAATTCTTTTCCAGTTAACTCTTTATAAACTTTGTTTGCATATTTTTGTAGTGTTGAATTTTCTTTCTTTTCCCATGAAGGATAACCACCTGAAAATTCATAATTTAAGCCAAATTTTTCTCCAATTTTACTAAAAGATAACTTCATATCTGCTAAAATACTCAATGAAGATGAACGAATAGAATCACGAATTAAAATTTCATTTTCAGTTGTTTGAACTATTGCAAGATTTGATGAACTGATAATTCCTGTTTCATCTTTTGTATTTACTCCTGTTGGTAATTCTTCTAAAATTTCAACTAGTGTATCTCTTAATGCATTTGTTAAAACTTTTCCAACAAAAACTTCTTTTTTATCTATTGTAAGTTGTTCTTCCCCATTGTATTTTTCTGTAAATTTAGCAATTAATTCATCTAATTTTGATGAATTTTCAATTACAATTTCTCCAACTCTAGGAATTGCATTATCTTTATTTCCACAGTTTACACTTGAAATTGAAAGATTGCTTTCTTTTATAAATTCAGCAATTGTTTTAATCATATTTCTTCTATTTTTACCGATTTCCATTCCGGAATGTCCACCCAAAAATCCGTCAAAATGAAGTTTAACAAGTTCTACCTCTTTGTTCTCAAATTTTAATTCCAAATTTGTTTTAAATAAAGTTCCTCCTGCTGAACCTAAAGTTAAAATACCTTCTTCTTCAGAGTCGATATTAAAAAAGTATTTTCCTTTTAATAGACCTTTTTCAAGTCCTAAAGCTCCTGCCATTGTAGTTTCTTCTGTAACTGTAATAAGCACTTCAAGTTCAGGATGAACTAGAGTTTCATCTTCCAAAATTGCCATTGCCATTGCAACTGCAATTCCGTCATCTGCTCCAAGTGTAGTATTATTTGCAAAAAGTAAATCATCTTTAACTACCCATTCAATTTTATCTGTTGCAAAATTATGTTTTGAGCTTGTAGCTTTTTCACAAACCATATCCATATGTCCTTGTAGGATTATTCCCGGTTTGTTTTCATAACCTTTTGTAGCAGGTTTTCTTATATAGACATTAAGAATTTCATCTTGTTTTGTTTCAAGTCCTAATTTTTTACCAAAATTATAGATGTAATCAGATACTGCCTTTTCATTATGTGATTCACGAGGAATATCTGAAAGTTCTCTAAAATAGTGAAAAACTCTTTCCGGTTTTAAATTCATATTATTCTCCTTTTACGATATTTTCTACAATTTTAACTAATAATTCTGATCCTTTTTCCATATATGAAACAGGAACAAATTCAAATCTGCCATGGAAGTTAAATCCACCTGCAAAAATATTCGGACAAGGAAGTCCCATATAAGATAGTCTTGAGCCGTCAGTACCCCCTCTAATTGCTTGAATTTTTGGAGTAATTCCGATTTCAACCATTGAATTATAAGCAAGGTCGATTATATCTTTTCTATCTTCCAATTTTTCTCTCATATTGTAATATGAATCTTTAAGTTCTAAAGTAATTGAATTATCATATCTGAAATTCAAAACTTCAACTATTTTTTTCATATATTCTTTTTTATATTCAAATTTTTCTCTATCAAAATCTCTTATGATAAATTCCATATGAGTATTTTCAGTATCTCCGTTCATTTCCAGTAAATGATAGAAACCGTCATATCCTTCAGTATGTTCAGGTCTTTCATTTGCAGGTAACATTGATAAAAGATTATGAGCAACCATAAGTGAATTTCTCATAATATCTTTTGCTGAACCCGGATGAACATTTTTTCCTTTAATATCTACAACTGCACTACAAGCATTGAAACTTTCATATTCAAGTTCTCCAATAGGTCCACCATCAATTGTATAAGCAAAATCTGCACCAAATTTCTTAACATCAAAATGGTCAGCTCCACGTCCAATTTCTTCATCAGGAGTAAATCCTATTGAAATATCTCCATGTGGTAAATTATTTGATGTAATTTTTTGAATTGCATCCATAATAATTGCAATTCCTGATTTATCATCAGCACCCAATAAAGTATTTCCATCAGTTGTTATAAGTCTTTCTCCTACAACTTCATTTAAACAAGGAAATTCTTTTACGGACATTGTAAATTCATCATTTAATTTTATATCTCCACCCTTGTAATCAACAAATTGCGGATTTACATTTGCTCCGGTAAGTTCTGTTGCAGTATCCATATGTGCAATAAAACCGACTTTTTTAAGATTTTTTTCTACATTTGATTTTAAATGTGCATAAACGTAACCCTTTTCATCAATATGGGCATTTTCAATTCCCATTTCCTTTAATTGTTTCACAAGTAAATTTCCCAAGTTTTTTTGTTTCTCTGTTGAAGGAACAGTCTCAGACTTAGGATTTGATTGAGTGTCCATTTTTGCATATTCCACAAAACGATCTACTATATTCATAACTACCTCCAAATATTTTATTTCATATCTATTTTACCACAATTTTTAAATTAAAAAAAGATAGCGATTATCTTCTGCTACCTTTTCATTTGATTATATCTTTTTATATTTTCTTCTGTTAAAAATTCAAAAGCTGAATTAATCTCTTGAAATTTCTCTGTGGTATCTCTATCTCTATTCAAATCCGGATGATATTTTTTAGCAAGTTTTCTATATTGTAACTTAACTTGATAAAAATCTATATCATAAGTATTAAACTCTAAAACCCTACAAGCATTTTCAAATTTGTTTTTAAAATCGCTATATGGATCATAAGTTGTACCTGCATTTTGATAGCCATAGCCTTGATATCCTTGGTATCCCCCATAGTATCCCCCTTGATTTGAAAAATACTCATTAAAAGCATTAAATCTTCTTTCCCATTCTTCCTGTTCTCGTCTTTGTCTTTCTTCTCTTTCTCTTTGACGTTCTTCTTCTTGTGCTCTTTCATATTTTCTTTTATATTCTTTAAATGATGAATAACCATTGTTGTTTCCTAACAAAAAATTCCCATAATCATTCAAATATTCACATAATGAATAATTAATATATCTTAAAAAAGAAATAAATTTCTTTCCTAAAAATGGAACTATGAAAAACACGAATATAATTAGCCAAAAAAACGGACTGGAAAGCAAAAATATAAGCACTAAAGGTAGCAAAAACGAACCTAAAGTTAGAAATCCGATTCCTATCAATACTAAAAATACTGAAATACTGCTCAATAAATTTACAATATAAGATAAACCGTTTACTACTGCTCCTAAAATTTTATCTAAAACTTTAGAAAGTCCTAAAATAAATTTCCCAAAAAGTTTTTTCACACTATTCTCCAAATTCTTCCTTTAAAATTTCATAAAGGGCTTGTGCCTCTTCCTTTGTAAGAGTTATCCCTTTAGACATTCTCTCATGAGTCGGATTCCAATCTCTTATATCATATTTTGGCTCTCTTTCATTCCAACTTACTAAATTTAATTCTTTTCTCCAACCCTTTTCATTTTCAGATAAAACGCCTAATTCTTCTGCTATTTCATATTTTAGTTCCATATTTCCTCCTAATTTAAAATTCCATTTTTATTTGTAGGCAAAGACGCAATAAATCCGTCCATTAACCCATTTTTTATTTTTGTTAAAATTTCAATTGAATGATTTATATCTGCCTTTTTAGTTTCAACTTTTTTCAATAATCTCTGCATTTTTTTTACTTTTTTTTCATCAAGAGTATCTTTACAAGACTCTCCAAGATTTTTCACTTCTCTTTGTAAAAATTCCAAATTATTTTCCAAAATTCGAATATTTTCTGAATACTCATCAACATTAAAATCTATCGGATTTTTTATCAATCTTTCTTCTTCAATCGTCTTAAAAATTTTATTCATCGTTCTTTTGCTGTCATCAGCTTTAGCTTTTAGCGTTTTTTTCCAAAGTTCTTTATCCCAATTTTTACTATTTGTTTGCGGTGAAATTTCCTTTGCAATCGCCTTAAAGACATCATCACAAGTCTTATCCTCATCATAATCAAGCTCATCAAATAGTCCAACAAAGTTTTTTACTTCATTTGAATTAAATTTTTTACTATTTTTGTTTTCAGAATCTATAATTGTATAAACTTGACTTACATCTACAAAATTATCTGCAAATTCAAGAGTTTTTAATATTTCTCCTGCTCTAAAAAGATTCATAACATCTTTTTCAAGAGCTTGTTGAATTCTTATAAGGCTTTCTATATTTTTTTTATATAAAAGTTTAAACTTTTCATCATCTT
>ERZ773065.1522-NODE-1522-length-11692-cov-25.304288_pt1 | contig 11692 bp, 9 predicted proteins | sample MGYA00580623_ERZ773065 | MGnify/ENA primary metagenome ERZ773065 (study PRJEB29015, sample SAMEA2738017) | human oral metagenome | biome: human oral; feature: human-associated habitat; material: dental | place: China | collected 2047 ...
CGTTGGGATTCCAAGGATCCGCAAGTGTAAACCCCGCGCGAGCGGGGATGATCCGTTCGTCTCCACGCTCCAGTTCGCGGGGATCGAGTAAACCCCGCGCGAGCGGGGATGATCCCCTATTGCAGTAATCAATGACGTCACTAACCGAGTAAACCCCGCGCGAGCGGGGATGATCCGATCATGCGCGCGGAATCGGCCAGCGCATTAGCGTAAACCCCGCGCGAGCGGGGATGATCCTATCCGCGTCAATATCAAGGGGCAGGCGCGGGAGTAAACCCCGCGCGAGCGGGGATGATCCGTAATTGTCAGGAATAAGGGTCATGATATTGGTGTAAACCCCGCGCGAGCGGGGATGATCCGCGTCCCCGCCGTCCGCCGATCCGCGTACGTGAGTAAACCCCGCGCGAGCGGGGATGATCCATAGGTCGGGTAGCGGTCGGTGAATGTACTGTCAGTAAACCCCGCGCGAGCGGGGATGATCCTTCCAGGTCGGTCGGCTTTTTCAGGGGCGTCGGGTAAACCCCGCGCGAGCGGGGATGATCCCCACTCAGACATTCTTCGCCGACGTCGCCCACGGTAAACCCCGCGCGAGCGGGGATGATCCCGCCGCCCTTCGCCTGGAAATAGGCAACGTCCCGTAAACCCCGCGCGAGCGGGGATGATCCACGCCGCCCTTCGCCTGGAAATAGGCAACGTCCGTAAACCCCGCGCGAGCGGGGATGATCCTGACGACTACATCCCCCGCTGCCGGGAGCTCGGGTAAACCCCGCGCGAGCGGGGATGATCCTATGACAGCGTGCTCATGAATCTGCCGCTGTGGGTAAACCCCGCGCGAGCGGGGATGATCCTAAGTCGGTCCAGACGGCCCATTCCGCGAGCGCGTAAACCCCGCGCGAGCGGGGATGATCCTAGTCGAGGTCACTCATCGGTCTTGTCCCGTGCGTAAACCCCGCGCGAGCGGGGATGATCCGCGAATATCAACGAGAACGGCGATATTATTAACGTAAACCCCGCGCGAGCGGGGATGATCCTGGGATGAGTTCCTGCTTATGACCTCTCTTTTCGTAAACCCCGCGCGAGCGGGGATGATCCTGGTCTTTATTCATATATCATGCGCAGTCGTGAGTAAACCCCGCGCGAGCGGGGATGATCCTTGGCGTATTTGGTGATGCAATATGGCCTTTGAGTAAACCCCGCGCGAGCGGGGATGATCCGCACGATACTTCCGCGCTTGGCGAGCACCGGGGGTAAACCCCGCGCGAGCGGGGATGATCCTGTTGACTTGCCGTTGATCTTGCGGGAGAGCGTGTAAACCCCGCGCGAGCGGGGATGATCCCGACGATCGCTGGTCTCCCACCCCACGCCCCGCGTAAACCCCGCGCGAGCGGGGATGATCCTTCGTCTACCTGCGCCGCTACAAGACGGAGATGGTAAACCCCGCGCGAGCGGGGATGATCCGTCCTCCCTGAGCCTGGGGTTCTTGCGAAGACCGTAAACCCCGCGCGAGCGGGGATGATCCCCCGCCATGAGAGCCGTGCCGCCCGCCACGAGGGTAAACCCCGCGCGAGCGGGGATGATCCGACGTTTCCCCGTGGTGTGGTCGCGTGGGGCAGGTAAACCCCGCGCGAGCGGGGATGATCCCTGATCATCCTCCCCGCCCTCCTACGGGAGCACGTAAACCCCGCGCGAGCGGGGATGATCCCGCCACCACCTCCCACCCCGTCCTCGTCGTGGAGTAAACCCCGCGCGAGCGGGGATGATCCACGGCTCGCAGCCGCCCGGGATGGTAGCCGTCGAGTAAACCCCGCGCGAGCGGGGATGATCCTCGAGCGTGGCCGGGTGGCCGGCGCCTTCTGCGGTAAACCCCGCGCGAGCGGGGATGATCCTATTTCGGAACTTCTGGGGAGTCTGACCCGGTATGTAAACCCCGCGCGAGCGGGGATGATCCTCTCACCGTCATCGCCCGTCACTTCACCGATGAGTAAACCCCGCGCGAGCGGGGATGATCCCACTGGCAGATATCCACATCCCAAGCCATCCACGTAAACCCCGCGCGAGCGGGGATGATCCTTCTTCTCCTCACCTCAGCGGTACGTGCTCGGGGTAAACCCCGCGCGAGCGGGGATGATCCGCCGGCCACCATCCGCCTCTGGAAGCACCGCGGGTAAACCCCGCGCGAGCGGGGATGATCCGGATTACCCGTGGGTGAGTCAGGGCATCATCTCGTAAACCCCGCGCGAGCGGGGATGATCCCCGCGGTATCGAAATCGGACTCATGCGCCCACGGTAAACCCCGCGCGAGCGGGGATGATCCTCGTCATTGAGGTCCTGCTCCATCTGGGAGTCCGTAAACCCCGCGCGAGCGGGGATGATCCCGCCTGCCGCGGCCGCGGCTCCCGCCACCGGGGGTAAACCCCGCGCGAGCGGGGATGATCCGGTCGTCGAAGCGGGGATCGGCCTCCTCGACTGGTAAACCCCGCGCGAGCGGGGATGATCCGCCGAGGGCGAATACGCCGCCGTACCCGGCCGCGTAAACCCCGCGCGAGCGGGGATGATCCGCGCGAGGCGATCCACGAAGGAGAGTGGACCCCGTAAACCCCGCGCGAGCGGGGATGATCCGGTGCGCGCCGCCGTCTCGGACGTCATTGACTAGTAAACCCCGCGCGAGCGGGGATGATCCAGCTTCGCATCCGGGGTGGTCGCAGGAGGCGCCGTAAACCCCGCGCGAGCGGGGATGATCCTCGCCGCCCTGGAGGAGGGGAAGGGATCTCCGGGTAAACCCCGCGCGAGCGGGGATGATCCTGCGCATTGTCTTCCCGCGCCTCGAGCTCGGTGGTAAACCCCGCGCGAGCGGGGATGATCCGGCATCTGGCACTGGGGCGAGGTCCGCACCGTCGTAAACCCCGCGCGAGCGGGGATGATCCTCCGCGCACACGCCATCGAGATCGACGCTGATGGTAAACCCCGCGCGAGCGGGGATGATCCTTTGACCCCGCGTAAGCGGGGATGCCGGTCGCGTAAACCCCGCGCGAGCGGGGATGATCCCGCACCGGCACACCGTACGGCAGCTCACGGCTCGTAAACCCCGCGCGAGCGGGGATGATCCTCCAGTGCACGAGATCCCCTGCGAAATCAATATGTAAACCCCGCGCGAGCGGGGATGATCCGTCTCTCGAAGGATCACTCCGCCAGGAATCCTCGTAAACCCCGCGCGAGCGGGGATGATCCTCCCGACGCGCCAGAACTTACCCTCATCGGTGAGTAAACCCCGCGCGAGCGGGGATGATCCCCATGGTCATGTCCTCTCACTGCGGAGTATGTGGTAAACCCCGCGCGAGCGGGGATGATCCGGACCGCCCCCACACGCCGCCCACGCGGCACATGTAAACCCCGCGCGAGCGGGGATGATCCTATGGGCATCGTACTCGGTCAGATTCGCAGCGAGTAAACCCCGCGCGAGCGGGGATGATCCAGCGGCAGCGAGCGCTTCCACGTCGATATTCGCGTAAACCCCGCGCGAGCGGGGATGATCCCAGCGCCCGTCGCGGGCACGTCAGTGCCGTCCAGTAAACCCCGCGCGAGCGGGGATGATCCCCGCACGCGCGGGTCCCGGTACAGGGTCAGGCGGTAAACCCCGCGCGAGCGGGGATGATCCCTGGCCGACTACCTGCGCGCTCGCGGCCTGGTGCGTAAACCCCGCGCGAGCGGGGATGATCCTCGGGAAGGAACCCGACATGAACACCGTTCACCGTAAACCCCGCGCGAGCGGGGATGATCCGACGGGGCGCCGCATCGGCCAGTCGTACTTCTGGTAAACCCCGCGCGAGCGGGGATGATCCTCGCTCCGTCCAGGCGGCGGAGTAGAAGTCGTCGTAAACCCCGCGCGAGCGGGGATGATCCCAGGATCGCAGGGGGTCGAGGTTTCCCAAAGCGGTAAACCCCGCGCGAGCGGGGATGATCCCGTGGGGAAGACCCCAGATCGCGGCGAGAGCAAGTAAACCCCGCGCGAGCGGGGATGATCCGCGGAGGCTTCTCCGTAACCTTGCGAGTGATGGGTAAACCCCGCGCGAGCGGGGATGATCCCGGCGACCCCCTGGAGCGCGATCTTGAAGACCTGTAAACCCCGCGCGAGCGGGGATGATCCGTACCTCCGTGACTTCTCGTCCGGGATGTGGAGGTAAACCCCGCGCGAGCGGGGATGATCCGCTCGATCGGCAGCTCGCGCTGGACGCCCCAGCGTAAACCCCGCGCGAGCGGGGATGATCCCGGCGGCATCTGGGACAGCATCAAGAGCACCGTGTAAACCCCGCGCGAGCGGGGATGATCCTCGTACGTGCAGCCGGTTATTTCGGCCGTATGGGTAAACCCCGCGCGAGCGGGGATGATCCGCCGCTGTGGAAGCGCTGGTGGTTCATCGCCCTGTAAACCCCGCGCGAGCGGGGATGATCCGTTCAGCGTCGTAGTGAACCTCTTTTGATCGCAGTAAACCCCGCGCGAGCGGGGATGATCCCAGGCCGTAGACGGTCTTATCGGCGTAATCCTTGTAAACCCCGCGCGAGCGGGGATGATCCCTGCGGTGCAGACCGTGGTCGCATGGTTCCAGGGTAAACCCCGCGCGAGCGGGGATGATCCCAGGTATCGTGACCGGAGCCCAAATGCTCTGGAGTAAACCCCGCGCGAGCGGGGATGATCCGCGCGGGAGGCATTCGTGTGGGTCTCATGGGGTGTAAACCCCGCGCGAGCGGGGATGATCCGGGCGGCCTGCTTCAGCCGGGGCTGACGGCTGTGTAAACCCCGCGCGAGCGGGGATGATCCCTGGCTTTGATCTCAGCCCACTTATCAATATACGTAAACCCCGCGCGAGCGGGGATGATCCGCGATACCCTGGTACTCAGAGTACATCTCCGACGGTAAACCCCGCGCGAGCGGGGATGATCCGATCAAGACGATTCCGGACGGTGCCATGCGCGTGTAAACCCCGCGCGAGCGGGGATGATCCCCGAGAGGAAACCGACGATGGCCACGACGACGAGTAAACCCCGCGCGAGCGGGGATGATCCCGGGACACGACGGCGTCCCGAGTCTCAGGACCGGTAAACCCCGCGCGAGCGGGGATGATCCTTCGGAGGCGGCCAGGTCGGGGATGGCGCAGGTGTAAACCCCGCGCGAGCGGGGATGATCCTCCGGGAGGCCGATGATCTCCCGGGGCGCGCCGGTAAACCCCGCGCGAGCGGGGATGATCCCAATGATTGCGCGGTGTTCGTTGACGAGGGCGGGTAAACCCCGCGCGAGCGGGGATGATCCGCGATCCATATCTATAAGAGTGGGGCGTGGGATGTAAACCCCGCGCGAGCGGGGATGATCCGGCATGGGAGATGCCGTGGAAGGTCCTGGCCGCGTAAACCCCGCGCGAGCGGGGATGATCCGCGACCGCCACCGCCTGTGCACACTCACCCGCTGTAAACCCCGCGCGAGCGGGGATGATCCGCGCGCCAGCGCGGCCGGGACCGAGAACTGTGCGTAAACCCCGCGCGAGCGGGGATGATCCGGGGGTGAGGTCGTAGGGGATGGAGCCGTAGTGGTAAACCCCGCGCGAGCGGGGATGATCCTTCTGCCCGGCTCACATGATCTGGAGCCGGATGGTAAACCCCGCGCGAGCGGGGATGATCCCTGCTTCTTCAGGACGATCCTGGTCTCCCAGCCGTAAACCCCGCGCGAGCGGGGATGATCCGCCCGAGCAGATCGTCGAGCGGATCCTGCCCTCGTAAACCCCGCGCGAGCGGGGATGATCCCGTACTCCATGTCCGCCCAGTCGACGGGCTCATGTAAACCCCGCGCGAGCGGGGATGATCCTCCATCCCACTCATCCGAAAGGAAAACCACAATGTAAACCCCGCGCGAGCGGGGATGATCCGCGGGCCGCCGAGCGCCTCGACGCCGTACTGCTGTAAACCCCGCGCGAGCGGGGATGATCCCCGACCCGAGGGCTTCTCCAGTCTGCGCGACGCGTAAACCCCGCGCGAGCGGGGATGATCCCCAGGTCGAAGAAGGCCCCGTCATCGGCGACCCGTAAACCCCGCGCGAGCGGGGATGATCCTTCTGCGACGGCTCTGTCTGGCTGGTGAAAAACGTAAACCCCGCGCGAGCGGGGATGATCCGCCCGCGCACAACGCGGCGGCTACCGCAACCAGGTAAACCCCGCGCGAGCGGGGATGATCCGATTCATGGCTGGCATATCGAGTCCTTTCACAGGTAAACCCCGCGCGAGCGGGGATGATCCGTGTGGATCCGGACCCCGCGAAAGGATCCGCGAGTAAACCCCGCGCGAGCGGGGATGATCCTCCCTCGCCCGCGCGGGCCCGTATCCCCTCGGCGTAAACCCCGCGCGAGCGGGGATGATCCCTCGTCGACGAGCGCGGACGCCAGGAATAGGGCGTAAACCCCGCGCGAGCGGGGATGATCCGCCCGTCGACGACGGCCTTGACGGCGGGGTAGGGTAAACCCCGCGCGAGCGGGGATGATCCGTCCTCCACTCCCGGCCCGGTCCCCTGCACCACGTAAACCCCGCGCGAGCGGGGATGATCCGGACGCCGCGTTCCTGGCCGCCCGCACCGTCGAGTAAACCCCGCGCGAGCGGGGATGATCCCCCGACCTCATGGGCGCCGTGTACTGGGCGCAGGTAAACCCCGCGCGAGCGGGGATGATCCCTGGGATCCTCTGCCCAGTCTGCGGTATTGGTGGTAAACCCCGCGCGAGCGGGGATGATCCCTCAGGCGCCACGCCCTGCCCCTGGTGGCCGCCGTAAACCCCGCGCGAGCGGGGATGATCCTCTCCTCCCAAGTGTCCCCTCCGTCGACGGAGCGTAAACCCCGCGCGAGCGGGGATGATCCCCTCCTGCAGGTCCAGGTCGATGTCCCACACGCGTAAACCCCGCGCGAGCGGGGATGATCCCCTGCTGGTGCGCCGCGAGGAGATCCTGATCTAGTAAACCCCGCGCGAGCGGGGATGATCCGCCTGCGCAGGCCCTCCCAGGTGAGGACGTAGTGTAAACCCCGCGCGAGCGGGGATGATCCCGGCTCGTCCCGGTCCTCGTCCTCAAGCGGGTGGTAAACCCCGCGCGAGCGGGGATGATCCCGAAGGCGCAGACGAGGGTGTCGGTCTTGTTGGGTAAACCCCGCGCGAGCGGGGATGATCCCACCTACGGGCATCTGGCCCCTGAGGCGTACGCGTAAACCCCGCGCGAGCGGGGATGATCCGGGGAGGGTCTCATCGTAGTCGTTGAGGCTGTAGTAAACCCCGCGCGAGCGGGGATGATCCGCTCCTCGATGCGCTCGTCGGTAATCATGCTGTGTAAACCCCGCGCGAGCGGGGATGATCCGGCCACACGGGTCCTGTTCCCCGACCGCGATGAGTAAACCCCGCGCGAGCGGGGATGATCCTGGCGGCTTCGCGTTCGAAGTCAGACTTGGCGTGTAAACCCCGCGCGAGCGGGGATGATCCGTAGACGCTGACGCCGTAGGGCAGTGCTCGATCGTAAACCCCGCGCGAGCGGGGATGATCCCGCCCCGGCTGACCGGGGCCGTGGATTCGGACTGGTAAACCCCGCGCGAGCGGGGATGATCCCCGGTACGTGACCATCCGGGCCCGGGTGGTGAGGTAAACCCCGCGCGAGCGGGGATGATCCCGCGGCGGGCAAGGCCGTATCGGGCGCCAGGGCGTAAACCCCGCGCGAGCGGGGATGATCCTCACGGGCCCGCCGCAGGGCCATCGCGGAGGGCGTAAACCCCGCGCGAGCGGGGATGATCCTTTCTGGCAGGCCAACGCCCACAGTGCCCTGGCGTAAACCCCGCGCGAGCGGGGATGATCCGCCCCATGGGAGTTCTCCGTCGCCGGTGGCATGGTAAACCCCGCGCGAGCGGGGATGATCCTCTTGGCTTCCAGGTGGTCCTGGGAGACGACCCGTAAACCCCGCGCGAGCGGGGATGATCCGGAGCCGAACCCGCCGATCAGGTACAGGGCGGGGTAAACCCCGCGCGAGCGGGGATGATCCCCGGTCGGCTTCCGCAACAGCATCCTCGGTGGTGTAAACCCCGCGCGAGCGGGGATGATCCTGGTGTCGGGCGAGGATTCGCCCCGCCTCTTGAGTAAACCCCGCGCGAGCGGGGATGATCCCGTCGACGCCGATGATCTTGAGGGCGTGGAGGGGTAAACCCCGCGCGAGCGGGGATGATCCCCCCGTCACCGACTCCGACTGGTGGCAGCCCACCGTAAACCCCGCGCGAGCGGGGATGATCCTCTCGACACCGCCCGCCTCGACAAGCCGGACCTGTAAACCCCGCGCGAGCGGGGATGATCCGCCGAAGAAGGAGCCCGCTGAGAAGTTCTGGGGGTAAACCCCGCGCGAGCGGGGATGATCCGCAGACGAAGGCGGACCTGGAGCAGGCGAAGAAGTAAACCCCGCGCGAGCGGGGATGATCCTAACCGGCTGCACATACGATTGGAACCAGGAGAGTAAACCCCGCGCGAGCGGGGATGATCCCCCCGGGTTGTTGAGGCAGCGCTCTTCGAGGGCGTAAACCCCGCGCGAGCGGGGATGATCCCATTGTCCAGGCTGTCGCTCGCGACATCCTCGTGTAAACCCCGCGCGAGCGGGGATGATCCCCGACGTCAACGGGGGCCGTCCACGGGCCTTCGTAAACCCCGCGCGAGCGGGGATGATCCCCGACGTCAACGGGGGCCGTCCACGGGCCTTCGTAAACCCCGCGCGAGCGGGGATGATCCCGCCGACTACTGGCAGACCATCGACGACCTGGCGTAAACCCCGCGCGAGCGGGGATGATCCCAGCCACCCGGAGTCGGCGAACGCCTTGATGACGTAAACCCCGCGCGAGCGGGGATGATCCGGGGGCGGTGGTGATGACGCGGGTTTCGGTCGGGTAAACCCCGCGCGAGCGGGGATGATCCCGGGTGGACCGGAACCTGGCAGAACACCGTGCCGTAAACCCCGCGCGAGCGGGGATGATCCGCGAGCGCGTCCGCAAGGCGGCCGCGCCAGTCGGTAAACCCCGCGCGAGCGGGGATGATCCCCAGCGACCGGCATCCCCGCTTACGCGGGGTCGGTAAACCCCGCGCGAGCGGGGATGATCCCACACCGACGGACCCGGCCCGCTCGGATGCCCCGTAAACCCCGCGCGAGCGGGGATGATCCTACATGCGTCGGAGGCTCACGGTCGCCGAGGGTGTAAACCCCGCGCGAGCGGGGATGATCCTTCACGTACCCGGAAACACCCTGCGTCACGGCCGTAAACCCCGCGCGAGCGGGGATGATCCTCGCGGCCTGGCGCGCGACCATCGCGAATATTGAGTAAACCCCGCGCGAGCGGGGATGATCCTGGCATGATTTCGCGCATTTTCGTGCGGAGCCTGTAAACCCCGCGCGAGCGGGGATGATCCGTCCCGGCGCAATTCTCGGAAGGAGAACTGAACGTAAACCCCGCGCGAGCGGGGATGATCCACTCATCCCACTGATCCGAGGTAGTGGGGGCACGTAAACCCCGCGCGAGCGGGGATGATCCCGAGGATCATCATTCTCGCCACCGGGAGAAATGGTAAACCCCGCGCGAGCGGGGATGATCCCGTTGCTGAGTCGCCAGCCGACAAATCCCCCCGGTAAACCCCGCGCGAGCGGGGATGATCCGCCATCACCACAGAGAACGGTGAGAGCACAACAGTAAACCCCGCGCGAGCGGGGATGATCCGGCGGCCGCGGTCTGCTTCCACGCCGCCGCCGCGTAAACCCCGCGCGAGCGGGGATGATCCGAGCCTCCTGCGCCGGTGCGGGGCGCCCACCCAGTAAACCCCGCGCGAGCGGGGATGATCCGTGCCCGGACATGCAGACTCTCAGTGCGACGGCGTAAACCCCGCGCGAGCGGGGATGATCCCCTGCTGGTGCGCCGCGAGGAGATCCTGATCTAGTAAACCCCGCGCGAGCGGGGATGATCCTCAGCGAGACGCTGGCTGAACTGGCCGTCTGCGGTAAACCCCGCGCGAGCGGGGATGATCCTTTCGCGGCATTGCGCATCCAGTTCCGCCAGGTGTAAACCCCGCGCGAGCGGGGATGATCCTCACGCTGTAGGGGGTTGACAAGATGGACGGGGGTAAACCCCGCGCGAGCGGGGATGATCCGGGGACCGGGTCGTCGCCCGCTGGGACCAGGACGTAAACCCCGCGCGAGCGGGGATGATCCGGGCGTCGCCGCGCTTGATAGCACGGTCCAGCCGTAAACCCCGCGCGAGCGGGGATGATCCCTCCAAGGAAGACAATTCAAAAGGGCAGGTCGAGTAAACCCCGCGCGAGCGGGGATGATCCGATTCATGCCGCCCTGCCGGCCCTGCGATCCGGGTAAACCCCGCGCGAGCGGGGATGATCCGTAGTCCGGACCGGAATCAGCGGCGTACGCGGCGTAAACCCCGCGCGAGCGGGGATGATCCCCCTCATCACCCTCCTGTGGTCTACGTCCACCGGTAAACCCCGCGCGAGCGGGGATGATCCCACGGTCCCGTTGCGGACCACGACGTGGGCGTCGGTAAACCCCGCGCGAGCGGGGATGATCCGCGGCGTCCCAGCGGCATCCGGCGTAGCCGGCCGTAAACCCCGCGCGAGCGGGGATGATCCGGTGAGGATCTCGACGATGGGCGCGCTCGCGGGGTAAACCCCGCGCGAGCGGGGATGATCCCCAGTCTGGCGGCGTGGGGGGGGCGAGCATGGTAAACCCCGCGCGAGCGGGGATGATCCGGAGGGCCCGCGCCCCGGCCTCCCCGTGTGGTCGTAAACCCCGCGCGAGCGGGGATGATCCGCCGTGGAAGATGTCGAGGTCGAGGTCGCCGTCGTAAACCCCGCGCGAGCGGGGATGATCCCGGCGTCCACGCACCCGTGCGAATAATTGTCCAGTAAACCCCGCGCGAGCGGGGATGATCCACGGCGCGGACATGAATGACTCCGCACGCACCGCGTAAACCCCGCGCGAGCGGGGATGATCCTCGTGCCCTGGCACTGCACCTGTCGAGTCGCGTGTAAACCCCGCGCGAGCGGGGATGATCCGATCTGGGTCAGGGCGCGCGCCTGGACCGCGTCGTAAACCCCGCGCGAGCGGGGATGATCCCCGCGTGGGTCTCGGCCGCCCACGCCCGGTAGAGTAAACCCCGCGCGAGCGGGGATGATCCCGGCGGCCTCGGCTGCGAGCTCCGGGTCATCCGGTAAACCCCGCGCGAGCGGGGATGATCCTGAAGACGACGCCCTCCTCGGGATCGGGCAGGCGTAAACCCCGCGCGAGCGGGGATGATCCTGTACTCCATCTCAGCCCAGTCAACGGGCTCGGGTAAACCCCGCGCGAGCGGGGATGATCCGGCGGCCTCGAACTCCTGCGAGATAACGGCGAAGTAAACCCCGCGCGAGCGGGGATGATCCGTGGTCGGCGGCGAGGACGTTATAGGACCGCAGGTAAACCCCGCGCGAGCGGGGATGATCCCGGGTGCGGCACCTGGGTCGCCCAGTCAGGGGGTCGGCAAAGTCGACGGCCGGTTGTCTGATGTCCGGGGTTGTCGGCGTGTTGGTGCGGGTGCGGCGCGGCCCCGCCGGGACGATGGGTGGTGTCTTTAGTCATCCTCGCCGCCGGGGGGTCGCGCCGCCATGT
>ERZ773065.1523-NODE-1523-length-11687-cov-3.492950_pt1 | contig 11687 bp, 13 predicted proteins | sample MGYA00580623_ERZ773065 | MGnify/ENA primary metagenome ERZ773065 (study PRJEB29015, sample SAMEA2738017) | human oral metagenome | biome: human oral; feature: human-associated habitat; material: dental | place: China | collected 2047 ...
TCTGATATAGATATTAAAATTTATCAGTTATTAGAAAAAGATAGATATTTAAGAATTAATGATGAATAAAAATAAGGAGATTTTATCTCTCCTTATTTATCCTAAAATTATATTTTTTTAAAAGTTATCACTTATATCAAATTCTTTCTTTTTTTCTACTTTCTCATCTTCTTTAGTTTTTTTTGGATTATATATTTTCTCTTTATTTTCAGATGATTTTTCAATTTCTAACCTAAATTTTTCTTTAAAATGGTCTACATAATCAATAGGAAAATCATTTTTTTCTAAATATGCGAACACTGTTTTCATATCTTTTGTATTTTTATTTTCTAAAAAATTATCTACAATTTCATAAAAATCTTCTGTATCTAATTCATTTCTATTATTTTCAACTAATAACTCTTGTATTTCCAATCCTTCTTTAATAGAGTTTAAAAAATCTTTTGTTGCTTTTATATCATTTTCTGTATAAGAAATACAGTCTGAAATGACTTTTTCCAAAAAATTCTTTTTCTCATTAAAATTATTATTTATTATCATTTCTTCTACTTTATTATAAGTTTCTAAAACTAATTTTTCACCATCTATTTTTTTCAAATGATTTTTTTCAAATTCTTTATTTTTTTTATTAATAAAATATAAAAAATGTTAAAATTAGATTGAAATAAGTAATTGAAAAAAATTATTAATGATTTGGAGAAAAATATGTTATTAGTTATAGATGTTGGTAATACAAATATCGTATTAGGTGTTTATGAAGGATATTCACTAATTTGTGATTTTAGACTTAATACGATAAAAAATAAAACAAGTGATGAGTATGCAATGTCAATTACAGAGATATTACATGCTAATGATATTAAAAAGTCTGAAATAGAAGATGTTATTGTAGCTTCTGTTGTTCCTGATGTAATGCATTCAATTGAAAATGCTATAAAAAAATATTTTAATTTAAAACCAATAATTATTGACGATAATTGTGCTTTGGGAATTAAAATAAATCATGATAATCCTAAAACTATAGGGGCAGATAGAATTGTAAATTCAGTTGCTGGAATTAAAAAATATGGAGTTCCTTTGATAATTATAGATATTGGAACTGCAATTACTTTTGATGTAGTTGATGAAAATTCGGTTTATCAAGGGGGAGCTATCATTCCGGGAATTGGAATTTCGTCAGAAGCTCTGTTTTTAAAAACTGCAAAACTTCCAAGAGTTGAGCTTTTTAAACCTGAAAGAATTGTTGCTAAAAATACAATGGATAATATTAGAGTTGGTATGGTAATTGGATATATCGGACTTATTGAAAAGTTGATTGATGAGATTGTAAAAGAGATGAATTTTGATGTTTCAAAGTTGAAAATTATCGCAACGGGAGGATATTCCAGCTTAATTTCTAAAGATATAGATAAAATTAATATTATAGATAAGAAACTTACTCTTGATGGAATGCTTGAAATTTATAAGATGAAAAAGGGGTTATAATATGCTGGGCGGAGATATTTTTTTAGCTCCACTTGCCGGAGTTAGCGATGTTGCTTTTAGAATTTTAGCAAGCGAAATGGGAGCAAGTTTAACTTTTACGGAGATGGTTTCTGTAAAGGGATTATACTATGATAATGAAAACACTTCAATTATAACTTATATTGATAAGAGAGAAGGACCTGTTGGATTACAGGTTTTCGGAAGCGATGAAAATATTATGGCGGAAATAATACAAAATAGATTCAATAAAAGAGATGATATTTATCAACTTGATTTGAATTTGGGATGCCCTGCTCCAAAAATTGTAAAAAATAATGAAGGAAGTTACTTAATGAAAGAGCCTAAAAAAGTTAAGAGTATTGTTTCAACTATGGTAAAAAATTCTAAAGTTCCTGTAAGTGTTAAAATCAGACTTGGTTTTGATGACAACAATAAAAATTTTTTAGAAGTTGCAGACTCTATTGTTGAGGCAGGAGCATATATGATTACATTACATGCCAGAACAAGAGAAATGTTTTATTCAGGAAAGGCTGACTGGAAGGCTATAAAAACTTTGAAAAATCATGTTCCTATAAAAGTTGTTGGGAATGGAGATGTTTGTAGCGTTGGAGATTATGTAAGAATGAAAGAAGAAACCGGAGCTGATGCAGTTGCAATCGGCCGTTATGCTCTTGGAAATCCATTTATTTTTAAACAAATTAAGGATTATAATTTGACAAAAAAATACTCTTCTCCAACTTTAGAAGAGGTTATTGATACTATAAAAAGGCATTATAAATTGGAGTTGGAATTTAAACCGGAAAGAATAGCAATAAGAGAAATGAGAAAAAATATTTTGTGGTATTTGAAAGGTTTTAAAGATTCAAACAAGGTGAAAAATATTATAAATACTTTAACTGATATTGATGTAATTTTTGATGTATTAAATGAATATAAAAATAATTTCAATTAAGATTATAATTACAATATACATAATAAACATAAGGAGAAATTCTATCTCAGTATAATAATTTTGTAAGATTTGGAGGATATTATGAAAAAATTATTTAGAGTTTTATCGTTTTTACTTGTTTTTGTATTGTTTTTAACTTCTTGTAAATCTGCAGTTAATGGAACTTACGAGGGAAAAGCTAGAGGGCATAACGGAGATGTTGTTATTGATGTAAGTTTCGAAAATAATAAAATAAAAAAAGTATCATTAAAAGAGAGTGTTGAAACGGAGGATGTTGGAAAACTTGCTATTGAAAAGCTGATTGAAAAAGTTAATTCAGGAGATTTTAATTTGGATGAAGTAACGGGAGCAACATATTCTTCAAAAGCTTTTATAAATGCCCTTGCAGATGCAATAAAAAAATCCGGACTTGATTATAAAAAAATTCTTAAAAACAATCCTACAATGAATGAAAAGTTTGAAACTAAAGAAATGAATGTAGATGTAGTTGTTGTCGGTTCGGGCGGAGCAGGTTTAATTGCTGCAATAAAAGCTAAACAAGCAGGAGCTAATGTTGTAGTTTTAGAAAAATTGCCATTGATTGGAGGAAATACTTTAATTTCGGGTGCTGAATATGCCGCTCCGATGAATTGGTTACAAGAAAAGGAAAATATAAAGGACAGTATTGACTTGTTTAAAAAAGATGTTGAAAAAGCTGGAGGAGATAAAGAACTTATAGATGTGTTAGCTAATAATGCTCTTGAAGGAGCAAAATGGTTAAGAGATGATATTAATGTTGAGTGGACAGATGAACTTATGTTTTTTGGAGGTCATTCAGTTAAGAGATCTTTAATTCCAAAAGGACAATCCGGAAAAGAATTGATAAATAAATTACATGCAAAAGCTGAGGAATTGGGAATAGAAATCTTAACAGAGACTAATGCCTATGAACTTATTACAAAAGATAATGTTGTTACAGGGGTTAAAGCTAAAATAAAGACTGGAGAATTGATTGTAAATGCAAAATCAGTTGTTTTAACAACAGGAGGTTTTGGAGCAAACAAAAAAATGCTTTATGATAATGATAAAGAAATTGATGATAAAATTCTTTCAACAAATTCTGCAGGTTCAACAGGTGATGGAATAAAAATGGCACAAGCTATTGGAGCTGATGTTGTAGATTTAGATAAAATTCAGTTATATCCGGTTTGTGATGTTGAAACAGGGAAGCTTTTATATACAGGAGATACAAGACTTGTTGGTGGTGCAATACTCGTAAACAAAGAGGGAAAAAGATTTGTTGAAGAGTTAGGTACCAGAAGAGAAATTTCAATGGGAATTAAGTCACAAACAGATAGTGTTGCTTATCAAATTTGGGACGAAGAGTCAATGAAAAAATCAAATATTTTACCTGCTCATGAAGTCGAATATAATAATTTGATAGAAGGTAAAAAACTTTGCAAGGTGAATTCAATTGATGAAATGGCAGATTTTTTTGGAATAGATAAAGAAAATTTAAAAGCTACAATCAATAAATTTAATGAAGATTCTGAAAATGGAAAAGATACATTATTTAATCTTAGAAGATTAGGTTTTAAAATAGAGAAAGCGCCCTTCTACTGTTTAAAAGCTGTTCCTGCTGTTCATCATACAATGGGTGGACTTAAGATAAATAAAGATGCAAATGTATTGGATAAAAATGGGAAAATAATAAAAGGATTATATGCTGCAGGTGAAACAACAGGCGGTATTCATGGAAATAACAGACTAGGATCAGTTTCAATTACTGATATAACAGTTTTTGGAATTATTGCAGGAACAAATGCAGCAAAAACTAAATAATTTATACACAAAAAAGGAGCGTGGCTCCTTTTTTAATTTTTATTGTGAAACAACAAGGTTCCCGGGTACCCACCTGATGCGAAGCATCATGGAAGGGTGGGGTTCTTATTTTTTAATTCATTGTAGAAAATTGAAGGTTCAACAGGTAGATTATTTCTTTCTTTTATTGTAAATAGGAACAATCTTTTTCTCGCTCTTGTCATTGCAACATAGAATAATCTTCTTTCTTCTTCCAATAATTTTTCATCAAAAGAATTTAATATACTCTTTTGTGGAAATTCTCCATCAATTAGGTCCATAATAAATACATTATCATATTCTAAACCTTTTGCAGAATGTATTGTTGAAATTGATATATTTGAATTTGAACTTGATGCATTTTTAAGTAATTCCTTTAAATTGTCTAATTTTTCAATAAATTCATCAAAAGTTTTTAAATCTTTGGATAAATATTTAATCAAGTCAAAAATAAGAGTATAATTTAGATTGGAAAAGTCATTAAAATTATCCAAATAATCTCCATATCCAATCTCATAGAGAATACAATCAATTTTATCCTCCATTTTCATTCTTTTTAATCTTTTAAAATCATTTCTTAAAGATGTGAATTTATTTAGATAAAAATCATTTAATTCGTCCAAATCTAGTAAACTCTCCAATACACACTGATTATAGGGTTTATATTCCAATTTAGTTATGAAGTCCTTTTTTATATAGGCATTAAGTTTAAAATAAATTCTTTTAAAAACTTCTAGATCTGTTGTATCTTCAGAAAATAAAAGGATATTTTTTACATCATTTAATATTCTGTTAGAATAAAAATCGAATTTATTTTCTTTTACAAAAAAATCAATATCATTATTTTTCAACATTTCTGCTACATATAGAGAAGATATATTGTTACGATACAAAACTCCAATAGTTTCGTTAGGATTTATTTCAGAAATTTTATTTACTAATTCTCTTGCTTGAATAGTTGAATTTTTAACTTTAAATAACATTATTTGCGAGTTTTCTTCGGTTGTATGTTTTGAAGATTTTTCATATCTGATTTTATTTCCTTGAATTATTTTATTACTTATTTTTATTATATTTTTAGTGGAACGAAAATTTTTATCCATAAAAAATATTTTAGAATTAGGATAAATATCTTTAAAATTTAATAGGTTTTCAGGACTTGCACCTCTAAAACTATAGATTGACTGGTCGTCATCTGCTACTATGAATACATTATTTTCTGGAAATACAATCTTTCTTATTATTTCAAATTGTAAAGTTGAAGTATCTTGTCCTTCATCAATTTGGAAAAACTTATATCTATTTTTTAAGGCTTTTAAAAGTTTTTTATCCGTTGAAATATATTCATTAGCCAAAATTAGTAAATCATTAAAATCCATAAAATTATTTTGAATTTTTATTTCATCATACAAATTATACAATTTTAACATTAAAGAACGATTTGAAATAAAATGATTTTTTCTTAAATATCCTTCAAAATCATACATCTTATTTTTTGTATAGTCATAAATTGAAAAGAAGTCATTAATTTCTTCATCAGATAGTTTTTTGTAATTTTTTTGATAATACACTCTTTTTAAAATTAAAATTCTATTGAATTCGTTATTTCCTTCAATTAAAGTTTTTTTGATGTTTTTTAATCTCATATAATTTCTAACTATCTCATAGCAAAAAGCGTGAATAGTTTTAAAAGTAATTTTTCCTCTAAATTCAGGATTTTGAGCTAAAAATCTCTTTTCCATATCAATTCCTTGAGATTTGCTGAAAGTTATTGAAATTATTTCACTTGAATCTATATTATGATTTTTAATTAAATTTAAAATTCTATTTAATAATACAGTTGTCTTGCCTGAACCCGGAACTGCTAAAATTAGAGCAGGACCTTCAAAATGTTTAATGGCATCAACTTGTTGACTTGTAAATTTCATATAATCACCTTAGTATATTCTATCATAAAAATAATTCCTTTTAAAGCGTATTTATGGTAAAATATATAGGTCGGAGGTTATTATATGGACAAACATTATATTCCTAACACCAAAGGTGTTATATTTGCAAATAAGAATAAATTTTCTTTCAGCATTGATTCAATTTTGCTATCCTATTTTTCAAAAGTTAAAAAAGATAAGATATTAATTGATATTGGAGCAGGAACCGGAATAATAGGATTTAGAATTAATTTTCTAAATAATTTAAAAACTGTATATCTTATAGAAATACAAAAAGAAAATGCAAAGCTTATTGAGCATAGTATTGTTGAAAATAAACTGAATAATGTTATTCTTTTAAATAAAGATTTAAAAGAATGTTATAACGATTTTGAAAATTCATCAGTTGATTATATTGTCTCAAATCCTCCATATAAAAAAATGAATACAGGAATATTAAATGAAGATGAGAATTTTTTGATTTCAAGATATGAATATGCACTTAAACTTGAAGATATTTTAGATTTTTCATATAAAAAACTAAAATCTTCAGGAAAAGTTTTTTTGATTTACAGTATGGAACGTTTGGTTGATGTTTTAAGTGAATCGAGAAAATTTAGATTAGAGCCTAAAAGAATACAATTTATCTCTACAAATATAGATAAAAAACCACATCTGTTTATGGTTGAGCTAGTTAAAAACGGAAATAGTAATCTATTAGTTGAAGATAATATTTATATTTATGATAAAAATGGAGAATATACCGATAAAATTAAGGAGATATATTATGGAGAGAATTTCTAATATTTATTTTGTTCCAACACCTATAGGTAATATGAAAGATATCACGCTTAGAGCGTTGGAAGTTTTAGAGAAAAGTGATATAATTTACTGTGAAGATACTAGAAACAGTCTAAACTTATTAAAATTTCATAATATAAATACTAAATTAGTATCATATCATAAATTTAACGAGAGTGAGAGAGTTGAAGAAATAATAAGTAATATAGAAGATGGAAAAATAGTTTCTGTAATTTCCGATGCGGGAATGCCAATAATAAACGATCCGGGTTTTGTGATTTTACAGGAGGTAATAAAAAGAGATATATCTTATGAAATTTTACCAGGAGCATGTGCATTAATAAATGGAATTTGTGGTAGCGGATTTGATGCGACAAGTTTTGTATATATGGGATTTGTTCCTAAAACGGATTCGGAACGTAAAAAATATTTTCAAAGTTTTAAAAATATGAAAGTTACAGGAATATTCTATGAAAGTCCACATAGACTTTTAAAAACATTAAAATTTTTATATTCCTTATTTGGAAATATAAATGTGTGTGTATGTAGAGAATTGACAAAGCTATTTGAAGAGTACAAAAGAGGAAATTTAGAAGAAATTATTTCATATTATTCTGAAAAAGGGGTAAAAGGAGAGATAGTTCTAATAATAGAAAAAATATCTGAAGAGAAAGTGGATATTTATATAGAAAAAGAGATATTAAATTTAAAAGACGATGGATATAGCAATAAGGATATTGTAAAAATGTTAAAAAATAGTTTTAATATTTCAAAAAATGAAGCGTATGAATTAGTATTGAATTTAGAAAACGAGGAGGAAAAATAGATGTCACAACAATTATTAAAAGAAAAACAATATCATATTGATATGAAAGCGGGAGATGTTGGAAGATATGTAATTTTACCGGGAGATCCAAAAAGATGTAAATTAATCGCAAAATATTTTGATGATGCGGTTTTAGTTGCAGATAATAGAGAATATGTAACATATACAGGATTTTTAGAAGGAGAAAAAGTTTCTGTAACAAGTACAGGAATTGGTGGAGCAAGTACATCAATAGCTGTTGAAGAATTGCATAAAATCGGTGCAGATACATTTATAAGAGTTGGTACTTGTGGTGGAATTGAATTAGATATTGAAGCTGGAGATTTGGTTGTAGCTACAGGAGCTATCAGAATGGAAGGAACTTCTAAAGAATATGCACCAATAGAATTTCCTGCAGTTGCTGATTTTAATATCGTAAATGAGCTTACAAATGCTTGTATTGAAACAAAACAAAAATATCATGTTGGAGTTGTTCAATGTAAAGATGCATTCTATGGGCAACATCAACCTGAAACTAAACCGGTAAGCTATGAATTATTAAATAAATGGGAAGCTTGGAAAAGACTTCATACAAAGGCAAGTGAAATGGAATCAGCAGCACTATTTATAGTATCAAGTTATTTGAATACTAGAGCAGGTTCAATATTTTTGGTTGTAAACAATCAAGAAAGAGTTAAACAAAATCTTTCTAATAATGTAATAGAAGATACAGATAGAGCGATAAAAACAGCAATACTTGCTCTTAGAAATCTTATTAAAAAAGATAGAGAGAACAGATAGAATTTATAAATTTTTTAATTTAAAAATTTGGAGTATTTTTTATAATAAAATTTGTAATAAATGGTTTAAATTGCTTGACAATCATTTTGCTTTATGTTATTATTTTATGAGTAATATAATGTATAATTATGTTCAAATTTAGCTTTCAAGGAGGTGTTTCTATGAGAGATAAAGTTGTGTTGGCATGTACAGAATGTAAGAATAGAAATTACAATACTAAAAAGAACAAAAAAGTTACAACTAACAGAATTGAATTAAATAAGTATTGTAAGTTTTGTAAAAAACACACTCTTCACAGAGAAACAAAATAGTTAGAGATTGGAGGAGAGTAGTATGGCAACAAAAACTACTGATCAAAAACAAAAGAAGAACAGCTTTATGCGTGGTGTACGTCATGAGTTTAAAAAAATAATATGGCCTTCTAAAAAAAGTGTTTTTTATTACAGCCTTGCAGTAGTTGCAATTTCTATAATCAGTTCAACTATGATTTGGGGATTGGATAATGTATTAAAAAAATTGTTAGGTTTAATCATCCATTAATTATTAAGGAGGGAAGGACTTTAGTCCGCTTATATGACAACAGAAGAATTAAAGGATATTAAAGAAAAAGAAGCTAAATGGTATGTAGTTCATACATATTCAGGGCACGAAAACAAAGTTAAGGCTAATATTGAAAAGTTAGTTGTTAATCGTGGAAGTGACATTGATATATTTGAAGTTGTTGTTCCAACGGTTAAAGAAGAAACAGAAACTGGAAAAATTAAAGAAAAACAATTATTTCCGGGATATGTTTTAGTTAAAATGATAATTACGGATATTTCATGGTATTTAGTAAGAAATACTAGAGGAGTTACAGGATTTGTAGGCTCAGGAAATAAACCTGTACCTTTATCAGAAAAAGAAGTTGAAGCATTAGGTGTTTCAACAAAACCATATAATGATGTGGATATTAAAGAAGGAGATTCTATTACAATTATAGATGGAGCATTTAAAGACTTAACTGCTAAAGTAATAGAAGTATCTCAAGAAAATGGTAAATTAAAAGCTTTCGTTTCTTTATTTGGAAGAGATACGCTTGCTGAATTAGATTTTAGTGACGTAATAAAAAATTAAATTTGAAAATAATTTGAAAAAATATTCAAAACAGAGATATACGAGAGTGGGAGGGGTTTAGCACCCGAAAACCACATTAGTTTTTAAGGAGGAACTATAAAATGGCTAAAAAAGTACAAGCATTAGTAAAATTACAAATTCCAGCAGGAAAGGCAACACCTGCTCCACCAGTAGGTACTGCACTTGGACCTCACGGTGTTAACATAATGCAATTTACAAAAGAATTTAACGCAAGAACAGCAGATCAAGTTGGTTTAATTATTCCGGTTGTATTGACTGTTTACCAAGATAGATCATTTACATTCATTACTAAGACTCCACCGGTACCGGTATTAATTAAGAAAAAATTAGGTATCGAATCAGGATCAAAAGTACCAAATAAAACTAAAATTGGTAATTTAACTAAAGAACAAGTTAGAGAAATTGCTGAATTAAAAATGCCTGACTTAAATGCTTCAACTGTTGAAGCTGCTATAAGTATGGTTAAAGGTACTGCTAGAAGTATGGGAGTAACTGTAGAAGAGTAATATTAAGTGGGAGCAAAAAAGCGAACACCACAAGGAGGATATAAATGAAAAAAGGTAAAAAATATTTAGAAAGTTTAAAATTAATTGATAGAACAAACTTATATGATTTAAAAGAAGCATGCGAATTAGCTGTTAAAACTTCAACTGCAAAATTTGACGAAACAGTTGAATTACATGTTAAGTTAGGTGTTGACTCAAGACATGCTGACCAACAAGTTAGAGGTACAGTAGTATTACCTCATGGAACTGGTAAAACTTTAAGAGTTTTAGTTTTATGTAAAGAAAACAAAGTTCAAGAAGCTAAAGATGCCGGAGCTGATTATGTTGGAGCAGAAGACTTAGTTCAAAAAATTCAAACTGAAAACTGGTTTGATTTTGATGTAATAGTTGCAACTCCGGATATGATGGGTGTTGTTGGTAGAATTGGTAAAGTTTTAGGACCTAAAGGTTTAATGCCAAACCCTAAATCAGGAACTGTTACATTTGACATCGCTAATGCAATTAAAGAAATTAAAGCAGGTAAGGTTGAATACAGAGTTGATAAAGCTAATATCGTTCACTGTCCTGTAGGAAAAGTTTCTTTTGGAGCTGAAAAAATAGAAGAAAATTTAAGAACTTTAATTTCTGCTATTATAAAAGCTAAACCGGCTGCAGCTAAAGGAAAATATTTAAGATCAGTTTCTGTTGCTACAACAATGGGACCTGGAATTAAATTAGCTTCTACTAAATTAGGAGAATAATTAATAAATTTAGACACCGAAAGGTGTCTTTTTTTTGTCTAGATTTTTATATTAACTAAAGACTGTCTTTTTTGTAATATAATTTTTTAGTTATAAATAAAAATAAAAATCAATATTAAAGATATTGAAAAGTAATATCAAAAGTGCTATAATGTTTTTAACGACGAAAACGTCGTTTTAAAAAATTTTATCAAGTATCACTTGAAAATCAAAAAAATAGGAGGATTAAATGAATATTTATAAGAAATTATTTAAATATGTGCCTGATAAAAAGCATCTAGTTTATATTGCAATTTTTATGAGTGTTATTTCATCAGCACTTTCAATTTTACCATATTGGTATTTGTATAAATTTTTGAATGAATTTTTATTGAAAAAAGATTTTACTCAAGCTAAAAATTATGCAATTACAATTTTTGTAATAATGCTTTTACAGTCTTTGATTTATTTTATTTCAGTAGGATTTACTCATTTATTTGCTTTTAGATTGGAAACAAATCTTAGAAAAGCAGGAATAAGTCATTTAATGAAAGCTTCATTTTCTTTTTTTGATGTCAATGAATCAGGGAGAATCAGAAAAATAATAGATGATAACGCCAGTGATACTCATATGATAGTTGCACATTTAATTCCTGATATTACTGTTGCTATAGTAACGCCTATACTTTTATTTGTAATAATGTTTTCTGTAGATGT
>ERZ773065.1525-NODE-1525-length-11680-cov-9.392000_pt1 | contig 11680 bp, 9 predicted proteins | sample MGYA00580623_ERZ773065 | MGnify/ENA primary metagenome ERZ773065 (study PRJEB29015, sample SAMEA2738017) | human oral metagenome | biome: human oral; feature: human-associated habitat; material: dental | place: China | collected 2047 ...
TGGGCCATGAGGTCAGTCACATTCGAAATTATGATATCCGCATTTCAACGATTGCGGTAGCTTTGGCTAGTGCCATTACTATGCTGTCTAGCCTAGCTGGTCGTATGATGTGGTTTGGCGGTGGTCGTCGGCGAAGCAATCGGGACAACGATAATGGTCTAGGGGTTATTCTGTTGATTGTGTCCTTATTGGCTGTGATTCTAGCGCCCCTTGCTGCAACTTTGGTGCAGCTGGCCATTTCCCGTCAGCGGGAATTTCTGGCAGATGCCTCTAGTGTGGAGTTGACTCGCAATCCCCAAGGGATGATCAATGCTCTGCTGAAACTGGAGCATAGTCAGCCTATGGAACATGACGTCGATAATGCCAGTGCGGCGCTCTACATCAATGACCCCAAAAAAGAAGGCGGGCTAAAGAAACTTTTCTATACGCACCCTCCTATTTCAGAGCGGGTAGAGCGATTGAGAAAGATGTGAGAAGGAAGCTTTGACTTCCTTCTTTTTTGTTATGAAATTGTAATAGTTCTGTGTTATTATCGAAACAAACCTATTCAGTTATAAAAGGAGTTTTCTAGTATAAGTGGAACAATAAAATCTAGCTCAATAGCAGCAGAGAATGCTATTAGTGAGCTGGTAGGATTTGATACCAGTGACAAGCAAAATTTGCAGGTAGACTTTAGCTATACATCTGATATTGCTGGTATGGAAAACGGTCGTCAGGCAAGTAACCAGATGCTACAAGCTGTTAGTGACTTTAGTGTAGCTGTCTTGACTCAGGCGAATAAGTTTCCGGAAATTGCCTACAAGATTGAAAAACGCGATATCGAGCAGGCTCAAAGATGGAGTAGCTAAAAATGGCAGATATTAATGAAGAAAAACGTTCTGAACTTTGGCGAGAAATTGTCAAGATTGAGGATAAGGAAGAAAGTCTTCTGGCTATCAAAAGACAATACGAAAAGCAGTTGACTAATTTTTACTCAGATATTCAAGTTCTCAACTGCCGGATGACAAACCTGTTGGAGCTATCGCCCAGTTCTCACAAAATAGTGGAACAAATCGAAGAAGATAACTGGTCCATCCAGCGGGCCATTGGCTGGTATGTGGATGAGGAACTGGATGATTTAGATAAACAGACTAAAAAGGCTCGTCGACTTTTAGATGATGTCAGAGAAGAACTGGTTACAGAAAGGAATCGATTACCATGGGAGTGAGATACAGCGCTCAAGAATCCCAAGAGCTGATTCAGGCCATGACCAACAATCTCCAAGTGGCTAATGAAGTGACAGACCGCTTATCCAGTGGTTGTGACCATCTAATCTCTTCCTTGGATTCGGGTGAACTCATGGGAGCAGCCTATACAGCTGGTAAGGGACTTTTTACAGATATCATCCTACCCTCTATCAAGAAATTGCAGGCAGCTGTAGATGATATTCAGGAAGAGTTGACTTCCTACAAACATGCGGATGCCCAAATATCTGAATATGGCGATTTAGATTTAGAACAGCTCAAAGAGCTCAAAAAAGTAAGGGAAGAGCAGTTGGCTGTAGTTGAGGCTCAAATCCAAGTAAGGGAGGCTATTCTCAGCCAAGTCAAGGATCTCTTAAGTATGAATTGGGCACAGGCTTTCTCGGATAGAGCCGTGCTCTATAATGCCAAATCTCAAATTGAGTCGGGTATTCAGGATTTAGATGACAAGATTGAAAAGCTAGAATTCTTTGTTTCACAGGTTTCCCAGTATTTCAGTGAAAGTCTAGAAGTCCTTGGCTTAGCTATTCAAGGAGCCACACAACTTAGTAAAGTCATTGTCGACAGTGATGGCAACTACTATGCGGATGGTGTGGACATGAGCTGGGTGGCTAAGATGCAAGGACAGAAGATTGAGACATATAAGCTGGATAAGAATATCCCAGTGACTAAAGCTGAAAAGGAAAAGAAAGTGATTGTGGATGATTTAATGTCATCTTACAACTTGGATGAGCCTACGGCAAATGTGATCTATAAGCTTCAGCAGGGGATTTTGAAAAAGGTAGAACAAGAAGGCTGGACTAATGAAAAAGTTATCTATGAGTATAATAGACTAGTTGCATCTCCAGTTTATGGGGTAAGGGCAACCTGGAGAGGTCTTGTGGGTGTTGTTGATGCCAAAAATACAAGTGATTTAGATAGTGCTTTGGCAGATTATGGTTTTTCAGAGGAAGAGTGTATACTCTTTAAAGATAAAATTAGAAAACAGTATGAATCTAATCATAGTAAAGACTTAGCGCATGAAGCTGTTCAAATTGCTAGTTTTACTGAGTTATCATGGGGTGATAGAGACTTATCTAACCTAGATGGCTGGAAGGGACTAAGCGCCCATATTCTTAGCACAATTGGAAATTCAATTCGGATTGGAGACCTATCTGTAAATACTGAAAAGTATGAAAGTTCCTTCAAAGGAGACATTGATTCTGGTAGATATGATGATGCAGATTTTAATTCAGATTTAGATGCTATTGTTTCTTACGAAAGAATGGTTGCAAAAGATGTAGAAACAAAAGATGTATTTAAAGTTCAAGCAGATTACAATCATAGTATACAGACAAACCAGATAAATCGTGTTGAAGAATTCTATACTGTGATGGGAAATGGGGATAAATCTAACGGTAAATTTATGGTTAAAACTCTTATTGAAAATAATACGATAGGAGGCAACTTCATTAAATATGGCTTTGACCTCAATATTTTTATTGGAAATCCTAACGACAAGGAAGAGGGTTGGAAACAAGACTTCCATGATTACTTAGATAGAGGAGATGAAAAAAATGTCGGGACTTAAAAAAATACTAATCATGATTGGTTCTGTAACGGTCTTAGTTGCTGGAATGAATTTTTATTTTCATGTTCAAAGCTACCAAGAACGTAGCCAACTAAAAGCTTCCTTTGAACAGAAGGACAACATAGCCGTCTTAGAACATTTAATGGCGTCAGAAAAGTATGCGTCTGACATCCGCAAAGCAGGCTATGTCGTTCCTCCCGATGGTGCTATTCGCTTGGATGGAGGAATTGAAGATATAGAGATAAAAGGAAGTTTAGACTTGAAAATTTCAAACCAAGGAAAGGATGAAGTCGCTGTTTTTTTTGAAACAACAGTAAATGAGGAAAAAATAGATGCCTACTATATTTTAGATAATCAATTAACCATAAAACGTAGATATTACTCGCATATTAATAATCAAAATATAAAAGAGAGAGTGACCATCCCTCAAGCCGAAGAAGAACGCCTATTAAAAATTATCCAAAAAGAGTTTGAGGACTTCATGGAAAAGATGTATCATACTTTGTATGATTGATTTTGAAAAGAATCTATAATAGATAAATATAAAAAGACTGAGAATTCTACTTCTCGGTCATTTTTTCAAAGGTTAATAGTAGGGCAAGGAAGCCGATTAGGCTAAAAATCAGCCAGGCGCCAGTCATATTCCAGAGGGCTAGGCTGGTAAAGAGCATGGTTCCGATAGGGACAGAGAAGCTAAAAAGCAGGCTGAGAAAGCTGGAAGTTTGAGCGAGGACATCTGATGAGAGCTTGCTAAGGAGCAGGCTATTGATTTTCGGATTGACCTTTCCAGCTATATACATCATAAAGAAAATAGCGATCATACATAAAAATATAGGTAAACAAAAAAGATTAATCAAACCCAAAGTTAAGATAGCCAAGGTAGAGGCAAGAGCCAGATGATTGATGGAAAGTTTGCTGAAAAAGTCGTTAGGTGTCAATCCGGCAGAGACAACGCCCAGAATGAAAATAGTCTCAAAAATGAGCAGGGATTGGCTGAAAGAAAGGCCAAAAACAGGATGGTCTAGCAGATAAAGATTGTAGAGAGCCATGACGGAGCCGCCTAAGGCATTGAGAATCAGGATTTGAGAGAGCAATTTTAAAAAACTGCTGGCTCCTTCTTGTTCAAAGATAATTTTAGAATTTTGATACAGTTCTTTAAGCTGGGTCTTGAGGGGGAGGGGACTCTGAGAAGATTGGACCGTTTCATGAGTCAGTCTATTGCGAACGATATATAAAATGGAAGAAGAAAGGAGAAAGGCTAGAGCATTTAAGAGAGCGACCAGTGCGAAGTTTTGATTGCTGGCAGCAAGTAGCCAGACACCCAGTGCCTGCCCGATTAGATTGCAGATAAAGGTAATCATCTGGGTGAAGGAGAAAGCTTCCATGAGATTTTCCTCTGCCACATTCTTTTTTAGAATGGGCATTTGCAAACCGCTGCGATAATCACTGATTACATCGGATAGGATATTCATCAGACAAACCAGAGAAAAAGCAAGATAGCTGATTGACTTAGTCAGGAAAGCCACCAAGATGAACAGCAAGGCTTGGAGATAGCCAAAGCGAATCAGCCAAGCAGATTTATGAACGGTTTTGTCTGCCTGTATTCCCACAAAAATCGTAAAGAGAGTCGGTACGAGAACGATTAGATTGGCAGTTGCTACGGCAAATTTTGGTTGAGGCATACTGGAGGCAAAGACCACAAAAACGATGTTGTAGATGGAGGCTCCCAGTGTGTTAAAAATCCGAGAAAGGCTCAGGGCAGCATAAACCCTATTTTTAAAAAATAATTTCATACGTGACTCCTTTTTGTTTTATCAATCTTGATTATAGCAGACAATAATCATACTTCAAGGAGTTTTCAGTAAGTGGTAAAACTTAGTAAGCTAAGTGGTAAGAATCCCAACGCGACTTACAGCTTCCTTCTGAGCCTAGTATAAGATAAAAATAAAAAAGGAGATAAAAGTTAGATATTTTCAACGGATTTGTTTTCTCAGGAGTTTTTCAATGGCTAACTGGTAATAATCAGCGCTGTTTTGGCAGTCTAACAGATTTTGCTCGTTTTTCTCGCTTTTGGCCTGAAAACTGAAGGCAAATTCATAATATTTTCTAAAATAGCTAGTAATTTTGAGATAGCTATGTCGCTTTTCCCGTTTTCAAATCGGGAGAGCATTGATTTGGAATACACTTGCTCGGCTGCTTGGGATAAGGAGACGTGCCTAGCTTCTCTGAACTCTTTAAATATTTTTCCTAGCATTACCATAAAAATTCCCTCCAAATATTAGTAGTATTATAATAAAAAACGGTCGATTCTAGTTTTCAAGGGGGAATCATGATATAATAAAAGAGAAAATTTAAAGAACGAGGCACTTATGTTAAATATTCAAGAAATTCGGAAAAATCCCGATGGTCTGAAGTTTGAGCAAAATTTTGATTTGGCTCAGGAGTTACAAGGGCGCAACGCTGAGATTTTGGATGTTAAAAATGTTACGGCTAAAGGGAAAGCTCAGTATGAGGATGGACTTTACTTCCTTGATTATGAGCTGTCCTATACCATTACCCTAGCTTCCAGCCGCAGTATGGAGCCGGTTGACTTGCAGGAATCCTATCTGGTCAATGAAATTTTTGTGGATGGTCAGCGTGGAGGATCGCAGCAGGATTTGCTAGAGGAAGATCTGGTTTTACCTATTGAGGGAGATAGAATCGATCTGGCTGAGAGTGTGGCGGACAATATTCTGCTCAATATTCCGCTAAAAATCTTGACTCCAGAAGAAGAGGCAGGTAGTGAGATGCCGACAGGAAATGATTGGCAGGTCATGACAGAAGAGGAATATCAACAAAGCCAAAAAGAGAAAAAGGAAGCGAATAGTCCTTTTGCAGGGCTGCAGGGCTTATTTGACGAGTAGGCCAGACAGGAGTCTGGTTTAACTTGCGCTTGTAAAAATATGTAAGAGAGCTAGCTTTTACTATAGCTGAAAACAGGCATGAAATTAGCTGTTTTTGTAGATTAAGAACGAACAGTAAATATTTTGAAATCCGTTACTTATTTGATATACTGATTAAAAATATATTAGAACGATATTATGATATATTGTTCTGAAAAAGGAAGGAAGTTTTTATGGATATATTATTTATCCCAGGGTGGTTGATTATTGCAATCATTGCTGCCATCGTGCTTATTGTTCTTTTGGCTAAGGGGTATGTCAATGCTAAGCCAAATGAAGTAGTCGTTATTACTGGTCTGCGTAAGCAGCGCCATTTGAGAGGTAAGGCTGGCTTCATGATTCCTTTTGTAGAGCAACGCTCTTATCTGGATATTGAGCAGTTTTCTACCGATGTTCGTACTTCTGAGTCTGTACCGACACTTGACTTTATCAATGTTCGTGCTGATGCGGCTGTGAAGCTGAAGATTGGTACTACGGATGAAATGGTCGAGCGGGCAGCTGAGAACTTCCTCAACTGGAATACAGAGGATATTTCAAATTCTGTCCAAGATGTCCTAGAAGGAAATCTTCGTGAGGTAATCGGTCAGATGGAACTGCGCAAGATGGTTAATGACCGTCAGGAATTTGCCTCTAAAGTGCAGGATAACGTAGCGCCAGATTTGGCTAAGATGGGTCTGGAAGTCATTGCCTTTACCGTTCAGTCTTTCTCTGACGAAGGTGGTGTGATTGATAATCTCGGTATCGAGAATGTCGAAACGATCAAGAAAGACGCCCTGATTGCCAAGGCTAAGGCCGAACGTGAGCGCAAGGAAGTTGAGGCTGAGCAGGATAAGTTGGCTAACGACAAGCGCGTGGCTGCTGACTTAGAAATTGCTCAAAAGCAAAATGAACTGAAACTCAAGCAAGCTGCTCTTAAACAAGAAGCAGACATTGCTCAGGCTAAGGCTGATGCGGCTCAAGGTATCGAAGCAGAAATTCAACGTCGTGAGCAGGAACGTGTGGCTGCCGAAGCCAACATCATGAAGCAAGAAAAAGAAGCGGAAGTCAAGGAGCGGGAAGTTAAGGTTCGTGAGCAGGAATTGGATGCCAATATCCGCAAGCAAGCCGAAGCTGAAAAATATGCCCGTCAACAGGCTGCGGAAGCTCAACTGATTGAGCGTCAGCGTCAGGCTGAAGCAGAACTTTTTGAAACGCAGAAAGAAGCAGAAGCTCGCAAGGCTCAAGCCGAAGCTGAGAAATACGCTCAGTTGCAGGAAGCAGAAGCCATCGAGGCCAAAGGGCGTGCCGAGGCGGAAGCCATTCGCCTTAAGCTAGAAGCGGAAGCGCAAGGTTTGGACAAAAAAGCTGAAGCTATGAAGAAGATGCAGGAAGCTGCGATTACGGAAATGATTGTCGATAAACTGCCAGAAATTGCTCGTGCTGTAGCAGAGCCATTGACCAAGGTAGACAAGATTACCATGTATGGGGATGGCAATGCTTCTAAGATGGTCGGCGATATCATGCAGAGTATTGATCAAGTTTCTCAAGGGGCAGGCTTTGATATTCGCCAACTCCTAGCAGGAGCACTTGGCGTCAATATGACTGTCAACAAACTTAAACAAGATGAACAACCGGTCATTGAGATCGAAGATAAATAAATCAGAATCTTACTAAAATAAAGCAAACAGCTGGAAGTTGGAACTTCTGGCTGTTTGCGTATCCTTCCCCAGAAAAGCATTTCTATCAGCTAAATACTTTTCATTACCTTGTAAAAATGTTAAAATATAACAAATTAAACAACTAAGTCAAGAGGAGTAGAAAATGACTAAAGCAAACTTTGGTGTTGTTGGTATGGCTGTGATGGGGCGTAACCTCGCTCTCAATATCGAATCCCGCGGCTATACTGTTGCGATTTATAACCGTTCAGCAAACAAAACGGAAGATGTAATCGCTTGTCATCCTGAGAAGAATTTCGTACCTAGCTATGATGTGGAGTCTTTCGTTCAATCTATCGAAAAACCACGCCGTATCATGCTGATGGTTCAAGCAGGGCCTGGTACAGATGCGACGATTCAGGCTTTGTTGCCTCACTTGGACAAGGGCGATATCTTGATTGACGGCGGAAACACTTTCTACAAAGACACGATTCGCCGAAATGAAGAGTTGGCGAACTCTGGTATCAATTTCATCGGTACAGGCGTTTCTGGTGGTGAAAAAGGTGCCCTTGAAGGGCCTTCTATCATGCCGGGCGGTCAGAAAGAAGCCTATGAATTAGTCGCAGATGTTCTAGAAGAAATCTCAGCTAAGGCACCTGAAGACGGTGCACCATGTGTGACCTATATCGGTCCTGACGGTGCAGGTCACTATGTGAAAATGGTCCACAACGGTATCGAGTACGGTGATATGCAGCTTATCGCAGAAAGCTATGACCTTATGCAACACTTGCTCGGTCTTTCTGCAGAAGATATGGCTGAAATCTTCACTGAGTGGAATAAAGGTGAGCTGGATAGCTATTTGATCCAAATCACAGCTGATATCTTGAGTCGCAAAGACGATGAAGGTCAAGATGGACCAATCGTAGACTACATCTTGGATGCGGCTGGTAATAAAGGAACTGGTAAATGGACTAGTCAATCATCACTTGACCTTGGTGTGCCATTGTCACTGATTACTGAGTCCGTCTTTGCGCGCTATATCTCTACTTACAAAGAAGAACGTGTACACGCTAGTAAGGTGCTTCCAAAACCAGCTGCCTTCAAGTTTGAAGGAGATAAGGCTGAGTTGATTGAAAAGATCCGTCAAGCCCTGTACTTCTCAAAAATCATTTCTTACGCACAAGGTTTTGCTCAATTGCGTGTGGCTTCTAAAGAAAATAACTGGAACTTGCCATTTGCGGACATCGCATCTATCTGGCGTGATGGCTGTATCATCCGTTCTCGTTTCTTGCAAAAAATTACAGATGCTTATAATCGTGATGCAGACCTTGCTAACCTTCTCTTGGATGAATATTTCTTGGATGTTACTGCTAAGTATCAACAAGCAGTGCGTGATATCGTAGCTCTTGCTGTTCAAGCAGGTGTACCAGTACCAACCTTCTCAGCTGCCATTACTTACTTTGACAGCTACCGTTCAGCGGATCTTCCAGCTAACTTGATCCAAGCGCAACGTGACTATTTCGGTGCTCATACTTATCAACGTAAAGACAAAGAAGGAACCTTCCACTACTCTTGGTATGACGAAAAATAGGATAGGCCTATGGCAAAGCGAATTTTATTAGTAGAAAATGAAAAGAATCTTGCACGATTTGTGACTTTGGAACTGCAAAAGGAAAGTTTTCTTGTAGACATGGCTGAAACGGGTAAAGAAGGCCTAGCTTTAGTTAGAGAAGCAGATTATGATCTGCTCTTGCTCAACTATGCTCTTCAGGATATGACTGCCAGTGATTTTGCCGAACAGCTGAGCTTAATCAAGCCAGCTTCTGTTATCATTGTCCTTGCCAGTCGTGAAGAAATCAAAGAACATGCAGATGAGATTCAGCGCTTTGCTGTGTCCTATACCATAAAACCCTTTATTATCAATGATTTGGTTGAAAGGGTATCAGGGATTTTTCGAGGTCGAGACTTTATTGACCAGCATTGTAGCAAGCTGAAAACACCGACTGCTTACCGCAATCTACGAGTTGATTTGAAAAATCATATCGTCTATCGTGGAGAGGAAGTGATTGCCTTAACACGACGGGAATATGATCTACTAGTGACGTTGATGAGCAACCAAAAGGTCATGAGCCGAGAGCAACTTTTGGAACGTGTCTGGAAGTATGAAGGTGCTACTGAAACAAATGTCGTTGATGTCTATATTCGTTATCTGCGCAGCAAAATTGATATTCCTGGGCAAGCCAGCTACATAAAAACCGTTCGAGGTGTAGGCTATGCCATGCAGGAATAACTGAAGATACTTGTTTTTAATAGCAATTAAACTGCACTCCCAAATATAGATTTTTAGTGTCTGATTTTTGGGAGTGTTGTTTGTGTTTATAAGGAAGTTTTCGCTATGGAAGGAAAAATTCAATATAATAAATTCAGAGATAATCACCGAACTTCAATGCAATCGTTTTCTCTAAGAATAGCTAGCTTTTATCTGCTTTTTCTTCTAAAATCTAAATTTTTTGCAAAAAATTGACAAATATTTTTTATAAAAGCCTTTACAAAATTAAAAAAAATGATATAATAGTGTTGTTGAATGCAAACGATTTCACGAAGGAATGGTTTGTGAAAAATATAAGGAGGTCTGGATGATGAAAGATTCATTCAAAAGCATTTTTAGCTTTGAATTTTGGCAAAAATTCGGTAAAGCTTTGATGGTGGTTGTTGCGGTTATGCCCGCAGCAGGTTTGATGATCAGTATTGGTAAGTCAATTCCGATGATCAACCCTGAACTAGGTTTTCTAGTGACTACTGGTGGCGTTTTAGAACAAATTGGTTGGGGGGTTATCGGTAACCTGCATATCCTCTTTGCTCTTGCTATTGGAGGTAGCTGGGCGAAAGATCGTGCTGGTGGTGCCTTTGCGGCAGGTCTATCCTTCATTTTGATTAACCGTATCACTGGGGTTATGTTTGGTGTATCAGGTGATATGCTGAAAGATCCAGAAGCAATGGTTAGCACTTTGTTGGGAGGAAGCATTAAGGTTTCTGACTACTTTATCAGTGTCCTTGAGTCTCCTGCTTTGAACATGGGGGTTTTCGTCGGAATCATCGCTGGTTTTGTTGGAGCAACAGCTTACAACAAATACTACAACTTCCGTAAATTGCCAGATGCTTTGTCATTCTTCAATGGTAAGCGTTTTGTACCGTTCGTTGTTATCTTGCGTTCAGTAATCGTAGCAATTGTTTTGTCATTTGTATGGCCAGTTGTTCAAACAGGTATCAACAACTTTGGTATTTGGATTGCTAACTCACAAGATACTGCTCCAATCTTGGCACCGTTCTTGTACGGTACTTTGGAACGTCTCTTGCTTCCATTTGGTTTGCACCACATGCTGACTATCCCAATGAACTACACACAGCTTGGGGGAACTTATGAAGTACTGACTGGTGCTGCTAAAGGAACTCAAGTATTTGGACAAGATCCACTTTGGTTGGCTTGGGTAAATGACTTGGTTGGTACAAAAACAGCTAATCCGTCTACTTATCAGCACTTACTTGATACTGTTCACCCAGCTCGCTTCAAAGTTGGACAGATGATTGGTTCATTTGGTATCCTTATGGGGGTAGTAGCAGCTATTTACCGCAATGTTGATGCTGATAAGAAACACCAATACAAAGGGATGATGATTGCTACTGCTTTGGCAACCTTCTTGACAGGTGTTACTGAGCCAATCGAGTACATGTTCATGTTCGTGGCAACTCCACTTTACTTGATTTACTCATTTGTACAAGGTGCTGCCTTTGCTATGGCTGACATTGTAAACCTTCGTGTACACTCATTCGGTTCTATCGAATTCTTGACTCGTACTCCAATGGCGATCAACGCTGGCTTGGGTATGGATATTATTAACTTTATTTGGGTAAGTGTCCTCTTTGCTGTAATTATGTACTTCATCGCTAACTTCATGATCAAGAAGTTCAACTACGCAACTCCAGGACGTAATGGTAACTATGAAACAGCTGAAGGTTCAGACGCTGGTTCTTCAGCTCAAGGCGGTGAAAAAGTAGCAGCATCTTCTCAAGTAGTGAATATCATTAACTTGCTGGGTGGTCGTGCTAATATCGTTGATGTAGACGCATGTATGACTCGTCTGCGTGTGACTGTCAAAGATGCAGAAAAAGTCGGAACAGAAGAACAGTGGAAAGCTGAAGGCGCTATGGGCTTGGTTATGAAAGGTCAAGGCGTTCAAGCAATCTACGGACCAAAAGCTGACGTTCTTAAATCTGATATTCAAGACTTGTTGG
>ERZ773065.1527-NODE-1527-length-11672-cov-3.298958_pt1 | contig 11672 bp, 9 predicted proteins | sample MGYA00580623_ERZ773065 | MGnify/ENA primary metagenome ERZ773065 (study PRJEB29015, sample SAMEA2738017) | human oral metagenome | biome: human oral; feature: human-associated habitat; material: dental | place: China | collected 2047 ...
CGCTCCTGGGGCGCGGCGGGGCGCGGCGGAAGCGGCGGCACCGCTGAGGGGACGGGCGCCGTCGACGCCGAGGGCGCTGGGGGCGCCGGGGGAACTGATGAGGGCGCGGTGGTGGGCGCGGTGGGGCGCGAGGCCTGCGCGGCCCCGGACTGGGCGCCTGGCATGATGCCGTAGCCTGGCTGCGAGGTCATCGCGCCTCGCCTCCCTTCTTGAGACCGGAGGCGACGGCGGATTTCACGGTCTCGGCGCTCGAGCGCAGGCCCTCCTGGGGCGCCGGGACGTCGTCGCGGCCCTTCTTGAGGTGCTTGACGCCCAGGAGCGCCAGGATCGCGACGATGATGAACAGGACGGCCGCCACGATGAGGTAGCTGGCCCACAGCGGCAGCGCGAGCGCCAGCAGCCGCACGAGCCCGCCGAGGAGGATCCCGAAGGCGAACAGCGCGAGGACCCCGGCCGCGGCGAGCAGGACCGCGCCGACACCGAGATTGGTGACCATGCGCTTGCCCTTGGCCTTGGCCAGGTCGATCTCCCCCTGGATGAGCCCGGAGACATTCTCCGAGATCCGGGCGATGAGCTCGCCGATCGTTGGCTGGGGGCCGCGCGCGCTGCTCTGGCTGGCCTGGCCGTAGTGGCCGGAGGCGCCTGGCGGTGGCGGCGTGATGGGAGTCTCGCTCATGGTTGACCCTCCTGGTCGGATGCGCGGTCGGGCGCGGTGCGCGAATGCTCCCCACAGGATGTCACACCGCGCGGCGCGGTGCGCGACGTGTGCACGCATGGGCGCCGCGCTGCCGCCCCGAGGGGGAAAGGGTCCATCGTCCTTCACGTCCGGCTCCACGTCGCCCACAGGGAGGCGTACTCCCCGCCGAGCGCCACGAGCTCGTCATGCGTGCCCAGCTCGGTGATCCGCCCGTCCATGACCACGGCGATCCGGTCGGCGTCATGCGCCGTCGAGAGCCGGTGGGCGATCTCGATGACCGTGCGCCCCGCCAGCGCGGTGGACAGGGCGCGCTCCAGGCGCCGGGCCGCGCCGGGATCCAGCAGGGAGGTCGCCTCATCGAGGATGAGGGTGTGCGGGTTGAGCAGGACCAGGCGCACCAGGGCGATCTCCTGGGCCTGGGCGGGCGTGAGGGCCAGATTGCCCGAGCCGACGCGCGTGCCCATCCCCTCGGGCAGGCCGTCCACCCAGGCGTCGGCGCCGATGGAGGCCAGCGCCTGGCGCAGGGTGGCGTCGTCGGCGTCCGGGCGAGCCAGGCGCAGGTTGTCCGCGATGGTCCCCACGAACACATGGTGCTCCTGCGTCACGAGGGCGACATGGCCGCGCAGCTCGGTCTCACTCAGATCCGTCAGGCCCACCCCGCCCACGGTCACCGTGCCCGAGGTCGGCGGGTTGATGCCCGCCAGCATCCGCCCCAGCGTGGACTTGCCCGATCCGGACGGGCCGACGACGGCGAGGCGCTCCCCGGGCACGAGCTCCAGGGAGACGCCGTGCAGCACCTCGACGCCCTCGCGATAGGCGAAGCGCACGTCGTCGAGCACGATCCGCTTGTCCGTGGGGGCCTCGCCGGTCGGGGCGCGGTCCGGCGGGACCTCCTCCACCCCCATGATCCGTGACAGCGCCGCCTGCGCCACCTGCAGCAGGTCGATCCAGAACATGAGCTGGCCGATGGGCTTGCGGATCTCCATGGCGTACAGCGCCACCGTCGTGATCTCTCCCAGCCCCACCCAGCCATGGGCCGCCAGGAATCCGCCCCACAGCAGGACGACGACCACCGGCGCCCGCCAGGCGACGTCGAGGATGAGGAACATGAGCAGGCGCAGGCGAGCGGCGAGTTCCTCCAGGCTCCAGGCCTCGGCGATATCGGCGCGCAGCGCGGCCTCCCGGCGCGACCCCAGGGCGAGGGCGTCGACGGTCTCGGCGTGCTCGACCGTCTCGGAGACCGTCCCGTTGAGCCGCGCGACGGCGGCCAGGTCCGCCCGGTAGACCGGCACCGCGCGGCGCAGGTACCAGCGCATGGTCATCCACACCGGCGGCGCGATAACGCCCAGGGCCAGGGCGAGCAGCCAGTCCGAGGCGAAGGCCGCCAGGAGGGTGAAGACGATCGTCACCACGCACACCATGATCTGGGGGATCCCCACCCTCACGAGGAACTCGATGCGGGAGATGTCATTGGTGGTGCGCCCCACGAGGTCGCCGGTGCCAGCCGACTCCACGGCGGACAGAGGCAGGTGCACCACGCGCGTCATCATGCGCTCGCGCAGGTCCGCGAACACCGACTCGCCCAGGGTGCGCGCGTGCTTCTGCGCGTAGCGGTTGATGAGCGCCCCCACGAGCGTCACGACGACGATCGCCCCCACGATCCGGTCCACGTAGGAGGCGCTCGCGGTGCCCGCCGAGACGCGGGTGACGAGCCGTCCCAGCAGCTGCGGGGCGACGAGCGTGGCCAGGACCGCGGCGATCTGGAGGGCGAGGACGCCGGCGAAGCGCCAGCGGTAGGCGGCGATGATGCCCAGTGCCTTGCGCATGGCGACGCGGCCGGGGGCCAGGGGCAGTGCCATCAGCGATCCGCCCCCTCGCCGGCCTCGTCGTCGGCCTCGTCGTCGCCGGTGGCCCGGGCGACGATCCGCCGGTAGGCGATGGCCGTCTCATCCCCGGCCCTCGCGCGCGAGAGCATCTCGCGGTGGGTGGCGCGGGCGCGCTCGCGGCCGTCCTCGCCGAGTAGCACGACCTCGTCGCAGACCGACAGGACCAGGGGAGACTCGGTGACCACCACGGTCGTGCGCCCGGCGCGCGCCGAGCGGATCCTCTGCGCGACCCGCGCCTCGGTGTGGGAGTCGAGGGCGGAGGTGGGGGAGATGAGGACGAGCGCGGGGGCCTCGGTGAGCAGCGCGCGGGCCAGGGCGACCCTCTGGCGCTGCCCGCCGGACAGGGAGCGCCCCTTCTCGGTGATCATGCCGGCGAGCCCCGCGTCGAGGGAGGTGAGGACGTCCTTCGCGTCGGCGGCCTCGAGGGCGGCGAGGAGCCGGTTATCGCCGTCGGCCTGGCGCGGCTGCGGGCGGACCTGCTGGTCGATATCGGCCACTCCGGCCCGCCTGGCCTCCGCCGCGGCGAGCTCGGCGGGGCCCACGGGCACCGGGTCCGGGGCGGCCCTGCCGGCCAGGGCCTGGCGCAGCGTCCCGGTGAAGAGCTGGGCCTCCGCTCCGGCGACGACGATGCTCACACGCGCCCGGGCCAGGCCCATCTCCCGCAGGTCGGTGCCGTCGAGCATGACGGGGGAGGCTCCGTCGTCGAATCTCCCCAGGCGCGTGGCCAGGGCGGCGGAGATGTCCGGGTCCGGGGCGACGATCGCCGTCATGAGCCCGGGGGAGAAGCGCGCCCCGGAGGCGGTGTCCTGGATCTGGCCGGTGATGGGCAGGGCGGTGCGCATGTCCTCCTCCAGGCGCTCACGCTCGGCGATGGTGCCGGCAGTGGGGGCGGTCTCCAGGAGGCGGCGCAGGCGGCGCACGCCCACCACGGCGCGCGTGTACTCCTGGACGGAGGAGGAGAAGACCATGAGCGGCCAGGACAGGTACGCGGTGAAGCCGTAGAAGGTGACGAGCTCGCCAGCGGTGATCTCGCCGGCGATGGCCAGGCGCGCGGCGGCCCAGACGACGGCGGCCACGAACAGCCCGGGCAGGAGGACCTGCAGGCTCATGAGGATCGACTGGGTGCCGGCGACCTGGACACCGCGTCGGCGCAGCTCTTGCGAGGCCTGGCGGTAGCGGGCGGCGAAGACGTCCTCGCCGCCGATGCCGCGCAGGATCCGCAGGCCGGCGACGGTGTCCGTGGTGATCGTCGTGACCTCGGACTGGGCCTCGCGCTGGAGCGACTGGCGGGACTGGAGGGGCTTGATGACGAGTGTGACGATCCAGGCCGTCAGCGGCATCCCGATGATGACGATCGTGCCGAGCAGCGGGGAGGTGCGCAGCATGAGCACGGCGACGACGGTGAAGGAGATCGCGGCGCCGATGAGCGGGACCGCGCGCTGGAAGAAGGTGCCGATGGAGTCCGAGTCCGAGGCGACGATCGAGGAGACCTCCCCCGAGGAGGTCTGGCGGCCCAGGGCGGCGCCGGTGGCCGTGACCTGGCGGCCCACGAGGCGGTCGATGTCGAAGGAGGTGCGCAGGCGAACGAGGGCGCCGAAGTAGGACAGCATCGTGTCCCCGACGGCGTAGACGCAGAACAGGGCGAGCAGGCCCAGGGCGAGCGCCCAGATGTGGGGGGTGAGGCCGTGCTCGATGCCCGAGTCGAGCGCGGCGCCGAGGAACGCCGGAACGATCGCCTGGATGACGTTGGCGACGATGGAGGCTGCGCAGGCGACGGCGATGGGCGCGGCGGCGCGCCGCAGCAGCCAGGCGAGGACGGCGCGGGTGGAGTGCGTGGGCGGCGTGGCCAGCGGCGCGTCCGGCACGGGCAGGAATCGCATGATCCCCCGAGCCTATCTGTCGCGCTGTCCTCAACCCCCGCCCTCCCCTCTGAGCGAGACCGGGCGATCAGCACGGCGAGACCGGGCGAACAGCACCGCGAGACCGGTTCGGAGTTGCCGGTCTCGTCAATCACTGTGATGCGTCAGGACGTCTGAGACAGTGTTTGTGTCGCAGATGTCCTGGAGTGGTCTGGGCGGGCCGGGGGAGGTGGCGGTGTTGGGTGCGCCTGGCACCGACGGCGGCGTTCTGCACCGGTGGCGACATTCTGGCTCTTCACATTTGAGGGTGTAGTCGGGGTCTGAATCCGCCTGCTTCTAGGAGGCTGCGGGTGGTGTAGTGGGTGAGGTTGCGGAAGCCCAGGGCGATGCCACGTAGGTGCTCTGGCCTGCCGCCCGTGGCCTCGGTGGGGCCGTTGGAGGTCGCTGGGCGATCGAAGTGGGCCAGGATGTCGTCGGTTCTCCTGGTCAGAGTCCTGCCCAGGGCGGCGACCTCGGCCACAGGGCCGGGGACTCCTTTCCCGATGGCCTCGATGAGCCCGGCCATGATGCGGCGCCCGGTGCGCCGGTCGGGGTGGCGGTAGGCGCTGATCGTCTTGTGGTAGACCGCCCAGGTGACCTCCACCTCGACATGCTCGTCACGCGCGAGCAGGGCCTCGAGGCGCTCGCGCTGCTTGACGGTGAGCAGATCGTTCCCGGTGCGCAGGGTTCTCCTGGCCGAGAAGAGCGGGTCGCCTGCCCTGCCCCGATGCCCGGTGGTGGCCTGCTGGACCCTCTGGCGGCACCGGTCCAGGGCGTCGGCGGCCAGGTGGACGACGTGGAAGGGGTCCATCACCGCCGTGGCGGTGGGCAGCTCCTCGCTGGCGGCGGTCTTGTATCCGGTGAACCCGTCCATCGCGGCGACTTCGATGCCTTGGCGCCATTGCTCGGGGCGCTCGGCGAGCCAGGCCTTCAGCGCGCTCTTGGAGCGGCCCTCGATCATATCCAGCAGCCTGGCCGCACCGGTGCCCTCCTTCACGGGGGTCAGGTCGATGATGACGGTGACGTATTTGTCGCCGCGCCGGGTGTGGCGCCAGACAGAGGGGGCGCCTCCCGCTTGAGAGCGAAGCGCGCGGGGGAATCGTCCACACCGATCGCGGACACGCCCTCGAAGCGGGATGGGTCGTCGATCAGGGCGCGGCGCCCCTCGGCCAGGACAGCGGCGTTGGCGGTGGCCCATGACACCCCCAGGGCCTGGGCGATACGGCTCATGGACAGGCGCGCCACGACCAGGCCCTCCAGGCCCCAGCGCAGCGCGCGCCGCGACAGCCTCGCGCGGGGGCGGGCCGCGGCGCTCATGTCCTGGCGCCACACATGGCCGCACCCCTGGCACCGGTAGCGGCGCACGGTGACCACCAAAGCGGTGGGCCTCCATCCCAGCGGCTCGTGGGCCAGGCGCCGCGTCACGGTGTCCCGGGGGCGCCCCTGGCAGCCGCAGCGATGGCACCAGTCATCGTCATCGACTATCCGGCAGGCGATCAGCGCCCGCCCGGCCTCCACCCGCTGTCCCACCGCCTCAAGGCCGAGCTCGTCAAGACCGCAGAAGACGGTCAGATCAGGACTGTCGAGGGTAGCGTGGTCCATGTCGGGGTCTTCCAGATGGGCAGCGTGACAACTCCCATCATCGGAAGGCCCCGACCCCATCCCGCCAGCGCCACGCCGACACCCCCGACTACACCCTCAACTACGAAGAGCCCGTTCTGGGTGGAGATGAAGACCATCGGGGGTTCATCGTGATCGAGTTCGAAGAGCCTGGCCTGGAGCCCGTCCAGCACCTCGGGGTCAGCCCATGCGGCCATCGCCCGAATGTTCGAGCCTTGTGGGTCCTGACCTGAGTTCCTATTGACGATCACCTCACCTCGATAGGTCAACTCGGAGGCGGCGCGGTTGTGCTGGGCGAGGATCGCCTCTGACTCCTGAGCGGTGTTCTTCAGCGACATTCGCAAGGGGAACTGGGCGAAGATCGCGTCGCCCTTGGCGCGCAGGCCGGAGATCCCGGAGATCGTCTGCGAGGACAACAGCAGGTGCACGCCGTAGGCGCGACCCTGTTTGGCGATATGGGTCAGGAGCGAGGCTGCTTCCTCGGCCAAGTCGTCGTCGCCCTCGAGGATCTCATGGAACTCGTCAACAATCAGCAGGAGGCGGGGCATGGCACGTCCGGTCTGGCGCCTGTAGGTGCCGATCGATGGGGTGCCTGCCTCCTTGAAGAGGTCCGAGCGCTGCGCCATCTCCTGCGCCACATGACGCAGGACGGCGACTCCGAACTCCTGATCTGACTCCAGTGACAGCACTTTGGCGTGAGGAAGCCAGTTGGCGCCCTGGGCGTCCGGGGCGAAGCGGTGGAACTCCAGGCCTCGCTTGTAGTCCAACAGGGCCAAGGACATCTCGTCAGGGGAGTAGCGGGCGGCCAGCGAGTAGATGATGTCGAGCAGGAGGTTCGACTTCCCCTGGCCAACAGCCCCGCCCCCAAGCAGATTGGGATGCGGCGGGTTCTCCGAGCGCAGCGAGATGGTCAGAGGCTCGCGGCCCGCACGCCCGATCATGGCATCCAGCGAGTCGAGTGAGGATGCGCTCCAAGGCGAGTCGATATCCGATCCGACCAAGTCGGCCAGCGGGATGGTTGGTCCTTGAGAGGACGTTGCCCGGTCCTTCGCGGAGCGCACCACTGCGTCGAGGGCCTCGCGGGGCAGTGCCTCCTCATGGGCGACCACGGCGCCTTCAGGGATGCCTGGAACCGTCCAGGTGCCTGACTCGTAGACCAGTGGGGTGAGCGTCCCAAGCCCGTGCGGCGTCTGGCCGTAGGCGGGGTCGTGCTGGATGACGAGATGGATGCCGTTCGCCGGGCTCATGGCAGCGAGTCGTGCGAGCACCTCATCGAGCCTCTCATTGCCGCCGTATGGATGGTCCAGGACGACGACGACCGTCAAGACACCGCTGGCCTCCCCTTCGTCATCCCATAAATCGATCAGGTCGCGCGCCCCGGCAACAGCTATGCGCTCGGCGTTGGAGGCTGCCTGCGTCATCGCGGCCCGGACGGCGTCGGCGAAGGCATCCGGATCGGACGAGGGCGGAGGGAAGGCCGCGCCCGAGGCGTCTCTCAGGGGCGCCAAACCGCCTAGAACGCCTGTGACCCGCGGGTCGAAGACGAGCAGCCTGAGGTGGGGGAGCGGTACTTGGGCGACCAATCGGGCAAGGGTGGAGACCACGAGCTCCTGGGCCTGGCGCGTCGAGCCCTCGACGCGCCAGTGCACGGAGCACGTCAAGGGCATCAGTGCCGGCGCTCCCCTGAGATCCTCTGGGGCGCTCAGGCTTCCCACCCGCGTCCAGCGGCTGGGTGTTGATAACGCAGGGGCCTCAGCGAGTCTGTGGGGCGATGCGCCTGCCGGACCGGGCGCGAGGCAGCCGATAAGGGCGGCGACGGCGTCTCGAGCCTGGCGTGTACGGCTCTTGGCATCCGCGACTGCCTGAACGTGTCGCTGGCGGCGCTCAATCTCGACTTGCTCTGTCAGGGCCGTGGACTCTCGATCGAGGGCGGCAAGATCGTGACGCATGAGGTCTCTTGCCCGCTCACCCAGGAGGCCCGCGCGGACGCTCACCTGAGAGGCGCGTTGCGCTATCTGAGCCTTCAGTTCCCGCAGCCTTCCGGACTCCATTGCCGCCTGGGACTGTGAGGACTGGGCGTCCTGCGAGACGGGCGGACGGTGTTCTGCGGTTGATGCGGATGAAGGAGAGGGAGGATGCGGCATAGGAACAGGCGCGTGGGGAACCTCCGAACCCGTAACGATGACACGACGTCGAGGAGAAGATGGGCTCATGCGCCTGTTCCTAGAACGAAAAAAGGAGAACGAGGACACCTCCGAACTCACCGCCATCGGTGAGGGACTTCGCAGGTGCGCCGTGCAGCATACACCTGTCAGCTGCCGACCATCCAGGCTATGATCAGGCAAGTTCGGGCTCTCGGAGGTATCTCTCGATGCCGCTGTCATGATGAGATTTCGGCCAGATTCAGGCGATCTGGTCCCCTTCGAGTGCGGTTGGCGGTACCGTCGGCAGGCCTCCAGGGAACCTCCGAAGGGCGCCATCTTCCTTCAAGGGACGCAGAGATATCTCGACGTGAACCATGACAACTGCCTCAGAGCGGGAAGGCTGAAGAAGGAGCGCTTATGAGCGCCTGTGAGCACATCGTCATCGTTGATGACCACAAACTCATTGCCACCGGCTGCGAGGCTGAGTTCGCTCGAGCCGGTCTTGAATGGCGTGTGTCCTGGTACGCGCACTGTCGTGACGTTGTGCTGCCTGAAGTGGGGCCGGTTGTCGTTCTGCTCGATCTACGACTGAATGACGATAGCGAACCGACTCGGTTCATCGCTGAGATGGAGGCGCGACACGTTCCGGTGATCGTATATACCTCGGGCGAGGACCCCTACCTTCTTCGACGGTCGATCGCCGCCGGCGCATTGGCAGTCGTTAATAAAGGCGCGCCGCCGGAAGACCTGATATCTGCGGTGCGAGCGGCATTGGATGGTCGTGCGGTCGGGAGTCCGGACTGGGCGAGCGCGCTGGATACCGACGATGAACTCACTGTTCATTTCAATGCGGTTGAGATAGAGGTCCTGCGCTTGTATGCTGGCGGCCTCAAGGCGAGCGCGGTGGCGCGGAAACTTGGTAAGAGCGTAAATACGGTGAATACATATGTTGCTCGCATTCGAGAAAAGTATCGAATCGCCGGGCGCCTCCAGAACGATAATCGTGTCGGACTGTTTCAGGAGGCGGCGAAAGACGGGTTCGTTCCGTACTGTGAATGATGGAATTCTATGTGCAGCGCAGGCCGTTATTGGGATGGAATTCTCGCTTGGATCTTCTTGCCGCCTATTGAGCATGAGGGGCCTCAAGTCCGCCAACTAAGGCGCCTCGTAGCTATTGCGGCAGGCATTGCGGCATTGATTCTCATCCCTATTCTCGATGGTGCGATCGAGATGATAACTGAGCCGGTGGATAAAACGCGCTACTTGCTCCTATTGTCGGTTCTCATCCTTCCGCCGATCGTTGGAGGGGTGTCCGCCTGGTTCGCGAGGCATGACGATACGCCTATTGCGGACAAGGGTGCCAGGATGGCGATGATCGCCGAGTTGGCTGTCTTCGCCATCCTATGCGCGTGCATGCGCCTGTTCTCCGTCGCCGTCATTCGGGGAGGGATGGGTGATGTCTACTCGGAGGCGGGTGTTCTGGCGAACTACATGCTTTTGCTGGCGCTGGTTGCCTCCTCTGTCTTGCGCCCGCGCGCCGCATATGCCTATATCGTGATCGTTGGCCCCATTCTAGTGCTGGCATATCCTCCGGGGGTGGGAATGGGTGCCCGCCTCGAAGAGATGCTCGTCTATCAAACCAGCACCGCCGCCGAGCTGGCGCCACTCCTCTGGCTCCTCGTCCAGGCGCGATTGCTGGATGCTGCGAGTCTGGAGGAGAGGGAGCTCCTCGTCGACTTGAAGGTCCAACAAGCCTTGGCTCGGGTGAGAAACAACAGTAACAACCTCATTCATGATTGCATTCTCTCGGTTCTCAAGGTCGTCTCGACTGTTGAGTCCAACTCGCCGGATGTGCGTGATGCGGCTCGAGGGGCTATATCGGCGATCGAGGAGGCAGCTCGGCCGTGTCCGAAATCCTGCGGCGAGTTTGTTGATGCGTTGACGAAGAATATGGGCGATCTGCCGCACGGCAGGATGAGGCTTCTCAAGGAGGTAGAAGACGATGCGCAACTACCTCCTGAGGTTGCTGAGAACCTGCTCGGAGCGACGCTCGAAGCTGTGAAGAATTCATTGGCCCATGCCAGCCGCGGATCGGGTGAGCGTCACTCTTCGCTCACGCTCTCTATTCGGGGCGATGCTGGGGGCCTTCGAATTGTCGTCGCCGATGACGGATGCGGCTTTGATCCCTCTCGTGTGGCTTTCGATCGCTTTGGCGTCCGTAGTTCTATCATTGAGGCTGTTCGGCGCGTGGGCGGTGAGGCTGAGATCGCTTCCTCACCCGGAGCGGGAACTACGATTGTTCTCGAATGGCGATCAGATCGGCATCTGTCCGCCGGTTCTGATCGGAAGATCCGCTTGGCCTCTATTTCGCCGCTCACAATTGAGTCATGCCTTGAATCGCCAGTCGCGCGTATTGTCGCGGCCGGCTTCTGCTTATCGTATTTCTTCGTCGTCGCCCATGAAATCATGTCTGGGTCGTATCGAAATGGTTCTTTGGTGGTCGCCGCATTGGCTTTGGATATGCTGGCCGCCGCTCTACTCGTGCATCGTTGGGCCGGTTCTCGACTTCCTGATGGAATCGGTGTTTTAGTTGTTGTCCTGGGGGTTGGGGCCCATGCTCTCACCATGTCGCTCATTGCCTTCGAAGGCTGGCCCGGCTATGCGAGCTGGTCGTTCGGAGTCGCGACTACCTTGGCCTGCTGTCTCCTGGTGCGGCGCCGTCCTGGCTTCGCCTGGGCGCTGTTGCTGCTCTTGTCGTTCGTCACCTTCTTCTGGGCCTGCGTTACCGGAAATGGGTTGTGGACTCCCATGTTGCTGCTGATCGGCCAGTTCGTGATCTTGTGCATCTGGCATCTCATGGTCGCGGTGTCTCTCCGGCTGACCGCGCGTACCGCGCGAGCGCAGTCTGCGAGCGCTGCTATCTCCGCACGATGGCGTGCCCAGCGAGAGAGCCAGGATTTCCTGCGCGCAGTGATGGATTCCGTCCGGACAAGAACTGCTCCCATCTTGAATGAGATTGCAGAAGGGGCCGCGCTAACGGAAGAACTCAGGGTTCGGGCCCGTCTCTTGGAGGCTGAGTTGCGCGACGAGCGCCGCGCTCCGTTCTTCTCAGGGACATCAGTCGTCGACGAGGCGCGAAGTGCCCGTGAGCGCGGTGTTGATGTCATGCTTCTTGATGACCGCGGTCCTGAGCCGCTCTCGCCGAGACTTGGAGATGCCGTGATCGAAGCCACGAGGGCCGCTCTCGCTCATGCATGCCGCGGGCGCGCGGTTATCAGGCTTCTCCCTCCGAATCGTTTTCCGGATCTATTGACTATCTCGACAGACGGAGATATTCGCATACTCTGCGCCGAGACTGGGCGATCAGCACGGCGAGACCGGGCGAACAGCACCGCGAGATCTGGAACTCTCCAGTAATTCGCAATCT
>ERZ773065.1530-NODE-1530-length-11656-cov-7.680200_pt1 | contig 11656 bp, 6 predicted proteins | sample MGYA00580623_ERZ773065 | MGnify/ENA primary metagenome ERZ773065 (study PRJEB29015, sample SAMEA2738017) | human oral metagenome | biome: human oral; feature: human-associated habitat; material: dental | place: China | collected 2047 ...
CCGTGGTCGGCGTAGCGGCGGCAGCCGGGGATGCCCATGAGGGTGCCCAGCGAGAAGGCGAAGGTCATGCGGCCGGTGATCCACAGCTCGACGGGATGGGACGCATCGATCCTGCCGTCCTCGCCGATCCACCCGAATCCCGCCGGGAGCCTGGCCGCCCGTGCGAAGCGGAGCAGCGCGTGCGTCTCCCCGGCCAGCCAACGGTTATGCTCCGGTGCTCCGAACCATCCCAGTCCCATGAGTCCTCCTCGACCCGGTCGATGCCCTCGTTCGTTGATGCTCTCAACGGCCCGCGCTTGACAGGCAGGGATCGGACAAGAGACACGGTAGCAGGCGACTCGGCCACCGGACCATCATCGGGATGGCCGAATCATCGCCTGTCCATTCCGCCGCCGCCCTACGATGGCCGTGTCATCGCCGGATCGGGCCCGGGAATGCGAGGGGGGCGCAATGAGAAGCGGCAGCAATCTCCCCCGAGTCGGGGACTTCAATCGAGCCATCGTCCTGGAGGCCATCCGCCATTCCGGCGACGGGCTGACGCGCGCGAGCCTGAGCCGGATGACGGGTCTCGCCCCGCAAACGATCTCGAACAGCATTCGCGATCTCCTGGGCCGGGGCCTCGTCGTCGAGGCCGGGCAGTCCCCCAGCGAGGGGCGCGGGCGACCGGGCAGGGTGCTGCAGCTCGATCCGAGCGGCCGCTACGCCGTCGGCGTCCACATCGACCCGGCCTCCCTGGGCATCGTCATCCTGAACCTGGCGGGCGCGCTCATCGCCGAGTCCTACGAGCCGTTGCCCGGCGCGGACCGTCCCGCCGCCCTCACCTCCCACCTGTCGGCCCAGATCGACGCCCTCGTGACGCGCGCCTCGATCCCGGCCGAACAACTGCTCGGCATCGGTCTGGCGGCACCGGGACCGCTCGAGGAGGGGACCGGCACGGTGAGCCCGCCGCTGCTGCCCGGCTGGGACCGGATCCCCCTGCGCGACGCCCTGACGGCGTCGAGCCACTCGGTGGTCCTGCTCGACAAGGACGTGACCGCCGCGGCGAAGGCGCGCGTCTGGCAGGCGGGCGAGGGCCGGACGCCGGACTTCCTCTATCTCTACGTGGGCGCCGGCGTGGCCATGGCCGCGGTGATCGACGGCGAGGTCATCCGCGGCCGCAGCGGGAACGCCGGCGAGGCCGGACATCTGACGGGGGACCCCGCCGGACCGGAGTGCAGCTGCGGCAAGCGCGGCTGCCTGGGCGCGAGCATCGGCGAGTTCGAGATGGTCCGCCACGCCCGTGACGCCGGGATCCCCCTCTCGGGCGTCCCCGGCTCACGCGATCCGCGCGAAGTGGACGCGGCATTCTTCGAGCTCCTGCGCCTGGCCGACGACGGGGACCCGACGGCGGCGGGACTGTTCGACGAGGCGGGTCGTTCCGCGGCGATGGCGGTCACGATGGTCGGCGAGCTCCTGGAGACCGACACCGTGATCATCGGCGGACCGCGCTGGGACCCCATGCGCCGTCTGGTCGAGCCCTCGATGCGCCCGGTCCTGGACGGTCACCGGGTTCATGGAGCGGCCCGGCCCATCACCCTGGACGCCGACCCGCTGGGATGGCGCGCCGGCGCGGTCGGCGCCGCGTGCCTCATCCTCGACGAGGTCTTCACCCCCAAGTCGTCCACACTCCTGATCAATCCCTGAGCGCCGGATCGGGCCCGTGGGCGCCGGACCGACGTCGGGAATCCGTCGGACGATGCACTCGGTGCTCGCGCGGTCGTACGCGCCCCCGCGCGGTCGTACGCGCCCCCGCGCGGTCGTACCTTAGAAGGGCTCTAAGGTACGACCGCGCGCATCTGGATACGACCACGCAGGCCCGGGTACGACCGCGCGCCGCAAGGTACGACCCGGTGCGGACAGGTACGACCTGTACGGCGCCGGATGCGACCGCGCTCTCCCCGCTCCACCCCACGCACGGCACCTCCGCATAACGATTCGATAACGGGACAGAACGTCGATTGACATTTTACCCATTTGATGGAGTTAATGATACCGCGCGTCCAATGGAGGGCGCCGCAGGTGCAAAGGAGCCCCTCACATGACCCCGTCGTCCCCATCATCCTCGCCCCGCATCACGACCCCGACGCGCTCAGCGCACGCACCCGCCCCTGCACGGCGGGGCTTCGCCCGAGGAGGAGAGCCGGGCTCAGTGCCGGCGCCCACCCCCACGCGGAGAGCCTTCCTCACCGGAGCCGGCGCCCTCGCCGCCGCGACCGCGCTCACCGCCTGCGGCGGGGGGAAGGACGGGCACTCGGCCTCGAACCTCAAGGTGGCCTACCAGAAGACGTCCGCCTTCACCCAGCTCGACTCCCTACTGACCAAGGCCAAGGGCGAGTTCGAGGCCGCCCACCCCGACGTCACCATCGAGCTCATCCCCATCGAGGCCGAGCAGGACCAGTACTTCACCAAGCTCGCCCTCATGAACGGCTCTCCCTCCACCGCGCCCGACATCATCTACGAGGACTCCTTCCAGGTCCGCTCGGACGCCGCCGCCGGGTACCTGCTGCCCATCGACGAGTACGTCGAGTCGTGGGACGACTGGAGCCAGTTCGCCGACTCGGCCAGGCAGGCCGGGATCGGAGACGACGGCAGGCTCTACGGCGTCTCCATGGGGACCGACACCCGCGCCATCTACTTCAACAAGACGATCTTCGCCCAGGCCGGCCTGCCCGCCGACTGGCAGCCCAGAACCTGGGCCGAGATCCTCGACGCCGCCCGCACCATCAAGACCAAGGTGCCCGACGTCATCCCGCTCAATGTCTTCGCCGGCAAGGCCGCCGGCGAGGCCACGAGCATGCAGGGGCTCGAGATGCTGCTCTCCGGGACCGAGGGGACGTTCCTCTACGACGCCGAGACCGCCAAGTGGGTGACGGGTTCGAAAGGCTTCACCGACTCACTGACCTTCATGGATACCGTCTACTCCGAGGGACTGGGCCCGTCGCTCGACATCGCCCTGGACGCCTCGGTCGGCAACCGCGTATCCACCGAGCTCCTCCCCCAGGGCAAACTGGCGATGGCCATCGACGGCTCATGGATGCCGGGCACCTGGATCTCCGGGGACAACCCCTGGCCCGAGTGGGAGGAGACCATGGGCTTCGCCAAGATGCCCACCAAGGACGGCCAGGGCGACGGGTTCACCTCGATGTCGGGCGGCTGGACCCTCGCCGTCGGCTCGCAGACGGCCAACGCCGACGCGGCCTTCAACTTCATCTCGATCGCACTGAACTACGAGAACACGCTGAAGTACGACACCGAGAACGCCCAGGTCGCCGTGCGTCAGGACGTCGCCCAGTCCCAGGAGTACCTGTCCTACAACTCCAGCTTCGAATTCTTCGTGAGCCTGGTCGCGGTCACCCGCTTCCGCCCCTCCACCCCGGACTACTCGCAGATCTCCGGGAACATCCAGGTCGCCTGCGAGTCCGTCATCACCGACGCCACCACGCCGCAGGAGGCCGCGGCCGCCTATGACGCCGGCCTCATCAGCATCATCGGCCAGGACGCCACGGAGGCCGCGTCCTGATGGACCAGCCGGCTCGGGCCGGGACGACGGCGGGGTGCTCCGCTCCCGCGCCCCGTCGTCGTCCCCGCCTCAACGCGCATCGCGACCGACCGCTCGGGCAACGGGTCAAGCGGCTGGGGCGGATGATCCCGCTGCTACCGGCGGTCGTCCTGCTCTCCCTCTTCCTGCTCGGGCCGATCGTCTACTCCCTGTACGGCTCACTGACGAACCGCGCCCTGAGTGGATACAAGGCCGCCAGGCCCCGATTCGTCGGCCTGGACAACTACGTCGCCCTGCTGTCCGATTCGGCCTTCTTGAAGTCGGTCGTCCTGACCGGGGTGTTCGTCCTCGCCTCGGCGATCATCGGGCAGAACGTCCTGGGCATGATCCTGGCCGTCCTCATGCGCCACTGCGCCCGCCCGATCTCCTCCCTCGTGGGCGGGGTCGTGGTCGTGGCCTGGACTCTCCCGGAGATCGTGGCGGCCTTCGCCTGCTACGCGTTCTTCGCCTCAGAAGGCACCCTGAACTCGATGCTCGCCCTCATCGGTCTGGAGGGTCCCAAGTGGCTCCTGGTCCTCCCCATGCTCTCGGTCATCCTCGCCAATGTCTGGCGCGGCACCGCGTTCTCCATGATGCAGTACCACGCGGCGCTGTCCGACGTGCCCCCGGAGGTCGTGGAGTCCGCGCAGATCGACGGCGCCTCGACGCTCCAGTGCTTCCTGCGCATCACACTGCCCATGATCCGCCGCTCGATCGCCACCAATCTCATGCTCACCACGCTCCAGACGCTCGGCGTCTTCACCCTCATCTGGGTCATGACCGGGGGCGGTCCGGGCACCTCCTCCTCCACCCTGCCCGTCCTGGCCTACCAGGAGGCGTTCAAGTACTCCCACGTGGGCTACGGCACGGCCATCGCCACCGTGACTCTCGTCGTCGGAGCCCTGTTCTCCATCGTCTACATGCGAATCCTCAAACCGGAGGTCGACTGACATGCCCGAGCCGAGCAACAGGGCCGACGGACGCACGGCTGCGGCCGGTGGGACCGGCACGACCAACGCCGCCGGCAGGACCGGTGGGACCGGCACGACCCGCACCACCAATACGACCGCCCCGACCGCCTCCCTCCGTCCGGCCTCCCCGCGCGGGCGCGGGCCGAGTGACGGCCGGGTGGGCGGGGGTGACGGCGCCGGGCCGGCCTCCCCGCGCGGACGCGGGCCGAGTAGAAGGTGCGGATGGTCCTCAGCGGGTCTGTCGCTGGCCTCCCCGCGCGGACGCGGGCTGAGCATCGCGTCGTCCGCCGTCATGATCCTCATCGGGATCGCATTCCTGACCCCGCTGGCCTGGATCGTCCTGTCCGCCTTCAACCCGGCCGCCACGGTGTCCATCGCCGTGCCGAAGACCTGGACCCTGGACAACTTCACCAGTATCGCCACCGTGGACGCGACGCTCCTGCCGCTGTGGAACTCCTTGCTCATCTCCCTCGGCACGGCGACGATCACCGTGGGCGTGTCCGTCCTGGCGGCATATCCCCTGTCGCGCTTCTCCATGCGCTTCAACCGGGGCTTCATGTACACGATCCTGTTCGGCGCCTGCCTGCCGATCACAGCCATGATGGTGCCGGTCTACACGCTGTTCGTGAACTTCCGACTCCTGGACTCCGTCATCGGCACGATCCTGTTCATGGCGGCGACCTCGCTGCCCATGGCGATCTGGATGATGAAGAACTTCATGGACTCCGTGCCGGTCTCCCTGGAGGAGGCCTCGTGGGTCGACGGCGCCTCGGCGATGACGGCTCTGCGGCGCATTGTCGTCCCGCTGATGAAGCAGGGCATCGCCGTGGTGTTCATCTTCGTGTTCACCATCGCGTGGGGGAACTTCTTCGTCCCCTTCGTCCTGCTCTTCTCCCCGGAGCACCAGCCCGCCGCCGTGGCCATCTACAACTTCTTCGGCACCAACGGGGCCATCGCCTACGGCCGGCTCGCGGCCTTCTCCATCTTCTACTCCACCCCCGTGCTTCTGCTCTACCTCATCGTCCAGCGCCGCGCCGGAGGCGGCTTCGCGATGGCCGGCGCCGTCAAGGGCTGAGACTGATCGGGACGGGCAGAGAAAGGAGCCTCCCCCATGCACACCAATCCCGCTCTGACGGAGCAGCGCGCCGCACGCGTGCTGCACGAGCGGATCGCCCCCGCCGTCCATGCCGCCTCGGTCCCGCTGGCGCTCACCGCCTGGCGAGCACCGGGCGAGCCGGTCCCCTTCGGCGAGGCGGCGACGCAGGACTACGAACCGATCCATCCGGGCGATCCCTGGGGCCCGCCGTGGGGCACGACCTGGATCCACGCCACCGGAGTCGTCCCCGACGGCTGGCGCGGTCGTGACGGACACCGGATCGAGCTCGTCGTCGACCTGGGCTTCACCGACTCCCAGCCGGGCTTCCAGGCCGAGGGGCTGCTGCGACGTGCGGACGGCTCGGCGATCAAGGCGATCTCCCCGCGCAATCGGGCCGCGGACTGGGAGGGCGAGCCCGACGCCATCGACGTCTACATCGAGGCGGCGTCGAACCCGGACGTGGCCGGAGGCTTCGAGTTCGCACCAACGCCCCTGGGCTACCGGGAGACCGCCGGCCAGGACCCGCTGTACCGGCTGCGGCGAGTCGATGTCGCCCTGCGGGACCTGACCGTGTGGGAGCTCGTCCAGGACCTCACGGTCCTGCTGGAACTGGCGGAGGACCTGCCGGCGGACTCCACGCGTCGCGCCCGGATCGACGTCGCCCTCGAACGCGCCGTCGACAGGGTGGATCCGCGCAACGTGAGCGGGACCGCGGCGGCGGCTCGCGCCGAGCTCGCCGGTGCCCTGGCCTCCCCCGCCGCCGCGAGCGCGCACCACGTCATCGCCGTCGGCCATGCCCACATCGACTCCGCCTGGCTGTGGCCGGTGCGAGAGACCGTCCGCAAGTGCGTGCGCACCTTCTCCAGCGTCCTCGACCTCATGGACTCCGACCCGGCCTTCGTATTCGCCTGCTCCTCGGCGCAGCAGTACGCCTGGGTCAAGGAGGACCAGCCCGAGCTCTACGAGCGCATCAGGCGGCGCGTCGCCGAGGGCCGGTTCATCCCCGTGGGGGGCATGTGGCTGGAGGCTGACACCAATATGCCCGGCTCGGAGGCGCTGGCGCGGCAGATGATCGAGGGGAAGTCCTTCTTCATCGAGGAGTTCGGCGTGGAGACGCGGGACGTGTGGCTGCCCGACTCCTTCGGCTACACCGGCTCCCTGCCGCAGATCATCAGGGCCGCGGGCTCGCGCTGGTTCCTGTCCCAGAAGCTGTCGTGGAACGACACCGACCGCATGCCCCACCACACCTTCGCCTGGGAGGGCATCGACGGCTCGCGCGTCCTGGCCCACTTCCCACCGGTGGACACCTACAACTCCCGGCTCTCCGTCGCCGAGCTGCACCACGCCGAGTCGAACTTCGCCGAGAAGGGCGTCGCCTCCTCCTCCATCGTCCCCTTCGGGTGGGGCGACGGCGGAGGCGGTCCCACCCGGGAGATGCTGGCGGCCGCGCACCGCATGGAGGACCTCGAGGGTGTCGCCACCGTCGAGCTGGGCAGTCCCAACACCTTCTTCGAGCGCGCTGAGGCCGAGATGGCCCGGGCCGTCGGGGCGGCCGAACCGGTCGGGACAGCAAGGCCCGCTGGGACTCCTGGCGCCTCCGGGGCGGCCGAGCCGGCCGGGACGTCCGAGCCGGCGCAGCCGGCCGGGGCAGCGGGACCCGCGGCGCAGGCGGGGTCAGCCGGGCCGACGGCGGGGACCGCACCGGCGGGAGCGGTCGAGACCCCGGTGTGGAGCGGGGAGATGTACCTGGAGTTCCACCGCGGTACCTACACCTCCCAGCTGCGCACCAAGCAGGGCAACCGGCGCAGCGAGCACCTTTTGCGCGAGGCCGAGCTGTGGGCCGCCACGGCCGCCGTCATGCGCGGCGCGGACTACCCCTATGCGACTCTCAAGGAGTGCTGGCGCACGGTACTGCGCAACCAGTTCCACGACATCCTCCCCGGCACCTGCATCGGCTGGGTCTACCAGCGCACCGAGGCCGAGTACACCGACGTCGCCCGCAGCCTCGAACGGGTCATCGCTCGCGCCGCCTCGGCCCTGACCGGTCCGGGGGACGCCCCCCTGGTGCTCAACGCCGCCCCGGCGGAGTCCCGCGGGGTCCCCTCCCTGGCGATCGGCCCCGCCGCGGCCCCCGGCGAGCCCGTCGTCCCGACCGAGGCCGACGGCGGGATCATCCTGGACAATGGGCTCCTGCGCGTCACGATCAACGCCTCGGGCCTCATCACCTCCCTGATCGATCTCGAGGCCGACCGCGAGGTCCTCACCCCGGGTACCGCCGCGGGCCTGCTCCAACTCCACCCCGACGCGCCGCGCCAGTGGGACGCCTGGGACATCGACCCCGAGTACCGCAACACGGTCGAGGACGTCACCGATGTCCAGGACCTCGCCGTCGTCGCCCGGGGCCCGCAGGAGCCGGACGCGGTCGTGCGCGTGACCCGCCGGGCGGGCCGGGACTCGACGCTCTCGGAGGAGATCCGTCTGTCCCCCGGCTCCAAGCAGGTCGTCCTCAACTTCGACATCGACTGGCACGAGCGCCAGAGGCTCCTCAAGCTGGCCTTCCCGCTGGATATCAAGGCCGACGCGTCCACCTCCGAGATGCAGTTCGGCCACGTCGAACGGCCCACCCACCGGAATACCTCGTGGGATGCCGCCCGCTACGAGATCTGCGCGCACCGCTGGATCCATGTGGGCGAGGCGGGCTACGGCATCGCCGTGCTCAACGACTCGACGTACGGCCACGACGTGACCCGCGGGGTGGACGAGCAGGGGCATCCCTCGACGACGGTGCGCCTGTCGCTCCTGCGCGCACCGCTCTTCCCGGACCCCGAGGCCGACCAGGGGCGCCATCGCCTGCGCGTCGCCCTGCGGCCGGGGGCGGCGATCGCCGACGCCGTCATGGAGGGGTACGCCTTCAACCTGCCCGAGCGCACGGTCCGCGGCGACCACGGCGTCCCCCCGCTGGTGAGCGCGACCGGCAGGGGGGTGGTCGTCGAGTGCGTCAAGCTCGCCGAGGACCGCTCCGGCGACGTCGTCGTGCGGCTCTACGAGTCCCTCGGGGCGCGCACCCGCGCACGCGTGACGGCGGGCTTCGAGGCCTCCGACGTCGTGGCCACCGACCTGCTGGAACGTCCGCTCCGTATCAGCCCGGCGGACGGTTCAACGACCGGAGCCTCGGTTCCGTCGGACGAGACTGCGGCTCCGACGCCGTCGGACGAGTCGGTGGCCGGCCCCGGGGCGGTGCTGATCTCCTCGGCAGTCGGCGGCCCCGGGGCGGCACCGGCCTCATCGACGGCCAGCGGTCCCGCCAGCACCATGAGCGCCGCCTTCGAGCTGCGCCCCTTCCAGATCATGACGCTGAGATTCATCCGACCCTGAGTCGCCACGTCACCCGTCCGATCGGGGACGCGCCTCGCGTCGCATCTCACGCGTCCCGTGACCGAGAGCGCCGCTCGCCCGGAGACACGCCGCGTCCGCCGAGTCCACCGACCCCGAGCCGACGGGGAGCGCCGCTCGCCCGGGGGCACGCTACCCGAGCGGGCCTGCGCCGCTACGAGGGGGCCTCACGCAGTCGTACCCTGCGACTCGCGGTCGTACGTGGGCCCGCCGGGTCGTACGCGTCGCCACGAAGTCGTACGTGAATCCGCGCGGTCGTACCTTAGAGTCTCTCTAAGGTACGACCTGGCGCGGAAAGGTACGACCGCACGCCGCAGGGTACGACCGCACGAGCCCGGATACGACCGCACGCCGCAAGGCACGACCGCGCATCGTCTGGTCCGCACGGACCATCGACCCGGAGAGCGCGCCGCCCGCCCGGCGCGGGACTCTCGGGAGGCTACTGGCTGGGCCAGGCGGCCTCGGCCTGCGCCAGCGCCTTCTTGGCATCCAGGTCGCCGGCCGTCCAGGAGGTCAACGCGGTCCACAGGGCGTCGGTGCCGACCTGGGAGGGCATGGAGTCGGAGGCATCCAGACGGATGACGCTCTGACGCGACTGGAGAATCCGTGTAGCGCGGACGGTCACGTCGGAGCTGACCTCGCTCACGTCCACGCCGCGATTGGCGGTCGCCACACCGCCGAGCTCGGCGCGCTGCTGGGCCCACTCGGCGCTGGTGAGGTACTCCATGACGGCATTGGCCGCCGCCGACGTCCCGTTCGCCCGGTTCAGGGAGACGAGGTAGTCCCCGCCGACGAGCACGGGAGGATTCCCGTCCTCGTCAGCGGCGCCGGGGAAGATGAAGGCGGACACACTCGTGGCCGGGCCGGCGCTCGTCGTCGTACCGCCGCCCGTCACCGCGTCGCTCGCCGCGGAGTCGTTCTCGACCGGCTCGCCGCCCGTCGTCGTGCCGCCGCCCGTCGCACCACCGCCGGCGGTCGGGCTGCCGCTCGCGCCGCCCTCGCCGCGACCCTTGGGATCGGTGATGGTGGTGCCCGCGGGCAGCATCGTCTCGAAGCTCGACGAGGCCAGCATCATGAGGCAGGAGCCGTCCACGAGCCGCTGCCCCGCCTGCTCCATGGTCGTGGACAGGGCTCCCTGACGCCCGCCGGACACGTGTCCGCCCCTCATCAGGAGGGAATCGACCGATCCCAGGGCGTTGACGGCGGACGGCGAGTCGAGAGCGACGTCGTGGCCGGCCCAGGCGTCGTAGGCGCTGATGCCGCTGGTGGCCAGGAGAGTCTCCTCGAGCCAATCCGTCATGGACCAGCCCGTGGTGCCGCCGTCGGCCATCCCCAGGCACCAGGGCGTCACGTCGCCCTTGGGGTGGTCCGCCGCGATCCTGTCGGTCAGCGCGACCACGTCGTCCCAGGTGGTCGGAATCTCGTAACCGGCCTTCGAGAAGGCCTGGGGGGAGTACCACACGAAGGACTTGACCGAGGCCATGAGAGGGGCCCCGTAGAAGGTGCCGTCCACGGTGCCGGCCGCGGACCAGGTGTGGTCCCAGCCGAGCTCCACGTTGGCGCCCACGACGTCGGACAGCGGGCTGAGCGCGCCCTCGCCCGCGAGGTCCGCCACGAGGCCCGGCTGGGGGACGATGGCGAGATCGGCGTCCCAGTCCGTCGTCCCCTCGGCTCTTCCGCGCAGGTTCTCCTCGAGCCGATCGGTGCCCTCGTGCACGACATCGACCCCCGTGCACTCCTCGAAACGCGTCAAGGACTGCTCGAAGCGCTCCCCCTCGGTACCGGTCAGGGCGGTGGCGATCTTGACGGTCCCGTCCGTCTCGTCCTTGGGCGTGTACCGGGCCAGGACCTCGCAGGAGCCGAGGTCCGAGCCCGGGTTGCGCGCGTTGACGCAGGCGGTGACCCCCGTTCCGGCCAGCGCCAGGACGGCGGTGAGCGCAAGCGCCCGGAAAGCATGGGTGGGCAAACGCACCATCAGCTCTGACTCCTCTTCCTGGTCCGCTCGACGACGGCGTCGAGCAGGGCGGCGCAGCCGTCGTGCCACACCGGCTCGGTGATGATGTCGCTGCACTCCGTGACGGCCCGGGGCGCCGATCCCATGGCGGCCCCGATCCCGGCCCACCGGAGCATCTCGATGTCGTTGGCGCCATCCCCCACCGCGATGGCGCGATCGGCGCTCGTCCCCAGCCGCGCGGCGAGAGCCTGCAGGGCCGAGGCCTTGGTCACGCCCTCGGGGGCGACGTCCAGCCAGGCCGTCCACCCGATCGCGTACTCCACCGAGTGGAGCCCGCAGCCCGCCACCAACGCGGAGAACTCCCGCACGCCCATTCCCGGCGCGCGCAGCACCACGCGGATCACGGGCCGGGAGGCCATCTCCTCCGGGCTCACGACCCTCTGCATCCCGGCGAGCTCGCCGTCGGGGAAGGGGCGCGAGACCTCGAACCCGCCGTCGAGGACCTCCACGGCGAGAATGCCGTCGGGAACCGCTCGTGACAGGGTGGCGATGACATCCGTGGGATCGAAGACGACCGAGTCGGCGACCTCGTAGCCGCCGGGCGCGGCCGGGTCCATGCGCAGGGTGATGGCCCCGTTGGCGCAGATCATCCACCCGTCGGTCAG
>ERZ773065.1531-NODE-1531-length-11643-cov-14.090352_pt1 | contig 11643 bp, 18 predicted proteins | sample MGYA00580623_ERZ773065 | MGnify/ENA primary metagenome ERZ773065 (study PRJEB29015, sample SAMEA2738017) | human oral metagenome | biome: human oral; feature: human-associated habitat; material: dental | place: China | collected 2047 ...
TCGTCCTCGACGTGACCTCCAAGCCCCCGGCCACCATCGAGTGGGAGTGACGCTCATTCTGAGCTGAGCGCACAGACTGATAGCCCCGGCCTCGTCCCTGAATCGTGGGACGAGGCCGGGATTTTTTATCGGGGGAGCGCCGCGAGTGCCTGGCTGGCTCGGTGCGCATCGCTCGGAGATAGCCTACCGATCCTGCTCGCAGCGCCGAGGTAGGTTGGTGGCAAGAGGGCGATTCGGTCTACTCGTACGAGAGATGGTTTCGTGAGTCCAGCCTCTTGCCAGTCGTCGAGGGGAGTGTCGAGTGGAGCGAGAGCTTGTTCGAGGCGCTGGTGATCATCGCTGCCAGGAGGCCGCCGGGTGAATAGGCGAGAACGAGGATCGGGCAAAACTTGTAGCCACGGTTATCGAAGTTAAAGCGCGCGTGCCAGATCTCCCATGGAGCGGGCGCCGCATCACTCGCCGTCATCCCAGTCTCCCGGGAGCCGCGCGACTCCGTTTGAGTCCATGCTGGGGCGATAGGCGTAGCGCTCGAGTCCGTCAAGCGTGGGAGTCTCGGGGCGCATGTCGAAGGGGAGGCCTCCAACCTCAATCGACTTGGCCAGGAAGATGTTGATCGCATCTGACCGGCTGATGCCCCAGCGTGCGTAGACGGCTGCGGCGTCGGCCTTAATCTGTGTGGTCGTGCGGGTCTTCACCTCAGCGGTACGGGTCGTCGTCGGCATTGTTGCTCCTTTCGGTACGCGCAGTATAGTCTCAAAGCGGTGTTGATCTGGGACCAGTCTGAGGCGGCACGGCGTAGTGCTGGATAGCGCCCTTGATCTAAGGCTAGATTCTGGCCATAATTGTGGCTAGGAGTGAAAGGGGTAGCATGTCGACACTAACTATGGGACTCGCTGAGGCGAAGAATAACTTTTCGCGAGTGACAGCAGAGGTGAATAGGACGGGGAAGCCTGTCACGATCCTGAAGAACAACAGGCCTTGGGTCGTCATTCAGCCTGCGCAGCAGTCTGAGAGCGCTGTCGATGTTGCTGTCGATTTCATGGATGCCTACGCGGACGTGTTTGAAGAGCTCGCGAAGTGAGGGCTTTTGCGTTTTCGCAGGGCGAGGCCGGAGTCGGTTTGTTTCCGACGTGATCATGGCACCTCGCGTCGAGTAGGGTTCGTTGTAGCCAAGCGGTAGCCCTTGGATCAAGGAGGATGGCACGTGGATCTGCTCGAATACATGCGTTCGCACAACAATATGACGCAGGCCGAATGGGAACGCACGTTTGAGGACGAGGCCAGGGAGATTCTCGTCCTGCTCGCTGGAAGCAGTGGGGCCGCAAAAAGGAACGGCTTCTGGGAGGCCGCGCACTCCTATTTGGCGTACGTGGACTGTGAGACCGGCGCCCTGTGTACGGATGATGGTCGGCTGGTCTACCCCGTGAGCGATGAGGACAATGCTGCTGGCAATGTCTTGGGCCCCTTCCGCGACGAGGAGATCTACCGCCTCAGGGCGCGCAAGAAGATCCCGCACGAGCTTCCCGAGGGTATGAGCGCCTCCGTGCAGAACCGCCTCCTGATCGTGGAGGTTCTTGAGGAGAATCCTCCGTGCCCCGCACTGGACGAGGTCCTGGCTGAGTATCGCAGGCCGGTAGTCCTCGAGGACGAGGAGCTGGGCGAGCTTACTCTCGACAAGGACTACGACACGTTCGAGGGAGTCATTCTGTGGAGAGACGAGGACATCGACATCTCGCTAGAGGTTGATTCGTCCAGCGAGGAGACCTGGACCGCTGCCGTGGCCGCCATGAAGCAGATGATGACCGATCAGGATCGGTGGGATCGCGACATGCGGGCGTTCGCCGCGCGGAAGCTGACGGAGCTCGCGTGCGAGTGGCGCGAGTCCGCCGACGAGGAGGTCCCCGAGATCACCGAAGAGAGCTTCGCGCAGCGGATCGAACTCACGAGCATCGCGATGGATCCGGACGGTTCATTTTCCGCATACTTCGATGATGACGATATGTTCTTCGGCCACTGCGTCGTGGTGTACGGAACCCTGGAGGGCGGGGTCTCGTCGGCGGTGATGGCAGGTTAAGCGTCCTGAGAGCTGGTCGGAGCGGCGCTGTCGAGTCGACGCAGGAGCACGTAAAGCCTGATCGAGGAGATCAAGTCGGCGACGGGGAGGGTATGCCCTTGCTTGTACTTTTTCGCAGTTTCGGGGGAGATTAGCTGCTCCTCTCGCGCGCGACTGATCGCCGCGAACCCGTGGGATGACGTAACGATCATGATGCCGTATGCCCCCAGGAGTACAAAGGGGAGGATAAAAGCCTGAGGGCCGGGGCCACCTGGGGCGAACAGATAAGCACCCAGGAAAAGTGTCAACAGGGACATGACAAGGAAGAAAGGGAGGAGGATAAGTTTGATGACGAGGCCCCAGAAAGCCAGTTCATGGGGCCTGCGCCTGTCGCGAGAGATTTGCGTGCAGACGACAGTGGCCGCAGCACAGACGAGCATCACGAGGGGCCAGACGTCGATTCGGAGCGTCGGGTAGGGAGGGTAGAACACCATGGTAAAAGGCCCGCCCGCGTAGGCCGTCGCGACAAAACAGAAAGAGGCTGCGAGGGAAACGACTCTGGACATGTTGGAACCCCTTGTTGATCATCGTTGACTGGACCCGAATATAGCAGTTCCTCACGCGCGAAGGCCTCGGTTTCTGTTGGTGGGTGAACGCTCCTAGTGTCTCGTCTGCGCTCGGGGGCGGCGACAGTGGTCGTCGGCTGGGTTGTGTCGAAATATGTGATGTAGTGGTCGGACGCGGGAGGGGCGTGGCCGCGAATATATTTGTATATGCCTGGCATGGTTCGTCCAATATTGCAACCGAGCAGGTGTTGTCTATGCTGTGTGTCAGCTCTTGTTGCCGCTGGTGTTAACGAGGGTGTTCGAGCGTCTACATTTGCTACGCGCAAGCAAGAGGGGGAGTGCATGTCCATCGTTCCAGTTTATCGATACGCTTCAGATGAGGAGTATAAAACGAAGAATAGTATCGGCGGCTCTTATGTCAGTGCCACTTGCTCCATGGCTGACATCGTGAGATATTCGCTCGATAACGGAGATTTCGAGGGTCATGTCGTCACTTCACTATGGGGACAAATGTTCTACCGCTCAATTCCGCTATTTGCTCTCACTCCTGATATGACGTCGCGACATTTTTTGGCGACCGATGACTATCGCCATGCTGAAGCTAGCTATAAAGGGGCCGTGTCATTCTATCTGGGCATGATTGGCGCGCGGCTTGTGTTTGAAGAATTCTTAGAGGGGAATAAGAGAAACTATCAATTGCTCCACGCGGGAGATAGTAAGTATTTCAGTCTTACGACATCTAACGGCCAGCGCAAGCCTGACTATGTTGCGATCAATGATCGAGGGGTTCCGTATGCGCTTGTGGAGGCGAAGGGCACGTCAGGGGCGAGGGTTCCTCATGAGCGCGTGGAGCATGCAAAGGGGCAGCTGAACCTAGCTTCAGTGACAACCCTGAATGGTGCAGGGCATCCCTTGTGCGTGACGCCAGGAGCTGAGTTACAGAAACATGTGGTTGCATCAAGTTTCACGTATGGTGTGGCATCGAAGGCGAGTTCCTGGCAGTTGTGCGATGTGGATCCTCGAGGCCTGGGCGAGGGGGAACTGACTATTCAATTAGATGAGGCCATTTATGCGCATTACATGCCGGTTGTGCAACGGCTTTCCGGCGATGGAGTGCGGCGCGAAAGCGTCAGTGGTGTTGATTGTGACCTGATCCAAATCGGTGAAGGTGTATCCGCAGGCTTAGTGAGTGGGCTTCGCGAAGTGATTGCTGATGGTGGACGTGTGGGAGCTGGATCCGTCGATCGGCACGGCGATGTCCGGGAGAGAGATAGTGCTGATTTCTTTCACCGTGTATCTGATTTCTTCCATTCAATGGAGGGGTTTCAGGGTCTGAGCGAGGGCGAGAATGTGTCAATTGGCGGAGATGGTGTCGTGGTCGTGTTGAGCGATGAGTATGTCCGGGCGTTCAACCTTGAATCGGATTGAGTCCGACAGGCGTGGCGGGTAGATAGAGCCTGGCTTCGTCCCTGAATTGTGGGACGAGGCCGGGGCATATTGAGGGAGCTCTACGTGCGGTGATCGCATAACGAGGCTTTCCCGCGTGTGAGTGTTCCCTACCTTGTTTGGCCCTCTCCGCCCAGGTTGGAGGTGAAGAACTCTTCGACCGTGTCCCAGGGGATGCGGTCGTGCTCCGGACCGCTGTCGTAAAGGTCGCAGTGGGTGGCATCGGGGACGGCGAGGAACACCTTGTTGTCTGGGTTTACACCTTCACGGATCTTCTCGAAGGCGTCCCTTCCCATGTAGAACGAGTGCGCCTTCTCTCCGTGCATGACCATGACGGCATTCTCGATCTCGTCGGTGTAGTGCAGGAATCGGGCATTCGCATAGGCCTGTGTACCAATGGCGTTCCAGCCATCGTTGGAGTTGAGCGAACGAGCGTGATAGCCGCGCGGGGTCTTGTAGTAGCCGTGATAGTCGCGCACGAATTGCGGTGCATCGTCTGGAAGTGGATCGACGACACCTCCCACGCGAACGTGGGAGCCGGTCTTGGCGTCAACGGTCCGCTGTGCCGCAAGCGCCTTGCGGGCGGCAATGCGTTTCTCCGCGGAGTCGTCCGCATCGTAGTAGCCGTTTCCTGCGATGCGCGTCATGTCGTACATCGTGGAAGCCATGGTTGCCTTGATGCGGGGGTCTGCCGCCGCTGCGTTGAGCGCGATGCCACCCCAGCCGCAGACGCCGATGATGCCGACGCGGTTCTCATTGACGTCGTCGCGGCATACGAGGTAGTCGACCGCGCTCATGAAGTCCTCGGTGTTGATGTCGGGACTCGCTGTGTAGCGGGGCTTGCCTGCAGATTCCCCGGTGAAGGAAGGATCGAAAGCGATCGTCAGGAAGCCTCGCTCAGCCATGGTCTGCGCATAGAGGCCGCTTGCCTGCTCCTTGACGGTGCCGAAGGGTCCGGAGACCGCGATGGCGGCATAGCCGCCTTCGGGCACATCTCCCTTGGGCTTGTAGAGGTCTGCCACGAGGGTGATGCCGTAGCCGTTGTCGAATGTGACCTTCTCGTGAGTGACCTTGTCGCTCTGAGGGAAGGTTTTGTCCCATTCTTGCGCGAGCATCAGTTTGCTTGTCGTCATCATTGTTTGCTTCCTGTGCAGTCCCGTTTCATTATCGCTGCTAGCAGAGCAGTGGGGCGAACCATCCCCCGCGAGTGATGTCAAGTGTTGAGATATTGCCTGAGCGGATTCGTGGGGTGCGAGCATTGGGGCCGGCGGAGTCTCCTAACGGAGGCAACACTGCGCGCGCTGTCAGTTTTTGTGTGCGGTGATCGCAAACTGAAGGGGCAGGCGCTCTGGTTTGTCGCGAAGGTGCCAGCCTCCAGCGGAATCCTGTTCCATGAGTTCGGGCCACGGACACCACGCCGCGCGCGGTGTCTCCTCAAGCTCATCGATCACCAAGCCCGCGTTGATGAGAGCGGTGACGATCTGGCCAAGGGAGTGATTCCACTGGTGGTTTGTTGTGTGAGTAATCCGCGGGGCATCGGGGCAATCCACGTAGCTTGAATCGTCGTCCCATGTCATCGGAGCATCCTGCTCGAAGTATGGCTGCTCAATCTTTAACCCATCGGAAATATCCTCCCCGATTGTCATGAACATCGGGTGGTCATCGCGGATGAAGAAGGTGCCGCCCGGCTTGAGCAGGGAAGCAACGACCCTTGCCCACTGAGCGATATCGGGCAGCCAGCATAGGACACCGATCGAGGTGTACACCAGATCGAAGTTGCCGGACACTGCTTCGCGCGCGTCGTACACGTTCGCGTGAACGAACTCCACGTCAGCGCCTGCGCGTTCGGCGATGCTGCGCGCGTGGGCAAGCGAAGCCTCGGACAGGTCGAGGCCAATGACGCGCGAGGCCCCGCGGCGCGCAAACCCAATCGTGTCGGTTCCGACGTGGCATTGCAGGTGGATGACATCTTTGTCGGCGAGATTGCCGAATCGTTCGATATCTTGGGTCAGTTCAGCGCTAATGGCTGTCGGATCCTCGAGAAGGTGCTGGTAGTCGCAGTAGTTGCCAGCCATGTGCAGCTCGGCGCGGTCGTCCCAGTTGCGTTCGTTATCGGAAAACCATTGCGCTCGTCTGCTTGTTTCAGTCATTTCGTCATTGTACGTCGGTGGGGTGTCGGGGCAGGGTGCCTGTCGAGGCCACGGCGCTGGCTATGCGTGCCTTGTCCGCTCTGCGCAGCTGAAGGTAGAGGACAACGGAGGAAAAGAAGTCCGCGACCGCGAAGAAGTGCAGTGCTATGTGGATCGCCGCGAAGGAACCGGGGAGTAGTCCGCGTTTTGTCGCTCGAATCGAGGCCGCGAAACCGTAGGAGGACGTCGCGAGCATCAGAAGATACGACATTGCGAGCAAGGAAACCACGACGAAAGGCGCTGCAAGAAAAAGCCCGGGAATGACGAACATGATCGTCGCGATGCCCGTGGCGTAGAGGAATATCAGTGTGTAGAAGGGGATCATGCTGAGCTTCAGGAGAAAATCCCAGAAAGCCAGCCTGCGCGGGCACCCGCAGCCGCGGTCGATGCATGCGCAGAGGATATTCATGATCCCTGCAATTAGTAGGAGGGTGCCCCACGTGGGCCAGTTGGTACCCCAGCCAAGAAGGTCATAAAAGGGCCCGCCACTGTAGACCGCAGCGATGAAAAGGAGCGGCAAGGCGGTGCGCACGACTTTGTACACGGCGAGCCTTCTTTCTGGTGAAAACTTGCACTACTGGCGAGGATATTACCGTGCACCTGCGGCGAACACGAATGGTCTGCAAAGCTCAGCTCGCATCGGGGCAGGATCTTTACCTACGCAGGCGCTTGGCCTTGGCTCCAAAGATCAGTAGCCCAGCGACAACAGAAGTGGCGATCGCGCTTGCAAAGGCGACATTCGAGTCGAGCTTGAGCGCCGGAATTCCCATGAACATCCCGCATACGTAGGGCACGAGCCACACCAGCCACACGCCAATGCTCAGGCGGTGGAAGCGTGAAAGCGTTTCGGGGTTCTTCTTCGCGTAGGCGATGGTTGCCCACGCGGCATGGATGATCATGAGGATGATCGCGAGCAATCCCGTGGTGGCGTGCGCAAGATTCGCCGAGTTGCCTCGCGCGATTACAGACATGACAGCAGTTCCCGCGGTGTCAAAGACCAGGCCCATGTAGAAGAAGATGATGTGTCCGAGCTTGAGCGTGCCCGCGCGGCGCTCGGCAAAGACGCCGATCGTGTAGAAAACAAGTGCCAGAGTGATAGCCGTCGAGGCGATTGCGATCATGGTTGTCCCTTTCCGTTGATTGATGGATCTGTCATCCATGCTAGGAACGCGTGCGTGAACAACAATCCCCTGATGTTCACGCGAGGCTTTTACTTCGCGTTGTAGAGTCCTCGCTCAAGGAAAGTCAGCAAAAATTCGCAGTCCTCGTCCCCCTTCTCAAGGGAGGTGAGCAGTGATCGCATGGTGAATTCTGCGATTGTCGAGGCCGTAGTCCCTTGGGGGAGTAGAGTCCACTTAATGCGCGTGTCCTGCTCGAGGATGCTTTCAAGCTGGGTGTGCGCGTGCGCGAGAACGGAACCCATGGCCTCGTGCGCGGCTATAAGGTCCTGTTTGGGTAGCTCTTCGTGGTCGCGGAGCCACTCGCGGTGAAAGGATACAAATGCTATTTTCGTCTGCTCCCAGAGTCTGCGGCAAAACTCCACGAAGGACTCATTGCTGTCGACACGGCACAGTTCTTGCGAGAGTGAGAGTTCAAAGTAGCGTCGCGCGGCGGCGACCATGATGTCGCTCTTGGAGGGGAAGACTTTGTAGAGGTATCCGACGGAAACTCCCGCGTTCTCGGCGAGCGCTCGGGCGGAGATCGCGGCAAGGCCGCCCCTTGCGCCGATCGAGTACGCGGCTTGGATGATCCGCTCTTTGTGGTCGAGAGTACTCACTTTTGGGTTCATCACCTGTCGTGTTGGGGATGAGATATGCCTATACTGAACACTGTTCATTATAGAGTGAAACCGGAGAGAGGGGGGATTTCTGTGCCCAAGCAGGTCATTGACAAAGAGAAGCTCATCGGTCAGGCGTATTCGATTGCCGCGAACGAAGGCATCTCCGCTCTCTCCGTGCGCAAGGTCGCCACCGCGTGTGGTATCGCGGTCGGCTCGGTCTACGGCTACTTCCCGACCAAGGCGGACCTGACGGCCGCCGTGCTCACGCGCTTCTTTGGCGAGAACCTCTCCGACGAGCTGTGTGCCGTGCGCCCCGGCGAGCGCTTCGCCTCTTACGTGCGGCGATTCCGCGAAGCCCTATGCGTCGCGCGCGCCGGCATGAGCGTCGACTGGTTCGCTGAGATGCGCCGCCTACCCAGCAGCGAACAGGAGGCCCTCGAGGCTGTGCGCGCCCCCATGCTCGCCCACATCGAGCGCGGGCTCGCGCGCGTCCTCGACGCGGACGAGGCCGTGGATCGGTCCCAGCTCGTCGGCCCACTGAGTGCTGAGAGGCTGTGCCGCTACGTGCTGCGCGCCGTCTTCGACTCCCTCATGGAGGGCGACGAATGCGAGACGCTGTTCGCCCTCCTCGATGCCTCCCTGTATGACGACACCGTAGAAGAGGACACAACGAAATGAGTCGATTCCGCATCAAGAAGCAGTCCCTAATCGCCGTCGCCGGCATCGTCTGGCTGCTCGCCGGCCTGAACGTCGCGATCCTCGGCGTGCGTGCGGCCGTCGACATGCGCGGAGTCGCGGCGATTGTTTTCCTTGCGCTCGCGGGCGGCGCCATCGCCATCTTCTGTGCGTTCCATCCGATGTTTTCCAAGCTCGCCCAGAAGAACGCCCAGCGCATCGCCGACCTGGAGGGGGATCGTCACCATGTCGTGCGCTTCTTTGATCGCAAGAGCTACATGATGATGGCAATCATGATGTCCTTCGGCATCGGAATGCGCGCCGCGGGCGTCTTCCCCGACTGGTTCATCGCCTTCTTCTACACGGGCCTCGGTCTCGCCCTGACGCTTGCCGGCGCCAGCTACATCGCGCGCGGCGTGCGCGGCCGCGCCTGGGCGTTCCACGGGACCAACTGAGCGTTTCACGCTCTCCCAGCCACGGCCTCGTCAATGGACGAGGCATCCTGCCGTTTATCGGTCAGCTCTCCTTGAGAGTCACGCGATTACCGCCAGTGGCGGTATAAATCTGGCGGCAATGCTGGATGATGCCGGTGTGGCTGCGTGATCACTGGTAGATGTGTCGGCGGTGTCCGACGGAAAACACTTCGATGATGAGGCGGTCGTCCTCGATGATGCACAGGGCGCGGTAGTTGCCGATGCGGTAGCGCCACTCGCCTGATCGGTTGGCTGTGAGGCCTTTGCCGTGGATGCGGGGGTCCGAGCAGCCCTCGAGGTTTTTGCCGATCCATGACGTAATGAGTCGCGCGTCGAATCGGTCCATTTTCTTCAGTTGCGTCAGGGCTGTGTTGCTGTACTCGACGTGGTAGGGCATTTATAGGCCCAGCTGCGCGAGTACCTGCTCGTGGCTGTGGCGAACGCCGTTGTCTGCAGCGATCGCCTCGCGCAGAGTAGCGAGGTCCTGCTGGTCCTCGATCTTCTCGAAGACGGCATCTCGAACGAAGTCGGAAATTGTTTTTCCCTCAAATTCGGCGTACTTGCGCACGACTTCGGCGTCCGTTTCGTCAAGGCGCATGGTCATGGTGGGCATGGTGACCTCCCTCGTGTGAATACGGTGTATTCTACGCTCCGTTGAAGCTTCGCCCAAGCGGGATTCTTCTGTGCGTCGCATCATGATGGGTCCTCGCCGGAGTGCTCGAACAGTGAGTGTTGCTGGCCTCGCTTCATGGGCGTTCCCTCCAGGTGGTGTCACGAATCCCGTTCCTGAACCCAGAGTAAGACGAGATGCCCTCATCTGCGTCCCGCTGATCGCCACCCACACGCCGCCACTCGGTTTCCGCCACTGGTGGTATAACACTGGCGGTAATGTCGTAGGGAACAGCGAGGTGTGTATCGGTGACGACCCGCCATACCTGGGATACCGACCAGGGCAGGTCGGCCTCGTGAATCACGCGAACTCGCGTCATCGCTCCCCACCGTCCTTTTTCGCACGGGAGTCACGGTGCCGGATGTGTCTGCCGCCTCCCCGTCGCGAGGCGCTCCCCGGTCACCCTCTCAGGATACACAGTTCCCTGAAGCGTTCGTCCAGCTCAGCGATCCTCCCCAGCGTGTCTGCTAAGGCGAGGTTGTCCTCCGTCAGGTTGTGCAGGTGCGCCTGCCCGAACAGCGAGGCGATCCGCCCCCTTAGCTCCGCCCGCTCCGGGTCGTGGTCGGCCAGGAATCGGGCAGCGTAGAGGCTCCTGGCCGCAGCCAAGCGGAAACTGAAGTATTGGTGGATCCCCTTTTGCTGCGGGCTCATGCCGTTGCGTCTGATGGCTTCGGCGTAGGAGCGGATGACGCCCGCCTCGCCTGCCTCGTAGCGTCTTCTCATGATCGCGGAGACCTCCCGGTAGGCCTCCTCACCCTCCGGCTCTGTCACCCGCGTGAAGCCGCCCCACATGGAGAACGACCCGCGCCTGTAGGAGATCGTCCGCGCCTCCCAGGCCTTCGCGAAGTCGTCGAAGTCCATGCTCATGCAGGGGAAGCCAGCCGGATCGTGCAGATGTACGCGACCGCCGTCGAGACCGAGAACGCACACGAAGTGGTCGACCCCGCCCAGGCCCTGATAGTTCGGGTTGTAGGTGAGCAGCCCCATGTCCAGGGGGCCCGCCACCACCGGGCCTTTCTCCAGCATGCACGTGAGTCGATCCCGAACCTCGGCGAGGTCGGCCACGGGTTCCTCGACGAAGAACTCCTCCCACGTAAAGCCTAGAATGCGCAGGCAGTTACTGATGGACGCGTCGGGCATCCCGTTGTCGAAGAAGACGATCGGATGTGCGGGTCGTCTTCCACGACGCTCGCCCCGTTGCCTATAACCATGAGGGCTTCCAGGCGCTCGGGACGCACGTCGAACCCGAAGGAGTCCAGGGCCATTGCCGGGGAGTTGGTGTAGCACAGCGACACGTCTCCGAAGTACAAGCTCATGCGTTCTCCTTGCTTTCTGATCGTCAGGGAATCGATCCGCCCGTCCCCCTCGAGATCGCCGAAGAGAGGCCGCGCGCCCTCGCGTCGCCCCTGGACGATTGAGCGCCCGCGGCCGACGGTCAGAGGAGCGGTCGGCGCTCACTCAGCCCCCCGCCCACGATAACGGCGAGAAAAATTCCCGTCAAAACGTGGGAAAGTCGCCTTCGATGTCCCGTCTGACCGACATCAAGGCCAGCGAGGCAGGGAACCTGATGCGCCTGAGGGCACGGAGCGTCGTGGTCCTCTCGGCCCTCAGCAATCCTGATCGCGTACCTCCGCACGACACCGGCGTGCGCATTCAGGGATGGAAGAACAGGCGCGTGGATGAGCGACGACCGGTGTGTACGACCACCGGTCGGGTCCTGTCTGGCTCCTGGGCCGCCTCACCCCAGGAGGAACTCGTACTCGCGCCGGATCAGGCCGTCTTCGACATCAA
>ERZ773065.1532-NODE-1532-length-11632-cov-2.191846_pt1 | contig 11632 bp, 8 predicted proteins | sample MGYA00580623_ERZ773065 | MGnify/ENA primary metagenome ERZ773065 (study PRJEB29015, sample SAMEA2738017) | human oral metagenome | biome: human oral; feature: human-associated habitat; material: dental | place: China | collected 2047 ...
CTCTTCCGTGAACACCCCTTTCTCAGCTATCCCTACGCCGCCGTCCGCATCATTACCTCCGAACCGAACTACACCATAGTACCCGAGGCGATCTACGAAGACGAAGCCAAAGAGCGCCTCTATCGCTTCACCTTCGCCACACCCGTCGAGACCGTTGTCGCCCACCCCTTGCGCGAACTGGAGTCCGTGCTGCTCTTTGGCCTGAGGCGCGACATGCACGATTTCATCGCCCAAACGCTTCCCTCCGCACACTGGGAGCACACCCTCGCCTCGCTGCTCATCGGGTGGCACGAACGGAGTCTACGTGCACTTCACGCCCACATGTACGCCGTCGTCCAAGACCGCACGATGGACGTTGCCTGCTTCGATCGGGGCGCCCTGCGATTCGTCAACCGATTCGAGGTCGAGAACCACGACGACATGATGTACTACCTGCTTTACGTCTGGAAACAGCTCGAGCTCGACCAACGCAACGATACGCTCACCCTATCGGCCGTCGCCTCCGTCGCTTTCGACCTCAAAGAGCAACTCCAGACCTACCTCCGAGACATCCGCGTGGAAGCCATTCAGACGCTCTATCGCGCTGATGATCGCGCAGCCACCGTCGGTCGTCTAACCGTCACAACCCCCACGAACACATGAGAATCATCCGAGGAATCTACGGCCGACGACGCTTCCAAGTCCCGTCCACATTCGCCGCCCGACCTACCACCGACTTTGCGAAAGAGAACCTCTTCAACGTGCTCGAAAACATCGTCACTTGGGACGACACACAGGCCCTCGACCTCTTTTCTGGCACCGGCAGCATTGCCTTCGAGCTACTCTCGCGTGGCTGCAGTCGCGTCACAGCCGTCGAGTCCGACCGCACGCACGCAGCCTTCATCGCCGACGTGGCCCGCCGCCTCGCCCCCCCATCGGGCACCTTCACACTCGTCCGCGGCGACGCCTTCCGCTACCTCCGCACGGCCCCGCCCTTCGACCTCATCTTTGCCGATCCCCCCTACGCCCTCCCCCGATTACCCGAGCTCCCCGAAGCCATCCTGGGCCGCGATCTGCTCCGCCCCGGAGGCCTCTTCATCCTCGAACATCCCGGCTCGTACGACTTCTCCACCCACCCCCTCTTCACCGAAATGCGCACCTATGGCGCTGTCCATTTTTCCCTCTTTCACGCCCCCAAAGAGTGACCGACCGTAGGAGTAAAATCTTCTACGAAAGGCCCCCAAAGCCGCTCCCTATAAGACATTTCACCCACGAAAAGAGGAATTTGTTTCTATATTTGCCCCCGTTAATTCAAATAACATCAAACAGATATGAAAAGGATAGGATTGTTAGGAGTTACTCTTTGCTTAGTCTTTGCGATCGGCACCGTTTCGTGCAAATCAAAACAGAGCGCCTACAAAGCAGCCTACGAGCAGGCCAAGGAACGCGAGATATCAAGCGACGAGCCCACAGACGAAGAGATCGCCCCCGTAACCAAGTCGAAAGACTCCGGCGAGACACGACAAGAGAAAATCACCCCCGTAGAAGGTGAAGACGCCGATGCCATCAAGCTCTACAGCGTCGTAGTCGGCAGCTTTAAGAACCGCACCAACGCATTCTCCCTCAAGGAACGCATGCAGAACGAAGGCTACACCCCCGTCCTTGGCGAAAACGAGCAAGGCATGCTCCGCGTCATCGTCACCAGCTTCGAAACCAAAGCTGAGGCCGAAAAGAGCCGCGACGCCATCCGCGCGAAGTATCGCCCCAACTTCCAGGACGCATGGGTTTTGGAACGCACCTATTGATCTCCCATGGCCGGGGTAGTTGAGCCCAAACGACCATAAACAAGGATGTCCGCCCCACACCACGGGCCGGCATCCTTTTTTTATCCTCATCCTAAACACACACATATTCATTGACATGCGCATCGAAAAAAACTTCTCCCTCAAGGATCACAACACCTTCCACCTGCCCGTCCGCACCCGCTGGTTCATGGAGTACGACAACGAAGACGAGCTCGGTCGCATCCTCCGCGACGAATACTTCCAAGAGCTCCGCTCCCTCCACATCGGCGCCGGCAGCAACCTCCTCTTTGTCGCCGACTTTAACGGCATCATCGTCCACTCCCGCATCCGCGGCATCCGTGTCGCTCGCGAGACCGACACCGAGGTCATCCTCCGCATCGGCGCCGCCGAACCCTGGGACGACGTCGTCCGCTACGCCGTCAGCCGCGGCTGGGGCGGCATCGAAAACCTCTCCTATATCCCCGGCGAAGCCGGCGCCGCCGCAGTCCAGAACATCGGCGCCTATGGCGTCGAACTGAAGGACGTCGTCGACAGCGTCGAGACCTTCAACCAGCTCACTTTCGAGCCCCACACCTACACCGTCGACGCCTGCCAATACGCCTATCGCCATAGCATCTTCAAGGACGAACAGCGCGACCCGCACATCGTCACCCACCTCAATTTGCGGCTCCAAAAGCGCCCCGTCCTTCGCCTCGACTACGCCCCCCTACGCGATGCCCTTAGTGCCCTTGCCAGCCCCACCGTCAGCGACGTTCGCGAGGCCGTCGGCACCATTCGCCGCAGCAAACTGCCCGACCCCGACCGCCTCGGAAACGCCGGCAGCTTCTTCATGAACCCCGTCGTCGACCGCGCCCTCTTCGACCGCCTCCACGCCCTCCATCCCGACTTGCCCTCTTATCCCGCGCCCGACGGCAATGGCGTCAAAATCCCCGCCGGCTGGCTCATCGAGCGTTGCGGATTCAAAGGCCTCCGCGAGGGTGAAGTCGGCGTTTACGAACACCAAGCGCTCATCATCGTCAACCACGGCCACGCCACCGGCGACGAGATCGCCCTCTTTGCCGAGCGCATCCGCCGCACCGTCAGCGATCGCTTCGGCATCCTCCTCACGCCCGAAGTCCGCTACGTGGAGTGACCCCCCGCCCACGGCCCGAAAATCAGAGAGAGGTGGCGCCAAAAAAGCGTCGCCTCTCTTTGTTTTATGTCAAAATGACACGGCGAACACCCCAACACCATCCCCGCTGCCCTTTTTCGACTCACCGAGGGTCCTAACCACAACTCCTCGGCCCTTTTTCGACTCACCGAACATCCCAACCACAACTCTGCAGCCCCCGATCCGTTCGTGAAGGCCTTAAGCACCTCTCCGACATACCCTCTCTTTCTCTCTCAGGCCTAAACGCTCCCATTTTTATTCGTTCGGAATCTTCCGAAAACCTGTCACATATTGTTCCTATCAATCGGAACTTCCCGAAGCGTATTGAATACGTGTAACATAGATTCGGGAACTTCCGAGCAAATTACTCATTCTACTATAAGCATCCGGAAGTTTCCGATCGACTAAAAATATCTATTTACAGGATTCGGAATCTTCCGAAAGAATAAGATACTTGATAGAAACGATTCGGAAGAATCCGAAATGGATAAAATCAATAATATAAAGATTCGGATCTATCCGAATGGATAAAATAAGCGCTTTAATTGGATCGGAGATTCCCGAAGGCTTGTATTATAGATGTAGAATGCTTCGGGAGATTCCGAATAATTAATACATGCACTGATATAGGATCGGAGGTTCCCGAATAATTGGAATAGATGAGTAAGAACTTTCGGGAAGTTCCGAATGAGTGAAAACGGAGGCGTTTAGACCTGAGATAGAAAATGAGGACTTGTCGGACTATGGTTTGAGACTTGCGCAGAAAAAAGCAGGCCCGCGACAAACTGCGGATGGCCTGCGCGAGGGCGAAAGGTGTCTTTAGAGTACTCCGCGGCCGCTTCGCGAGCCGTTTTTGGGGCTTCGGCTACTCGTTTTGCTGCCTAACGGATCGTTTTTGAGGGCATGAAATATTCGGATAGGGCTGGTTGCTCTTATGCGCCTTTTTTTACATTTGCCCCCGAGTTGGTGATTCGATGCTCAACAGTCCAGACTGTCGAACTGAAAAGGGAACCCGGTGAAAGTCCGGGACTGCGTCCTCAGCTGTAAGTTCTTTAGAAAGCGACCCCGCTCTGCAAGCGTCACTTTTTCGTACCACACGAAAAGGGAAGGCCCCGCGGGATCGGGAACAAGTCAGAAGACCTGCCGACTCCGATTTCATTTCCTGTTTGAGGAAAGGCGAGCAGGGAAATTTGACATAGGATTTCAGCATATAGATGAGCCGGCAGGCGAGAGCCGCCGGTACACAAACAGGACGTAGCGCTCCCACCCTCCAGAAGAGGGGATCCATTCGGTGACAGCGAAGAGACGGATTGGAGCGCGGGCGCCTGTGTGAAAAGAAGAAAAGTCGAACGGGAAGATCGAGCCGCGCGCTCAATTCCGCGTCGTCCGGAAAAGTCTTACGTGGCTACCCCTCAGCGCATACGGAGCGGAGGGGGAGACGTGGAGGCCTACGGACGGCCGATCGGCCGCGAAGGTCGTGGGGGTGCGTGTCAGCCGTCGGTATACCGGGTACTTGCTGTTTCTGCCCTTTTCTGCACGCGACCTGCAACGATTGAGGATCAGACTTACCGACTCGCTTCGGGATGAATCGAGCGGCGAGCGCGGCCGTGATATAAAGTGACATAAAGGGTGCGGATGCCTTCGGGTAGCTCGATCTTATCCCACGACTTATTTATAACGAAACACAAACACAACAACCATTGAAAGATACGTGTATGGATAGAAAAGAGATTTTTTCCACACGGACGGTGACGGTTGAAGAGGCCGTGCAGGTGATACGTAACGGCGATCGGGTGGTCTTCTCGCAGGGCGCAGGGATTCCTCAGGTCGTGCCGGAAGAGCTCCTGAAACGTCGTGAGGAGTATGCTGACGTTGAGATTTTTCACATGCTGCGCCCGGGTACAGTCGGCTATGTGTCGGCAGGTATGGAGCGGCATTTTAGGCATTGCGCCGCCTTTGTCTGTGCGGGAACGCGTGAGGCGGTGGCCGCGAATAGGGCGGACTACATGCCGTGTTTCTTCTTCGAGGTGCCGCACTTCTTCCGCAGCGGCTTGCTGCCGGTCGACGTGGCGGTGGTGCAGGTTTCTCCGCCCGATGCGGAGGGCTTTTGCAGCTTCGGGCCGGCGTGCGATTATGTGCCGGCCGCATGCGAAGCGGCACGCGTGGTGATTGCAGAGATGAACGATCAGATGCCGCGCATTGGTCGGACGAACACGATCCACATCTCAGAGTTAGACTATGTGGTGCCCTGTTCACGGGCGTTACCCGAGGCGCCACCGCCGGCTATTGGCGCTGTGGAAGAGGCCATCGGGCAATTCTGCGCGCAGCTGGTGGAGGATGGCTCCACGCTGCAGCTGGGCATTGGCGCCATACCGGACGCGGTGCTGCACAGCCTGACGGAAAAGAACGACTTGGGACTGCATACGGAGCTGCTTGCCGATGGGGTGATCGATCTCATCGAGCGGGGAGTGATCAACGGCCGTCGCAAGACGTTGCATCGGGGCGAACACGTGGCGACGTTCCTTCTTGGCACCAGTCGGCTGTATGAGTTTGCGGCCGCATGCCCGGAGGTAGCGCTTTACCCGGTAGATCACGTGAATCATCCGTTTGTGATTATGAAGAACGAGCGTATGGTGAGCATCAATTCCTGCCTCGAGGTGGATCTGATGGGCCAAGTGAACTCGGAGACGATCGGTCTCCGTCAGTTTAGCGGTGCGGGTGGCCAGGTGGACTATGTGCGCGGCGCGTCGCTATCGCCCGGTGGCAAATCGATCATGGCCATGCCATCGACGGCGGTGCATGGGACGGTGTCGCGGATCGTGCCCTTCTTGTCTCAGGGTGCAGCGGTGACAACGTCGCGCAATGATGTGGACTATGTGGTGACGGAGTATGGCATTGCGCATCTCAAGGCGAAGACCTTACGCGAGCGTGCCCGCAGTCTGATAGCCATTGCGCACCCTTCGTTTCGCGAAGGGCTGATGGAGGAGTTTGTCAGAAGGTTCCGCTGATCTGGCTCGCGCAATCTGGGGGCGTGCGAGGTGCCTAAAAAGAGAAAGGAGTTGTCCCGCCTGATGCGGTGGGACAACTCCTTTCTGTCATTCGTAATGGGTTTTGCTTTTGCTACACGGTTTCCGGTCACGATCCGGATCACTTCGCGGGGGCTAAGATCGACGCCTACAATCACGCCCTTGTCGTCAATCAAAAAGTTCCTCAGGCCTTTCTCCAGTCCGTACATCTTGTACAGTGCTGAGGCTTTTCCTCTTCGATCGTTCCATTGATTCGTCTTCTCCAAGCCGTCAGCCTTCAGTGTACCCTCGAATACGGACTTCCGTTCGTCCATCGAAATGGAATGCACTGCCAGGAGCGAAGAATCCAGCTCTTTTACGCTGTTCCGGAGCTGTATGTTGCGAACGCGGGATTCGGCATCGTAGGCCGCCCAAAAGTTCACCAACGTGTACTGTCCGGCATGTTCTCGGAAGTCGATCGCGCGACCTCCGAACTCCGGAAGGATGATCGCCGGGGCATAGTCCCCGATCTGAAATCCTTCGGTGATACCTGCCCTTTCGGTTCCGACGGATAGGAACAGCGTCGCAACCACTCCGGACAGGATACTTGCTTTGATCTTCATACTTCTCGTTTATGAATTAGACTCGAACCGGGTTTTGCATCGCTTGTAGCGTGTCGGTCGTTAGCGCCTCCACCTCTCTCTACGCACAAAGGGGGAATCACTGCGTTTGTGGTGGGGCCTCCCGACACGATCAAGAATTGCTTTTCCCGACCCTCCCGATTTTCGGGAGTAGAAACAAAAACGGCCTTCTCCAAGGCCGTTGTTTGTTCCGATCGGCGGCAAATGTAAAGTAAAATATTCCGGCGATCAGAGCTGCTGTTCCTATTTTAGAGTCTGTTCAAGTTTATTTCGGGGACCTCTCCGAGGTGTTTTCAGGTCATGTGGAAAAAGGAATTGGTGGCGATGGAGACTCTTGTTAGGTGGCACATCGCGGAGAGGATCTTAGTCGAAAATCTTGATTTGCGCCACGTAGCCAGTCTGGCGGAGGTCGGCAAAGAGAGCCGTGTAGGAGGAGCGCGCCTTGACGTTCACCTTACATGTTAGTACGGCCGTGTCCGTCGTATAGTCCGCTTCATAGGAGTTACTCATCAGGTAGACCTGTTGCCGATCGAGGATACGTCGAAAGGTCTTGATGTCGGGCTCAGACGTGGAGCAGACCACGACCAAGATCTTATTTACACCCCCTGCGCAGGTGCGCTTCTCGAGATGTTCTAATAGTGTGAGGACGGACACGGTCAGGAGCGTCAGGATAATGGCCGGCAGAAACATGCCCGCTCCAACCGCGAGGCCAATAACCGCCACGACCCATACACCTGCCGCTGTAGTCAATCCATGTACACCGCCCTTACCTTGGATAATGGCACCTGCACCGAGGAAACCGATACCCGTGAGCACCTGCGCCGCGATACGTCCCGGATCTCCGTTGAGAAAGTTCGGGTAGGTCTGCGGGATCCAAATAGAGACGAGCATAGACATGGTCGATCCGAGGCAGATCAGCGTGAAGGTGCGCAGTCCAGCTTCGCGGCGGCGTGCCTGACGTTCGGCACCGATAATGGCTCCTAAGAGGAATCCTACGAGTAGGCGCACGATTGCCGTACCTGCATCGATCGTGCTACTGTCGATCAGGCGAATCCATTCATTCATGTGTTGCGGTCTTCGGGAAGGTGAAGGATGACATAGAGATAATAGAGGATGCCGGCCTCCTTATGGTTGCCGGGAACTACCCGGAAATCCACTTGGCCGCCGCCTGCTTGATGACGCTCTGCATAAGCACGTGCATTGTCGAGATAGACGGTGCGGTCAGATGCACCGTGGAGCATGACGAAGGCGCAGTGGTTGCGCCAAGGGGTCAGGCTGTTTTCGCTTAGGATGGCATCGATGGGCGCGGAGACATCGGCATCACCGCGGACGAAGGCTTCGGTGAAGAGATCGGAAGCACGTGTGGGCAACCCATCGGCATACGCCTCATTCATACCATCAAAACGAGACATGAGTTGCTCCGCATAGGGTGATCGGAGCAGGCGATCCACAGCGATCGTCGGGTATCCGTTGCGCCGGTAGCTATGGATAGCCAGCGGGAGGAGGTAAGGCGTCGGCAGGTGGGTAGCCACCTTAGCCTCGTCAGCAATTCGCTTCAAGTCGCAGGGCGTTCCGCCGACCCATAGCCGGTCGATCGTCAGCTCACTGACGGCCGAGGCATTCGTCTCCATCTCGCGCGCGGTCTGCGTCGCTACATAAGCACCGAGCGAGTAGCCGGTGATCGTCAATTCGCGCTTCCGGCCGTAGTGCATGGCTTGCAATACCTGTTGCGACGCACGGATAAAATCGATAGTCGCGTGCACCATCGGACGTCGCTCCACATAGGGCATGGCACACTGTCCGAAGGATTCGCCAAAGCCGGGATAGTCTGGCATGAGCACTACGTACCCACGCGATGCCTGTAATATGCCAAAAAGCATATAGGCCTCGAGCCGCGCGGGTACATAGTCTGCTATTTGTTGTGTAGGTGTTTGTCGATTGAGAACGTAGGTGTATGGCAATGCCAACAATTGACTGTGTATCCGGGCTGAATCGATAGTCGGCGGAAGGAGTAGCAGGCCAGAGAGACGAATCCGTGCAGCGCCACCCCCCGGATGCGCCGATGAAAACGTCATCTTCACGGCCCTCACTTGCACCTTACCCGGATAACGCGGCATAGCGCCGATGATGCTGAAGTGCGATAGTCCCAATCCGCGCTCCATCTCCCGAAGGTCATCCTGTGTGAACTCCTTCAGTACGGCCCACTCAGGACTCGAACTCGGTTCCACCGGGCGAGGAGCCGGCTCATTCGCCCTTTCGCAGGAGGTAAGAAGATACAGAACGAGGACGGGAAAAATCTTCCACAGATCTCCCTTCCGGCATTCCATACGGCAACGCTTCCTCCTCTTCGGCTTATTCTCCATATCCGCCATCGGCCTCAACACGCTCAAATACGTACAAACTGCTTATTTATAGACTACTTTCGACATGATCGGATAAGCGAGCTTGGAATAAATCACCTCCTGCGGACAGTAAAGTGTTTCCAATGTAGGCATCGGCGCCGACTCCAAAAACTTCAGCTTTAAGTTCTTTCGTACGTCCACCACCGTCAGTCGGTTGCCCATACAACGCAGACGCTTCAGCGCGGCATTACGCGACACATCCAGTTGAGTCAGGCGGTTATTCGCGCAATTCAGCGATACAAGCTCCGTATTAATGGCCACATCCAGATCGTCCAGCAGATTGCCATTGCAGGCAAAGTCAGCCAATGCGAGGTTCTTCGACACGTCCACCTTGCTCAAAGCGTTCATACCACAATCTAACGTGCCTAGTTTTTTATTCCGTGACACATCGATCGCGGTCAATTGGTTCCCGCTACAATCTAAATAGTTAAGCCCATCGAGGTGCGACACCGTGAGCAACTTCAATTTGTTTTTGCTGCAATTCAATGTATCTAACCTCCGGTTATTGGCAATGTTAAGCTCCGCAAGATGGTTGTTTCCACACTTTAGCGCCTCCAATTCAGGATTTTTGGTTACGTCCAATCGAATCAAGCGAATGCTATTACATCCCAGCGTACGAAGAGCGGGATTCCGACTTACATCCAGGTTAATCAGATTGTTGTCAGAACATTCCAGATCTACCAATTTGGGATTAGCCTTCACGTTCAAATAGTGCAGCTTATTTCGTGCGCAATCCAACGAACGAAGCGCTGGAAAGTAGCTCATATCCAACGTGGTGATTCGATTGTCCTGGCATTTTAGCTCCTCTAACGAGGTGAAATATTCGAGTCCTTCCACTGAGGATAAATTCAATCCAGAGCAATCCATCGATGTGACCGCACGCGCCTCCGCGCCAGATATTTCGCCATTCCCATCCGTGTCAAATGATTGAACAAGGAACGTCTTGAACTCCGCATCAGGTACGGACACGATACCATTGTACGACCGTATGGAAGCGCGTCGACTTTCTTCGGCTACTCGTTTAGCTTCCTCAGCTTTACGTGCTTCCTCTCGACGATATTCCTCATCAAAAAAGATCTCTCGCGCCGTACGGGTATGCGTTGCCGGTTGTGCCTTCTCCTCTTTCGTCTCTGGCGCGGCGGTCGACATGGAACGCACTGGGGTAGCTTGCGCAAAATCAGGCAGGTTCTTCACATCCACATCGGCTACTTCCGGATGAGACGGTTCTGCCAACGGAGCAACTTCTGCCACTGCCGTCTCCCGATCTACACGATAAGTTGTTACTGAGGCCGTCTGATAGCTGAGTGTACGATAAGCCTGATCCTTGATAAGTCGTATGGCCGTAAGGGTGGGGATGGCATTGCAATAAAGCTGCTTTAACTCCGGATTGTGCGTGACGTCCAACTCTGCCAGACGGTTGATGCTGCATTCTAACTCGGTCAGTGCAGCATTCTGCGAGACGTCCAATCGCGTCAATCGGTTGTTGCCACAGTCTAAGTCAGTCAATGCAGTGTTACGCGATAAATCTATCGAATCCAGTTGATTGTGGCCGCAATAGAGCTGACGCAAGGCCCCATTCTGTAACACATCAAGTGAAGCCAATTGGTTGTCGTTGCAATAGAGTTGCTCCAAACCTACGGCCGGACTGGCGTCAAGTGTCGTCAATTGATTCTCTGCACAATTCAGCCAACGCAGCGAGGGGCAACCCTGAAGGTCTAATGCCTCCAGTTGATTCATGCTGCAATTCATCAATGATAAGGATGGGCAGTTCGCCGTCTGTAAACGCTTCAAACGATTGTTATCGCAGAGCAATTCTTCAAGCTCTTTCCGCCCACTCACATCCAAAGCGCTGAGTTTGTTGTTTCGGCAATGCAGCTCCCGCAGAGCGGTGTTGTGCGATACGTCGATCTGCTCCAAGCTATTATTATCACAGCGGAGCACTTTGAGCGATGGATTTTGACTGACATCAATTTGTGTCAGCCCACCCCGCTCAAACGGGTTCGCATAGGAACAATCCAGCTCCTCCAGTGCTGTAAATGCCTCAATCCCACTTAGCGACTGTAGGGGGCGATCCGTGTATTCGATCTTTCGTACAGCTTGCGCTTCGGCAGCTGAGATCTCGCCGTTACCATCTGCATCGAAAGACGTTACTAAGTAGGCCTTAAAATCCGCATCCGGGATTACAACAGTCTGCGCACTTGCATAGAGCAGCGATGACGCAGCAAATAAAACGATGATATTCTTCTTCATATACAATATATATAGCCTGATCCGAACTAAGAGCTACAATCTACAAGCGAAAAACGAATCATCATCTGAGCCGGATGCCTGATCATAAACAGGCATCCGGCGGTATGGGTTTTTAGCTGTTTTGTCGTTAGCCGTTAGTGTATAGTTTTCAGCTTTTACGGGTTAGCTGTTTGTCTCTAATGCCCCCACTAATTCCGATGCGTAATGAAATCCATGCCGTTCACAATAAGCCGCTATGCCGTCGATCACCTTGAGCGAGACGGTGGGATCAACAAAATTCGAGGTGCCAATCTGCACCGCAGTCGCTCCGGCCAACATAAACTCTACGGCATCTCGCCACGAGGCGATACCGCCCAACCCGATCACAGGTATGCGTACCGCTTTTGCCGTTTGCCACACC
>ERZ773065.1534-NODE-1534-length-11612-cov-6.111361_pt1 | contig 11612 bp, 6 predicted proteins | sample MGYA00580623_ERZ773065 | MGnify/ENA primary metagenome ERZ773065 (study PRJEB29015, sample SAMEA2738017) | human oral metagenome | biome: human oral; feature: human-associated habitat; material: dental | place: China | collected 2047 ...
CGGCGACGCCCTCGTACACCTTCGCTGCGGCTTCTTCAGAGCCCAAGCGGTTGAGCGAGAACTCAGGGGTCTTCACCATCCCAGGGGCGATCTCTATGATGCGGACAGGCTCTCCGACGAGCTCTTGGCGCAAGGTGTTGGCAATGATGCGTTCGGCGTGCTTCGCAGCGACGTAGCCTCCACCTCCCGGGTAAGTGTCGTGTGCCGCAGTCGAGGTGAGGAACACGAGGTCGCCGCCCCTCTCGCGCATTCCCGAAAGGAAAGCCCGGGTGGTGCGCAAGGCGGTCATGACATTGCGGTGATACATCGCGATCCAGCGATCCGGATCGGCGTGCGCAATCGTGTCCACCCCCAGGGCGCCGCCCGCATTATTCACCAGGGCATCCACGGGCCCGCCTTCGAGGACTCTGGCAGCCAAGGCGCCGACAGCCGTTTCATCGCTCAGGTCTGCGGCCACATATTCGCATCCCGTTTCGGCGGCCAGGGCGGCGAGGCGCTCTTCACGGCGCGCGACGGCGACGACATCCCAGCCAAGTTCGCGCAGACGACGGACAGTTGCCTCGCCGATGCCGGTTGACGCTCCTGTTACGAGGGCACGTTTGACTCTTTCACTCATGATGTCCTCCTCGTCGATGATCTCAAGGGAGACTACTCCTCATGTGTGAAGTGCCCCCCTTAGGCTCGCCGGGCTGAGAGGCTAGCCCCTGTGCCCTGTCCTACCCAGCTGTTTGGATGCGGCGCTTGTGCTTGGTGACAGGGCCGATATTCACCGACCCTTCTGGCCGCTCCGTTCAGGGGTGGAGCTTCCGATTGGCGGCACGGCTAGGGCCTCCACTATTGTCGCCCGTTCAGGCCTGTGGTGTTTGAATCCCCGAAGCTCCAGGCGCCTTGGCGGCCCCGTCCTTCATTTCCCTGGGCGAGGGCGCAGGCCCTTGACCGGGAAGCGGAAAGGAAGCTCCCGTGTCCTTCTTGCGCAAGAACCTGGGTTGGGCGGGCTTTAAGCGACGCAGGAGCAAACGGAGCAGCGCGAGGAGGATTGCGAAGAGCACGATCCATGGGAGCAGAATGATGAGGACGTAGCCAATCGCTTCCATCCCCCCGGTAAAGATCTGCCAGGAACGCTCCCAGGCGCCGATCGACGGAGTCGGAGCGACCGAAGAAGACGAGAACTCAACCTCAAGGGTCGAATACTGGACTTCATCTTCGTACCAGGCCCGCTGCGCTCTGAGGGAATCAAGATCGGCCTGGCGCGAGGTGAGTTCACGTTCCGCTTCAAGAAGGTCAGCGGTCGAAGCTGCGGACTTCATGAGTTCCATCAGGCGATCAATGGACTCTTTGAGGGCGGCCATTCGCGCATCGAGGTCGGCAATCTGTGCTCCCACCTCTTCAGTGTGGATCTCTTCGCGCGTCACCGAGCCGAGTTCTCGAAGCTGGGCGAGAGTGTCCTCGTAGGCGTCTGCAGGAATCCGAAAAGTCGCCCGAGCGCTCAGGGTCTGAGTCGAACTCTGCGAGGCGTAATCGGTTCGCCCGCCCACATTCTTCACGATCTCTTGAGCCGATGCGGATGCGGCGAGAGGATCGTCAACGCTCAGACGCAAAGACCCAGTGACAATCACCTGGGACTCGACAGCGCTGATATCGCGGGCCGCCTCCGCCGAGTCTAAGGCAGAGGCACTCCCGACCCGCTGAGCCCCAGGATCTTTGGTTTCCCTTGCGAAGTCATCCATGGTGTAGGCGGACTCCTTCGAGTACGAAGAATCCGATGCTGAACCCGAAAAGTTCGACGCTCCGCATCCCGAAAAGCCCAGGGCCGCGATGATGAGCGGAATGACGACTAAACCTCTCAGGCCTTTTCGGGCGCGCTCACCGCTCGTCGAAGGGCGAAGGGTTTTTCCGGTCATGATTCCTCCTCGGATTTCAGTCCTTGTCCCTAGCGTCTCGAATTCTGCGCCGGAATGGAAGCCCCTCAGAGCCATATTGGCAGATCCGGGGCACTGCGAGGAGGAGCCGGGCCGCTCCGAGAAGACTCCAGGCGCTCCACAGCGAGGCCCCGGTCCCCCGGGGAAAACCCCGGGTACCACAAGGAGACCCCAGCGCCTTGAAAAAGATCCGAAACGACCGGAAAGAAGACTCAGGCGCCTTCAAGAACCCCGCGAAGTTCAAGCTGTTCCGAGAAGAGCCCAGGCACTCAAGGACAATCCCCATGCCAGAGTGGATGTGCTTCGGCGCCGACGGGATAAATCCCGTCGGCGCCGCGAGCGTCCTCGTCTGGGGCATGGCGCCCCTACGAGGATCAGTGCAAGCCGTAGGCCTTGTGGATGAGCCAGATTGGATGGACGACGTTCGCGCCGGTCGCGGTGCGCAGCTGCCAGCGGCACGTCTCCGTGTCGCACGCCGCCAGCTCGGCGTTCACCTGCTTGATGAAGTCGAAGACGGGGGCGCCCACGGCCTGGGCGATGGCGTACTTCTCCTTCTTCATGCCGTAGGTGCCGGCGATGCCGCAGCACGGCTGCTGGGACTCGACGACCTTCACCCCGGGGATGAGGCCCATGACCTCCATGGCGGGCAGCCCCAGCCCCTGGGATTTGAGCTGGCAGGGCGCGTGGTAGGGGATGGTGATGTCGATGCGCTGGAAGTCCGTGTCCAGTTCCCCCCGGTCGTGCAGGTCCAGCAGGAACTCGCAGATGTCCCAGGTCCTGCTGCCCACGTCCTCCAGCTCGGGGGTGTCCATCTCCAGGATGTCGTGCGCCTCGTGGCGCAGCATCCCGGCGCACGAGCCGGAGGCGGAGACGATCGGGGCGTCCCGGTTCACCTTGCGCAGGTCGTCGGTCAGGCGCGACACGTACTTGCGGGCGTCCGAGTAGAGCCCGTTGGACTGCAGCGCCAAGCCGCAGCACCCGTGCTTGGGGACCAGCACCTCGTAGCCCAGGTGCTCCAGGACCAGGACGGAGTGGATGGAGGTCTCGACCTCGAAGTACTGGCCCGCGCACCCGTGGAAGAAGATGACCTGGCCGCGCTCGCCCGACGAGGGCAGGGGCTTGTGCTTCTTGAACCACCCCTCGAAGGTGCGCCCGTAGGCGCGGGGCATCGGGGCGGAGCGGTGGACGCCGATGACCTTCTCCATGACCATGCGGATCGGTTTGACGTCGAGCGCCCAGTTCGCGATGGGCGCCACGGGCGTCATCATCGTGCCGATCAGGGAGGTGCGCCCGATGAGGCGGTCCCGCACGGGGATCCCCACGGCCCTCTTCATGTCGGTGCGCCGGTGGTGGATGATCTCCGTGACTTTCACGCCCTGCGGGCACACCAGGGAGCAGGTGCCGCACGAGGAGCAGTAGTCGATGGACTTGTCGACGATCTGCCCCTTCTGGCGGAAGCGCTCGGCCTGCGGGCCGGAGTACTTGGGCCCTCCGAACAGGTCGGTGACCCGCATGACGGGGCAGTTCGTCTCGCAGATCGTGCACTTCACGCACGCGTCGAGGCTGCCGCGCAGGCCCCCGACGGTGGCGTCGCCGAGGCTGATGACGTCCTCCTCCTCGACGCCCGCCGAGGACAGCCCCCCGTTGAAGGCGGGGAACATCCCGGCGATCCCTTTCGTCGTTGCCGCACTCATCGCAGTCCCTCCACAATCGTGTCCGCGGCGCGCACCGCGCTGGCGAGGGCGATGCCCTCCCCGCTCTTCTCCCTCCACCGGGTGGCGCCGGCCAGGTTGCCGCCGACCGCGTGGAGGTTGCTGTAAACGGCGCTCCCGCCGGGGCCGACGGGGCGCATCTGGTCGTCGACCGCGATCCCGGCCAGGAACAGGGGCTGGTCCTCGCCCCAGAAGTCGGCGTGCAGGAGCTGGCCCTGCGCGCCCATGACCGGCAGGCCGAAGACGGTCTCGGACACCTGGCCGTGGGAGTCGACGGCGAGGGCACCGGATTCGAAGCCCCCGGCCGCCAGGACGAAGGCGCCCGCCTCGATGGTGGTGGGCCTGCCCGCGGTGGAGATGTCGACGGAGACGATCCTGCCCGCCCGGCGCTTGAAGCCGGTGACCGCGGAGCCCATGATGAGGCGCCCCTCGTACTTGACGATCTCGCTGAGCGCGGTGTTCAGGCGCATGCCCGGCACCGACGGGGGCTGCACGGGGATCTCGAAGACCCCGTGCCCCAGGCGCCCGGCCAGGTCGGCGGCGGCGCCGGGGTCGGCCAGGCCCAGGACGGCCGGCAGTCCGACGACCTCCCCGGCCGACAGGAGCGGTCCGATGGCGTCGGCGAGGCGCTGGCGGGCGTCCGCCTCGTCGAGGGCGCGCGCGTGGTTGGTGCCCGTGGAGTCCGCCTCCCCGGCCCGCACCTCGAAGTCGACGCTGATGGCGCGCGCGGCCAGGCGCTGGCCGTCGGGGCCCCTCTGGCGGGAGAGGTTCTCGGCCACCAGCGCCGGGTAGAAGTCCTTGAAGCGCTTCAGCCCGACGATCGCGTAGGAGGCGCCGGGGGCGGGAACGCCCGCCGCCATGGACGGCTGGTACAGGCTCGTGGGGCGCAGCGCCCCCACGCCCGTCGGTATGGCGACGTTGCGCGAGGCATCCCCCACCAGCAGGGACGGGCCCGCGGTGTCGCGCAGCCAGTTGACGGCCTCCCCCACGAACCCGGGGGTGAAGTGGGAGTAGGGGTGGCTCTCGCGCGAGGCCACGTGGGGGCCTATCGCCTCCAGGGGGCGCTCGACGCGCTCCGGGGAGTAGCCGAGGACGTCGATGGTCCCCGTGCCCAGTTGCAGGCCGCCCACTCCCTTGGCGACCAGGGTCACCGAGGCGCCCGAGCGGGCGAGGCGGATGGCGGCGGCGAGCCCTGCGATGCCCGCCCCTATGACGACTGCGTCCCTCATCGCACGACCTCCTCGACCGGGACGGGCAGGTGCTCGACGTCGAGCGTGCCCTCGTGGATCCAGTTGTCCAGCGCCGCCTGGCGCACCTGTTTGCCGTAGAGGATGGGCCACAGGCCGATCCACCGGTTCTTCAGGAAGAGGCGCAGCAGCCCGTTGGCGCGCTCGGCGTCGATGTCGCCGCGCTCGTGGGCGATTCCGGCTGCCCGCTGGGAGCAGAACCCGCCCTGGCAGGGCCCCATGCCCAGGCGCATCTGGCGGCGCACGTCGTCGAGCTGGCTCTTGGGCAGGGTGTCCATGACCCTCTCGAGCATGGCGCGCGTGGCCATCTCGCACTCGCAGATGATCTGCTCGTGGGAGGGCCCGTCGTTGCGGGACTCGACGTTGTCGAGGCGGTGGCCGATGGTGTAGAGCCTGCCGTCCTCAGCGGGGGGAACGGCCTCGCCCGCGGTCTTGCAGGGCCGCTGCTCGCCCATCTCGGAGCACATGATGTCGACGACGCGCTCGGCCATGAGCCGGTAGGTGGTGAGCTTGCCGCCCGCGATGGTGAGCATCCCGTAGACGCCGTCGCGGCTGTGGTGGTCGATGACGCTCATGCCGCGCGCCATGTGGCGGGTGTCGGTGGCGGCGACGCGCGAGTCCTTGATGAGGGGGCGCGCCCCCGCCCACGCGTGCAGGGCGCGGGAGCGGCGGAAACCGGGGACCAAGGCCTCACCGGAGTCGAGCATCTGCTGGACCTCGTCGGCGGTGATGGCAAGGCGGTCGGGATCCTCGGCCTTGATGTCCGTGGTGCCGATGATGCACACCGTGTGGTCGGGCACCAGGATGTCCCCGTCCTCGGGCCACACGCAGCGGTTGAGGACGGTGCCAGTGAGCCGGTGGTTCATTGCGATCATGATGCCCGCGCCGGGCACCACGTCCACGCCGTGGCAGTCCCCCATGGCGGCGATCTGGCCGGCCCACGGCCCGCCGCAGTTGACGACGAAACCGCATTCGACGCGCAGGTCCTCCCCGCCCCTCTCGTCGTGGACGACGACGGCGCTGACACGGTCGCCCTCGCGGTCGATGGAGACGACCCTGTGGTAGGTGAGGATCTTCGCGCCGTACGCCTCGGCGGAGCGGATGGCACCCCAGACCATCTGCCAGCCGTCGACCGTGCCGTCCTCGACCTCGAAGGCCCGTTTGATGCGCGGGTCCAGGCGGGGCTCGCGCGCCAGCGCCTCCGAGACGGTGATCTCGCGGGCGGGCACTCTGGCCGCCGAGGCGCGCGCGAGGAACTGGTCGGCGTAGTCCTCCTCGTCCTGGGCCGTGGTGACGAAGAGGCCGCCCGTGGCCTCGACGGCGTTGGCGTTGATCCGTTTGACGATGGCGTTCTCCTCGGCGCACTCGGTGGCCGACTCGGGGTCGGAGGCGATGTAGCGCCCGCCCGAGTGCAGCAGGCCGTGGAAGCGGCCGGAGGTGCCCTGGGCGATGTCCGCCCGGTCCACCAGGACCGCCGAGAACCCGCGCATTGCGACATCGCGAACGACGCCCGCACCGGTGGAGCCGCCGCCGATGACGACGACATCAGTGTGAATGGTCCTCACCGTTCGTTCCCTTCAGGTGTGAATACGAGGCACCGGCGCCTCGGTTTTGCCCACAATATTGCACCTCCAGGACCGTTTTGAACGAATCGTTCACCCACATTGCACAGATGTGCAGGTATTCCGGGGCCCAGGCGCCCCCACTCCTTGGGACGGGGAGCGCCCCGACGGCGCATTTACGACGAACGGCCATGCCATAATTCGATTTCACGGCCCGCGAACACACCCGCCCCGGCCTCCCCGCACCGGCGCGGCGCGGGTCACGAGCACCTAGAGTGGGGTCATGGACCACGACATCCGCGACCGCTCCGGCGAGGCCGCCAACGCCGACCCCTCCGTGCGCCCCCAGGACGACTTCTACCGGCACATCAACGGCGGCTGGCTCGCCCGCCACAAGATCCCGGCCGACAGGCCCATCGACGGCGCCTTCCACGCACTGCGCGACCAGTCCGAGGCGCACTGCCGCGCCATCGCCGAGGCGGCGGCCGCCGGGGCCCTCGACGACCCCGACGCCGGGAGGATCGCGACCCTGTGGAACCAGTTCCTCGACGAGGGGGCCATCGAGGCCGCCGGCGCCTCGCCGATCGCCCCCGACCTGGAGGCCATCGCCCAAGCGGCCACGCGCGCGGACCTGGCCGCCCTGACGGGCCGCCTCATGCGCGAGGGCGCGGGGGGCCTCGTCAGCGCCTACGTGGGCACCAACCCCCACGACTCCTCCCAGTACATGGTCTCCCTGGTCCAATCCGGCCTCGGACTGCCCGACGAGGCGTACTACCGGGAGGACGACTACGAGCCGGTCCGCCGCGCCTACGTCGCCCACACGGCGCGCATGCTCGAACTGGCGGGCGCCCCGGACCCCGAGGGCGCCGCCGGGCGGATCATGGCATTCGAAACGGCCCTGGCCGCCCACCACCGCGACTCCGTGTCCGACCGCGACCCCCGGCTCTCGGACAACCCCACCCCCTGGGAGGACCTGGTCGCCGCCAACCCCGGTTTCGACTGGCGGGGCTGGGCCGACGGGGCGCGCCTGCCCACCGCCTCCCTGGTCGTCAACGTCGACCAGCCCGAGTTCCTGCGCGGCGCCTGCGCCCTGTGGGCCGACACCGACCTGGGCACCCTCAAGGAGTGGGCCGCCGCCTCGGTGATCGACGCGCGCGCCCCCGTGCTCTCCTCCGCCTTCGTGGAGGAGAACTTCGACTTCCACGGCCGCACCCTGGCCGGGACCGAGCAACTGCGCCCCCGCTGGAAGCGTGCCCTCGGCCTCATCGAGTCGTGCCTGGGCGAGGCGATGGGCCGCGCGTGGGTCGCCCGCCACTTCCCGCCCGCCTCGAAGGAGCGCATGGACGACCTGGTCGCCCGCCTGCTGGACGCCTACGGGCGCTCCATCCGCGCCCTCGACTGGATGGGGGACGCCACCAAGGGCCGCGCCCTGGACAAGCTGGCCACCTTCAACCCGAAGATCGGCTACCCGCCCAAGTGGAAGGACTACTCGGGCCTGGACATCGACCCCGGCGCCCCCCTGGTCGACAACCTGCGGGCCGCCGCCTCGCACGAGACCGAGCGGGAATGGGCGCGGCTGGGCACCCCCGTGGACCGCGACCGCTGGTACATGACCCCGCAGACGGTCAACGCCTACTACAACCCGACGCAGAACGAGATCGTCTTCCCAGCGGCCATCCTCCAGCCCCCCTTCTTCGACCCCGGTGCCGACGACGCCGTCAACTTCGGCGCCATCGGCGCCGTCATCGGGCACGAGATCGGGCACGGCTTCGACGACCAGGGGTCCCGTTTCGACGAGAGGGGGAACCTGGAGAACTGGTGGACGGACCAGGACAGGGAGCGCTTCGAGGAGCGCACACGCGCCCTCATCGACCAGTACAACGCGCTCACGCCCGCGGATCTGCTGCCCGGCGCACACACCCCGGACGACGACGCGGGGGGCGCGGACGGGGCGGAGCGGCCCGACGGCGCCGGGGGCACCGGCGCGCCCCACGTCAACGGCGCCCTGACCATCGGGGAGAACATCGGCGACCTCGGCGGCCTCACGATCGCGTGGAAGGCGTGGGCGGCCGCCCTGGCCGAGCGGGGGCTGACGCCCGCCACCGCGCCCGCCGTCAACGGGCTCAGCGGGCCCGAGAGGTTCTTCCAGTCGTGGGCCCGCGTGTGGCGCACAGCGGCGCGCCCCCGCTTCGCCCGCCAGATGCTGGCGGTGGACCCGCACTCCCCCGCCGAGTTCCGCTGCAACCAGGTGCTGAAGAACTTCGACGAGTTCGCCGCCGCCTACGGCGTCGCCGAGGGCGACGGCATGTGGCTGGACCCCTCCGAGCGGGTCCGTATCTGGTGATATTGCTCAAATGACGGTCTCCCGCAACGCGGGCATCCAGTCGCACAATCAGACGAACGCGTGTCAGTATTAGACAAGCGCACGCACGAAACGCGTCATATTCGACCAACGGAAGGCGAACAATGCCAGGCCTTAACCTGACCCGCGACGAGGCGCTCGCACGCGCCGGAGTCATCAGCGAGGTCATCCGCTACGACATCGAGCTCGACCTCACCCGGGGCGACACCGACTTCGGCTCGCGCACCCGCGTCGAGTTCACCGCCGCCCCCGGCGGCGCGGCCTTCGCGGACCTGGTCTCCACCAATGTGCGTTCCATCAAGCTCAACGACCGCGACCTGGACCCGGGCGCCCACCACCAGGACTCGCGCATCAGCCTGGACGACCTGGCCGAGCACAACGTCCTCGAGGTCGACGCCGACTGCCAGTACATGCACACCGGCGAGGGCCTGCACCGCTTCGTCGACCCCGCCGACGGCCAGGCCTACACCTACTCCCAGTTCGAGGTTCCGGACGCCCGCCGCGTCTACACGACCTTCGAGCAGCCGGACCTGAAGTCCACCTTCACCCTGACCGTCAAGGCCCCCAAGGGCTGGAAGGTCTTCTCCAACGCCCCGACCCCCTCCCCCGAGGAGGACGGCGATTCCTGGACCTACCGCTTCGCGACCACGGAGAAGATGTCCACCTACATCACCGCGGTCGTGGCCGGCCCCTACGAGGGCGTCACCGACACCCTCACCTCCTCCGACGGCCGCACCATCGACCTGGGCGTGTACTGCCGGGCGTCCGTCCTCGAGCACCTGGACGCCGACGCCATCATCGACATCACGCGCAAGGGCTTCGAGTTCTTCGAGGACGCGTACGGCATCGCCTACCCCTTCACCAAGTACGACCAGGTCTTCGTGCCCGAGTACAACGCCGGGGCGATGGAGAACGCGGGTTGCGTGACTTTCCGCGACGCCTACGTGTTCCGCACGCGGCCCACCGAGGCCCAGCTGGAGTCCCGCGCCAACACGATCCTCCACGAGCTGGCCCACATGTGGTTCGGCGACCTGGTGACCATGAAGTGGTGGAACGACCTGTGGCTCAACGAGTCCTTCGCGGAGTTCATGAGCCACCTGGCGCTGGCCGAGAACACCCCGTACACGGAGGGGTGGACGGGCTTCATGGTCCGCAAGGACTGGGGCCTCAAGCAGGACCAGCTGCCCACCACCCACCCCATCACCGCCGAGATCCGCGACCTGGCCGACGTCGAGGTCAACTTCGACGGCATCACCTACGCCAAGGGCGCCTCCGTGCTGCGCCAGCTCGTGTCCTACGTGGGGCGCGACGCGTTCTTCGCCGGCCTGCACGAGTACCTCACCGCGCACTCCTACGCGAACGCCACCCTGGCCGACCTGCTCGGCGAGCTGGAGAAGGCCTCGGGCCGCGACCTGGCCGCCTGGTCGAAGGTGTGGCTGGAGGAGGCAGGCGTCACCCTGCTGCGCCCGTCCGTCGAGACGGACGGGGACGGCAGGATCACGCGCCTGTCGATCGAGCAGGAGGCCTTCAGCGAGGGCGCCTCCCTGCGCCCCCACCGCCTCGCCGTCGCCGGGTACTCCCTGGAGGGAGAGTCCCTGCAGCGGGTCTTCCACGAGGAGCTCGACGTGGACGGGGCCTCCACTGATGTGCTTTCCGCCGAGGGCGTGGCCCGCCCCGACTTCATCCTGGTCAACGACGGCGACTTGGCCTACGCGAAGATCCGCCTCGACGAGGACTCCCTGGCCTTCGCGGTCGCCAATATCACGCGCTTCACGGACTCCCTCACCCGCGGCGTCGTCATGGCCGCCGCGTGGGACATGACCCGCGACGGGCAGATGAAGGCGCGCGACTACCTGAACCTGGCGCTCACCGCGGTCCCCGCCGAGACGAACATGCAGTTGCTGACGCTGACGCTGCGCCACATCGACGAGGCCGTTCGCACTTTCGTCGCCCCCGACGCCCGCGCCGAGGCCGCCGAGACGGTGGGCAGGCGCCTGCTGCTGCTGGCCCGCACCGCCCGGTCCGGCTCCGACGCGCAGCGCATGCTGGTGGCGGCCGCCGCCCGCAACGCGTCCAACGCCGAGCAGTTCGAGGCCATCAAGGCCCTTTACGACGGGTCCGCGACCCTGGAGGGCCTGGAGTTGGACGTCGACCTGCAGTGGTCGCTGCTGATCGCCCTGGTCAGGGGCGGCGTCGCCGGGGACGCGGAGATCGACGCCCGGGAGCAGGAGGATGACACGATGACGGGCCGTCAGAACGCCGCCGCCGCCCGGGCGGCGCGCGACGACGCGGCCGTCAAGGAGCAGGTGTGGGAGCAGGTCCTTGGGGACAAGTCGATCCCCAACGACACCCGTTGGGCGATGGTCTCCGGCTTCTGGGCCCAGGCGCGGACCACCCCGTCGCTGTACGAGCCCTACGTCGAACGGTACTTCGCAGCCCTGGCGCAGGTGTGGGAGGAGAACACCTTCCACACCGCCGAGGATCTGACGACCCTGCTCTTCCCCTCCGATTTGGCCGGTTACGCGCCCGGCGTCGACGTGGTGCGCGCGGGCCACGAGTGGATCGACGCCAACCCCGGGGCCCCGGCCGGGGCCGTGCGCATCATCCGCGAGCGGATCGACGTGTGCGAACGGCAGATGGCGAACCAGGTGGCCGACGCCTGAGCCTGGCCGCCCGCGCCTGGAATTGGCCGCCGCCCGGCGTCGGGCGGCGGCCTTTGCGCGGCGGCGCCGGGGCGGCCCCACAGCAGTCCATTGAAGTTGGAGCGGTCCGGTCCGGACCGGGCCCGGCTCTGGCCCATTGGCTGAGCG
>ERZ773065.1538-NODE-1538-length-11597-cov-3.468376_pt1 | contig 11597 bp, 16 predicted proteins | sample MGYA00580623_ERZ773065 | MGnify/ENA primary metagenome ERZ773065 (study PRJEB29015, sample SAMEA2738017) | human oral metagenome | biome: human oral; feature: human-associated habitat; material: dental | place: China | collected 2047 ...
TTTTGGCGAACAGTCTGATGTCGGGCCTGACATCTGAGCCTAGTAGCAGGGGAAGTTCCCAATATGAGCCTTCAACCTGAAAGTCGCCAGCGGGACTGGAGGGAGCGTACCGCTTTTGCAGAAAGAAGCCTAAGTCGGAAACGATATGGTGAGCGCTCACTGGAAAAATTGCCGCATGAAAGTGAATGGTTGCAGAGACGGCACGGCACTCTAAGACTGTGCTTATGAACTGCAAGTGATGGGCAGAGGGAAAGCGTAAGATCCAAGACATCGCACGTGAGCTTGGTAGCTTTTTCTGAACTGGACTGGAACAGGGATTTTGGCTGCAAGGCCCTGAGTGCAGAAAAAACAGCAGCCGGCGAAGTAAGTTTGGCTTTTAGCCTTTGTAAAGTAGCCGGTATCAAAGCCTTAGGCTCAAGGCTTTGTAGAGATATTCAAATGAAGAAAGCTGTACGGAATGTATGGCTTTTTTCAATTTTCTGAAAAATGTGGTATAATATATTAGAAATCAAACAAATGAAAGGAATATAAAGATGAACAGAGAAGAAATTGCTGTATATTTTATAGGTGCATTAATTTTTATAACTTTTGAAACTTTTATGTACTTATTTTCAGAAGCGAGAGAACAAAATTTGGAAATATCAAGAAAAAGACATATTAAAAAGCACCTGAAAGCAAAAGGGCTTTCGGATGCCGATGTTTGTGAAATTATGGAAGAAATAAACAGTTAAGAAGGCTTGAAAATAAGCCTTCTTTTTATTTAAAAAAAGGCCCTTCGGGCCTTTGATTAATATTCAATCCTTTTGCGCAAGAATATATGGACAGAAAAGAGGAAAAAAGAAAAAAGATAAAATATTGGAGGTGATTAAACAATGATGCTTACTGAAATACATCATATAAAAAAAGGAAATTCTTTATATGATACATTTGACGATTTATGTTTCAAAGCTAAAAACCTCTATAATGCCGCATTATATAAATTTAAGCAAAGTTATTTTGATGAAACAGCAAAAACATTAGGCTGGATGGAAATTGGCACATTATTTTCTCAATCTAGGCAGGAAGATTTTATTTCTCTTCAGAGCAAGGTTGCAAATGGTGTTATAAAAATGTTAGGAGCAAATATTTCTTCTTTTTGGAAATTATTAAAATTAAAAAAAGAAGGTAAATATAATAAAAAAGTGAAATTACCTAAATATCTTCATAAAACGGAAGGAAGATTTGTCCTTGATTTCCGTTCAGGAACAATAAGCAAAAAAAGAGGAGAAAAAGGAGGAATTGTGTTATGTCCTAGAAGTTATAATATTAAAATACCAACAAAAATTAAAGAGAAAATTAAATGTGTGAGAGTAGTTCCTTGCAGAAATTACTATAAAATAGAAGTGATTTACGAATTTAAAGAAGCTTTCCCAAAAAATGAAGGCTGCATAGCAGGAATTGATCCCGGCAGCAAAAACTTGCTCACAATTGCTTTTTCCGATAAAGAAAAAAGGCCTTTAATAATATCAGGAAAGAAAATAAAAAGTATAAATTGTTATTTTAATAAATTAATAGGAGAAGCCCAGCCTAAATTAAGACCTAAAACATATAAAAGTTCACAGCTTGACCGTCTATGGACAAAAAGGGAAAACAAGCTTTCTTACGAAATACATGTTATCTCTAATTTTGTTGCAAATTTACTTGACGAGAGCGGATGTTGTAAAGTTGTAATAGGTGATAATAAGGAACAGAAGCAGGAAATAAGACTTGGAAGAAAAAATAACAGGAAATTTGTACAAATTCCTCATCAGAAACTTTTCCAGATGATAGAGTATAAATGCAAGAAAAAAGGGATAGAAGTTATATTACGGGAAGAAAGCTATACGTCAAAGGCAAGTTTTATTGATAATGACTTTATTCCGAAATTTGACCCTAAAAATAAAAAGGAATATAAATTTTCAGGAAAAAGGCTTAAAAGGGGAATTTATAAAACTTCCAACGGGAAGAAAATAAATGCAGACATAAATGGAGCATATAATATAATGGCAAAGCAATTTCCAGAAGAACTTTCTGACAGAAATGGAAGAAAATATTCGCCAATTATTTTTAAACTTTAAATTTTTAAAATTAAGAGCTGATAAGCCCATCTGTTTATCAGCAGAGAAGCAACAGACCTCTTTGGTGAGGTGAGCAGTTAATGGGCAGGGAGTTTGCCCGTCAGGCCTGCAAGGCCCATTTGCCGAGCAGCACTGTAAAGTAGGACGTGTCATCAACATAATTGACATTTTTTATAACTCTTTGAAGTTTAATCTTTTTCTGAAATAGTACAGCAATGGCACATATTTTTTATCAACGTCAACAATATCCTTAAATTCTGAAAATTCCAGCACTTTTTTCTTTGACGCTTTATATTTTTTTTGTTTCATAAGTCGAAATTTTAAATTTCATAATTAATCCTCCTTATTTTTATTTAAAAGCTCCCGAAAGGGAGCTTGATTATTTTATTTTTCCAATTTCATAGTTTACGATTTCATCTATTGAAGAAACTTCAACTTCTTTTTCTTCACTGTAATATTCCAAATACTCTTCAATAGTTTCAAAATATATATCATCCCAGTCTCCTTGCATCTGCATTGAAAGGGCTTCAGTTTTGTGTTTTAGAGTTAAAAATTCTTTAAGTTCTTTTTCAGTGATTTCATAGTTTCCATTTCCAAGTTTTTTCATAATTCTTCTCCTTGTTATTTATTTTTTAGAAAGGCCCGAAGGCCTTGTTTTTTATTTTAATACCTGTGTCGCAAGTTCCCCAAGATATTCAAGATATTCCTCCGAAACATCCAAGTCCTTTGCCCTGAAAATTGCTTCCACTATTCCGTCTTTTCCGGCAACCATATAGGCTTCCTCAACGAAAGCATACAGCATGTTTCCAGTCTTTGTTATCATATCCTCGCCGATAACTATTTCAATATTTTCAACTGGAAGATCAAGTATTTCCCTTGCATAAGTTCCGAGTATGTCTTCCTCAAGGTCATAGCACTCTACGAAAAGCTTTTCAGCACCATCACGAAGAAGGTGCAGTACTGTTCCAAATCCGCCGTCCTCTTCCTTGCTCCCAAAAACTTCCCTGATTTTGTCTTCCGTTATTTCAAAGTTCCCTTCCAAATATGCTTTCTCACAAGTTCCTGCAACGTAGGCCCTGTTATCTTTAACTTCAAATCCTATCATTCTTTTTTCCATATTGTCTCCTGTCTTTCCTTTGATACATATATAGTATCACAAAATGATTTTAATGTCAACAACTTTTTGTGATTTTTTTTAAAATATTTTATAATAAAATTGTTGACTTTGAAACAAAAATATGGTATTATATATACAGATAAGAACAATGACAAAGGAGAAAAACTATGAAAATAAGAGTGAAGGAAATTCAAAAATTCAAGGCAGAAATAAACGGAACAGAGTTTGACAACGAAACAGTTTTTAATACGGTCCGTTTCATTTTGGAAAATGTGCTTAGCGAAACATTCGATATTTCGAGAATAAAGCATTGTTTCCTGAAAGATTTTGCTGAAGCTGTGAAAGATGCTTGGGAAAGCCATAAGGAGCTTTGCGGAATTTTGGACTTCGATATTGAACTTAGAAGATGTGTGGAAAATGCGGACAGCTTTGAAGAAATAGAATTTGAAACTTTCGGAAACTTGGAAGATTTCAAGGAGCTTAACGAGAAAATAAAAAACGGATATTACAGTAAATAAAAACAGCAGGCTTAAGGGCCTGTTTTTTATTGCTTCAAAAATATATTTATAAGGACAGGATTATTAGTTTTAATTTTTCTCCGCAAAAATAAAAAAAGGCATTTCTGCCTTTAGTCATAAACTCTTACAATTCTTCTTTTACTTTCAGAAAATACTCTCACTATTTTTCCAGTTTCTTTCGCCAATTTCTCAAGTGCAAGATATTTTCTCGAAGTTATGCCTTTACCATTAAACGTTATATATCCTTCATCAGTTCCGTCCACATCGACAGTTGAATTAGGAAGCATAAAAGTTGCATGAGGATTAAGTTTCATTATTTTCTTATAATTAAATGTTATTTCTTCAAGAGACATTTTTTCAGGAGAAGTAATAATCGCTTTCACTTCATTGTTTATATTTAGAAGTTTGCAAACTTTTCCGTTTATCATAACTAGATCCAAATGAAAGCCATGAAAATTTCTTTTTACGCTTTCCTTCATAAGTGAAACAGCAATTTCTTCCGAAAAAACTTCAATATCGTTTTCCAGCCCGTTTAACGAATTAAAGGCCCTTACATTCTCAAAAGTGTAGTCCTTTACATTCTTGAAACTGTTGCTTTCTATTAGGCTATTATTTTCCATTTCAGGCATAAGGCTTTGAAGTTTCAAAACAATATTACTCTTGATTTTTTCATTGCTTTCAGTATCGTTTAAAAGATAGATTTTCTTTACAATATCAAGGGCATTGGCAAGTTCCAGCAAATTTTCCCCTTTTATTTCATTTTCACTTATTTCTGTTTTTCCTGATGTTACAGAAATAATTTCAGGGCCTTTATTAAAGTGTATTTTCATTGTGTTTCCTTCAAAAAGTGTCGGATCATTAACTTTTTGGATCTCGCCCTTAATTTCGTCCCAAATTTTTATAGGATTTTCTGAATTGAATTTAACTGTTCTCATAATTATCTCTCCTTTGTTTTCTATCTGAAATAATTATATCACATTTTAGTTTTAAAGTCAACTACTTTTTTTAGAAATATTTCTATAAAAAAAGAGCCATAAGGCCCTTTTTTATTTTTCAATTATTTCCAATTCTTTCCAAAGCTTTTTAAATACATAACATTTCTTATATCCTATATATTGTGGCGACCACGAATATTTATAGGTTTCAGGATAATCATAGTAATTAAGGTTCAGCTTTGCAATATATTTGTCTTCAAATTTTATCGCGTGTCTGCCTTCCACATCCTTTTCGCAGAAGAAATTCCAGAAAGAAGGAGCGATCACGTCTTCAAAAAAGTTCATTGCTTTGTCTTCCGTTTCCCCTGTTTCCTTTTCACTTTTTAAAAGTTTATAGAAATCATATACCTTATCGCCTGAATTTTCCTTCAAATTTTCATCAATAAAGTTTTCTATAAGTTCCCAGCTTTTGTAGGTAGCATATCTTATGCTTACTGAATTTACAGACATGCCTGCCGGCTTGTACATCCCAAAAATAATATAGTAAGGAATTTCCGCTTCCATTTTTTCAAAATTTTCATTATTTTGGGAAGTTGTAGAATAATATCTTAGCGGTTCCATATTTCCGTCGGCAATTTCAAATTTTATTCTTTCGCTTTTGCTGTTATATCTTAAATTTTTGATTAAATCTATTCCCATAATTTTTCTCCTTATTGTCTTTGATTTTATCTGTATATATTATATCAAATTTTTGTTTTAAAGTCAACTACTTTTTTAGAAATATTTCTATAAAAAAAGAGCCATAAGGCCCTTTTAAATATTTTCAATTAAAAATTCCAATATTTCCTCATCGCTTATCTTTTCCCTGTTAAATTCCTTAACTGAAAAGATTTCGTCAAGCACAGAATTTTCTTTACAGTATCCGTTTTCCTTTGAAACAATTACGAAATTTTTGTTTTCAGAATTAAAAATTTCTTTCTTTTCTTCAAGAATTTCTGAAACTGGTATCACTTTCACATCAGTTTTTAAAAGGCATTTAATTTCTTCTACAACACTTTCAACAGTTTCCCTTATTCTTTTAATCTCGTTTTCTTTAAGGAAGTCGTAAAAATCTTCCCAAATCCCATCATTTTCATTATAACTTTTAATAAAATCATAAAGTTTTTCTACTGTCATTTGCTTTCCAAAATGTTCCCTCTTTACTATTTCTAAACTGCAATAAACAAGAGTATCGTTTACAAAATTATTGTCATTTAACCTTTCAATTGTTATGTTTGTTTCTTTTTTGAAATACTCCGTCAAACTATTTAATCATTTGAATAAAATTCAGAAATAATATTTTTTTGATTTTCTTTATATCTTTGATAAACTTCTTCAAAAATTTCTTTCTTTTCTTTTTCACTTAAAATGTTTTCAATTAATTCCCTTTTATTTAATAAAAGCATTTCAGTCGCAATTGTTCCTAACTGGTTTGATTTTTTTAAACAATCTTTTTTCATAATTCTTCTCCTTATTGTCCTTGATTTTATCTGTATATATAATAACATATCTTAGTTTTATTGTCAATAACTTTGTATAAAAATGATATATTTTTTTAAATAAAAAAAGGCCCTTAGCCTTTTTTGATAATGTTATTTTTGATAAATTCAACTTCTTCCTCATAAATATCTGAGTATTCTGTTCCTGCTTCATTATGGTATTTTACAAATCCATTATAAACCTTTTCAACTATTTCAGAAAATTTTTCCTTCTTTTCTGGATCAACTCCATTTCTTTCGGCAAAAAGCAATGAAATTTCCGTAATATATCCTTTGACAAGTTCGTAGATGTTGTCAGCTTTTTTCAAAATATCTTCCGCATCGGCATTTGAAATTTTTGCATACTTTGAAAGCATTGCAAGAGTATTCGGAATTTCCTCATTTACAATATAGCAGTATCCAAATTCCGAAATTTTGTCAAGCAGAATATCTTCCCATTTATAGTCAATCTTCTTTGCTGAAGTTTCAACCAGTTCCCTGAATGAAATTTCCTTGTCCGACAAAAATTCTTCTTTGTCTTTCAGTAATGCATATCCTATGAAGTTCATATCCTTCTGTTCTATTTCCACATAATTTTTTTTCATAATTTTTCTCCTTGATATATTTTTTTTGTAGGCCCAAAGAAAATTCTTTGAGCCATAACTTGATTTTAAATTTTTATTGAATTTCCAATTTATTTTTTAAGTATTTTTCTACTTCGTCAGCCTTTTCTTCAAGCAAATTAATCTCATAAATGCTTTCATCTTTATAAAAAATATCCACAAGATAGCCATTTGCTTCAACGAAAATTTCCTTGTTTTCAGTAATTTTATCAAACATTTTTTCAAACTTGATAAGTTCATTGGGAATTTCCCTGTCAACATCAACATCATAAAGGGTCAAATAATATTCGTATTTATTGCTTGTGAGATATGTCGATATATAACCAAAATATCCATCATCAAGAGCCCCCTTGTCAACATTGGCAGAAAATCTTTTTTCAAACTCTTCCACATTTTCTTTTCCAGTGCAAAGCCACGAAGCATATTTTAAAGCTTCATCATCATCAAAATAAAATTTTTGCTGTAACTCCTTATTTTCTGTAATTCCATCGTGAAGGGCCTGTACGTAAAATTTAACAAGATAATCAGCGTCTTTTTCATTTTCAGGATTTTTGTTAAAACAAATGCTTTCGCCTTCAGCATTGATAATCTTAATCGCTGTTCCTGTGTTTTCAAATTTCACTCCATTATTGCCATATTTTTTATTTAGGTATTTTAAAGTTTCAATTCCGTTCATAGTTTTCTCCTCAGCATTTAATATTTTTTTGTGAAAGGCAGGCCCGCAGGAACTCCTGTGAGCCATATCCTTTATTAATCTTCGTCATATCCAGCATCTTCAATGACAAATCTTTGCAATGGGCCTTCCTCATTTTCTGCAAAAACTGTTTCAAGGTCTGCGAAACATTCTGCATTTTTTATTTCGTCTTTGAGTTTTTCCAAGTCCTGTCCCTCTGTAACATAATTTTCAACATTTTCAGCGACAAATTCTTTCAGTTCTTTAAAAACTCCGTATTTAAGTAATTCCTCTGTTCCATTTTCAATATCCCTGTAATAAAGTTTTGCGAACTCATATCTGTTGTTTTTAATTTTTTGATTTATTTCTTCTAAATAGCAGTCATCTCCATAAATTCCAAACTCAATTTCAGAAAAGTTGTCTGCTGTATCAATACATTCATAAAATTCTTTTTCAATTTCAGACATTTCCAGCATATCATTTCCAAGCCAAAGTTCCCTTATGGCTTCAGAAAGCTCCTTCACAAACTCCCCTGTAACTTCCGTCTTTTCAAAATTCATTGAAAGATTATCCATTATGAAACACATTGAATTGTAGTTTCCTTCATTTCTAATTTCTACTCCGTTAATTTTTCCAATAAATTCCTGTACCTTAACTTGTTCGTTTTTCATAGTTATTCTCCTTTGTCATTGTTCTTATCTGTATATATAATATCACATTTTTGTTTTAATGTCAACTACTTTTTAAATAAATAATACAATTTTTCATTTTGGATAATAAAAAATGCCTTCATTAGGCATTTTCTTTTTGAAAGTTTTCCCATTTATTTTTAAAAGCAGTTACATATTTCTTCAAAAATTCCGCATCTTTTTCTGAAATATATTTACTTGCTGTTTTTTCAAGCATTTCAAGTTCCAAAACATCTTCTTCTCTAAGGACTGTTACACCGAGTTTTTCAACTTCTTTAATTTCTTCTGGCGAAAGTTTTTTTAATTTTTTTAAATTATTAAATCCTAAAAATCTTTTTTCAAAATCAAAATATTCAATATCGCAGTATTCAAAAAGGCCCTCATAATAATCAAGATAAGTCCCATTTTCAGCGATTGAAATTCTAAAAGTGTCAGAAAGTTCAAGTTTTCTTCCAAGTTCTATTTTATTTTTATGATTTTTAAGAATAAACAGCCTAACTTCTCCGTATTTCTCCCAGAGTTTGTATTCGAAAGTTATGATAAACAGGTCATTTTCAGTTTTTATTTGAATTTTGCTGTCATTTATTTTAAATTCTGCCTTGTTTCCTATAAAAGAAGAAATTTTTTTAATTTCCTCATATTCCTTGACTAATTCCCTGTTAAGAAACGGCACATGATGGCAAAGTGCAAAATTCCAGTCAAAATCCTCTTCTTCTCCGTTTTCTCCAAAAACAGCATTTCCATTTAGTATTTCTAAGATTTTGTTTTCATCTTCCATCATTAAGGAAAAATTTTCCTTTACATTGTATTTTTCCTTGATCTCTGAAATGATATTTTTTTTCATAATGTTCTCCTTTGTCTTTTTATCTGTAATAATTATATCATATTTTAGTTTTAAAATCAATAACTATTTCTAAAATAAAAAACGCCCAAATTTAGGCGTTTGAAATTTTTTCTATTTCCTCGAATATTTCTCTTAAATCTTCCCTGTAACTTCTCATAACATTTTTGTAGCCGATTTCTTCAATAAACAGTTTGTCGCCTTTTATTATGAAAGTGCAAACTTCGTTTAATATGCTGAATTTTATTTCTTTTCCAGTCTTTTTGGAGAATTTTTTCAGTTTTTGAAGATCCGATTTTAAATAGTTGTTTTTAACAACTGAAATAAAATTTTTCTCTCCAGTTAATTTAAGCCCTTCGCCATCTCCTTTTAGAAGTATGGTAACAACATATCCAGCATTGCTAAAATCTTTCAAATATTCAAACATTTTTAAGAAATTAGAGATAGTTTCGGAACTTCTGTCCTGTGGTATAAATTCCACTATTCCGTTCTTGAAAAATTTAACTTTAACTCTTTTTTCCATAATTTCAGTTTCAACCATAAAATGAAGTCTAGGCCCTTTATTGACAATTCTTTTTAAAGTTTCAAAGTCGATGCATACGACATCATCATAAACTACTGTAAATGCGAACAGGCTTTCAAGGGTTGCCTCTTTTACATTTTCATATTTTTCAAAAAATTCAGCATATTTAATATCGTTTGTTAAATGTTTGGGAAGTTTTTCCTTCAGTATTTTTCTAAGGATTTTTGTTACTTCGCTAAACATCTCACTATTTTTCTTAAATTTCAAGGCATCAATTTTTTTCTGAAAAATAGGATTATCTATTATATCTTGAGAATTTATTTTGACTTCCGAAAAATTAACTCTTCTGTATCCTGTTTCTGTCTTTATTGTATCAGTTGCCTTTTCAATCGACAAGGAAACGTTTTCATTTCCCTCAACAAATCCCATCACTTCGCTGAACGTTTCACTTCTTTTTTGGAATTTCAGGTCATCAAATTCTTGGCAAAGGATAGCGGTATCAAGTATATCACATGAACTTATTTCAAATTCTGTCAAATCGGATTTCTCGTATCCTGTTTCCGTTTTTATAGTCCTTTCATTCTTTTTAAATGTCAATGAAACATTTTTGCTTTCTATACTTACAATTTCTCCATTTTCTAAGATGGCTTTGTATTTTCCATTTCCACTTTTAATTTCCTGCATATATTTATCTTCCAAATAAAGTTTTACAGTTGACAAAAATTCCTCAAAATCCTTGCTGTTTGTCAGAAGAAACTTTCCTGCAAAGTCAATTTCAATTTTTTCTTCGGACTTCAATATTTCAGCCGTTTCATTCTCAATCTTCTTTCTTATGTCATTATAGAAGTGGTATCTAAATATTGAAAGGGCATTGTTTGTTGTCCCCACAACTTCTCCGTTTATTGTTATATCTAATTTTTCTTTTGTTCCGTTTTTGATAATTTCGCTCAGTTCTTTTTTCATTTTTTTCTCCTTAATAGATAAATTTTATTACTGCTATTCCTATTGCCGTTATCATCAGGGCATAGAACAATGCCCTGAAAAGTTTTTCCATGCTTTCCCCCTTTTTTCTCTAAAATGCCGTGCAGTATAACGAAACTGCATAATATCCTTTGTAATTTGATTTTATGTCATTCAATATTTCAGCAACTCTATTTTCCCAGCCTTTATCATTTTCTTTCCCGTAGTCCATCTCTTCCCAGTTTTTATCGGTTACGATAGCCGTGATTTTAAATTCAGGTTTTTCAGGAAGTTGTGCCACTTCTATAAACTCTTTTCCAAAAGGCTCTTTTTCAATATTTATTACGTTTCCATAATTTTCTTTCCAATTTTCCAATGTTTTCTCTGCTGATTTTAGATCAGGATCTTTTGTAATTGCAATAATTCTTATTTTCATAATTTTTCTCCTTTGTTCTTATCTGTATATATGATAACATAATTTTGTTTTATTGTCAATAACTTTTTTAAGAAAAATTATTGATAAAGCCCCTTAAGCCTCTAATAAGGGAACTCGTATTCCTTTTTATATTTTTCTTTTGCAAATCTGTGTCCATTTCTTCCCGCCCTTTTAAGCACAAGCACATTCATGCCCTTGATTTTATATTTAAGGAAAAATTTTAAGTTTCCGATTTCCTTCCAAAGAGTTTTTGTATAATTCTCGAAACTCATTTCCTCAAAAATATCATTCATTTCCTTGTCATAAAAATTTTCAAATATTCCTATGACTTCAGGATTTTTTTTATACCCCTTGTTTCTCAATTCCTCTTCGACCTTTAATTTAAAGACAAAGAAGTTTTCTTCATCGTGCATTTCATCGAAATCCTCAAAAAGATACTCCCTCTTTTTTATTTCCTTAATTTCTTTTTCAAGGCATTTATTAAAAAGTTCTGTCGCTTTTCCGTTTAAAATTTCATCAAGTTTTTTTATCTGTTTTTTCATTGTTTTTCTCCCTTGTTTTTTATCTGTATATATAATATCACATTTTAGTTTTAATGTCAACTACTTTTTAAAAATTTTATTATAATAATTTGATTTTTTGTTAAAAATATGATATTATATCCATATA
>ERZ773065.1540-NODE-1540-length-11591-cov-2.485264_pt1 | contig 11591 bp, 11 predicted proteins | sample MGYA00580623_ERZ773065 | MGnify/ENA primary metagenome ERZ773065 (study PRJEB29015, sample SAMEA2738017) | human oral metagenome | biome: human oral; feature: human-associated habitat; material: dental | place: China | collected 2047 ...
TATCCCTCCCAGCTCTCCGGGGGACAGAAGCAGAGAGTGGCGATTGCGAGGGCCCTCGCAACCCGCCCGAAGGTCCTTCTCTGCGACGAGGCGACCTCGGCCCTCGATCCGAAGACGACGGAGCAGATCTTAAGCCTCCTCCGGAGGATCAATGAGGAGCTCAAGGTGACGATCATTGTCATCACCCATCAGATGTCCGTGATTGAGGCAATCTGCGACGAGGTGGCGATCATTGACCACAGCCATATCGCGGAGTCCGGTCCCGTCTCTGAGATCTTCCATGCGCCGCGGACGGAGATCGGCCGGAGGCTGATCCTCGGAGAGGGAAACAGGAATCTGGACTTTGCGAACGGCAGGAAGCTCCGCATCGTCTTTGACGGACGAAAGGCCAGAGAACCGGTGATCTCGGATCTCGTGCTGAGCTGCAAGATCCCGGTGAATATCCTCTTTGCGAACACAAGGCAGGTGGAGGACGAGGCAGTCGGACAGATGATTGTGGAGCTCCCGGATTCCGGGGAGGAGGCGGAGAAGGTCTGCGCCTATCTCCGATCCAAGGGAATTACGTTTGAGGAGGTGAAGTAAATGCAGCTTTCGCAGTTTGTGGGGATGTATCTTGCGGAAAGCTGGGCAACGCTTTATATGGTCCTGATCTCCAGCACGATTTCCTATGCGATCGGGATTCCGCTCGGCGTGATCCTCGTCGCGACAGAGCAGGGGGGCATCGCACCCTGCCGGATCGTGCATGGGATTCTCGGCTTTATCACCAATATCTTCCGCACGATTCCGTTCCTGATCCTGCTGGTCATGGTGCTCCCGCTGACGAAGCTCCTGGTGGGCACGACGCTCGGCCCGAGGGCGATCATCCCCCCCCTCATCATCGCTTCCGCCCCTTATATCGCGAGAATGGTGGAGTCCTCCCTGAAGGAGGTCGACGCCGGCGTGATCGAGGCCGCGAAGTCGATGGGAGCCAGCAACTGGCAGATCATCCGCATGGTCCTGCTCCCGGAGGCGAGACCGAGTCTCTATGTCGGTGCGGCGATCTGCATCACTACGATCCTCAGCTATTCCGCGATGGCGGGCTTTGTCGGCGGAGGAGGACTCGGGGCAATCGCCCTGAACTATGGATATTACCGCTATCAGACGGATGTCATGCTGATTGCGGTGGCAGTGCTCATCCTCATCGTGCAGCTCATCCAGGAATTTTGGATGCGGCTCGCGAAGGAGACCGATAAAAGAGTGAGCTGAGCTTAAAAACGGGAAGCTGCAGAGCGTGGTCGGCATCGCAGTCTTACATTGCGGGGGATCCGGCAGTCTTGATTTAATGGGAACTTCGCTTTACGGAAAAGGATAGAGAGATAGAGAGAAAGAGGGAGGATGGTAGAATGAAAAAGAAGAGAATTGCATTATTTGCTGCGGCAGTGCTTGCTGCGTCTTTACTTGCCGGCTGCGCTGCTTCGGGAAGTGACAGCGCAAAGGAGGGGAGCACGAAGGCCGCGGAGGCGGAGAGCGGAAGCGAGAAGGCGGAGAAGCAAAGAGGCGGGCTCTTCGAAGGATAATGCCGGCGGAAAGGAGAGCAAGGCGGAGGGAGAGGAAGTGACGATCAAGATCGCCGCGTCTCCCAGCCCCCACGCGAAGATTCTCGAGGCCGCGAAGCCGGAGCTTGAGAAAAGGGGAATCAAGCTGGAGATCAAGGAATACAATGATTATGTACAGCCGAACCTTTTGACGGATCAGGGGGAGGTGGATGCGAACTACTTCCAGCACGAGCCCTATCTGGACGACTTCAATAAGGAGAAGGGGACCCATGTCGTCTCCGTCGGAAAGATCCACTATGAGCCCTTTGGGATCTACGCCGGAAAATCCAAGGATCTGAAGAATATCCCGGAGGGAGCGGAAATCGCGGTTCCGAACGACACGACAAACGAAGCCAGGGCTCTCCTCCTTCTCCAGGACAACGGCATCATCCGTCTAAAGGAGGGAGTGGGGCTGACGGCGACGAAGCAGGATATCGTCGATAATCCGCACAATGTGAAAATCCTGGAGGTAGAGGCCGCGCAGATTCCGAGATCCATCGATTCCGTGGACTTCGCCGCGATGAACGGAAATTACGCGATCGAGGCAAAGTTCAAGCCATCGGATGCGCTTGCACAGGAGGCCTCCGACTCCGAGGCCGCTAAGACCTATGGAAATATCATCGCGGTCGCTGAGAAAAACAAGGATGCCGCATGGGCGAAGACTCTCGTTGAGGTTCTGAAATCCAAGGAAATCAAGGATTATATCAATCAAAACTTCGAGGGCGGGGTTGTGCCGCTGGACTAAACTGCGGGATCTTCGAAACGGAATAGTAATCCGGACAGCCTCGGGCTTTTCTCATTTCAAAGCTCTCCTTATAACGTAAAATAAGCTGCAAAGATTTAAAAACGGAATTCCAAATCGAAAAAGGCTGAGCCGAAGGGGAAGCGACAGGAGGACGGGAAGACCGGGGCTTGGCCCGGAGACAGAGATTAGAGAAGACAGATTTTTTAAGGCCGCCGCTCTGCGGCCTTTTCTCTTGTTTCATTGTCGAATACGGTTTCCCCTGGCTGTTTTGCGGGGGAATCCGCTCCCCTTCCGAAAGGCCCGGGCTTTCCTTCGGGATTTTTTCGTTCCGGTCCCGGGAATCCGGAGGAGAAGAGAGGGGAAACTGTCCCGGGAGAACTCTGATCCTCGGAAAGAAAGACGAGATTTGGGAAGAAGGAGTCTGTATTGACGAAGGGAGAGCAGAGGTATATAGTTGAATAGAGTTAGTTTTAAATAACTAAAAGGGGCGCTGAGCTCTGCCGCTCCGCGGCTCCTTCGGAATGAGGAGGTGATAGTATGAATACGGAACAGCTCGAGAGGATGCAGAAGGGCAGGGGATTTATCGCCGCTCTCGATCAGAGCGGAGGCTCTACCCCGAAGGCACTGAAGGCCTATGGAATCGATGAGACAGAGTACCACGGGGATAAGGAGATGTTTGATCTGGTCCATGAGATGCGGACGCGGATCATCAAAAATCCCGCGTTTTCCGCAGATCGGATTCTGGCGGCGATCCTTTTCGAGAATACGATGGATCGAAAGATCGACGGGGAATACACAGCGGATTATCTCTGGGAGAAAAAGCATATCGTCCCATTCCTGAAGATCGACAGGGGACTGGAGGAGGAGAAGAGGCATGTGCGGCTGATGAAGCCGATTCCCGCTTTGGATGAGACGCTGGAGCATGCCATAGGGGAGCGGCATATCTTCGGCACCAAGGAGCGCTCTGTCATCCTCGATTATGATGAGCAGGGGATCCGGGATATCGTAGAGCAGCAGTTTGAGCTCGGGCTTCGCGTCTTTTCCCATGGCCTTGTCCCGATCCTGGAGCCGGAGGTAGATATCCACAGCCCGAAAAAGGCGGAGTCGGAGAGATTTTTAAAGGAATGCATCCAAGAGAGGCTCAAGAAGCTGGAACCCTCTGTCAGGCTCATGCTTAAGCTGACAATCCCCACGGAGAATAATCTCTATGAGGAGCTGATGGCGGATCCCCATGTGGTCCGCATTGTCGCGCTGTCCGGAGGCTATTCAAGGGAGAAGGCCGATGAACTCCTTGCAGGGAACCGCGGTCTGATTGCGAGCTTCTCCAGAGCGCTCTCCGAGGGCCTTAAGAAGCAGCAGACGGAGGAGGAATTCGGCGCCTCCCTCCGGACTGCGGTCGATGCGATCTATGAGGCCTCCATTAGCTGAAAGGGAAGAATGTCGGGAAGGAGCGCCGCTCTTTGCGGGGCTTGGGAAAGGAGAGAGTATATGGATAAAAAGGTAAAGGAACTGATCAACACGCAGATCAATAAGGAGTTCTACTCCGCCTATCTGTATCTGGATTTTTCCGGCTACTACAATGATCTGGGGCTCGACGGCTTCGCGAACTGGTACGAGGTCCAGGCGCAGGAGGAGAGGGATCACGCTATGCTGATGCGCCAATACCTCTATAATAACGGAGAGCATGTCACGCTTCTTCCGATCGAAAAGCCGGACAAGGAATACAAGACAGCGGAGGATCCGCTTCGCTTCGCTCTGGAGCACGAGAAGTATGTGACCGGGTTGATCAATGCGATCTATGCGGCGGCCGATGCGGTGCACGACTACAGGACGATGCAGTGCTTCGACTGGTTTGTGAAGGAGCAGGGGGAGGAGGAGAAAAACGCCGAGGATCTCATCAAAAAGTATGAGCTCTACGGCGCCGATCCGAAGGGCCTCTATGCTCTGAATCAGGAGCTTCTGGGAAGGGCCTATGCGGCTCCGACGCTCGTTCTCTAGGATGCGGCGGGGCTCTCAAGGGGACGGATTCCTCCCCTTTTGAGAGCCCTGCTTCCCTTATTTCAGGGCATCGTTATAGTGGGCGCGTTCTCCGCCGATGAATTTCGGACGGACTCTCGCCGCGCTGACGTGGGCTTTCCCGAGCTCTCGATATGCCAGACGGACGGGGACGGCGACTCGCTTAAGATGCATGCCGATCAGAGTATCCCCGATATCGAGACCGGCATCCGCCCGGATCTCTTCCACGGCAACGGGATTTTGGAAGCTCTGCCATGCCGCAGTGGCGAAGGAACCTCCGGCCTTTGGCTGAGGGACGACATTCACGATGTCCAGCTGCGGGACGGTCTCCTCCTCTGTGATGATCGCACGGTTTAAGTGCTCGCAGCACTGCGCGGCGAGATAGATTCCCTTTTCCCGGCAGAGACGGTAGATGCCGGAGAAGACCGCTTCTGCGATCTCCGGCCTCGAGTTTGTGCCGATCCGTTCTCCGCAGATCTCGGAGCTGGAGCAGCCTACGACGAGAATCTGTCCCTTTTTCAGCCGGGCCTTTTCAAAAAGCTCAGAGCTCAGCTGATACGCTCTCTCTCTCAGATTTTCCTCCATAGTGCCTCCTTTTCCCTGTGCGGGTATTCTGACATTCTGAAGCTAACGCGGATATGTGCTAATAGAGATATAGCATAGTTTTCGCGGAAATGCACCCTCTCTTGCTTTTGGATGCCTGCGGATACCATCCCGCCTTTCTTCCTGAGGAAAGAGACGAACTTTTTTCGCCGGGATCCAAGACGAAAGCGCCTTTAGCTTTCGGCCTTCTTTTCGCTTTGGATCGATGGAAATCCTATCCTTTTACGGGCCGGGCGTACCCTGCGGGTCGTAAAATCACAGGAAGGATTTCGCTTCTTCTTGACTTCGGCGGGGAATTTGCTATAATGAAACCCAGTTTATACCCGAAGGGAGGTTTGGGGCTTTTCATGTCAAGTGTAATCGTAAAGGAAAATGAGTCTCTGGACAGCGCTTTACGCAGATTTAAGAGAAACTGCGCCAAGGCCGGAATCCAGCAGGAAATCCGGAAGAGAGAGCATTACGAGAAGCCGTCTGTCAGACGAAAGAAGAAGTCTGAAGCGGCGAGAAAGCGTAAGTTCAACTAAGAGCTCGCTGCGAAGTGACGAAGCCGGTATAGCGGCCAATACAGAAGTCAGCACCTTGAGAGAGGGGCCCCGATTCAGAGATGAATTGGGGCCTTTCTTCTCGGAAGAAAATAGTATAGAATAATTAGAATGTCAGTGGAAGGATCCATGCCGGACTTAGCGGCGCTGTGAGAGACAGATATAACGGAGGGGTATGGCGACAACGGAAATCATCCTGGAAATCCCGATAGAGCATGAGAGGAATGTGCTCGGTCAGCTGGACAGCCATTTGAAGAAGATCGAGAGGGCCTTTCATATCACGCTTGTGGATCGGGGAGGCGCTCTTAAGATCATCGGAGAGCAGGCTGAAGCGGAACGCGCTAGAAAGGTCTTTGAGAGTCTGATGCGGCTCTCGGAGCGGGGGAATCAGATTACGGAGCAAAATGTAGACTATGCGATCGCTCTCACGGTCTCCGAGAAATCCAGTGACAGTCTCGTGGAGATCGACAAGGATATCCTCGCGAGGACTGCGCTTGGGAAGCCGGTGAAGCCGAAGACACTGGGGCAGAAGGACTATGTCGATCGGATCCGGGATAATATGCTTACCTTCGGCATCGGCCCCGCCGGGACCGGAAAGACCTATCTTGCGATGGCAATGGCGATCACCGCCTTTCGAAGACAGGAGGTCTCCCGCATTATCCTCACAAGGCCCGCCATTGAGGCAGGGGAGAAGCTTGGCTTCCTGCCCGGGGATCTTCAGTCCAAGGTGGATCCCTATCTGAGACCGCTCTACGATGCGCTCTACCAGATCATGGGGGCGGAGCAGTACCTTTCCAATGTGGAGAGAGGTCTGATTGAGGTTGCGCCGCTTGCCTATATGCGCGGCCGCACTCTGGACAACGCCTATATCATTTTGGATGAGGCGCAGAACACGACCCCAGCGCAGATGAAGATGTTTCTTACGAGGATCGGCTTCGGCTCCAAGGTGATCGTGACGGGAGATCTGACGCAGAAGGATCTGGAGGAGGGGAAGAGATCCGGGCTGGAGGATGCGATGCGGGTCCTCCGGGATGTGGAGGGGATCGCCTTCGCGGAGCTCACAAGTGCCGACGTCGTCCGCCACCCTCTGGTGCAGAGGATCGTAAACGCCTATGAGCAGGATGAAAAGAGGCGTCTGGGAAAAGAGAAGACGCGCGGCGGCAGGGGAGGAAGCCGGGAGAGAAGAGCAGACGGGGGACGGAGAACGCGGAAGGCATGACGATCAATCTTGATTTTGAGACGGAGAAGAGACTGGAGCTTCCCCTGGAGGAGATCATCACGGAAATCTGCGGGGCAGTGATCGCCTATGAGCACTGTCCGTTTTCCTGTGAAATCAGTGTGCTCTTCACAGACAATGAGGGGATCCGCATAATAAACCGAGACAGCCGGGGGATCGACGCTCCGACGGATGTGCTCTCCTTTCCGATGGCGGAATATGAGAGGCCGGGGGATTTTTCTATCTTCCGGGAGGGGGATCCGGAGCTCTTCAACCCGGATACGGGGGATTTCTTTCTGGGGGATATCGTTCTGAATCTGGACCGGATTGAGTCTCAGGCGAGGGAATACGGACACAGCGAGCGGAGGGAGCTGGCCTTTCTGACTGCGCATTCCATGCTGCATCTTTTTGGCTATGACCATATGGCGGAGGGGGAGCGGAGTGAGATGGAGAGGCGGCAGCGGGAGATTCTGGAAGGAAAGGGCTATTGCCGATGAGCACAAAGCTACGGAAGGGAAGGAGAGGGAATTTTGTCGTCCAGGGCTCTCTCCTCGCCGCGGCCGGAATTCTGGTCCGCATCATCGGTATGGTCTACCGGGTTCCGCTCGCCGCCATCATCGGGGAAGAGGGAAATGGATACTATACCAGTGCCTTCGGCATCTATTCGCTGCTTCTGATTCTCTCCAGCTATTCCATGCCGACTGCGATTTCTCGCATTGTGTCCGGAAATCTCGCGAAGAAGCGCTATCGGAATACGGAGAGGGTGCTCCGGGCGGCCTTTCTCTACGCGAGCGGAATCGGCTTTATCATGTTTTCGCTGCTTTGGTTCGGGGCGGAGCCGATTGCCGTTTTATTGAAAAAGCCGGACTGCTCCTTTTCTCTCCGGGCGCTGGCCCCGACGGTATGGGTCATGGCCTATCTTGGGATACTGCGGGGCTATTTTCAGGGGACGGGAAATATGGTTCCGACAGCGGTCTCCCAGATTCTGGAGCAGGTTTTAAATGCGATTGTCTCCGTTCTCGCCGCAGGGCTGCTTTTCGGCGTGGGGGAGAGAGCCAGCCTCATCTACGGGAAGGAGGAGTATCCTTACGCGTACGGTGCCGCCGGAGGCTGTATCGGCACCGGTGCCGGCGCCTTCGCCGCCCTGATTTTCTTTGTGCTGCTCTATCTCTCCCAGCGCTATCTCATGAGATGCCGGGTGGTCCGGGACAAGGGGAGGCGGGACAGCTACCGGAGAATCATAGTCATTCTTGCGGGGACGATGCTCCCGATTCTGCTCTCCAGCACCGTGTACAATATCTCCTCGGTCCTCGATGACTATCTTTTCGGAAATATCATGACGAAGATCGGGAGAGCGGAGCATATCATCCGCGAATGGGGAATTTTCGGGGAGTATCATATTCTCTTTAATATCCCGGTCGCGCTGGCGAATGCGCTTTCCTCCTCTCTGATTCCCAGTCTGACCAGGGCCGTAGAGGAGCATGAGAGGAAGGATATCGTATCTCGCGTGCGCTACAGCATTCGCTTTACCATGCTGATCGCCATTCCGGCGGCGGTGGGCCTCTCTGTTCTCGCAGAGCCGATCTGCCGCATGCTCTTCCCGGGAAAGAATGTACAGCTTCTCATCAATCTGACGAGAATCGGATCTCTGGCGGTGGTATTCTACTCCCTCTCAACGATCAGCAATGCGATCCTCCAGGGACTTGGGCATCTGAACATTCCGCTTCGAAATGCGGTGTATGCGCTCATACTTCATCTTATCGCCCTGGTGCTCCTCCTTTTTCTGGGATTCGGGATCTATGGAGTCGTGCTCTCGAATATCTTTTTCGCTTTTGTCATGTGCATTCTGAACCAGCGCGCAATTCAGAGACATGTCCGCTACCGGCAGTATCTTAGAAAGACCTATCTCTATCCGATCATCGCGAGCGCTTTCATGGGGGGCGCGGCCTATGGGAGCTACCGCGCGGCCGCCCTCATGCTGCCCGCCTCGATCCGCTTTGGCCGGGTCGGTTCTATGCTGGAGCTTCTGCCATCGCTTTTTCTCGCCGTACTGGTGTATTTTTTCTTTCTGCTTCGGATGCGCGCCTTCACGAAGGAGGATCTCGACAATATGCCGATGGGGAGAAAGCTGAGAAGGTTTCTGCGCTAGGCTCTGCCCTTTTCATCGGAGGGAGAACGCGGCTTTCTTCGCCCTGCCGTATTCTTTCGGAGCTTTTCCTTTGGAGCCGGGGGGAGGATTTTATGAGGAGAGTGATTGTCGCCGGGGGAGGCGCGGCCGGGATGGCCGCCGCCATAGCAAGTGCGCGCTGCGGAGCGGGGGTGCTTCTTTTGGAAAGAAACCAAAGACTCGGAAAGAAGCTCTCTCAGACCGGAAACGGGCGCTGCAATTTTACCAACCGGGACTTTTCCTTTCGAGAGGGAATCTACCGCTCGGAGACAGCGGATTTTCCGGAGCGGGCCCTTCAGGGCTTCGGTCCGGAGGAGATGCTCTCTTTTATGAAAAGCGTGGGGATTTTCCCGAGGTTTCGCGGAAATTACGTCTATCCGGCCTCGGATCAGGCTTCGTCGGTCTCGGAGCTCATGGAGGAGGAGCTCCGGCAGCTTGGCGTCAAAATATTGACGGGGCACAGGATAGAAAAGATCCAAAGGGACGAGGGAGGATCCTTTCTGCTTTTATCCTCTTCCGGGGAGGGAGAAAGAGAGGAGCAGAGCTGCGATGCGCTGATCCTCGCCCTTGGCTCAGCGGCGGCGCCGAGGACCGGCTCCGAGGGGGACGGATATCCGATCGCAGAGAGCTTTGGCCACAGCATCGTACCGCCGGTTCCCGCCCTCTGTGCGCTTCGCTGCGAGGAAAGCTTTTACCGTGAACTCTCCGGTGTCCGCTGCGATGCCGCCCTTCGGCTCCTCGTCTCCGGGAGGGAGAAGGGAAGGGAGAGAGGGGAGCTTCAGCTCACGGATTACGGGATCTCCGGCATCCCGGTCTTTCAGCTGAGCCGCTATGCATCCTATGGCATTTTGAGGGGAGAGGAGGTTTTTGCGGAGCTCGACTTCCTCCCCGCTGTCTCCGAAGACGCCCTCCTTTCGGAGCTCTTCCGGCTGAGACAGAGCTTCCCCGAAAGGAGCGCGCACAGTCTTCTCCTTGGGCTTATGAACGGAAAGCTCGCCGGGACGCTCCTCTTGGTGTCGGGAATCGGGAGGGGAAGAAGAGCCCGTGACTTAAGCGGGAGGGAGCTTCATGCGCTTTCCTCCCGGATTAAGAGCTTTCGGAGCAGGATCCTCTCTGCAAATCCATTTTCTCAGGCGCAGTGCGCGGCGGGAGGGGTAAGCTGCCGGGAGATCGAGCCTGAGAGCATGGAGAGCAGAATCTGCCCGGGACTGTATTTTGCGGGAGAGCTTTTGGATGTGGACGGGATCTGCGGAGGCTATAATCTGCATTTTGCTTTTGCGAGCGGTATTAAGGCGGGGCGAGCCGCGGCGGGAAAGCCTGCTCTACGGAGGGGGAAGGTCTCCACGCGGGCGGAGAAGCCCGCTTTACGAGAGGGGAAGATTTCTCTTCAGGCGGGGAAGCTCACTTCGCGGGCGGGGGAGATTTCTCCCTGGGCGAGGAAGTCCTCCTCGCGGGGAAGGAAGGGAGAGAAGGAGAAGGGGAGGAGATATGATACGGATCAGTGAGCTCAGACTTCCGGTCCTCGCGGGAGAGGGGGAAATCCGAAGGAAGGCGGCCTCCCTCCTCCGCGTCCGGGAGGATAAGATCAGAGATTTCACGATTTTACGGCGTTCCATCGACGCGAGAAAGAGGGGGATGGAGATCCGTTTCTCCTACACCGTTCTTCTTTCCCTAAAGGATGGAGGGGAGGAGAGGCTTTTAAAGCGGCTCGGAAATCCCAGGCTCTCGCTCTCGGAGCAAAAGAGCTACCGGATTCCGGCTCTTCCGGAGAGGATTTCCGGGAAGAGCCGGGAGGAGTATTTTTCAGAATATGGGAATCGGCCCCGAATCGTCGGCTTCGGTCCGGCGGGGATGTTTGCGGGGCTCCTCCTTGCGAGGATGGGGGCTTGTCCTGTGATCTATGAGAGGGGAGGGCCCGTTGAAGAGAGGGAGAAGGCCGTGCTTTCGCTCTGGAAGGACGGGAGACCGGATCCTTCCTCCAATCCCCAGTTCGGGGAGGGCGGGGCGGGGACATTTTCCGACGGAAAGCTGAATACTCTCGTGAAGGATCCGGACGGTCGCTCCCGCTTTGTGCTCTCCGAGTTCGTCCGCGCGGGCGCTCCGGAGGAGATTTTAATCGACGGAAAGCCTCACATTGGAACGGATCTCCTCCTTGACATCGTGCGGAGGATCCGGGAGGAGATCCTCTCTCTCGGAGGAGAGATCCGCTTCCACAGCAAATATCATTTCAGAGAGGAGGAGAGCTCTCCTCTGATTCTTGCGATCGGGCACAGCGCAAGGGACAGCTACAGGGAGCTTTTGGAGCTCGGTCTTTCGATGCGGCCGAAGGACTTCGCGATGGGCTTTCGCATTCAGCATCCTCAGGCCCTCATTGACCGCGTGCTCTACGGGGAGATCTCGGAGGAGATGCGGAAGGCTCTTGGGCCGGGCGCGTATAAGCTGAGCTTTACGAATTCGTCCGGCCGGGCGCTCTACAGCTTTTGCATGTGTCCCGGAGGCTATGTCATCAATGCTTCCTCGGAGGAGGGGAGGCTTTGCGTGAACGGGATGAGCTGCCACGGCCGGGACAGCGGAACTGCGAACTCCGCGATCGTTATGGCGATTCGGAAGGAGGACTACGGGGACGGAAGGGATCCCATGTCCGGGATCTTACTCCAAAGGGAGCTGGAGGAGAGATGCTTTCGTCTATGCGGGGGAAGGATCCCGATGCAGCGCTACGGGGTCTTCC
>ERZ773065.1547-NODE-1547-length-11549-cov-3.593005_pt1 | contig 11549 bp, 6 predicted proteins | sample MGYA00580623_ERZ773065 | MGnify/ENA primary metagenome ERZ773065 (study PRJEB29015, sample SAMEA2738017) | human oral metagenome | biome: human oral; feature: human-associated habitat; material: dental | place: China | collected 2047 ...
TACCTCGAATAAGCTATGCTATTGTTTTTTCCAGCGGAGTACAGTATATCCAAAATACAGATACAAAAGAAGCTCTAGCCAAAATAGAGGAAAACGGACATTGCATACTTGAGAGAGCAGATTCGGCACTAGAAGCTGTTTTGCAAAAACTTGGAATATCCTATTCCACTTCATCGTCGACAGACAATACTAGGCATTACATCTTAGATTCAACGACAGTGACTCCTTGGGATACTCCCGGATACCCGTTTATGCTTCATCCCTACATACCAGACTCTAACCGAGAAACCTATACAGATCCTTTGTCCATTTTCAGAGAGGAATGGACAAAGGATCTCCCGAATGACAACATATTCTTCACGAGAAAGTCTAAAAAGGAGAAATCAACGGATCGGCCTTCATGGGCGAAAGGATTACGCCCGAACCCCGGAGAAAGCGGAAAGGAATTTGCCAAAAGAGTTATGGATGAGCGCTGTGGCGAAGGGAATTATGACAGAGGGCCAGGTAGCGATTATAACAGATTAAAGAAATGGGGGGATCGCGGTGGAAAAAACAAATAAGCCGGCTGTCGTCTATATGCTGCTGCATGTTTATGATCTGGCCAGATACAACATAGAAGCAAAAAAAATCGGAATCTACAGCAGCCGCAAAAATGCGCAGGATGAAGCAGCAAGATACTTTAAGCTGGGAGGCTTCCGGGATTATCCGTATTCTTGTTTTCACGTGATTGAATACGAAATCGATGCTTGTTACTGGCAGGAAGGCTTCATCGCCCGCACGACCCCGCAGAACATCTCCTGCGATATCCCCCTTTGGGCAAGCGAGGAACAGGTGTGCAAAGGGGAGCGTCCCAAGCAGTTTCTCAAGAGAATCTTGGCAAAGCACGGGAAATCCGAAAAACCGAAAAGCAGATTCTTCTCTGAAGAATCCGGAGCCTTGGTACGATATGCCAAAATTATTCTGGAAGCAAAGGAGTGACGAGTATGGAATACTGTTATGAATTGGGACATTACTATGAAAATGAACGCGGCATTGATATCTTCAAGATGCTCGGCATTTTTTCAACAAGAGAAAAAGCTGAACGAGCACTGATCATGTACAGCAAAAAGCCCGGCTTTCGAGACTACCCGATGGACTGTTTCTACATCGACAAGTGTCGCGTAGATGTCGGAGGTTGGGACACAGGCTTTATCCAAGATAACGACGACTTCGATGAATAAGGCTGCTGTCCGGGAAATGTGAGGAAGAACATGCAGACAAAACAATATGCAGGGATAATGCTCCTGCTCCTCACAGGTCTTTTTGCTTCATCCGTTCAGGCCGCAGCGCCCGATGCAGGCATGCGGCAGAGCCAGATCGATGAAGCCCGGGAGGCCGAGCTGGAAAGGCAAAGGCGGCTGCATCCGCCGCGGCTGGAAATCGAGACGCCGGTGCAGGAGCCGGAGACCGCTGCCGAAGGCAAGGGAGCCGTTTTCCATATCCAAAGAATCGAGATGGAAGGCGAGGCAGAAGCATTTCCCTGGCTGCAGGAACATCTCCGGCAAAGAGAAGACCGGGATATGGATCTTGCCGCGATCAACCGCCTGGTGCGTGAGCTTAACCGGGATTTGCTGGAACGCGGCTATGTGACGAGCCGCGTCGTCATCCCGGAGCAGAATCTCTCGCAGGGGACGCTGCGCCTCGTTCTGCAGGCGGGACGCCTGCGCGGCTTCGTTTACGGCAAGGAAAGTGCGCATGTAAATTACGACAATGCCTTCCCCATCGGGCAGGGAGATATCTTGAACCTTCGCCTTCTGGAGCAGGGATTGGAGCAGATGAAACGCCTCTCCTCACAGGATGTCACCATGCGCTTGCTCCCTTCCGGTGAGGCGGGGATGTCGGATGTGGAACTGACGATCCTGCAGCACCGTCCCGTTTACGGTTCCCTCTTTTTTGACGATTCCGGGCTGAAGAGCACAGGAAAGCTGCAGCTGGGTCTCTCGCTGACCTTCGAGCAGCCGGCAAATGCCAACGACATCTTGCAGGTCAGCGTGAACCGGGATGCGGAATTTGACGGCTACCGTCGGGGAAATCCGAGCTGGAGCCTCTATTATTCCATTCCGGCCGGTATGAATACACTGACGCTTTCTTATAGCCAGAGCAAATATCATCAATGGATTGAATCCGCCTACACGGGAAACAGCTTCATGCACCATGGGAATTCCAACTTCCTGCGCCTCGCCTGGGATCATGTGCTGGAAAGAACGCAGTCGAGGAAGACCGGCATGGAAATCTCCGTCCGAAAGCGCAATTCCCACGGCTATATCAATGATGTGGAAATCGGTACGCAGGACATCCATCTGGCTGCGTTGGAGCTGGCCTTTTATCAACGGAACTACTTGCCGGAGGCCGTGCTTTACACACGCTTGGCCTGCCGACGGGGGCTGCCTGTCCTGTTCGGCGCCAAGGCGGATTCTCCCTGGGAGGGATCCCCTACAGCAAAATATCACATGCTGCTTCTCGATATCGATTATCGAAAGACGTTTTCGCTGGCGCATCGTCCGGCGGTATACACCATGTCCCTGCATGGGCAATGGACGCCGGGGGAAACGCATCTCTATGGCGCGGATATGCTGAATATCGGAAACCGCTACACCGTCCGAGGTTTTGACGGGGAAGATTCCTTGCTGGGGGAAAGCGGCTGGTACCTTCGCAATGAATTGTCCGGCGCCATACCTCGATGGCACAGCGAAATCTATCTGGCGCTGGATGCCGGCGCAGTTTACGGGCTGAATACGGAGGATCTTCTGGGGCACAGCCTGATCGGCGCAGCCTTGGGGCTTCGCGGCGAGATTGCCGGCTGCCTGCACTATGATTGGTACATCGGGCGAGCGCTTTCGTATCCTGACGGGATGCGTATCCCACATTGGCATAGCGGGTTTTCGTTGGAATTGAAGATATGAGGATATGTCACGAGGCAATCCCCCGTCATGCAAGGCATGGGCGCTAATGCGTCAAAGAGATACGACTGCACCGTTATGCAGGAGATAGAGATACCGCTCCTCCGGTGCGCGGCCAAAAATCGCTGCAACAGCTTCGGCGTAGAGATCAATCTGTTGCTGATATTTTTTGCGTACCACATCCGGACGAGTATTTCTGTCGGTCTTATAGTCGAGAAGCGTCAGTTTTCCGTCTGCCCGCTCAAAAAGCACGTCGATGATTCCCTGAAGGAAAATGCGCGCCTCCGGCTCGGCATCGGGATAAAAACGCCTGGCTTCGACCATACGGCTGAAGGGCAGTTCCCGCCAGAGGCGGTTCGCCTTTTTCATTTCCGCCCCCAACGACTGGGCAAAAAAATCCTCTATGGCTCTGCTGTCGACGGATTTTATCTGTTCAGGCAGCAAGATCTCCTTTTGCGCCATTGTTTCCAGCTGCGCCTCAATGCCTTTTTCACTCAGATCGCCTGCAAGATCAACGTGCTGCAAGACCGTATGCATGAGGGTCCCGTATTCGCTCGGGGAAAGTTTTTCCTTTTTCTGCACGAAATTCGGCCTTTTAAAAGCAAATGTTTCTGTTTCACGGCTCGCCCCATGAGGCTCCCTATAGGAATCCTCCGCTGCCTCCTCAGCGGCAAAACGGCGCTTCAGTTCCGTGACAGAAAGCTTCGCAGGCACATCGGCGACGCCCCACTCTGCATAGCGCCATGAAAGAATTTTTTCCACATGCTCCTTTTCTTCCGAGGCAGGCAAAGGAGCGCCTGTACGCAGGCGGGCAAAGATTTCATCATCTTCTTCAAAGGCAGGCTGCACCTTACGGATGGAAGAAGCCGGCACGATGCGGACATCCCAATGCGAATCGTCTTCCCCCAACGGAACGGCTTCTATGCCGTTGATTTCCGTCAGCTCTCGGATCGGAGCCCCATCTGCATGGCGCGCGACCGCCGTCGCGACCCAATCGAGCAAGTTTTTCGCCTCGAGCGGAACGTATGCCGGCAGCTGCCGTTCCGCGAGGGCTGTATGGGCGCACCACTTTTCGGCTCGTGCTGCAAGCTTTTTTACTGACCCCACGAGGATGAGCTTTTCCTTCGCGCGCGTCATAGCCACATAAAGCACGCGCAGTTCCTCCGCTTTGCTTTCCTTGCGAAGACAGGCCGCTACCGTCTCGTGCGAGAGCGTCGAATAGCGCAGGGAACGCTCCTTTTCCACACGATAAAGACCGATGCCGAGTTCTCTGTGCATGAGCAGGTCGCCCTCTGCATCCTTTACATTGAATCCCTTGCCCAGATCGGCAACAATGACAACGGGGAATTCCAGGCCTTTGCTCTTGTGTATCGTCATGATGCGCACGACATCCTCGCTTTCGCCAAGCGTTCGCGCAGTTGAAAGATCGGTTTCCCTTTTTTTCAACTCCTCGATATAGCGCAGGAAACGAAAGAGCCCTCGAAAACTCGTCTGCTCATAGTCGCGTGCACGATCGCAAAGCATGCGCAGATTCGCTTGACGCAGAAGTCCCCCATTCATGCCGCCCACATAATCGTAGTAGCCGGTATCGCGATAGATCTGCCAGATGAGTTCCGACACGCTGACGCGCCAAGCCAATCGGCGCCACTCGCTCAAGCGATGCCGGAAAACTGCAGCCTTCGCACGCAGCTCTTCCGGCAGCTTCACTTCGGCTCGGTTTGCGATCAAAAGCGCCCCGAAAAGATCCTCTTCGGGCGCAATAAGGCGAAGCTCTGCAAGTTCGCTGGCGGAAAGACCGACCAGTGGCGAATGGAGCACCGCCGCCAGAGGAATGTCCTGTCGCTCATTGTCGATGACGGCGAGCGCAGCAAGCATCACGCGCACCTCCATCGCTTCAAAGTAGCCTTCGCTCAGGACAGCATAGGCCGGAACATCCGCATCGCGCAGTTTTTCCATGAGCACGTCCGCCTTGCCGCTCACGGCGCGCAGCAAAATGACGATGTCGCGCCAGCGCAAAGGACGATATCCTTCCTTGTCTGCCACGAGCTTTCCGCTCTCCACCAAGGAGCGCACATATTGGGCAATAAAGGCGGCTTCAAGCGCAAAACCCTCCAGTTCTTCCGCCTCTTCGCCTTCTTCCTCCCCATCTCTTGCTGCATCCGCAGATTCCTTCGTTTCCTTCGTTTCCTGCGCTTCTTCCCTGTTCTCATCCTCCGAATCCCGCTCGATAAGGTAGAGTTCCGTGGCGCCCGACAAATTCTCCCCTTTCGTTTCGGGAAATTTTGCTGCAGGATAGAGAGCCGCGTTCTTATCGTAAGCAAGTTCCATCGATTCCGGCACCATGACCTGAGAGAAGATCCAGTTCACAGCAGCGAGAATCCCCGCCCGGCTGCGGTAATTTTCCGCCAGAACGACACGATGATATTTTTCTCCCAGCGTGGGATATTCCGTATACTTCTTCAGAAACAGCGTCGGGTCGGTCATGCGGAAACGATAGATGCTCTGCTTCACATCGCCGACGACGAAGAAATTGTCCTCGCGGCGGATCAGCGAAAGGATTGCCTCCTGCACGCCGTTCGTGTCCTGGTACTCATCGACCATGACTTCCTCATACTTCTCCTGCAGGGCAAGCGCCGCAGCGGAAGGACGCAGCTCTCCTTTCGGGGCATCTTCCCTGCATAAGACGGCGAGAGCGAAATGCTCGAGATCATTGAAATCCACCAGTCGCTTCTCTTTCTTCTCCGCCTGGAATGCAGCAGAAAATTCCCTGACAAGTGCAACCAATGCAGAAGCCACGGGAGAAAGTGCGCGAAGATCCTCGAGCAGGACAGCCTCAGACGAATGGAAATACATGGCGGTCATTTGGTTGATCTTGTTTTTGACGGCCTCACGCGTTTTTTTGATTGCGTCCTTCTCTGAATCATCCAGTCCTCTGGGAAATCTCAGCATTTTGAATTTCGTCTGCGGCGGAAGCAGCTGGCGCATCCCCTCCCAATCTTTACGCGCAAGGCAGTCAAGGGCGTTCTGCAGCATTTCTTCATCGGCTTCAAGCGTCGGCACACAAGACTCCCAACCGAGTGACGATGCCTCTCCCACAAGCGGCTTTATGGCGTCGAGGCAGCTTAAAAATGTGAGACGGCAATCCTCAAGCGCCGCCTCTCCCCATGGCGTATCAAGCAGACGCGTCCCTTCAGGCAGATCAAATCGTGCAGCGACACCATCCAGCCAAAGTTCCGGAAAGGGCTGGCTGCAGGAAAACGTATAGAGGGACAGCACCATATGATAGGCGGCCTCATCGCCGCGTTCTGAGCCGTATGTTTCCACAAGGGAAAGGAAGTCCTTCTGCTGCGCCTCGTATTTTTCCTCAAAAAGAGTTTCCAGTGTTTCTCTCTGCAGGATCTTCATTTCCTGTTCGTTGGCAAGCCGGAACTTCGGATCGAGATCGATGGCAGCGAAGTTGCGGCGAATAATCGTCTGGCAAAAGGAATGAAGCGTTGATATAGAGGCGTTTGAAAGCAGGGCCATCTGGCGCTCCAAGTGCCCGATATCCACCCCGTCCTTAATCTTCTCCTCCAACGCCGCTCCAATGCGTTCGCGCATTTCAGCAGCCGCGGCGTTCGTAAAAGTTACGACGAGCAGCTTATCGACATCTGCTTTGTCGGAGAGAATCCTGCGGATAATGCGCTCGACGAGCACCGATGTCTTTCCTGAACCCGCAGCTGCAGCAACAAGCAGGTTTTTGCCGCTTTCCGTTATGGCTTCTTCTTGCCGTTTTGACCAAATTCGTCCTTCTGCCATGACACTGCCTCCTTTCCTCTGATTTCCATATGATCGAGGATTTCCGCCGTTTCAAGTTTTTTCAGTACGCTGTAAGAAAAGCCCGCCCGCACATCAAAACCGCAGAAAGCCCGATATAGACAATATTGGCAGGCCTCCCTGCCGCCGATACGATAGGGAGACGCCTTTACCGTGCCGGCGAGGATGCTTTTCCCCGTATCCTTGAGCATGAAAGCGATGTAATCGAGCAGAACGTCGAATTCCTCCGCCGTTCGCAGGCTTCCCTTCTGCTGTCGGCTAAGTCTGCCGGCCTTTGTCAAGGAAACCTTGGTGAACCGGCCCGTGCCGTTGATGGCACGAACCACATCCTCGTCCTCCAATAGCCAGCCCGGCATGAGACGCGCCTTATTCAACGCTTCCTTTTCCTCTCCGGAATGCGGTTTCACATTGACGAGAGGATTGTTCAGGAAGCAATAGAGCATGGCGGCGGGAAGCGCCTCGCCGTCCGCCGCGCGCAAAAGCAAATCCCGCGCAACGAGCAGATAGGTCAGCAGCTGAAGCTTGAGGCCATAATAAACCTCCAAGAGATCGAGATGCGCCTCACCCGTCTTATAGTCGATGATGAGAAAATAGCGGTTTTCCCCGTCCCTGTCGATACGGTCGATCTGTCCCGTGATTTCAAGCACAAAGCCATTTCCCAACGGATAAGCGAGCGGCGGCATACCGCCGGAACCGGAGCCGAAGGATCGTTCAAGAGCGACCGGTCGGAAATCGCTGGCTGCATCGAACTCTATGAGATGCAGCAGCGAATTTCTCGCTGTTTTCTCGATGCGCTGCAGATAATTCTTATACTGCGCGGAACTTAGAAGAATCTCGTTCTGCACCTTGGGCGCAAGGCGCGCCAAAATCTCTTCTACGAGCTTCCGGCATTCCTCTTCCTTAACATCGCGCCAGTGCCGCCCCTCTTCTCGCAGCTGCTCGCCAAAATCCTGCAGAACCCCATGCAGCAATGTGCCGAGATCCGGTGCGCCAAAGTTTCTCTCAATGCGTTCCCCGAGACGCAGTCCATAACATGCAAAATGACGGAAGGGGCATGCTCTGAAGCTTTCGAAGCGCGTAACGCTGCCGCGCAGACGATTGTTTTTCGTATAAAGCTTCTGCGCGAGTTCAGGCGGCAGCGTCTCTTCCCTTGCCGTAAAAAAAATCCCCTGGAGAACTTTCTGCAGCACAAACTGCAGGCTTTCCTCCTGCAAGGCCCAGTTGTAGACATCGTACCAAAAAGGCTCCAGCTTCTTCTTCTCACGATAGACGCGCAAGGCTGCCGCAAGCCCGGAAACAGCCTGCCGCCCGTTCGCCAACAGAAGCCGTCGTTCCTGCCCCAGCACCTCCAGCGGAATCGAACGGAATTTGACCTCGGGCAGAACCGTACGAATCTGCCCGATAATCGGCGACGACGACAACGCCTTGCCTTCCGTATCGGCGAGCGCATAAGAAACCCAAAGATACTCGCGCGCTTCCGTAAAGCCCTTGTAGAGCAGGAATTTTTCCCCAAAGCTGCTCTCGGCGGAGCCTCGCGGCAGCTCGATACCCGCCTCGCCCAAATGCAGGCGGTCAGCATCGGAAAGCAGCCCCTTCTCACTGCTGTGCCTCGGCATCACGCTCTCGTTCGCGCCGAGGATATAGACAGCCCGCGCGTTTTCCACACTGTTTCGATCGAAATCGGCGACGGTCACATAATCAAGTCCCGGCGGAATCAGGGAAAGCTGCAAGGCGTCAAGACCCTCGCACAAAATATCCTCAAATTCCTTCACCTGGATTTTATCCTCGCCGCTTGTCTCCACCATCTGCTCGAGCAGACCGATAATTGCATCGAAAATCCGGCGATGCTCGCGCGCTTCGGCCAAGCTGCCGGCCGCCTCAGCCGTATCTGCCCATTTTTCGAGCTTTCCCGGCGCATCGAGAAGGAGCAGGAAATGATAAAGCGCTAGGGCATAGCCGCGCACATCGGCGGCTTCCCGAAGCTCTGCCGCAAATTTCTGCAAAGGTTCCGCCACATCACGCCGACACTGATTGATCCCGTCCAATCGCCTGCGCTCCGCATCCGTCGTCTCTTCCTGCAGCTCATCGAGACTGCGGCGGCGCCGCCAAGACCAATCCTCCTCCATCGTCCATTTCTTCTGACCGCGCACGCCGAATTCAAGAACATAATTTTCCAGCAAATCGATCGCATCGCGCACCGGTGAAAAAAAACCTGTTTTCAAGGCGCGAAACATCGCATCGTAACGCCAGCCGCGCACGGCCTCAAAAGAGGATCGCACCAGTTCCGCCAGAGGATGGTGCACGCCCGGGCGCTTGCTGTCACGGAAAAACGGTATGCCGTAATCCTCAAGCGTCAGCGCGAACATATCGCCATAAGCGTCCTCCTCACGCACCAAAACAGCGATATCGCGCCAGCGCATCCCCTGCTCGCGCACCAGGCGCAGGATATCAGCAGCAGCCGCCTCCGCCTCGAGGCGGCGCGTCGCAGCTTCCACGATCTGTACGCCCTCTCCGCCCTTCTGCGCCTTGAGCGGGAAATGAAAAACATGCCTCTCTATCGATAAGAGCGCCGGGTTCTGAAAGCGCCGCGCCGCCTCAAGAGTACGCATCTTCACGAGAAGTCCGAGGCTCTCGGCCAACTGCCGCAGCCGTTCCAGCGTCTCCGCCTGCCGATAAAAAAGACTGCCTTCCTGCCGACTTCCCTCCGCCGTATCGAAAGTCAGCGTAATATGCACATTCTCCGCCTTTTGAAAAAGAGCCGCAAGGATTTTCAATTCCTGCGGCGTGAAAAAGTCGAAGCCGTCGACCCAGACTTCCGCCCCTTCCAGAAGTGTCGATTCCGGAATCTTCGCTGCAAGCGTTTCCATCATATCGCCCGTATCGTTGTAACGTCCCGCCATCTTTTCGCGGTAACGCGTGTAGAGAAGCGCAAGGTCGCTGAGCTTGCTGCACAAATATTCATCTTGGAGAGAATCCTGTACCCTCCCCAATGCCGCTCCGTCAACACCATAGATGCGGAATTCCTCCAGTGCGCCTTCGAGGGATTCCGTAAATCCCCTTTGGCCTGCCGCACGCTGGAAGGCCTGCAGCTGCTCCCTCTCCTCGCCCAGAATCCGCTTCAGAAGCAGCCGGCGCCCCAAACCCGTAATGCGCGGACGCGCTGCACCGCCTGTCTCCTGCAGCACATGGCGCGCGAAACGCTTGAAGCCGAATACGAGGCTGCGCACAAACCCCTCGCCCTTTCCCTCCATCATGGCGGCAAGACGGCGCTCCGCCCCATACGTCGCATGTTCCGGCAAAAGCAGCACAAGCGCATTGCCCGCAGGATCAGCAGCCATACGGTCTTTCATGGCAGCAAGACATTCCTGCGTCTTCCCCGTGCCTGCACGCCCCACAACGAACTCGATCATCATCCCGCCCCCTGTATATCCGAAATATTTAAGCAAAAATGCCGTGCAAGCATGTCCTGCCGGACAATGCGCACGGCATTATCTTCTCCTGTAAAAATTCATTCCCAAAACCCGCCGTCGGAACGTACGAGCCGGGCAACGTTCCCGCACACTTTTGTTCAGCGCGCAAGAGCAAACGGCGTCGCAAGGCGCAAAAAAGCACGGCCGCAGGTGCACGGTTCATCCAGACGCATCACCGCCTGTCCCGTGCGGTAACGGATCAGCGGCATGGCTTCCGCACCGAGCGTCGTCACGACGAGCTCGCCCATGCGTCCGGCTTCCTCGATAACACGCGCCCCACTGAATTCGATGATCTCAGGATAGCAGTAGTCCTCCTGCACATGATGCCCCTGCCCCTTGCCGCACGGAAAGAACATGCCTGCCGTGCCGAGCTCTGCCGAAGCAAAGAGATCGTGCACCTCCGTCTGCAGGCGTTCGCACATATGGCGCTTCATGGGGTTTGATATCGCCTCGTTAAGACAGATGATGACCTGCAGCGGAAGTTCCGACGGCTCGATGTTCTTCATCTGCGCATGAACGATGAGCTGCATGACGAGCGGCTGACTTGCCAGAAGCGTATCCATGCCCGTAAGGCGCACGAGCTCCACCGCCCCCTGCATATCCTCGCCGAGCAATACCGTCGTCGCGCCTATGACCTCCGCCGCCATCTGCAAATCAAGCAAACGACCATCCGACATATCCCCTAAGATGCCGACGACGGACGCACGATGAATCCCCGAAGCCACAAGCATGCGTGTCAGCATATCGACATTATGCGCGATATCGCCGTTCGTATACATCTTGACAACCGTCCCTGTATAGCGGCGGCAGCTGATGCGCAGGATGCTGCTCATGGGAAGTGTCAAGAAGTCAAAGGGGGATGTATTGAGAATATCCGGCAAGGTCGTGAACGGCAGCTTCTCCAGATCGGAGAGGCTTTCTATCCTTATTTCAGGCGCACTGGCAAATTTCTTTTGATAAAAAGTGCTCTTCTCCCTTGCCCAGGCGATCGTCTTCTTTAGACGCACGAGCTGCAAAGTCGCTAAATCCTCGCGTTTCATACATTCGATTCTTTCATTCGCGAACATCCAGCCACCCCTTCCAAAAAGCAAAACCGTTCTTCACGCTCAAGCCAGCGGCCTCTGATAAAAGAAAGGCTGATAGCTCGTGTAGCCAATCTTGCGGAAGTTCAGGATAGCCTCTGTCGCCCCGACAAAGAGAATGCCGCCGGGTTTCAAGGCGCGGAAGAAATTCGTGTACAGCTGGAATTTCGCCTCTTCCGTAAAATAAATGACAACGTTGCGGCAGAGAATCAGATCGAAGCCCGTCTCAAAGGGATCCTTCA
>ERZ773065.1554-NODE-1554-length-11526-cov-3.391683_pt1 | contig 11526 bp, 9 predicted proteins | sample MGYA00580623_ERZ773065 | MGnify/ENA primary metagenome ERZ773065 (study PRJEB29015, sample SAMEA2738017) | human oral metagenome | biome: human oral; feature: human-associated habitat; material: dental | place: China | collected 2047 ...
GGGCCAGCTGTTGCACGGTTCGGGTTTGGCCTGCCAGGGTGCGAAGCGGGTGACGGGGATGGGAATTGCTCAAACATTCAATTTCAGAATGAAAACATCTGGAGGACATGAAACTTTGGGAAGCGGAACACCTTTCTATGCTGTTTTCAAGCCTGAATGGCAAATTAACGACAACACAAAATTCTATAACAAATACAGATTAGGATGGAGCTTCAATGCAAATAAACATAATAAAAAATCAGGAACTTATGCGTTAGACTCTAAATTCAAATCAGGACCTTATGCAGGCGTGGAAGCAGGTTTTGAGTTCGGAAAAGTTGCAGTCGGATTAGTTTATGACGTAAACTACATCCCTTCAAGAGATAAAGCAGCTAAACAAAACAAAGGGACTCCAATTCATCAGCTTGGATTGCAAGTGGGATATGTATTTGGGGGAGAAGGAAAAGTTAAAGCTCAACCTGTAGTTATTAAACCAGTTCCAGTACCTGTAGTTGAAGAAGTGCCAAAAGAAGAACCAGTACCTGTAGTTCAGAAAGTTTATCAGGACGGAAAATCAACAGTATTATTCCAGTTCGACCATCCAGCTGTAGACCTTCCTGAAGAACAAAAAGTTCTTGACTACACTAAAAATGAACTTAACAAATACGAATACGTTGACGTTGACGTAGTAGGACATACTGATAACAAAGGTTCTGATGCCTATAATGAAAAATTAGGTAAAAAAAGAGCTGAAAATGTAGCAAATGAAATCAGAAATTCTACAGATCCCGCAAAAGTGAAAGTAAATTCAGTAAGAAGTGCTGGAGAAAAAGAACCTGCGTTCCCTAATGACACTGCTGAAGGAAGAAGAAAAAATAGAAGGGTTGAAATCAACTTTAAAGGTTGGTTCGATCAACAAGAAGATATTCATTAAAATAAAGGGAGAATTTTTTTCTCCCTTTAAAAAAATAAAACATTAATAACAGAAAGGGAAAAGTTAATGAAATTAAAAAAACAAATTATAACTATTGCAATGGTAGCCGCTGCGGCAATTCCTGCGCCTGCGGCTGTTAATAAAAGCAAACAAAATATTTTAAGTGAAGAGTCAGCAAGCAAGTTGCAAGTCAAAAAAATAATTTCAGGAAAACAGGATGCACTGAAAAGAGTTTCAGCAACTTACGATTTCTTTGCGGACAGCATCTATGACATTTATGTAACGCCTGACTTTGTTACAATGATTAAGTTAGATCCTGAAGAAAATATTATTGATATAAAAGGCGGAGATAACACAAATTTTGAAGTTGAGCAGACTTACGGTGGAGAAGACAACGGAATTTATCTTCTTATACAGCCAAAAGATTTAGATGTTTCAACAAATTTTACCGTATTTACTGACAAAAGAATTTATATGTTCAATTTGTTTTCAACATTAGATGTATTCAATCCTCAAGTTAAATTCAATTATCCTGTAAAAGGGAATACTTCGATGTCTTACAACATCAAAAACAGAGCCGCAACTGGAAAAGGATCGTTCACAGTAGATATGAGCAAAATTGACAGCAATTATTCAATTTCTAATAAAAAATTGCCTTTCAGTCCACAACAAGTCTATACTGATGGGACAAAAACTGTTATAACTCTTCCAACTACTATGCAGGAAGCGCCTGTAATCTTAGTCAAAGGTGAAGACAGTAAAAATTATGAAGTTGTAAATTTTGAATATGAGTTTAACAAGATCATAGTTCACAGAAGAATTGATGAAGCAATTCTGAAAGTTGGAAAAAAACAAATTACAATTAAAAGAAACAGCATCAAATAGAAGGGAGGGGGATAATTGATGGCAAATTTTGACGAAAAACTAAATGACAATCAAGCAGACATTTTCAGTTCAGATACTGAAGATTTTGCAACAAATGAACTTGACGATGAAGATCTTCAGGAAATTGAAGAAAAAAAATCTCAATCAGATAATGGAGGAAAACCTCAAAAGAAACCTCTTGATAAAAAAAGCAAAATTATTTTAGCGATTATAGCTGTAGCGATACTTGCAGGGGGGATTTTAGGAACTCTTAACGCAATCGGTTCAAAAAAAGATGCAGATACTACTCAACAGCAGGGGGCTAATTCAGGCGATAAACCAGATGTTGTTAATAACGGTAATCAAAATCCTGATGGAACTTCTAACGGACAAACTGGACAGAATGGAGAAAACACTTTCAATGTTACAAATCCAAATGGAGCAACAGGCCCATTAGCTTCTGTAACTTCCGTTCCTTGTGATACTGCAAACCCGAACAATCCAAGCAACATGAACAATCCTAGCTGTGCCAATGTTAATGCAAACGGACAGCCAATACAGGCGGATGCTAATGGACAACCAATTGCACAAACACAGACAACTGTAGCAGATACCAGCGGGCAACCAGTTCCTCAACAAGAATACAATGGCGGTTATCAGCAGTCATATAGTCATCCAGTAGCTAGAAGTCCAAAAGCTGAAAAGCCTCTTCCAATTAAGCCTGAAGATTTTCAAAGAAGAGAAATTAAAAAGCCTGTATCAAGCGGACTTAATTCATATACCGCAAATAAACAAAATCGTAATGAAAACGGGAACGGAAACACTGCGGCTCCTACAACAAATGGAGTTCAAGGGCAAAGCCAACAGCAGGCTGACGCAATTAATTCAGCAAGCAAGATACGTCCTACAAATGTTGTACAGAAAGCAGATAATGTAAATACTTTCGTACTTCCAACAGGTTCATATATTCCATTGTCTATGACTACAACGTTAAATTCAGATAATCCTAGCTTCTTTATGGGAATTGTAAGCCAAAATGTGTATTCACATAACGGTATGCATAAACTCTTAATTCCAATGGGAAGTAAAATTATTGGAAACTATGCTGCATTAAGAAATAATAATGATACAAGGCTGTTCATGTTTGTTGAGAAAATTATTCTTCCTGACAACAGAACTATAGCTTTTGCAAATGAAAATATAGTTGACCTTAAAGGAGAAATTGGTACAAAAGGAAAACTGAATGGAAAATTCTGGCAAAGGCTAGGAAAAACAACATTAGCTCTTTCATTCTCAGCAGCAGATCTTCTTCTTGACTACAGGAGAACAAAAGCAGCTACAAAAGCGGCAGATAAAGGACAAAATCTTTCATCATCTACATGGGAGCAGGTAATAAGTTCTCCAACAAGCACTGCAAGGGATATTATGCAGACTGCAAGTGAAGCTTGGAACTCTTCAAAGAACAGAATTAAAGTCCCGATAGGTTCAAGATTGAATGTAATGGTTTCAAATGACATTGTATTACCTGAGTATCAAAGGGTAAGAAATTAGAATGAAAAAAGACGATATTGCAAGTCCTGAATTCATAAACGAGCTTTACACAAAACTAGACAAGAAGTACAGTAAAATGGAATTAAAACTTCTTGTTAAACTAACATTTGAAATTCTTATGAACACGCTTCTTGAAAACAATGAGGGAATATGCATAAAAAACTTTGGAACTTTCAGGATGCGGGATGCAATGACAAGATCAGGATTTGGAGAAAAAAGACGATTAATAATGAATAAAAAAATTACATTCAGGCAAGCTGAAAGAATGATGAAAAAAATAAATAGGAAAATAAAAGAAAAAAACAAACCATCTGCCGGCTAAATGCCGGCTATTTTTAAAAATTGTTTTTTTTTAAAAAAAATATTATAATATAAATAAAAAGCCTAAGGGCTGACATAAAAGGGGGAAAAATGAATAAAAAGAAAATGTCCTTATCATTTTCACTTATGTTCCTGTTGTTTGCAGTGCCTGTATTTGCCGATGTAAATTCACAAGGATTTGCGGAACTGTTTACAAGCCAGGCAGGATCAGGTTCAGTTGTAGTGAAATTGATAAACGGTATTTATTTTGGATTAACGGCAGTATTCAGGGGAGTTTCTGCCAAGATAGGTTTGATTACAGGAGCAATCCTTTTAGGATTTACCGCTCTTGATATTATAAAACTGGCAATCAACAATATAGGAAAACTTGACTTCATGGGCCTAGTTTCCCAAAGTTTGCCAACATTTGTTAAAAATTTATTGCTTGTAGCATTTATTACTATTCCACGTAACTATCCAGCAGTCATTGCTACAAGAAGTGGTTCAGCAAATGTAAAAGGTACTCTCTTTACAGAAGTTGTTGAACTGATGTTTGGAATGTTCTACAAGCTGGGGCTTGAATTTTTTGGAACAAGTATTCCAGGAATAAAGAACATGACGCCTGGAGAAGTAGGAGAAAAACTTCTTACACAGCCAATGAAACTACTGAAAGATACCTTCAGTGTGGTAACTCTTTTAGGAATGTTTGTAAATGTAATGAAGATAATAATCCTTATTTTATGTTTATGGCTTGCATCTAAAATAATTGCAACTTATATAGCAAACATATTTTCAGCCTTAATGCTGTCAATGTTCTCAGGACTTTTCCTAATCTTCTTGTCACTTGAGTCAACAAAGTCAATAGGATTTAGGGGAATTTCAGTAATAGTAGTGCAAAGCATAACAGTATTCATGACTGTTGCAATGCTTGGACTGTCCGTGCAGGTAATGACGCTTGTAACGGTAGGTTCCAGTGTCTCTGGACTTTTAGTTTTAGGTGTGCTTATGCTTATGATGCAGCAGATTACAGAAAATGTAAGCGGAATGGCACAGGCGATAACTTCAGGAGCAGGACTGGGACAAAGTAACCCGTCTGCATTTATGGGACTTGCCGGAACAATGGGAATGGCTATGACTGGAGCTGCTATGTGGGCTGGAAGCAAGGCTGACGATGTAATAGGTGACTTCAAGCAAGGTATGACAGATGCTGATCCAGATAAGACTGTACTTGGAAAAATGGCAGAAGGTGCTCTGAACGTTGGAGCTAACAGCACACTAGCAAAAGGATACCAAAGTGCTAAGCAAAAAATATCTAACAAAGCTCAATATATGCAGGATATGAAAGAGGCTAAAGCCGCAGGCGCTACAAAAGCTGAAGCTCAAAAACATGCACAAGTTCTTCATACAGCAAGAGTTAATAAACAAAATGCCGACAAAGCTCTTAAGGAAGCTCTACGTAGAAAAGATCAGAAATTCAGTATTGCTTCAGGAGCAGGTATGGGTATTGCCGCAGGATTTTTAATGCAGGCTATTTCAGGAAATATGAACGATACAAGATTTTTGCAAAACTTTACTGAAAGAATAAAAGCTAACGGAATGTCTCCGGAACAGATTGAAAAATTGAGAAAAGCTTCAGAAGAGGCAGGGGCAGACTTGAAATATATGGAAGATGCTCTTAAAGCTGGACTTACTGGAAACGGAAAATACAATACTATGAACCCTGATGGTGAACAAGTTAAAGTTGACCCTGCAACTGGTAAGCCTATATTTGAAAATGCAAATTCTCAGACTAACCAGCCTAACTTTGAAAATACAAGTTCTCAAACTAACCAACCTAACTTCGGAAATGCTCAAATTGATCCTTTCAAACTGGACGAAATGTATAAAAATGATGTAAATGTTCCAATAAATGTATTAAATCCAGAAACAGCAATGAATAACATGCCTAAGTTTGGAAGTGAAGAATATAATAATATTGCATCAGGAATATATAATTTTGGAGCTAAAAATGAAGAATTATTCAACTTAAATAAAAATCAAGGATACGCTGCAAAAGGATTGGATATATTTAAGGAAAGTGTTAATACTATTAAAAATGAATTATTCATGGATCAATCATTAGTAGGAACAGCAACAAGTTCAAATCCTAATATGCGTGCCAGCCAAATTGCAGACGGAAGCACTCAGCATTCAGAAAATCAACAATATGAAGGATTACGTCCAACAAGTCCTATTGAAAATTATACTTTGTATGGAAATGCAAGTTCATATAAATCTTATGACGGTTATAACAACCCTTTAGATCCTAACCACATAAACAGAACTGTAAATAACGCTATAAATAATTATCAAAATACTGGCGGAAGCAATACGGAATATAATTCAGGAACTGGAAGCTATAACAGTGGTAATACTTCAGGTGGTAAAAATCCAGGAAATCCTGTAGGAAATGATATAAAAAATCCAACTCAGTTTAATGCTGATGAAGATATAATAAATAAATACAATGATTTTGAAAATTCAAGCAGGAACAACAACAAGGGGGTATAATTATGGTAATGAATTATGGAAACGGTAAAATTGCCCAGGCTGTTGTACTGATAATAGAATTGTCAAAAAGAGCAATGAGCAATGTAATGGGCCAAATCACTCTGCTGATTGGCCTTCTCCTGGTCTTTAACATTATTTATAAGACACTTATGCTCATTGCAAATAATAAAAGGGAACAATGGCTTTCGGAACTTACAAATGAAATCGTCTACGGAGTTCTTTTAATGTTCTTTATTACAAACTGGATAAGTGGATTAAATATTTTAGGAAATATTATTGAACCGCTATTTTTCAAGCAGATACCAAGCATAATTTTTGGTTTCAGTATTGGAAGCCATCCTTTATATACAGGAAACGGAATGCTGCTTAATCTGGATCAGGTATGGGATGCATTGACAGTCCTTCCTGAAAAGTATTTTAATATTCCGAACGGACTGATAATCTTTGTAGACTGGGTTTTAAGATCAAACTTAGGAATTACAATAATATACTCGTTATTCAAGGCATTTTTGTATATAATTGTTATACTGGCATTTGGAGATATACTTCGTATGGTTTTGGGAATACATTTAATGACTATTTTTATGGGAATTGTATTTATATTAATGACTTTGAAGCCTTTAAGAGAAAACTATGGAACAAGCATTTTAAAAGGACTTATCACTCTTTCAATACAATATTATATGGTTTTTGTACTTATTGGGATTGTTTCTGGATTTGCAACATCAGTGTCAATAAGCGATCCTATAATGTTTATAGTGGGCCTATTCCTTATTGTAAATACATTTAAAGGTATGCTGCGGGCAGTCAATAATTTTGGAAATAGGTTGTAAAAATTTCTTGACATATAATAATCTTTGTGTTATAATCTTATTATAAATAAGAAAGTAAACAAAAGGAGTGATCTATATGAAAAAAATAATGATTATGTTAGGAATTTTAATTGGAGCAGTTTCTTGTACAAGCACTAATGGAAGAGTATATAAAACAGAAACTGGAAGTGTTTTCAAAACTGTATGTGTAAGCGATTATGACTGTACTGAAGTCAGAGTTGAAAATTCTGATGCTTATAAATGGTATCATGGAGAAATGTCAGATGAGGAATACAGTAAAAAACACCCTGATCTTTGGATGACTGATGAAGAATGGGATAGCTTATAAAAAATAAAAAAGGGGCAGAATTGAATTCTGCCTTTTTTTGTTTAAAACTATAACTGAATGATTTTGAAAAAAGAATTTTTCTAATCTTTTGATTTCCCTGTAAGATTAAGAATATTAATGAAAAGATTTACAAAATCGAGATAAAGTGAAAATGCACCTATTATTTCAATTCTTCTGAAACACCCATAATTTCTTAATTCGAGTTCTACCATTATCTGTCTTTTTATCTGTTTTGTGTCGTATGCAACAAAACCTGAAAAAATGATAATACAAGCAACAGAAATAACTGTATTCAGAATACTATTATGAAGCCATATATTGACGAGTCCCACAACAAATGCGGTTATAAGTCCCAAAAGAAGTATTCCTCCAGTTTTAGTCATATCACTTTTGGTAGTATATCCATATATTGCCATTACAACAAAAATTATAGATGTTGATATAAAAGCAGTAAGAATTGAACCCGGTGTGTATTTTATAAGAATTAGTGTAAAACTTGTTCCTGAAAGCATGGCATATAAAACAAAAAATATCTTTAATATGAATGCAGGAAGCGCGTACATTAAAACTGAAAATAAAAGTCCAATCACAAGCTGTAAAATCAGAGGCACAATTAAAAACTTCATGAGTTCAACTGCAAAAGGATTTTTAATTTCAACAAGGTAATAAAGCACAAATCCTGAAATTCCTGAAAGCATAATTCCGATCAGCATCCAGATAAAACTTCCTCTCAGTCTTTTTCCAATTTCTGTTTCTTGTTCCTTGTATGATAGATATTTTGGATCATTTATTATAATCTCGTTTTTCATGTTTATTCTCCTTTCCAATTATTAAATAAATAATATCACAAAATATTCTAAAAAACAATATTACAGTGAATTTTATCCCAATTCTTTTAGAAATTTTTATTCAAAAACAGGTTATAAAAATTCTCGACACATAACAATCTTTGTGTTATAATCTTTTGGTAAACGAGAAAGTAAACAAGGAAAAATATCAAAATTAGAAAGGAAGAAAAATGTCGTGTTTAAAACTTTAATAAAAGCATTTAAAAAAGATGAAAATATAGTAATAATAAAGAATTTTAAAGAATTAGAAGAATTTTTTAGTAACTATTCCAACAATAAAAATAAAATTGTGAAACTTAATAATAAGAAGTACAATACTGAATTAATACTTTTAAGAAATAATGAACCTGTTATTCGATTTGAACATTCTGGAGAATTTTCTATATACTATGAAATAAAGTTTTATTTCACTTCTACAAATTTTGAACTTTATAAAATAGTTCCACATTTTATTTGGAGCTTTAAAAAAATAAATTCAAAATGGTATCTAGTAGACAAAGAAAGAAAAGAAAGTAATTTGATAAAAGAGGAATATTTTTTTAGAATATTTGAACAAGATAAGGATTATTTGGAATGGGCTATTATTAAATTAGCAGGTACAATAAAAAATGATAAAATTCAAGAAGAACAAAATCGAAAAAATGAAATTTTGGAAAAATTTATGCAAGTGAAAAATGAAGAAATCCTAAATATTGAAAAAAGATAGAGAAAGAACTCTATCTTTTTTATTTAAAAATTATTTTTAATTCTATTGAATTCTGAAATAAAATCTTTATATGTTTCCTGAGTTGCTATCAGAACTAAAATTTCAGAAACTTTATTATAATTATTTTTTTCAGCTTCAGTTAAAACATTTTTAATTTCATTGATTAGGCAATCATCCGTTTGAATGATATATTTATCAACTATTTTTTTTATGATTTTCAAAGATTTTTCATAAACTTGTTTATCACTAAAAATTACATTACCTATTTTTCCATTGAAAACCATTTCAGTTTCAAATTTAGGATATAAATAATTTGATATTTTATGAGAAGTATTTTTTATAAATTTATTCATTTTGAATTTTTCTAGTTTTCCTTCAAACAATCTGATTGTTTTATTTTTTTCTTTGTCAATAAAAAAAATTTTAAGTTCCTCGTCCTTGAAATCTACTAAAAATTTTTTATATTGCTGTTTAAATTTATGATAAATACTATAGTTTATTTCAGCGATAAAAGGACAAAACCAAACTTCATCGAACAGAAATAATAATGTACCATCTTCAAAATCCCTAAAACTAATTTGTTCCCTTCCAAAGTTCCATTTTGCATATATTTCTTTTTTATCCAAAACTGTTTTAAAACATTCCTTTAAACTTTTTTTATATTTTAAATGCCAATCTGGTAATTCCTTTTCTAAATATCGGATTGCATCGTCAGCTTCAAACACAAAACTTTTGAGCTGATCCCATTCGCTCGGTTCAGGATTTTCTACTGTTTTTTGAACTTTTAATTTCAATTCAAAAAGTTCATCTTTAAAAACTTCTAAATTTCTCATAACAATTTTCCTTTCTTTTTTCTAATTATATCATATTATTTTTCAACAAAAAAGAGGCTTAAAAGCCTCTAAATATTAAAGAATAATATTCTTGTAAATTTCTTGAACTTTTTTCAATTCAGCTGACTTAACTTTATATCCAAAAACTCTTTCTTGATAAGCATTTCTGAAATTTTCATCAATTTCTTCTTTTGATTGCCTTTCCCTATCTATTTCAAGCAGTTTGAATTGTTCCTTCAGGTTTGACTCCATAAGTTTAACAGCAAATTTTGAAGGCAAATATTTATATTCGTAATCAAATTCTTTTCGCAGATCACTGCTTATTGGAATATATTTCATATTTCTGTCATAAAGACTTTCAGAAAAAACATAAGGAATTTTTCTATAATTATAATATTCCTTATCCTGAAAATAAATAAATTTATTAGCCTGTACTGGCTGTCTTCCAAATTTTTTTATGATTATTTTGTCGCTAGGCAATTTCATAGCTTCAGAAGAACTTAACAAATAATCTTCAAAATATGACTTAGTTTTCTTCTGTTTTCCTAACAATTCTGAAACATATTTTGCTGTAATTTCATCATTAGCCTGTGAAAATACCTGAATTCCACAGTTAGACGAAAAGCCTTCAAATTCTCCATATATTTTTTTCAGTTGATAAAGCGATTGCAAGATAATCATTAATTTTATTTTGTAACCTGCCAAGTATCCTATACTTTCTTCAAGACATTCAAGCCTTCCTGGAGCTGAAAATTCATCCATTAACAATAACAGTTCATGTTTATGATTTTCTTTTAAATCTTCCGAAGTCAGTTTATCTATCATCTGTTTCATAAATATTCTTAAAATTGGAGACTCATTCAATAAATCCGCTGGAGAAATTACATAATAAAACGAAACTGGATTTTTACCGTTCATAATATCAATCATTTTAAAATCTGAACCAGACAAATTATTACTGATTGTTGAATTTTCTAAAAAACTCAAGGAATAATTTATTATGTCTATATATTCTTCAATATCATGTTTATAATCTGACATAATTTTTTTTAATTGAAAAATTGAATTTTCTAAATTTTTTGCATTTCCTTGAATATCATATTTTTTAAGAATATCAGGATAAAAATTATTAGGATACTTTTTCTGAACATTTTCAAAATCAAAAAAACTTTCAAAATCTTTTATATTTTCAATCCACTCTGAAAATGTTGAAAAACTTTTAAAGATACTCTTGACGTCTTTCAATGTCAAAGTTAAATTTGAAACTGAAAAACTATCCAAATCTAAATTTTTCCAAAAATCTTCATACAAAAGATAAGTAAGGACATTGGAAAAAATTTTTCTTGCTTTGGCAATATAAGCACCATTTTTAACCATGTCAGAATTTTCTCTGATTAATTCTTTTGCAATATAAGCAATATCTTCCTTTTCTTCAGGACAATTAATTCTTACTTCTGCTAATGGATTATATCTGCATGAATTTTCTGACCTTAAAGAAAATCTTAAAATATCATTATCAAGGTTCTGTTTTCTTGAACCGCTTGTCAAGGCATAATTTTCACCTTTAACATCTAAAACAAAGACACTTTTTTTCCAAGATTTCAATAAGGTAGGAATAATACTTGTAATTCCTTTTCCGCTTCTTGGCGGCATAATCATCATAATATGTCCTTTGGAATTTTCAACCAGAAGCTGTCCGTCCAATATTCCTAGAACTACCCCTTCATTTCCTGTCAAATTATAGTTATATAATTCTGAATTAATCTCATAAGAAGAGGCCCATTCTGCATTGCCAGAAGT
>ERZ773065.1556-NODE-1556-length-11514-cov-9.077755_pt1 | contig 11514 bp, 8 predicted proteins | sample MGYA00580623_ERZ773065 | MGnify/ENA primary metagenome ERZ773065 (study PRJEB29015, sample SAMEA2738017) | human oral metagenome | biome: human oral; feature: human-associated habitat; material: dental | place: China | collected 2047 ...
GCTGAAGCACCTCGGAAATCAAGTCACCACGACCGACAGCGGCATGAGGATCATCAGTATCGAGACCCGGCGCATCCCGCGCGCCTGCCGCACAAGGCCGCCGGCAGTCTCCCCGCATCCGGGAACAACCACGCGCCCCACTCGACCTCGGGCTCCCTCGGCCTCCCGGACCGACCACGGCCCCACCCCCTCAACACCGCACCCTCCCTTGACCGCGAACCTCGGACGTGCCACCCTTCTCCATTGTCGATGGAAACGTTTCCAGCCACGTTCGCCCCTCACCGGACGGGCCCGTTCACCCGCGCAGACCCGCCTCAACGACGAAAGACGGGACACGCAGCGGCGACCGGGTCTCAGCCGCAGGACCCCGATACCCCGGCCGGTCGGCGCAACCGGGCCAGGGACGACAGACAACAGACACAGGCCGCAGACAAGGACGCACGCATGCTCAAGGGAATCAATCCGCTCATGACGCCGGAGCTCCTCACCGCCCTGGCCCGCATGGGGCACGGCGACACGATCGCCGTCGTCGACTCGAACTACCCCGCCTACGCCACGGGGCGCCCGGTCGTGCCCATGCCGTCGCTCGACGCCCCCGAGGCGGTACGGCTCATCGTCGAGCTCATGCCCCTCGACACCTTCGTCGAGGCGCCCGTTCAGTACATGACGGGGGCCGCCGGCGAGGACATGCGCGAGGTGACCCGCGACGTCCTCGACGCGGCCGCGCGCACGGAGGGACGCGCGATCCACGGGGCGCCCCTGGACCGTTTCGACTTCTACGAGAGGGCGAGGGCCGCCACGATCGTCGTCCACACCCAGGAGACGCGCCCCTACGGGTGCTACCTCCTGACCAAGGGCGTTCTGCCGACCTTCGGCCCCGAGCCCGCATCCTGACCGCTCGAAGCCGATCCCCCGCTACGATCCACCCTGTGACGACCCACCCCACCGAAGCAAAGGAGCTCATCATGGGACGCGTCATCGTCGTCGGTTCCATCAACCAGGACATCACGGTCACGGTCGACCGCTTCCCCCAGCCGGGCGAGACCCTCTCGGGCACCTCCACCACCTACCGCCTGGGCGGCAAGGGGGCGAACCAGGCCGCGGCCGCCGCCCACGGAGGGGCGACCACATTGTTCGTCGGCCGCGTCGGCGGCGACGCGTCGGGCATCACCCTGCGCGAGGGGCTGCGCGCCCACGGCGTGGACATCTCCGCCCTGCGCACGGACGAGGAGGTCACCAGCGGGATCGCCTTCATCACCGTGAGCGCGGCCGGGGAGAACACGATCATCCTCGACGCCGGGGCCAACGGCCGCGTCGCCGGGGAGCAGGCGGCCGCGGAGGTCGAGCTCGCGCCCGACGACGTCGTCGTCCTGCAGGGCGAGATCCCCCCGGCCGTCAACGAGGCCGTCATCGCCTGGACGCACGCGGCCGGGGCGAGGGTGGTCCTCAACCTGGCCCCCGTCTACCCGATCCCCCCGGAGACGCTGGCGGGCGTGGACGTCCTCGTCGTCAATGAGAGCGAGTGCGGGCTCGTCCTGGGGGCCCCGGCGCCCGAGACGGTCGAGGAGGCCATCGCCGCGGCAGTGGCGCTGCGCGGGCGGGGCATCCCCTGCGTGCTCGTGACGCTCGGCGGAAACGGCGCCGTGCGGGCCTCGGACGAGGGCGCGGTGCACGTCCCGGCGATCGACCTGGGGCCGGTCATCGACACGACGGGAGCCGGGGACGCCGCGGTCGGCGTGCTCGCGGCGGCGCTCGCCGCGGGTCACGACTTCCCGGATGCGGTGAGCGAGGGTATGCGCGCGGGCTCGACGGCGGTCCTATCCGCGGGCGCCGCGGCCTCCTACGCGGACATCGCGCCCGTCGCCCCGCGGGCCTGAGGCCGCGCGGGGCAGCGTCACTCTCGCGGGCCGCTCAACATCGAACCTGGCGGACGCCCGCGAGCTCCGCAGGGCCCGGCTCACACCACCGTGAGCACCACACGCTGGTAGCGGGTGAGGGGTGGGGCTCCGGTGTCGGTGCCCTCGACGATGAGGTGGATCGCCTGGCCCGGCTCGGCGCCCCTCGGGACGGTGACGACGACGGTGCCGGCGCCGTCGTCCTGGAGCCGCGGGGGCGCGGGGCACGGGTTCGACCCGGCCTCCGGATAGGCCCACCAGCGCAGGAGGACATCGTCGCCGTCGGGGTCGGTGGCCGTGGCCGTCAGGGTGACGACCTCGCCGGGGCGCGCATCGCGGGCCAGACCGCCCTCGGCGGTGGCGGGGGCGCCGGAGACGAGGACGAGCGGCGGATGGTTGGCGTCGTCGTAGCGCGGGGTCACCGACCACGCGAGCCGGGCGGCGAACTCGTTCTGGACGGCCCGCCACCAGCGGGTCATGTGGTACTCGGGCGGGGCGGAGCCGTCGGCGGCGCGGTCGACGACGAGCCTGTCGCGGGTGGGAGCCGGGGCCCCGGGCAGGGCGAAGACCATGTCGGAGGTAAGGGTGTCGGGATGCTCGGGGTCGGGCGTCTGGCGTCCGCCCCATCCGCCGAAGGAGGCGTCCTCCCAGGAGCGCAGGCCGTTGGGGATCAGCGGGGTGAGGTTGGAGGTGTCGCCCTCGGAGATGAAGGCGCCGGGCTCCTGAAGCGGGCACCAGACGCGGTAGCCCTGGTCCCGCAGCTGCTCCTCGCTCCTGCCGGACTCGCCGAAGTAGTCCTCGTCGTCGAAGTCGCCGGCCATCCGACGGCCGTCGCCCCAGACGCGGTAGGCGGCTCCGAGCGGCCCCCGGGCGCTGACATTCCTCCGGGTCCACTCGGCGCCGACGAGATCCTGGTCCCGGGGCGGCAGCACCGTGCGGGTCATGTAGCCCCAGGTGATGGTGGCGACCTCGCGGTGCTCCAGTCCCGGCCAGGCGGGGCGGATGCAGCTGTCGAGAGCCGAGTCCTGCTCCGCGAAGGAGGAGATGACGAGCCGGTCGAGGATGCGCTGCTTGAGATCCGGCCAGTCGGGGCGCGGCCCCAGCTCCTCCTCGACGCTGCGCAGAGCGCGGGCGATGGTGGACGCCCCGCCCCAGGCCTGGACGAACAGCGGACGGGTGGCGTCGGCCGGCGCGCCGTCGTCGGCCAGAGCCCCGTCGGGGGTCAGCGCGGTCTCGCGCAGGAGATCGGCGATGAGGGCGGAGCCCGGGGTGACGTCGTCCATCTCGCCGGCGACGGCGACATTGCCCACGCGGACCAGGGACCGCAGGTGATCAGCCGTGGGGAAACGGGGGTCGTGGACGCGCAGGGTGTCCTCGACCCGGGCGTAGGCGTTGATCGCCGTCTCGATGTGGAGGGTCTCGCCGGGGGCGGGCCAGCGGTGCGGGGCGATACCGCGATCGGGGTCCCCCGCCCAGTGGCACTCGGATCCCGCGTAGACCAGGCCGCGCAGGTCGATCTCATCGGCATGGGTGAGCAGACGGATCATGGAGTTGAGGTCGTCGAGCTCGGGGTCGGTGGTGACGACGACGCGAGGGCGGTCGGTGCGGGGGAAGGCCTCTTTGCGCATGGGGTGAGCCTGCCACAGGCGCGCAGCCCGGGAAGTCTTTGTTCGGACGTGACTGGAAGGATCGCTTCGCGTTCCCGGGGCGCGTCGTCGGCAGGCGCCGTCGGAGAGCGTCGTCGGGGGCTCGGAGCGGGCCTGCGAGCATGTTCAAAGGCCTGCGCGCGTTCTCACGGAGGGACTGGCACCGATGACCGAGCGCTGATGGCCGCGGCCCGGGCGTCTGATCCTATGGGCCAGCACCCCCGCGGTCCTGCGCCCTTGACGCTGCCGGCGCCCCCGGCGCTGCCAGCGGTCCCGGGTGCCCCGACGCTGCCAGCTGTCCCCGAGGTCCCGCGCGGTCGTACGTCGTTGCGCGCGGTCGTACCCTCCCACGCCAGGTCGTACGTCACGGCGCCAGGTCGTACCTTAGAGAGGCTCTAAGGTACGACCGCGCGAGCGGGCGATATGGATGATGTCGGGTCGTGCCGACTGGTCCGGCGCGGTTCAGAGGCGCGATCCGGCGGGTCGCCGAGAAACTCGGGGCCCGGTCGCTCTCCGTCAACGCTCTTGACACTGGTGCACGGATCGCCCCGGGCATCTGACTCGCGCCCGTCGCTGCCGGTCTCCCGGCGCCAGGAGCGTGCACGATGAGACCCTCGGGGCGGAGATCTCCCGGGTTCTCAAGGGACGACGGTCATGGTTTCTTCTCGATGAGAGTCTCTGTGAGATCGCCCGAGTCCGCAAGGGCACGACTGCTCGGTGCTGGGCACGCGATGCGCCGCGCCCTGGCCGCCGACGACCACGACAACGAACTCGTCCCGCCCCGCCCCGATGTGCTCGAATACTGGTGTGGAAGACCATGCACCAGTCGAAGATCATGCGCCAGACACCGCGGACAGCAGCCGCCCCGCCTCGCCGTCGACGACTCCCGCCTGGCTCGACGAGATCGACGGCGAGGCGTCCCGCGCCTGGGTGTCGGAGCGCAACGAGGCCACCGAGCGCGCCTTCGGCGACGACCCCGCATTCCTCCGGCTCGTCGACGACATGCAGGGGATCCTCGACGCGCCCGACCGCGTCCCGGCCGTGAGCGAGGCCGCCGGAATGCTCTACAACATCTGGGTCGGCCCGGCCCATCCCCGGGGCCTGTGGCGACGCACGACGTGGGAGTCCTACGCCTCCGGCGCCCCCACCACCGGGAGTGGCGCCCCCGCCGGGCGCGGAGACGGGCACGGGGCCGCCACCCGCTGGGAGACGCTCCTCGACATCGACGAGCTCTCCCACGCGCGCGACAGGCACCTGACCTGGGGCGGGGCGCAGGTGCTCGCCGAGGGGCCGCTCGCCGGGCGTCGTGCCCTCGTCACCCTGTCCGAGGAGGGCTCCGACGCCGCCACGACCGAGGAGCTCGACCTGGACACCGGTCGCTTCGTGGCCGAGGCGGACGGGGGCTTCCGCCGGCCGGCGTCGCACGGCTCCCTGACGTGGGGCGATGCCGATGGCAGCGCGGTTCTCGTCTCGGCCGACTTCGGCGAGGGGTCCCTGTCGCCGGCGGGCTTCCCCCGGCAGGTCCGTCGTCTGCGCCGCGGCCAGCGGATCGAGGAGGCGGAGGTGCTCCTGACGATCCCGCCGGACGCGATCGTCGCGAAGGCCTCCCGCGACGCCTGGGGCCGCACGTGGCTCATGGCCATGCCCTCGGCGGGGGCCGTGCGCGTCTGGCTCCTGCCCGACGACGTCGTCGCCCCCTCCGGCGAGGAGGCGGCCAGGGCCGCGCTGGGCTCGGGCGGGATGGTCGTGCCCGACGGCGCCATCCGGCTCGACGTGCCCGAGTCGGCGTCCGCGGGGGTCGGTGCCGAGTGGCTCACCGTCGAGCTGCGCGAGCCCTGCCGGGTGGCCGGGCGCACCCACCCCGCCGGGACGCTCCTGGGCGCGCGCCTCGACGACTATCTCGCCGGCGACCGGACCATGACCGTCCTGTTCTCCCCCACGCCGTCGTCCGCCCTGACCGCTGCCGCCTGGACGCGCCATCACCTGGTCCTCACCGTCCTCGACGACGTCGCGAGCCGCCTCGAGGTGCGCACGCCTCCCGCCTCCGGGAACGGCGAGTGGGCCCGCCACGGGATCGACCTCACCGGCGCCGCCGACCCGCCCGGCCGCTCGACGCCCGACGACCCCGTCGGCGCTCACGACGCAGGAGCCGCTCACGGCGCAAGCGGCACAGACGGCGCCGACAGCACGGAGCTGCGCCCCGGCCGCGCCCTGCTGACCGCGAGCACCCGGGCGGTCCGCTCGCGGGACACCGACTACCTGTGGATCTCCGCGGAGGGCTGGACGACGCCGGCGTCCCTCGCCGTGGGCCGTCTCACCGAGGCCGGCGAGATCACCGGCATGTCCGTACTGCGGCAGGCTCCCGCCCTCTATGACGCGCGCGGCGTCGGCGTGACCCAGCACATGGCCACGAGCGAGGACGGCACCCGGATCCCCTACTTCCAGGTCGGCCGGCCGCGCTCTGGTCCCGGACCGACGCTGCTGTACGCCTACGGAGCCTTCGGGACCTCGCAGATGCCCTGCTACCAGCCGCTGACCGGCAAGGGGTGGTTGGAGCGGGGAGGAACCTACGTGGTCGCGAACACGCGCGGCGGCGGCGAGTACGGGCCGGGCTGGCATCTGACGGCCACGGGACCGGGGCGCCATCGGGTGCTGGAGGACCTGGCGGCGGTCGCCCGCTCGCTCATCCGGCGAGGGGCGACGACGCCGGAGCGGCTCGTGGTCCACGGCGGCTCGGCGGGGGGACTGCTCGTCGGGCAGATGCTCACCCGCCATCCGGATCTCATCGGCGGGGCGGTGGCCGAGGTGCCGCTGACGGACATGAGCCGGTACACCCACCTGCTCGCGGGGGCCTTCTGGGCGAGCGAGTTCGGCGACCCGGACGACCCCGACCAATGGGCCTGGATGCGGGAGCTGTCGCCCCTCCACTCGCTGGAGGCCGGGCGCGTCTACCCGCCGCTGCTCCTGCTGACCTCCACGCGCGACGACCGCGTCCACCCCGTGCACGCCCGCGCGATGGCGCACCGGCTCCTCGCACTGGGCCAGGACGTCTCCTACCTGGAGACCGCCGAGGGCGGGCACCTCGGCGTGGGCTCGCACACCCAGCGCGCCTGGACGACGGCCCTCGTCCAGGAGTTCGCCTGGCGGGCCGCCACCCGTCGGGGCCGTCCCGGATCAGACTCGTAACGGCGTCCCCGCGATGAGGCGGGCCGCCACCCGTCGGGGCCGTCCCCCCGGCACCGGCCAGGGGCGCGACGGCGACCCCGCCGCCCCGGGGCTCAGGAGACGGTGACGCCGCCCGAGGTCGTCCCCGTGGCCGTTCCCCCGCCCGTTGTCGTTACCGTGATGGAGGATGACGAGCCGGCGGTGATGGCGCCGTCGGAGGTGGTGGCGTCCATGGTGAGGGCCAGGACGCCGCCGTTGGAGCCGGCCGTCCCCCAGCGGTCCTCGTCGGCCGTGGCCAGGCCCCCGGGGGCCTCCAGCGCGCAGCGGGTGAGGGTCGCCTGCGAGGAGGTGTTGGTGACGTAGAGGATCGGGGCCTCCCGGGTACAGGTGAGGCTCACATCCGTCAAGGAGAGGGTGGAGACCCCGGTGGCGGCGTCGGAGTCGGCGGCGTCCCCGGACATCGACTGGTAGAGCATGACTCCGCCCCTGTCGGAGGCGCTGGTCAGGGTCGAGTCGGAGACGACGGCGTGGTTCCTGCCCTCGACGACGACGGCCTGGGAGGCGTTGGCCCGCCCGGTCAGGCCGGACACGGTGATCCGACCGGTGGAGTACAGGCACGGGGAGCCGTCGCCATTGGTGGTGAAGGTGTTGGCGCCATCGACGGTGACGGTGCCCGAGCCGCGGTCGGTCGCGACGGCGGCGCAGTGGGCGCCCCGGGTCTCGATGGCCAGGTCGGAGCCGTTGATGACGCCCGCGTAGGTGGCGTGCAGTCCGCGGGAGGACTCGCCGGTGGTGGCGATGGCGCAGGCGGTCACGGTCGCGGTGGCGGCACCGGTGGCGATAATGGCGTTGGCCCCGGAGGCGTTTGTCGTCAAGGTCGTCTCGCCCACGGTGACGGCGGAGCCCTCGCCCACGGTCACGACGGCGGAGTTGAGGCCGTAGAAGTTGTAGGAGTCATCGACGCCGTGCTGACCGTCGGTGGAGGCGTCGCCGGACTTGGCGATCCTGGCGTTGGTGATCGACAGGCTGCCGCCGTTCACGACGAGGAAAACGGTCTGGTCGGCGGCGGTGGACTCGAAGGTGCCTCCGTCGATGGTGGCGGTGATGCCGTCCACGAGGTAGGCGCCCGAGAGAGTCACCTGCTTGTCGCCGATGGTGCCGCTCCAGGTGCCTGCCGACAGGGGCGTGTTGGAGGCGCTGGCCTCGTGGTACTCGGGGCCCGAGGCGGTGCCGCCCGCATCGGCGTCGGTCCCGTCGGTCCCTGTGAAGGAGCCGGTCGCGGTCGAGAAGCCGGAGGGGGCGGCGTCGGCGCCGCCGGAACCGCAGGCCATGAGCACACCGGCGGCCGCCATGCCGAGGCCTCCCACCAGAAGGCTGCGGCGCCGCAGGGCGAAGGAGACCCCCGAGTCGGGCGGACCGCCGGCATCGGCGTCGGAGAGAGGCGGGCGGGGCGGCGTGAACGGGGTCGGGGGCTTCGACGGATGCGCCGAAGGGGGCGACGTGGATGACGTGGTCATGGTGCATCTCCTCGGTTCCGTGGGTGGCGGGCCGACCGGTTCGGCAGGCCCGCTGAGCTCGACGGGCGGCGCACCGGAGGACGTGGCGTCCGGTGCCGCCGGGGGCGCCGGACGGCGACGCGGCGAGTCGCCCGACGCCGCCCGGGCGCGGTCGATGGGCTCCACTGTCGAGGAGGTCTCTATCAGCCGGGCATCCGCTCCCCATGAACCCGCTGTGAGTCGCGGGCCCCGGCTCGACGGCGTGCGCGGGAGGGGACGGCGTGCGTGGGAGGAGCTGTGCGATCCCGCCCCATGTCCGAGACCGCCCGGCGGGCCCTGGTCGGCTCGGCCAACGCATTCAAAGGTCACTATAGTTACGGTTGCTTGCACCTCCACGTTGACAACAACCGGGCATGCGCCCCGACAGGCACTGCCACCACCTGGACAGATCGCGAAGGAGAACCACAGGGTTCACAGCATGTCATTCGAACACCTCGTTCACGTGTAATAATTTCCATCCCTGATCGCACAGATTTCAAGCGAGGAAAACAATGACCGACACCTTAGTCGTCTTTGCCACAAATCGAGTCTCAGGGCTCAAGAGGCAGGCGGCAGAAGATCCTCGTTACAGAATGATCATCTTCACCGAGCACAAGTACCGCGCAGATTACGAGGCCGCCGGGTTCGATCCCGTCTTCTCAGTCCCCGCGATGGAGGACTTCACCGCTGTTCGCGAGGAGTTCGCCCGCCTGCTGGAATCGATCGACCCCGTTGGCGTCATCGGCGGCACCGAGCGCGCGGTACAGCCCGCCGGTTTCGTCCGCTCCTACTTCGGGCTCGATGGGCCCGGCTTCGAGGAGTGCGCGCGCCTCACCGACAAGTACCTGATGAAGCGGGCCTGGCGGGCCGCCGGTCTTCCTGTCGCCGAGTTCCAGGCGATCCGGGGTCTCGACCAGTTCCGTGAGGCCGTCTCCTCCCGACCGCTCCCGCTCATCATCAAACCGTCCCGCGGCACCGGCGCCGTCCACATCACCGCCGTGACCACCGAGAGCGAACGCGAGGCCGCACTCGCCAGTCCGCCCTCCTACGTCAGCACCGAGGACTACTACACCCTGATCGAGAAGAAACTCGATGTCATCGCCGAGTACCACGTCGACGCCGTCATCTCCGGAGGCGTCATCATGTACGACCTCGTCGGACGTTATTTCGCGCCGCCGATGAACTGGCGCGAGCCGGGCCCGCGCGGCTCTTATACCGTCCATCCGGACGATCCCGCCCACGGCCGCGTCGAATCTCTAGCCACCGCGGCCGTGGCCGCACTGAACGTGACCGACGGCGTCACCCACTGCGAGATCTTCGAGACCACTGAGGGCTTCGTCGTCGGCGAGATCGCCGGACGCCCCGGGGGCGGAAACTGCTCTCCGCTCATGAAGCATCACCTGGGCGTCAACGCGTGGGACGCCTTCGTCACGACCACGCTGGGTCGCGAGGTCCCCCGCGGCATCGAGAACGACACGTCTCAGGTGATCGCCTGCGTGATGCTGCCCGAGGCGGAGCGGCCCGTCGCGGACTGGACCCCCGCTGACGAGATAGCGGCCCTGCCGGGAGTCGACGAAGTCGTCGTCACCTGCCGGGCCGGCCGCACATCCGGCTACCGTCATTCCTCGGCCGGATCGGGCTACGTCGTCTTCCACGCCGATGCCGACGACGTGACCGCGTCCGCGACCCGCATCGCGGAGTCCTTCAGGTTGGTCTACGCATGACCGGCGTACTCATCCTGCAGCAGCCGAGTTCCTCGTCGCCGGTCGACCACTGGCTCCTCCAGGCCGACCCCCGGGCCGATCTGACGCTCATCACGGGTCCGCGATCCGTCCGGCGAGGAGAATACGCCGAGGGCGTGAAGGTGATCGAGGCGAAGGACTACTTCTCACCGGAGACGATGGCCATCGCCTACGACGAGGCGCGGGCGATGGGCGCCGACCGTATCGTCAGCAACGCCGAGCAGGACGTCCTGCGCGTGGCCGAGATCCGTGACGCGCTGGGCCTGCCCGGAATGTCGGCCCACACGGCTCTCGCCTTCCGCGACAAGCTCATGATGAAGCGCCTCTTCGCGAACGCCGGTCTCGCGGCCGCCCCCGCCTCAGCGGTGCGATGCGTGAGCGATATCGTGGCGTTGGCTCACGAGCATGGCCGCGGAGTGGTCAAGCCCCTGGACGGCATGGGGGCCAAGGGCCTGGTGACGATCGATGCCGACGCTCGGCACGCCGACGTCCTGGCGGCGGTGACGCCAGTTCTGGATGACCTTCACGCAGGGCGGTTGATGTGGGAGAAGTACGTCGTCGGCGACGGGCTCCACTGCGACGTCACACTGTCGGGCCCCGATATCAAGACCTTCTCGGTCTCTCGAACGCTGGCCCCTCCCGGCGCCTACGCCACGCATAACTACACCTCGTACACCCTGGATAAGAGCGATCCGACCTACCCGGAGGCCCGACGGTGCGTCGAACATCTCGTCGAGAGCCTCCCACGGGATCACGGAGCGACCATGCTCCACTTCGAGCTCTTCGAAAGCCCGAACGGGAGCGGTGTGACCGCCGGCGAGGTGGGCGCCCGCATGGGGGGCGGCGGGATTCGAGCCGCGGTTCGCGAGGCGACGGGTCGAGATCTGGCCCGAGAGGGCTACCTCCTGGCCGCGGGCCTCGGCGACGCCATCACTCCGACGCCGCCGCCCGAGACCTCGGCAGGGTGGATGCTCTTCACCGCCGTCGTTCCCGCATTGGGCGACCCGCTCCCCGAATGGGTCGCGTCGACCTGGACGCGTCCACGCACGACCGCCGAGCCGCAGCACTCCGTCGACGCCGTCGGAGGTATGATCGTGCGAGCGAATTCCTCGGCCGAGCTTCGACGGGCCCTCGAATCCATCGAGTGGCACGCGGAGAGCGGATAGTGCCGGATGATCGTTTCTCAGTGACGAGAGGTATTTTCTCCGCGCCGCTCGCACCCCGAATCGCCGACCACGCAAGAAAGTCATGACAATAAGTGACGATTGTGTTCCTCGACCCCACAAACGACTCTCGAACGAGTTGCGGTACCTGGCGTCGAACTTCGTGAGCAGCCTGGGGACGGGCCTTATGCTCACAGTCCAGGTTGTTTTCGTCACCCAGAACCTCAATATCACGCCGGTGCACCTCGGATTCGCGCTGACCTGCGGGGCGATGCTGGGTCTGGTAGCGGGCATCGCCCTGGGCGCGTGGTCCGACCTGACTCGTGACAGTTTGGTGGGGTCTGGGTTTTGAGGTGGGTTTTTCGTTG
>ERZ773065.1565-NODE-1565-length-11490-cov-2.301181_pt1 | contig 11490 bp, 21 predicted proteins | sample MGYA00580623_ERZ773065 | MGnify/ENA primary metagenome ERZ773065 (study PRJEB29015, sample SAMEA2738017) | human oral metagenome | biome: human oral; feature: human-associated habitat; material: dental | place: China | collected 2047 ...
GAAGCAGGGTTTCATCTGGATAAAAATTATTTACCAGATGAGATTAAAAATTACAAAATTTTTGAATAGCTAAAACCCGCTTCGGGGGACGAATAGGAGTATTTTTTTGCTTCGTGATATAATGAGGGGGTAAAATAAATGGAGAAAATATGGCAGATTTTAATAAAATTTTGACACCTGGCGATTATCAGAATGGTGAGATCAACGTAGTGGTCGAGATTCCGACTGGGTCAAATCATAAAATTGAATGGGATCGTAAAAATGCCTGCTTTATGCTAGATCGAATTGAGCCAATAGCCTTTGCAAAACCTTGTAACTATGGTTTTATCCCTCAGACACTAGATGAGGACGGGGATGAGCTTGATGTGTTGCTGATTACCGATCAGCCTTTAACAACCGGAATTTATGCTAAAGCACGGGTGCTCGGCGTGATGAAGTTTATCGACAGCGATGAAGTTGACGATAAAATTATTGCCGTGCCAGCTGACGATCGCAACAACGGCGATGCTTATAAAACCTTAGAGGATTTGCCAAAACAGCTGATTCGACAAATTGAATTCCATTTCAACCATTATAAAGATTTGAAGAAACCAGGCTCAACTAACGTACAAGAGTTTGCGGGCCTCGAAACTGCCAAAGCCGTTATCGCTGAAGCAATTACGCGCTGGAATCAACAATAATTTAGTGAGGAAATTTGATGGGTTTATTTATTTTGATTGGCGTCATAGCCATTTGTGTAATTTTGAGCGGTATCCGCATCATTAATCAGTACGAAAGAGGGATTGTTCTAACTCTTGGTCGTTATTCTCGTACTTTAAGCCCAGGCTTAAAATTGATGATCCCAATAGTGGAAAGTATGACAAAAGTTGACGTACGCACTACGCCGATGGATGTGCCAAAACAAGAGGTAATCACTAAAGACAACGTAACCGTCAATGTCGATGCGATTGTTTATTTCCGAGTGCTTGATCCGAAAAAAGCGGTGCTGGAAACCACAAACTATATTTATGCGACTAGCTCATTTGCACAAACGGCGCTGCGTGACGTAACGGGTAATTTCGATTTAGACGAACTACTATCGAAGCGCGATGAGATTTCAAGCAAGATCAAGGAGATCGTTGATATTCAGACCGACAAATGGGGGATCGATATCGAGAGCGTAAAATTACAAAATATTGAATTACCGGCCGATATGAAACGAGCGATGGCAAAACAAGCCGAAGCTGAACGCGAGCGCCGAGCGGCAATTATCTCGTCTGAAGGCGAGAAAGCAGCGGCTTCAGCGGTAGCAGCGGCAGCTGCGCTACTCGCGAAGACGCCAGGCGGCTTAAACATCCGTACGCTTCAAACTTTGGAAAAAATTTCAACCGATCCGTCACAGAAAACCGTGGTGCTTTTACCATCAGATTTGGCGGGAATAATTAGCAAACTAAAGTAGCCTACTAAAAATCAGCTGAACCATTCAGCTGATTTTTTGTTGATGAAAGATTGTTAAAGTTCACTAATTTGAACACGAGCTTGTGTGGTAGTATCGCGGTCACGTATTGTGACAGTGTCGTCTTTTAATGTATCAAAATCAATGACGATACATTTTGGTGTCCCAATTTCGTCTTGCTTGCGATAACGTTTGCCGATATTGCCAGAATCATCCCAGGTAACATTAGAATATTTAGCCCGGAGTTGTTGATAGACGTTACGGGCTTTCTCGACTAACTCAGGCTTATTTTTTAGTAGCGGAGAAACACAGAATCGATAAGGCGCAAGATGCTCAGGTAATCTTAGGAAAATACGTTTCTCACCGTTGACTTCGTCTTCGGTATATGCGGCAGTGAGCACCGCCATCAATAGATGCTCAACACCAAAGGAGGGCTCGATCACATGAGGGATGAAAGTAGCGCCAGTATCTTTGCGACGGTATTCCATATTTTTACCTGATTCCCGAGCGATGTTGGCGAGGTCAAAATCAGTGCGGTAGGCGATACCCATCAGTTCTTCGCGACCGATCGGATAGTCAAATTCGATATCGATGGTGCGTTTAGAATAATGGGCGCGATCGGCGGCTGGCACATCGAGTTCGTGGATACAAGACTTCGGCAAACCGAGCTTATTTTCCAGAAAATCATGACAGCTTGCAAGCCAGAGTTCGAAATTTTCTTCCCAATCGTCAGGCGAAACGAAATATTCAATCTCCATTTGTTCAAATTCGCGTGAGCGGAAAACGAAGTCACGCGGCGAAATTTCATTGCGAAAAGCCTTACCCTGCTGGGCTAAACCAAACGGCAAGTCTGGATAAATCGTATCGACGATATTTTTGTAATTAGTAAAAATTCCTTGAGCCGTTTCGGGACGCAGATAAGCGCGAGAAGCTTCATTTGCAACTGAGCCAACATTAGTTTGGAACATCATATTAAACATTTTGATTTCGTCCCAATTAGATTTGCCACAGTTAGGGCATTTGGTCTGCGCCTGAATAAGCTGCTCGGTTGTAACATCGGCAGAAAAGTTTTCACCAGAAGGTGACTTTAATTTATCGGCACGAAAACGTTGGTGACATTCTTTACATTCAACGAGAGGGTCAGCGAAGGTCGAAACATGTCCAGAAGCCTGCCAGGTGCGCGGGTTCATAATAATGGCCGCGTCGACACCGTACATATCGTCGCGATCATCAACAAAATGTTGCCACCAAGCCTGCATAATTTTACGCTTCAAAGCTACGCCAAGTGGACCGTAATCCCAAGTACCAGCCATACCACCATAGACTTCAGAACCTTGGAAGATAAAACCACGGCGTTTAGATAAACTTACAATGTCGTCTAATTTTCCCATATTTTACATTATAGCATAAAGTAGAAACTCTCTGTAAAGCCAATTTCAGCTATTCAGATAGAAAACATCTAAGAATGAATTCGTAAATCGCCTTTGCGCTGATTTTCGGATTTTGAAATAGCCACCCAGCGCAAAGGGGTGGCTATTTTGATGATTCCATTGAGGTCGAACCAATCTAAATGAGATTCGGCTTCATAAAGTCATCAAATCTACGGTGTCCGCCAAGCAAACCAACCAGTTATTTGTTTCATTGTGGTTAGGTCATCCAGCTCGGCAAGATAACCAAAGATGTAAAGAAAGGAGAGAAGAGATGAAGATTAAGATCAAAAATCTCAGCAAAACACAAAAAATAAATGTGAGCTTCAAAAAAGGAGCGAACCATGAAAAATAATCTTAAAACTATAGGAGCAATAGTGTTTATTATAACCGTGCTTATTCTAGTAGCTATTGCTAGCGGTATTAAGCAAGAAGCCAACATGGCCGCTTATGCGAAAGCCAATCACTGTATCTGGAAAGCCACCGGTACTATGTACGGTGATAATCGCGATTTTGTCTGTATAAAAGGAGAGTCTAAATGAGTAATGAAGCAGCAGAGCACGCCTATTTTATGAGCTTCCCATCATACAGAGAAGCATATGAAGATGATACCAACGATCAAACTCTAGAAGATGCAGATCCAGACGCTATCTATGACGCTTGGTGCGATGATCATTTGGAGGATTTTTAAGATGCAGAGTAAACAGGACTTGCTAGAAGAGCTATGGTCGAAAAAGAAGATCTGCGAAAATCTTTCCAGTCTTTATTCAGACACTGCAGATTTAATACATAAAATCATCGTTGAGATAGAGGATGAGATTGAAAGGAACAGTAATAAATATGAAAACCGCTAAGGACTTACCTGCAATAATTGAAGGTGGCACGATAGAGCTAAAAAAGCAGGGTGAACTTAAAGACATCTTAAATCAAAACCCACCTGAAGCTTATATTGAGGACCACCCATTCGCCAAGGGAGTTAAGTATTTACCAATAGGTAGGGTAGATACACTACTTGACGTGTTATTTCAACAATGGCGCGTAGAAATTAAAAGTATAACTCAATTAGCACAGAGTATTTGTTGTACGGTCAGGCTGCACTACCTAAACCCCATCACCAACGAATGGAGTTTTCACGACGGAGTTGGGGCGGTTCCATTAAAGACCGATAAGGGCTTTTCAGCTGCCGATCTAGCGCATATTAAATCAGACGCCGTAGCTACTGGCGCACCAGCCGCCAAGGCTTTTGCTATCAAAGACGCCGCAGAGGAGCTTGGCAAGTTGTTTGGACGTGATTTGAACCGCAAAAATACAATGAGTTATTTCAACCTCTTTGAAAATCCAAAACAACAAGACGACGGACTTCAGGCTAGGATTGATGAGGCTCTTGCTGGAATGAGGCAGATTCAAACAATGCCAGAATTGCAAAGTTTCTTTATCCATCTACCGAGGGAAATCCGAGAAGCAGAAACGGTAATAACTGCAAAAGACATCGCTAAAGACCGCATTATTAAATCCAACCAAGTCAAAGGAGCGCTAAATGATAATTAGGAAATTTGAAAAGAACTCAGAAGAGTGGCTTGAATACCGTAAAGGAAAGAGTGGTGGTAGTGCGTTTGGGAAACTCTACCATACCGGACTTCCGCTCAAAAATAAGATTATTGGGAAACTAGAAGAAGTCAACCCGCTACCGCCAGCAGATAAAAGGCTAACGACCTCAGAATTGGCCACAATGTTAACTGCTGAAGAACTAGTTAGCCTGAAGCTTGAAGAGGCTCCTAAAGACGAATATTACAAAATCATTGCAGAGCGTGTAGCACGCCCAATTACGCCAAACGATTACGCCGACCGACTAGGTGGCCAACCGTTTTCGATGATGGTCAGAGGGCACATTTTAGAACCTGAAGCTATTGCTTTATTTAGCGAAAAGACTGGCAAAAAAGCCAATCCAGAATGCGTCGTTTGGGAGCGTGAAGATAACCCGAATATTTATATTAGCCCTGATGCAACTATCGGCAAAACTGAAGCCATTGAGGTTAAATGCCTGGAGTCTTGGAAAGTTGTCAAGACTTATCTAACCAATAAAATCCCGGATGAATATCTGCCCCAGGTTTTGAAGTATTTCGTAGTCAATGACAAATTGCAAAAACTCTATTTTGTCATTTATACAGACGTTATACCAGGGCTAGAGTTGCAGATATTTGAATTGGAACGCAAAGATTTTGCCGATAAGGTCGAGGAGGCAAAAATCTTTGAAGATGAGATCATGAAGCGCATCGCTATAGACGCTGAACAAATTATTAAATTAGGATTTTAGGAGAAAACATGGCTGGGACAAAAGAAGGGGGTAAGAAAGCTGCCGCAACAAACAAAGCAAAGTACGGCAAGAACTTTTATGCCGAAATTGGAGCAAAGGGGGGGCGAAATGGTCACACCGGCGGATTTGCCGCTAATCCTGAACTTGCCAAGATTGCTGGACGCAGGGGCGGGCTAATATCTCGCCGAGGCTCAACGAAAAATTAAATTTGTGGTGCTTAGATAGGGACGTTTAAGGTAAATGGGTCAACAAGAAAACCGAAGCCACTATATCTCTCCTAAGAAGTCATACTTCTTGCACATTAAAATAGGACAGCTGACGCGTATATTTCTCTTGTTAGCTGTCCACCAAAATTATCAAGGAGGTATATGTTAGCAAATACATCACGCGAAGCCTACAATTCTATAAAACCGAAATTAGGCACAAATCAAAAACGAGTTTTAGATACAATTAAAGATTTTGAACCAGTAACTAACGACATGATTGCAAAATTATTAAATTGGGAAATAAATCGGGTTACTGGAAGAGTTCATGAATTAGCCGAGTATGGAATTATAGAACAGTCTGGTTATGGATTGACTAGTTCAGGTAGACGAGCTAAAGCCTGGGTAACTAAAAAACAAGACGATAACAACGCTAAAAATAAAAAAGGGAGAATTTATGAATTTGAGGAGTGTCCGAAAAAGAAGGTACAAAATGAGAAATACCAAGAAGGAAAGGTTCGAACTCGGGGCTGGAAAAGAATGGTTTGGAGATGAAGAATGAAACCATTTGAAGAGTACATTCGCAATATAAGAAGCGAACTCGATGATTTAGAGTCAGACATACAAGACCTGTGGGATGAATATATTAAAGTGAGTAATGAACGAGACGAATTAGAAGAAAAACTGAAGGAGTTCAGTGATGAGTAAAAAAGTAGAAATGTTTAGATGTGATATTTGTGGAAGGTGCTATTCGACGGAATATAACGCAAAAGATTGCGAGTTTAAGCACCAAAAGCTTGATTTTGCGAATTATATGCTAGAACAGGGTAGGTCGCTTGGCTCCATCAATTTTGAGACAGCTATGCTTTGTGCTTTACCTGATGAACTGAGAGAAGTAACAAAAGACACATTCTTTAAGATTAGCTACTTGCAGTGCAACGATAACTATGTGTATAGAGTATGTGCTGTATACGAGAATAATGTTGATGTGCAAAACTCAGAAGACCATCATATATTTAAGGTTAATTACATGAATTTAGTCAGAGGGATGGAGAAGAAATGAGACGCATTCAGAAATATAACTCAGAATACTCCATCTATGAGCAAGTCGCAAGATACCTACAACTCCAATACCCGGATGTTATTTATCGTTTTGATTTGGCCGCAGACCTTAAGCTCACGCCTGGGCAAGCAGCAAAACATAAAAGGCTACACCCAGAGCGTGGGCATCCAGATTTGTTTATTTCTGAAAGTTCGCCAAGGTGCATAGATGGCAGTTGGAAGTATGAATATCATGGGCTATATCTTGAAATCAAGAAAGACGGCACCAAGCTGAAACGAGAAAAAGACTGCAAAAAGACATTAAAAGGCGAAACTAAAATTCGCAAAGCTGGTGATTGGTGGGATTTACACATTGAAGAGCAAGCCGTAAAGCTAGAAAAACTCCGCCAAAAAGGCTACAAAGCTGAATTTGCTGTTGGGTTTGAGCAGGCAAAAAAGATAATTGATGAGTATTTAAGAGAGAGGAAAAACAATGAGAGTATTTTCTAGACGAGGGTTTGTTAAATTCAAGCTCACTGACCTAGAATTATCAACCCTGCTGACTTGTTTAGCACTTGCGAAGGCAAATTGGCACAGAAGAGATAAGGAGGTAACGATAACAGAGCAAGATGTCAATGATTTGTCGGTGGAACTGTTTAAGCAGATAGTCCGAGGATGAACTTGGAATATAAAAACCAATATTCCAACTTAGCACCTTAAAGTTAAATATAAAATTCTAGCTTCCACAGGGGCGAAAGCCCTAGTCAAACTATCACGACGGGATGTCCAAACCAAAAACAGAGATAGTGAGCGGTCTAACCGCAAAGTGTCTAATCCACAGGTGGCGGAGAGAGTGTTGAGTCTTTCTCCCACCCCTGCGGAGGCTAGAAAAAACGAAAGGAATAAAATGAAACGCTACAAACTTATCAAAGATTTACCAACATTTAAGGCTGAAGATGAGTTTTATCTTGTTGAAAATGGAGACCTAGTATTGAGCGATGGCGACGCATATAAAGTGGTTTATCACCATAAGGAACTTGAAAAGTTCCCAAACATCTTGGAAGATTGGTTCGAGGAAATCCCAGAGGAGTATAAGAGATGGAGAGCTAAACCTGGTGGAAATTATCGGTTCATCAATGACTCTGGTTATATTCGTAAAAGTGGAGAGTATAGACATTCAATAAATAAATATCGTTATAATATTGGAAATTATTTTAAGACCGAAGAAGAGACAGAAAAATATAGTAATTATCTAATCGCTCTCCAAACCATCAAAGATGACGCTAAAGGTTTTGTGCCTGATTGGGGAAATCTTGGACAAAGAAAATACTATGGCTTCTATGACCATATTGAAAAATCTCTCGAGCGGTCTTCCAATCGTAACTTCCAAAATCAAGGAACTATTTACTTTAAAACTATAGAAGACATTAAAGAAAGCTTCGATAAACATCATAAAGAATGGCTAACGGTGTTGGGGGTGGAGGAGTAGTATGAATAAAAATAATAAAATATTTGTCATTATAAATGAAACTGTGTTGGTTTCTATAGCTAAAGATATTTTCACATTCTTAATGTTCGCAGGGGTGCTTTACTTCAACCATGCAATACTATCAGGCTCTACCGTGGTTGATGTATTGTTTATCTTACTAGTTCTTATGTTTTTGGTAACTAAAAAGAGCGGGCAATGCTTCGAAGGAACTCAAGAAGAAGCTATAAAGTTTTTGTCTGAAAGTGAGAAATAAAATGAAACTATCTAAAAATGAAACTTGTGATTTGCAAAGACGAGTTGAGAAATTGGAAAGCGAAGTGGAGCTATTGAAGATGATGATTAGGCTTCAAAATACAAATAATGGTAATACAGAACCGTTCTCTATCGATAAGCCATACAAATTTACGTGTGAAGATAAAGGAGAATTGCTGGCTCTATATAGAATGAAATTGGAAAAATAAATGTTAGGGTATTGTTGCGAATGTGGCAAAGAAGTTGAGTGTGAAATAGTTAATGGTGAAGTCATATACCCACACCGATCAGACCTTTATAACCTTAAGTTTGTTAGACACAGTGCTTGCGGAAACTACGCTGGGTATTACCAAGGAGAACACCCAACGTTGCCAAGCAAGCACATTCGACAATGCCGGTACAAGGCACACCGAGCGTTAGACAGTATCTGGAAAGATAGAAAAAAGAAAAAGAAGTACTATGCTTTTATGTCTGATAACTTTAATAAAAGCTTCCATTGGGGAGAAGTTAAAAGCGACAGTGAAGCCGACAAAGCCTTAAAACTAACTATAAATTATTTAGGAGGAATAATATGAGAGAAATTAGATAAGTTGGATTAGTCGATACAACGTGTTATAATATAATTGAATATACGCGCTTACTTTGGCGCGTATTTTGTTTAGGAAAGAAGGTGGAAAATGCCCAAAAAAGAAACTATCAGCAAGAAGCTATCTAAGAAAATAACAGACGTGAGGCGTTTAAGATTTCTTGAACTTTATCTTACTCCAGGTACAAAATACTTTAATAATGGCTACCAATCTGCACTTAAAGCTGGTTTTACTGAAGCTACTGCAAAAAATATTTTAGCTAGAGATTTTAAGTGGTTAGAGGACGGCATAAAAACAATCTATGGGACTTCTGTTGACTCTGAAAAATTAGCAAACAAATCCAGAAAAGTTCTAGACCAGTCGCTCGATTCAGAAGATAAATACCTTGCCCAAAATACTGCCAAGTTCGTATCTTCTCATATCGATCCAGAGTTTACGCAGAAACAAGAAGTCAGCCATCACTTCCCAGAGCCAATTTATGGTGGAAAATCTAAGGCAGAGGTGAAAGAGGGTGAAATTTAAGGATACGACAGCCACTAAGAAAATCTTTTCGCTCTCAAAACGCATTAGAGCAGTTTGTGGTGGCACTTCAGCGAGTAAGACTATCTCTATCCTAATTTGGCTAATAGACTACGCTCAGAGCCACGAAAATAAGAATATTTGGGTAGTTTCGGAAAGCATGCCCCATCTAAAAGGTGGAGCAATGGAAGACTTCAAAAATATTATGATGGGACAAGGCTATTGGCTTGATTCTCAGTGGCATGGTTCAGATTTTATCTATACATTTGAAACTGGTTCAAAGATTAAGTTTACCTCTGTCGACACTTATGGAAAAGCTCACGGCCCAAGACGCGATGTCTTGTTCTTAAACGAGTGTAATAACTTAGCTTATAATATAGTCGATCAGCTCATCACCCGTACTCGAGAAGTTATCTGGATCGACTGGAACCCGACCTCAGAATTCTGGTTTTATGAAAAAATGCTTGGCAAAAGAGATGATATAGACTTCATAACTCTAACGTACAAAGATAACGAAGCACTAGATGAGGCGACGGTAAAAGAGATTGAAAGTCATAAAGATAACAAAAATTGGTGGAAAGTTTATGGCCGAGGAGAGCTTGGCGAGATAGAAGGTCGCATTTACACTGGTTGGCAGATTATTAAAGAAATACCATTTGAGGCTCGATTAGAGGGCTATGGTCTGGACTATGGTTATACAAATGACCCGTCTGCTATTGTTGCCGTCTATTATCTCAACGGCGGTTATATCTTAGACGAAGTGCTTTACCGTAAAGGCATGAGTAATAAACAATTAGCCGATATGTTCAATAGCCTTGAATACGGACTAGTGGTGGCAGATAGCGCTGAGCCAAAGAGCAATGATGAACTCAGAAGCTACGGAGTAAACCTAGTGCCAGTGGTAAAAGGTAAGGACAGTGTTCGTCAGGGTATTCAGTTTGTGCAAGACCAGAAAATCTCTGTTACGGAACGAAGTGTAAATTTAATCAAAGAATACCGCAATTATCTTTGGAAGACTGATAAAAACGGAACCATCATAAATGAGCCAGAGGGCGGTCTAGACCACGCATTAGACGCTGTTAGGTATAAATTATCAAGTACTAAACCGTCTCGAGAAGCCGTGACTACGTATAAAAATAAGAACTCAATTAGCGTATGGTGAAGTCTGTCGAAGAAAATGAACTACTATTTGGTCGCTATAATAAGCAAATAGACTACCGTAATGGCCATATATCTCAAGTACTTGAACATAGGACGGAGAGCCTACTACCATCATCTTCAACTAATATAGAACTAGTCCAAGAAGTCTTAAAAGATATGTTATATGAGGCTTTAGGCGGCGACTATAAAAGTATTGGTGTAGAAGTTGAGTTTAAGAATCGAAAAATAAAGGTGATTAAGAAAAATTTAATCAGGAAACTACAATAAAATCAGCCCTTGTCGAGCTGATTTTAACCCATTTAACTCTAGGTGAAGTTAGGCAGCGGTAGCCGAAATCCAACCTTTCTTTTTCTTTTCTTCCTCCTTATCTCGGAAGTATTTTTTGTAAAGGTTTTCATTATCTTCTTCGCCTTGCTGGTCTTCAACCTTGGTTTTTGTTGGGTCGTAAGTCCAGTCTTTTTGTTCGGCGTTTTTGTATTCAACTGGCTTGAACTTCATGGCCTCAGATAGACCACCAGCACTTGTTGCTTCCCTAGCATAACGCTCAGCATTACTTAGGGCAGAGTTTCCGGCATTGATAATATCGCCAATACTTTTACCTTGATAATCTGCTCTCTGGCGCTCTAAATCAGCTACACTATCCCAATAACCTGCACGTTTCGTATCAAAGGTTTGCTTAGCCTCAGCACGTTGTCGTTCGCGGTCTGTGAGAATATCGCGTTTACCTTTTTTATAGTCTAAACTTGCACGATTGAAGCTAGTTTCCTGCGCCCTTGCATTCTCGGCGTTATTGTCTTCAATATCATTACGGATTTTCTGCGTAGCTCGAGCTAAGAGGGTTGGCACGGTATATTGTGCTGCACTGGAACTACCCGCACCAGAACGGGCAAAATAGCGCGAATAAGCATCATTTTGCTTCTTGAAATCGTCGTCCGCTACGCCAATTTGCCTCCTACGCCCCGCCAGACGCTGTCTAGTGGCTGTGTTGTGGTCTTCTTGGGTTTGTTTCCAAGAATCTTCCAAATCGCTGTTAGCGCGGTTGTAGGCGTCTTCAATGTGCGC
>ERZ773065.1566-NODE-1566-length-11469-cov-2.986858_pt1 | contig 11469 bp, 17 predicted proteins | sample MGYA00580623_ERZ773065 | MGnify/ENA primary metagenome ERZ773065 (study PRJEB29015, sample SAMEA2738017) | human oral metagenome | biome: human oral; feature: human-associated habitat; material: dental | place: China | collected 2047 ...
GAGCCCGGGCCGCCGGTAGCAGACCTCGTGGGATTCATCGAGGACAACAAGGGGGCTCGGGGCCCGGGCCGATCTGTGGGGTCCTGACGGACTCGGGCCGCCAGGATCGCCCCGTCCACCTGGCTGCGCCGCCAGAAGCCGGCCGCCCAGTGCCAGGGCTCAGCGGGACGAGGCTCTCAAGGCCGAGATCACCAGGGTCCACGAGGCCAATTGCGGGGTCTTGGGGGCCCGCAAGATCCACGTCATGCTCAACCGTCCCGAGCGCGCTGCCGAGCACGGTCTGGGGCATATCGCCCGGTGCACCACCGAGCGGGTGATGAGGATCCTGGGCATCCAGGGCGCGCGCGAAGGCGTACGGCGATGACAGGAAGCGCTTTTTGAGCAGCAGCGCTGCGATCCCAAGGCTCTTGCGGCCGCGACCGCGGGCCGATTCCCTGAGAAGGGAGTCCAGAAGTGCGAAGCGCGACTCCTCCTCCGCGGTGGGGCTGAAGGGGATCGAGGAGATCCGTCGCTCCTGGAACCGGTGCGCGCCGTGGACCTGTGTCTTGAGGCGGCGCACGGCCACGTCATCCAGCGCAGCGGAGTCGATCTCAGCGCCGCGGGCGAAGCGGCGGGGATCGATCATCTCCAGGAGGGCGGTGAAGGACTCGGTGTAGCCGTTGTGGGGCGTGGCTGAGAGGAAGAGGCGGTGCTCGCAGGCCTGAGCCAGTTGGCGCACAGCGATGGTTCGCTGGGAATCCACCGCGTAGCCCCGGCCCTGAGCGGTGGCTGTTGGGGCTGCGGGCGCGACGTGGTGCGCCTCGTCGACCACAAGCACGTCGAAGGCGTAACGACGGGCGGAAGCAGATCGGCGCGTCTCCGCCAGGACATCGCGCAACAGGCGCTGGGCGCGCTGCCCCGGCAGCCAGTCCATGGAGATGATGATCCTCGGGTACAGGCGGAAAGGGTTGGCCGCCAGGCCGTGGGTGCGCCGGATCTCGGCAAGCGCGGCAGAGTTGACGATCGTGAAGTCCAGGCCGAATCGGTCCCGCATCTCCTCGCGCCACTTCACCGACAGGCTCGGCGGACACACGATGACGACCGAGCGAGCGCGGTGGCGCAGGAGGAGCTCCTGGATGACCAGGCCCGCCTCGATCGTCTTGCCCAGGCCCACATCGTCGGCCAGTAGGAGGTTGGTGCGTGGGGAGGCCAGGGCCCGGCGGAGGGGCTCCAACTGATAGGGCTCCAGGGTGATGCCCGCCCGGAAAGGGGATTGGAAACGGCGGGGGTCAGCGCTGGTGACCGCGCCCCATCGCACGGCGTCGACGAGTGCGCCGACGGTGGCTGGCGGATCGAAGGCTTCGGCGCTGATAGGCATGGGCAAGCCCTGGTCCGGGAGGACCGTGTGGCCGACCTCCAACTCCCAGACCACGCTGAGCTCCTCGCCCATCCGATCCTCGTCAAGCGACTGCAGCCGCACCTCATGCTGAAGCGCGGCGTGCGAGGACAAGCCCTCATCGGCGGGGCTGCGAGGCAGGCCCTGGGGAGTGACCTCTGTGACGGCCCAGGTGGAGCCGCGGACCTCGACCACCTGGCCGGGCTCAGGGAGAGGGGGGACAGCAGTCTTTAGGTCGGGCTGGCCAGAGGCCTGAGCAGTCACGAAGCGGGGCTCCTTTGCGAGGCCGGCGGGGTGTCCGCCGTGCACTCGTGGGAGTGTATCTCCGTAGCGTGAGAGCCAGGCTGTCTCCTGACCTGGATGAAATCCGCAGAGAGTTGCGATGTGGTCTCAGAGCGCGAGGGGCGGTTGGGTCAGACGAAGACCATTCCTCTATCGACCGCAGTACGTGCCTTCACCTCGGCGTCGGGCGCCGAAGCGGCAGTGAAGCGCAGGGAGTGGCTGAGCGTCGGTAGGAGCGACGCCAGGAACGACTCGTCGCGCGAGTGGATGTGCAGCTTGCTGCGCAGATCGGTCAAGGGGAAGACCGCCGTCATGCGCAGGATCTCGATGCCGACAGCGACCCCGTACTCGTCAAGGTCGACGAGCACGTCGTCGGAGAACTCGTCGGTCTGAACGATGGGGTTGGTGGACAGGGAGATGTAGCACGTGCCGACGGCGGGATCGACCGTGATCTTCCGGTTGGTCATGGTCTCAGTGTCTCCTCGGGTAGGGGGCCACAGTAGCCGATCAGCCGTTGGCGATTCAGCCCTTGATGAAGCACGTGATGATTGTGACTGTTCCATTGCCGGGCATCGTCAAGGCTGGGTTGTTGAGAGCGGCGCTGATGGCCTCATCGCTGATGCCGCGCTGACGCGCTCGGCTCGAGCCATGGTGGGACCAGACGAAGGAGATGGCCACCTTCAGTCCTCAGGTGACGGCTGTGACACGTCGAAACGCAGCACGCGGTCGATCCCGTCGGTGTCCTCAAGATCGACCTCCACCTGGTAAAGGCCGGGTGTGAGAAGCGGCAAGCTCACCTGCACTGCGAACACGATGCCTCGGCGATGACCTCGGTAAGGGGGATGAGTGCTCTCCGAGGCGTCAAGGATGTTCGTCGCCTCGATGGACGCGCCTTCGTCACCTGGCGCGATGATGCGCAGGCTCATGCTGACAGCATTCCTCGTTGGCTCATCGCAGCGCAGGCGGCCCGCGATGGAGAACATCGCCACGGAGGGGAGCGAGTCAACCTCCAGGCTGGTCAGCGATGCGCCGACCGCAGTCAGGGTGCCGTTCTGGATCGTGGCATAGTCCGCGAGGAAGGCGTAGTCGAGGTCGAGCATGGCGGAATCCTATGGGACTGAACCAGGGCTGTCATCGGACTCACTCGCCGGCGATGGCGCGCAGGGCGGCAAGGTGTGCGTTCCATTCCTGGCGGCCGCTCTTGGTCAGTGACATCCAGGTGCGGGGGCGCTTGCCGACGTAGCCCTTGCGAATACCCACCAGCCCCAGTGATTCCAGCTGCGAGCCCTGGCGGCTCAGCACGGAGTCGGAGACCTGGAGCATGTCGCGCAGGGTCGGGAAGTCGATCTCCTCGGCGGCCGCGAGCGAGGCCACGAGGGAGAAGCGCACGGGATGCATGAGCGCCTCGTTGAGCTGATGGCGGGGATGCGGCTCGGCGCTCATTGGCGGGCCTCTCGCCATGCGCCCCACGTGGTCAGCGCGGTCAGCGCGATGATCGAGGTGAGGGTGAACCAGAGCTCGCCCTTCCAGATGCTGGTCATGCCGATCATGGTGATCCCCCAGAGGATGGCCCAGGCGATGATCGTCCGCGCCCAGCGCCGGCCAAAGCCCGCTTTGACGTACCGGACGGAGGAGAACATGGCGACGCTGAGGATGATGATCCAGGCCAAGGAAACCGCGATCACCAACCAGACCAGGTGCTGGTCGGTGCCGGTGAGCAGGTGCATGGCGACCACGGACATGGAGCACAGGGCGCCGAGGGCCAGGAGGAACGCGCTGGGCGCCTGACTAGCTCCTGCGCGCGTGGCGCTATCGGCCTGGTGCGCCTGGCCGAGGAGCTCACGAGCGCGCTCGGCGTCAATGCCTGCCGACGGCGTCGGGTCAGTGGCCTCGGGGTGCTGGGGGCGCATGCTCATGCCTCCTCCTTGGGGGCGCGGGTGTGACGCTCGATGATCGCGATCATCGGGAACTGGACGATGCCAATGAGGGGCATGGCGATCATCATGGGGTCCTCTCGGAACATGCCGATGATGGAGGTGATGAGGAGGGAGATGAGGGCGACGGCGATGAGCACTCGCCCTGCTGGGCCCTCGAAGCGGGTAGTCCAACTGGGGTTCGGGGTGGCGGTCTGCATGGTGGCCTCCGGGGGGATCTGCTGAGCGGGCCGGTTGTCCGCATGGCATGAGAGTAGCAAGTACTTTCCAAACTGACAAGTAGTTGTGGTGCGGGGACTTCTTTCGCGTCTTTCGGGGGTGTTGCGCCGCGAGCGCGCGCCTCAGCGGGGCGTACACTTTTCTGTACGTTCCGCTCTAGGAGGCCTGTCGCTATGAAGACCATGAGCTACACCGAGTCTCGCGCCCGCTATGCGGAGGTGCTCGATTCCGTCGTCGACGATTGCGAGGAGGTTGTCATCACGCGCGCTGGCCGGGAGCCCGCCGTCATCGTCTCCCTCGCCGAGTACCAGTCCCTCAAGGAGACCGACTACCTGCTGCGCAACCCTGCCAATGCCAAGCGCCTTCTCGCGTCGGTCGCTCGGTCCCGGACTGGCCAGGACACTTACCACGAGCTCATCGAGGACGACTGACGTGGGCCTCGCATGGGACGACTCCGCGTGGGAGGACTACCTGTGGTGGCAGGCGAACGACCGCAAGGTGCTCAAGCGCATCAATCTCCTCCTGCGCGACATACAGCGGTCGGGGCATGATGGGATCGGCAAGCCCGAGCCCCTGAGATTCCAGTTGTCTGGCTACTGGTCGAGACGCATCACTGATGAGCACCGGCTCGTCTACCGCGTCGACGATGCTGGCGATATCCACGTCGTCGCCTGCCGCCACCACTACGGCGAGTGAGACCGCGGCCTGCCGTTCTAGGCGTGTCGCCTCCTCCACCCCGGCCGTTCCTTCCAAGGCGTGGTCCGCTGTTCCCGCTACTCTCGCCCCATGGCACTGACACTGGGATTCATCGGGATCGTCACCCGCGACATGGCCGCCTCCCTCGCCTTCTACCGCGCGCTCGGTGTGCCGATCCCCGAGGGGGCTGAGGCCGAGCCGCATGTGGACGCCCGCCTGGATGACGACACCGCGCTCGCCTGGGACACAGTGGATGTCATCCGCTCCTTCCACCCTGACTACGCCGCGGCCGAGGGCGGGCACCGCATCGCCCTCGCCTTCCGCCAGGAGAGCCCCGAGGAGGTCGACTCCCTCCACTCCAGGCTCACCGCCGCTGGCTACGAGGGGGCCGTCGAGCCGTGGGACGCCTTCTGGGGCCAGCGCTACGCCACCGTGCTGGACCCCGACGGCAACGCCATCGACCTCTTCGCCGTCCTGCCCTCCCACTGATCCGGGCTCGTGCCCGCCGGACGCTTGGGGACGGGGCCGGGGCGGAGACCTAGTGGATCGGTACGCTCAGCGCCTCGCGCCAAGACGGAAAGCCGCATGATTCCAAGGTTCTTCTCCAGGCCCTCGACGCGCTGAGAATCTCCCATGTGCATCAGCGCCGCCGATGCGCATTCGAGGACTTGCGAGCACTTCATCGATTTTGGAAAACGTTGGAATCATGTGGAAGTGGACGAGGGCAGCGCGTTCTGAGCGTGCCGAACCGCGATCCGCGCCGGACTCGCGCCCACCAGGCGCGCGAAGTCCCGGCACATATGGGCCTGATCGGCGTAACCCGCGTCTGCCGCCACCCGGCCCAGCCCCATGCCGCCCGCGATGAGCGCCCGGGCGCGCTCGGCCCGCCGGATCTGCCGCAGGGTCGCATAGCCATAGCCGAAGGCGCTCAGCATCCGACGGCGCAGAGTCCTCTCCGAGCACTCCAATCGCAGAGCGACCTCAGTGGCTCCCAGGCCCGCATCCGCTGCCCTCGATACGAGGACCGTCCACGGCTCAGGGTCTCCCAGCGATGGCGTCAGGGGAGCGAGCTCGGCGCGCGGCTCCGCTGACTCCCACGCCCTCAGCATGAGATCGCGCAGGGGAGCGGAGCCGCAGAGCGTGGAATCGAGAGAGTCAAGGTGGACAACCTGGTCCCGCAGCGCTGGCAGGCACTCTGGTAAGAGGCGCAGCCCCGTCCCCGCGGACATCCTCAGCCCGAGCATCCCCTGCGCATCGGTCTCGGACGAGCGCAACCAACGGGTCTGCGGGCCGCATACCCACACGGCATCGCCATCGGCGATGAGGTCGACGCAGCCATCGGCCGGGACCTCAGCGGGGGCTCCATTCTGGGAGCGCCACACCACCGCCCCGGGTCCCAGGTAGGCCTCAGTGAACACTCGATCATCCTGGCATAGGGGCCGGCTGCCCGCGCGAGGGAGACGTCGAGGCTGTCCATTCCATCCAAGATCGCGCGGCTCCGCGCGTCTACTGTGGGAACGCCAAGGAGCGCGCGAGGAAGGAGGGCCGGCATGAGTGCCGAGCAGGACAAGCGCCGAGGACGCGACGGAGCCGTGAACGGGGGAGCCCCCTCCGGGGCCGGGGCGGCGGAGGCGGCGGCCAAGGAAGCCTCCAAGGCGGCTGACAGGGCGCTTGTCGAGGAGCTCCTTGAGGCCCTCGAGCCCCTCGAGGCCCGGGCGCGCGCCATGTTCGGCGCGTGGACGGTCTACCTCGACGACAAGCCGCTGGGGATTGTCGGGGATGGGGGCGTCTATATCAAGCGCTCCAGCGCTGATCGCCTCCTGGCCCGGCTAACCCGTCCCGCCAGCCCGTACCCCGGGGCCAAGGAGCATTGGCTCCTCCCGCCGAAGCTGCTGCGCGAGAGCCCCGACGATGTGCGCGAGCTGCTCTCCGCGGTTGCCGCCGCGCTCCCCGCGCGCCCCAAGCGGGGGCGGTGAGGGGCCGGCTCGACGCGAGACGCAGTGAGGGAGTAGAGCGCTGCCAGGTTGGGCCGGATCTGGAACACTAGCGCTATGGCTCAAACAATGGAGACTGAGGAAGCGATGCGGGCCATGGGCGCGCACCGCATGTGCTCGGAGCAAGGATTGAGACCGGGCGAGACGGGCGCCAGCGCACTCATCCATGACCTCCGCGAGGCCCTGGCCGCCGCAGGCGATCCGGCCCGCGCCGAGCAGGAACGCGCCTACCTCAAATCGACGATGCCGATGCACGGGGTCGGCGTGCCCAAGACCCGCAAGATCGCCCAGAGCGTCGCCGCCGGCTATCCGGATCTCTGGAGAGAGGCCGCCACATGGGAGGCCGCGCTGCGCGAGCTCTGGGACGGCGCCACCCACCGCGAGGAGCGCAACGCCGCCTTGGCCATCGTCCGCTCCAAGCACTCGGCCCCGCACGCCGCCCGCATGGAATCCCTCGCCCTCTACGAGCACTTCCTGCGCACGGGCCAGTGGTGGGACCTCGTCGATGAGACCTCCCATGCCGTCGGCCTCGTGGTGCGCGCCCACCCCGCTGCGGCCGCCCGCATGCGCGCCTGGGCCGTCGACCCCGACCTCTGGGTGCGCCGCAGCTCGATCATCTGCCAGCTCCAGCACAAGGCGGACACCGACCTGGCGCTCCTGACCAGCGTCATCGAGGCGAATATCGACGACGGCGAGTTCTTCATCCGCAAGGCCATCGGCTGGGCGCTGCGCGACTACGCCCGCACCGACGGCGACTGGGTGCGCGCCTTCGTCGCCGACCACCCCGGCCTGTCCCCGCTCAGTTGTCGCGAGGCCCTCAAGCGAACGCTCCCGACCGACGCGTGTGGAAAGCCCGCTTGGCGGGTCGACGTGGCGGAGGGTGAGTGATCAACCTCTTGAGCGGAAGCGCGTAAACGTTTACGCCTCTGTGCGCAGCCACTCGTCGCACGCTCACCGGAATTCAAGGAGGAATCATGAGCGAGTAGCTCTCCATCGGCATCATCGGCACCGGGGTCATGGGCTCCGACCATGCCCACAACCTCGCCCGGGGCGTGCGCGGCGCCCGCCTGGCCGCCATCGCCGACGCGGACGTCCCCCGCGCCGAGGCGCTGGCCGCCTCCCTCGGCGGCCCGCGGGTCTTCGGCGACGGCGAGGAGATGATCTCCTCGGGCGCCGTCGACGCCGTCATCATCGCCGCCCCGGACCCCTTCCACGCCCCTCTCGCCCTCGCCTGCCTCGAAGCGGGCCTGCCCGTCCTATGCGAGAAGCCGCTGGCGCCCACGGCCGCCGAGGTGGTGCGCGCCCATGACGCCCTGCCCGCGCCGCTCATGACGGTCGGCTTCATGCGCCGCTTCGATCCCGGCTACCTCGCCCTGCGCGACCGCCTCGCCTCCGGGACCGACGGGGCGCTCCTCATGACCCACTCCGTGCACCGCAACGTCGAGGCCTACCCGGGCCAGGACTCCTCGGCCACCGTCACCAACTCGGCCGTCCACGAGCTCGACATCCTCCCCTGGCTCTCCGGCCACGACGTCGTCGAGGTCCAATGGACCGCCGGGCGCGCCTCCTCCCTCATCTCCGAGCGCCACGACCCCCAATTCCTCCTTCTGCGCGATGCCGCCGGAGTCCTGCACACCGTCGAGCTCCAGGTCCACGCCTGTACGGCTATGACGTGCGCTGCGAGCTCGTCTGCGAGCGCGCCTCCGTCGAGCTGCCGCCCGTCCCCGCGCTCGTGGAGGCCGATGAGGTCATCGTCTCCACCGAGCTCGCGCGGCGCTCGGCCTACCCTGCCGACTGGCGCCCGCGCTTCGCCGCCGCCTATCGTGCCGAGCTCGCCGCCTGGGTCGGGGCCTGTCTGGAGCACCGCGTGCCCGAGGGCAGCGCCACCGCCCGCGACGCCCTGCGCGCCACCGTGCTCGCCGAGTCCGTAGTGCGCTCCATGGAGCAGGACGGCGCCCGCGTGGCCGTGCCCGCGGTCGACGACATTCTCGCCGGGAGGGCCTGACATGGAACTGGGGATCGTCACCGACTCACTCGCCCACCTGCCCTTCGAGGAGATGCTCGACGCCGCCGCGCGCGACCGCTTCACCGGGGCCATCGCCGAGCGGGGGCTGCGCATCAGCGCCCTCAACATCAACGGCAACCAGCTCCACCCCGTCATCGGCGAGCGGGTCGATGAGCTCGTCCACCGCACTGTCGACCTGGCGCAGATGCTGGGCGTGGGAACCGTCGTGCTCATGTCCGGGCTGCCCGGGGGAGCGGCGGGGGACAGCACGCCCAACTGGGTCACCACATCCTGGCCGCCCGAGACCCAGGCGATCCTGGACTACCAGTGGAACGAGGTCGCCATCCCCTACTGGCGGGAACTGGCCGCGTACGGCCGGGAGCGCGGGGTGCGCTTCGCCGTCGAGATGCACGGGTCCCAGCTGGTCTACAACGCGGCCACCCTCCTTCGGTTGCGGGACGCCGTGGGGAAGACGGTGGGAGCGAATCTCGGCCCCTCCCACCCCATGTGGATGGGGGCCGACCCCTGCGCCATGACCAGCGCGCTGGCCGGAGCCATCCACCACGTCCACGCCAAGGACGCCCGCATCAACGAGCGGATCACCGCCGTCAACGGCCTCCTGGACACCCAGGGAGTCGAGCGCGCCGCCGACCGCGCCTGGAACTACGTGACGCTCGGGCTGGGGCGCCCCGGCGGGCGCCAGTTCTGGGGGCGCTTCCTGGCCGATCTGCGCGCCGCGGGCTACGACGGCGTGCTGTCCATCGAGCACGAGGACGTCCTGCTCGACGCCATCGAGGGCGTCGCCGCCACAGTCGCCCTGCTCCGCGAGGTCATGCCCGTCGCCCCGGCGAGCTGGAAGCCCCAGGACATCTGAGCCGCGGTGCCCCAGGCGGGCCAGATCACGGCCGGCCCGGTCCCTGGCGGCCGACCCCCGTGCCCGCCGTCGACTCGCGCACCACGAGCTCGACGGGCAGCACAAGATCCCCGGGCTCCTCTCCCTCCAGGAGCCCGGGGACGGCCGCGACCGCCCGCCGGCCGAGCTCGCGCGCGGGCTGCGCCACGGAGGTGAGCGCCGGGGAGACCAGGGCAGCCCAGGGGATATCGTCGAAACCGCAGACGGCCACATCCTCGGGCACCCTCAGCCCCCGGCGCGCCAGCGCGCCCAGCAGGTGGATGGCCAGGAGGTCGTCGCCGGCGAAGAGGCAGTCTATACCGGGGTGGGCATCCAGCATGCGCACGGCCTGGTCGACGGCGTCGCCCGTGCGCCGCTCGGCGGTGCCGATCGCGGGAACGCCCAGCCCGAGCTCGGTGGCGCGCTGGACGAAGGACTCGATCCGCGCCGACGAGGTGGGCATGCCCTCGGGCGCCCCCAGCACCGCCGCGCGTCGGCGGCCCAGCGCCGCGAAGTGCTCCGCCACCATGCGCCCGCCACCCCGGTTGTCCACGGACACGCTCATCACTGACGACCCGGCCACCGGCTCATCGATGAGCACGAGTGGGGGGCGCGTCCCTGAGCGGCCCTCATCCAGCAGGGAGATGGCGTCAGGGGTGAACGGGGCGACGAGGACGGCGGCGCAGTCCGAGGCGAGCGCGTCCTCGAGGTACTCGCGCTCCCTGCCCGCGCGCCGGGTGGTTGGTCACCGCTGGGAGGAGCGGTAGTTCCGGGATGCCTCGGTCAGGCGCGGGAGGAGCGCGAGCAGCGCGCGCCGGGTGACGGATTGGCATCAATGATAGCCGTGGGGGCACGAGTGGTCCGGGGAGGCCGTGGGCGACCGTAGGATGCCGACACCTCTATTCCCTGAATCGAAGGTTCCCGAATGAGCGAGCTTCCCCGTCTTGCCGCCGGTGGCGCCGCGGTCGCGCTCTCGCTCGGCCTCGTGGCCTCGCCTGCTTTCGCCGCGGACCCCAGCAATACCGACAGCGGTTCCGCCAGCGGCACCCAGGCTGCCACGGTCACCGTCACCGCTCCGAAGACCGACGCCGCCCCCGCCGCCTCCCAGCCCGGCTCCCTGGCCCACACGGGCGCCTCGACAGTCCTCGGCGTTCTCGCCATCGGCCTCGTGACGGCCGGCATTGTCATGCGCGCCGCCTCGCGCGGCATCTGAAAACAGCGACTGGGCGGGACCACCACGGTCCCGCCCCCGCCGCGTCGCTGCCAGCGGAGAGAGGGGGCCGGGGCGCCGAGCGCCGCCACCGCCTCGGGCTGTCGCAGTGGGCGAGCCCGATTCATGTCAGCGCCCTGGCCTAGGCTTGGGCTCACGATGAGCAACGCGATGAACACCCTCTTCTCCGGCCTGACCATGCCCGGCGCAGCGGCGGGCTCGGGGGCGGGCGCCGCCCGCCCCCCGGCGGAGGCCGCCCTGCCCTCGCTCGCCCCCAGCGCCTCCGGCTGGGACGACGACTCCTGGGCCAGCGTCGAGCCCCCGGACGACGGCGCCCCGGAGCCCGAGGAGAGCGCGCCGCCGGAGGATGCCGACGCCGTCGCCCCCACCTGGGAGGAGCGCCAGGCGGAGGTCTCCGATCTCGTCGCCCGGGCGCAGGCGAATGCTGCCCGCGCCCGCGCCGCTGCCGAGGGGACCGCCACTGCCGACCCCCGCGGCCACGGCGCCGGAGCCTGGGACTCCCCCGGCGCTCTCCGCCCCGAGGAGCTCGTCACCGGTCTCAACCCGGCCCAGGCCGCCGCCGTCACCCACGCCGGAGCCCCCCTGCTCATCATCGCCGGCGCCGGGAGCGGCAAGACCCGCGTCCTCACCCACCGCATCGCCCATCTGCTCGCCACCGGGCGGGCTCGTCCCGGGGAGATCCTGGCGATCACCTTCACCAACAAGGCCGCGGCCGAGATGCGCGAGCGCGTGGCGTCCCTCGTCGGGCCCGCCGGGGGGCGCATGTGGGTCTCCACCTTCCACTCGGCCTGCGTGCGCATCCTGCGCCGCGAGCACGAGGCCGCCGGCCTGCGCTCCACCT
>ERZ773065.1568-NODE-1568-length-11463-cov-3.446704_pt1 | contig 11463 bp, 9 predicted proteins | sample MGYA00580623_ERZ773065 | MGnify/ENA primary metagenome ERZ773065 (study PRJEB29015, sample SAMEA2738017) | human oral metagenome | biome: human oral; feature: human-associated habitat; material: dental | place: China | collected 2047 ...
TCCACCGCTTGCGCGGTCCCCCTCCCCCGTCAAACGGGGAAGGCTTATATTGTTTCTCTGATCGTGCAGAGCTCCAGTACATCGGAGGCAGATGACGCACGAATCAGTCCGTCATAAAATGGTGTGTTTTCCAAGAGATACATCAGATCCTTGAGCGCCTGTGTATGCGTTTCGTAATCGACCGCCGAGAGGGTGATGATGATCTGTACCTGTGTATCGGAGCCAAATGGAATGGGCGACTGCAAGACCACAATGCTGAATGCACTGCACAGAGCCCCCTCGTCCGGACGCGCGTGTGGCATTGCAATATATGGGAAAAGAATCATATAGTTGCCCAGCTTTTCAATGTTCTCCTGCATTGCCTGAATGTAATGTTCTGTGATGCAGCCGTCGCACAGGAGCAGGTCACCTCCAAGGCGCACCGCCTCACGCCAATCTTGCGCCGCAGCATTCAGGAGAATACGGCGCGGGCTCAGCAGCTCCCGCAGGGAGGGACGCACGGTTCGCCGGCTCCCTAAGATTCGCTCCAGTGCGCTGCGCAGCTCCACGGGCTGTTCAATCACACAAAAGGGACTGATCTCCCGGAGCACGCGATCCGAAAGATCCTCGGCGGGCGCCATGTCCGCACTTCGATCGTATTGGGAGAAGAAGATACTGAGATCGCTGATGTTTTTTTCTGTCAGAAACGGTGTGACCTGAATGCAGTGAACGGGACAGTTCGACAGGGGGATCGTTGTGACAACAAGATCGAGGTCATTTTTTCGCAGCTGCTCCGGAGCTACATGCGCAGGCATTGTCCCCACGGTTTCAAAGTCAAAAATGGAATGCAAACGCAAAAGGATAAGCTGCGATGTACCGATGCCTGCGTCACAGATGAGAAGGACGCGTGCTTTTCTCTTATGCCTCCTCTGCATGCGTTCTCTGGAAGCCAGAAAGTGAATGGAGAGATAACCGCATTCTGCATCGCTGAGTTGGATGTTCCACTCCTTTTCCAACTGTGACATCGCCCGCCGTACACATCCGAAAATATGGGGATAGTCCGCCTTAATTTCGTCGATCAATGGATTGTTGATATTGATCCCATGGCGGAACCGATAGATGGCCGGTCCCATATGCTCGCCCAGATTCTCATACAGCTGTTCATCGCGGTCGAATGGGATACCGCATTCCTGACACATGCGCGCAATCAATGTGGAAACCACCATCTGAAGGTAAATATCCTGTGCTTGTGTTTCCGTGGAGAAGCTGCTGCCCAGCAGATGAATTGTAATATAGGCAATCTCGGACTCGGGAATGTGAATAGCGCACGTTTCCTCAAGGCGTGCGGCAATCCCTGCTGCAACGGAAAATTCCGGTGCTTTGATCAGGTGGCTGAGCTCTTCGTGCACCATTTCCACTGTTCTTCCGAGCTGAATCCGCTTCACGGCGATCGCCAGATGAAGCACCATATTACGCAGGGCATAATCAGAGAAAAACTTATTCAGCTGCGTTTCTGCCTCTTTGACAAAATCCTGCAATCGTTCCAACGAGATAAGGTGAAACATTTCAAGATAGGAAACATCGGAGAAATTCAGTTCATCAGAGTTCATCAAAAGGCTGTGCAGCACCAGATTTCGCAGAGCAGATTCATTCCCCGTCAGAAGGACTCCTTTTCCTTTTGCTGTCTTGACATATCTGCCCGTCGGATCAAGCTGCTCTTTGAATTCCTGTATATCGGCGTAGATTGTCGTCTTGCTGACGTGCAGGCTGTCTGCCAATAGTTGTACTGGAATATAGTCGTTATGAGACAGGAGTGTATAGGCGATTGCGGCAATGCGCTCTTTTTGCGAGAGCACATAACGATAGGGTTCTTCTTTATAGGCACCGGATTGAAAGCGTGACACCTGCGCTGCCGTGAGGTGGAGGGAAATGCCCTCGCGCGACTTCCGAGATAGGGGAGGGAGCCCCTGCTCGTTCAGATAGTCATCGATGCGATTCAGGTCATAGCGAATCGTACGCTCGCTTATGCCAAGATCCTTCGCTAACATCTCGACTCTCAGAGCTGTTTTGTTCTGTAGAATACGGCGCAGGATTTCACCACAGCGTTCGTTCAGCAAAAGATCACCGCCTTTTGGGAGAATGGAAACATGGGAAGTGCCTCAGCAGGCACTTCCCATGGAACTGACGTGACATATTATTCTTCGTCAGGATTGTTGATGACTTTTCCTTTGGTCTGGATGAAGTTTGGCACCAACAAGACGACCAAAAAGAGTCCGAGGATAATAAAGATCCCCGTTTCTCCCAATGCATTCGCAAGAGAGCCGATGACAATGCCGAGAACGCCGAAGTCAAAATCACCGAATGTGGTATTCTGGAAGCCCAGCGATCCCAAGACGGGGAGCAGGAGGGCCGGCGTGAAGCTGATGAGAAGTCCGTTGACAAATGCGCCGATCGCCGCACCTCTGCGCCCGCCGGTGGCATTTCCAAAGATACCGGCCGTAGCGCCGCAGAAGAAGTGGGGAACAAGACCGGGGATGATGAGCACGCTACCGGCAACGCCGAGGAGCAGCATACCGACAATGCCGCCGATGAACGATGCAACAAAGCCGATGACCACAGCTGTGGGCGCATAGGTGAAGAAGACCGCGCAGTCAACCGCAGGAACTGCGTTCGGGATGACGCGCGTTGCGATACCCTCAAATGCCGGGATCAGATCACCGAGGATCATGCGAACGCCGGAGTAGACGACTGTGACGCCGACGGCGAATTTCAGACCTGCCATGATCGCAAAGAGGAATGGGGACATGCCGCCGGACAGCGTGCCGACATAGGTAGGACCGGCTGCAATGGCTGCGAGCAGATAGAAGAACGTCATGGTAATGGCGGTGGAGACGGTGGTATCCCTCAGGAACCCCCATTTCTCCGGAATCTCGATGTTTTCCGTGCTGTCCTTTGCATCGCCGACCTTGGAACCAACCCAAGCCGAGATGTAGTATGCCAGACTGCCGAAATGCCCCATGGCGATACCGTCATGTTCTGTGACACGATTCGTATAGCCCTGACCGATTGCAGGCGAAATCGCACTCCAAGCACCGAGCAGGAAACCGCCGCTCAAGATGAGCTCCATGCCCTTCATGCCGGCTGTGCCGAGTACTGCGGAGAGGAGGCACGCCATGAAGAAGCTGTGATGTCCTGTAAGGAAGACATACTTGAACTTTGTGAAGCGGGCGATCAAGAGGTTGACGACCAGACCGACAACGAGGATGGACATCGTCTCTACGCCGAGCACCTGCTGTGCCACGGACACGATCGCTTCGTTGTTCGGGACAACGCCGGTGATATGGAAGCCCTCCTGAATCATCTTGCCGAGGGGATCCAGATTTTCTACGATGAAACCTGCGCCGGCAGCGAGCATTAGATATCCGAGGATCGGCTTCAGCGTGCCGGTCATAATCTTATAGAATGGCTTTTTCAGTGCGACCAGACCCACAAGGGATACAATACCAATCAGGAGCGCCGGCTGCTGCAGCACGTCGCGTAAAAATTCCAAGAACTCCATGTGAAACTACCTCCTGTCTTGTCGGTGTTATTTCAGAGCGAGCAAGGCGTCGAGCACATCCTCTTTGATCTTCTTTTTGTTTACATAGCTGCGGATGACGGCTACGTTGCGCCCCTCAAACTGCTGTGCCAGTTCCTTGACCGTGACGATGAGGTCAGCAGGGCGCCCCTGCGCGGAATTAAAATCGCAGGACTCGACATCCGCGTCAATGGCCTCCTCTGCACAGATTTCCTGTATCTTCATCGCCAACATGAGGCTGCTGCCGATGCCGTTGCCGCATACCGTCAATACTTTCAATTTCATACGATTGACTCCTTTCTTTGCATAACAGGATTCTTTATGTTTCCCTAAAAGCTCCGCTTTGGATGTAGGAAAGGATCTCTTCCTTTGTCATGCCAGCACGCACGCGTTCCAAGAACGTTTCGTCTTCGAGGAGCTGCATGAGCTCTGCCAGCGCGGAGATGTGGGAATTGTGATCGGTCGCACAGAGGAAGATGAGCAAATCCACAGGATCATATTCCTCGTTGCCGAAGGGGACAGGAGATGCGAGTCGTACCAATCCCATCCCTAATTTCTTTACGCCGTATTCCGGTCGCGCATGCGGCATTGCAAGCCCCGGGGCTATGACAATGTAACTTCCGACCTCCTTGACAGTATCTACCATGGCATCTGCATATTGTGCTGTTGTGTTGCCAACAGCCTCAAACATTGCTCCACCGTAGCGAACAGCTTCCTCCCAGTCTTTTGCTGCCACATCGACAGCTACAGTCTGTTCGGTAAACAACTTTTCAATCATGCCATATCACCTATAGCTTTGCCGTCATTAAAGAATCGTAAATCCAAGCCCAGACGCATCTTTATAAAAACCCTGCACCGTTTCCAATGAATAGGCTTCCAGATCCTTACCATAATTTTTGCTCTTTGCCAGAATCTCATTTGGTACGGTGATAATATGGCAACCAGACTTTTCTGCTTCCATGATGTTATAGAATTCACGGCAACTTGCCCAAAGAAGTTCTACTTTTGGTTTTGCCATGCAAATCTTTGCCGCTTCCTTCATCAACACATAGGCATCGACTCCTGTATCGGCAATTCGACCCGCAAATACCGACACAATAGCGGGCGTTTCCGCAGACAGCGCGTTGATAACATTAGTTGTCTGCTCTAGTGTGAATATCGCTGTGACATTTAATTTGCAACCTTGTGATGACAACTTTTGAATGAGCGGAACGGAGGATTCACCTTTCGTGTTCATTACAGGAATTTTAACGTATACATTGTCTCCCAATTTGGATAATGTTTCTGCTTCCTTCTCCATTGTGACAAAATCGTCGGAAAAGACTTCGAAGGATACAGGGTCATCCGGAATATGCTGCAGAACATTACGAGCATAATCCTTGTAATCTTGGACACCGGCTTTTTTCATCAAGGATGGGTTTGTTGTGAAGCCTCGGACAACTCCTTTGTGATAGACACTAAGCATGTCCTCTAGATTTGCTCCGTCGGCAAAAATCTTGATTTGTAAATCCTGCAATTTCATAATAATAATATACTCCTTTCTAGAGTTACCTTTGAAGTATTATATAAAGTATTATATAATGACGTAAGATTTTGTGTAAACACGAAAATCTTGCATCTGTTTTTCTGCAAAATTGGTCTTATAACATTGGGTTAATCAGGAGATACCAATATTTCTTTTTTTCGCATTTTATGGTATGCTAAAGTAGATTTTGGTAGGAGGAAGAACGATGGCAGAGTACACATATACGGTTGAGAAACCGTGTCCGGTCTGTGGGGAAAAGACGCACGCGACAAAGCTGAAGGCACGCCTCATCACGCTGGGGACGGATGAGGATTTTTGTGTCCATTACGAAGGTGTATGTCCCTATCGCTACCGCATCTGGCTGTGCGAGCACTGCGGCTTTGCCGCCGATGAGAAGCAGTTCACGGAGGAACCGCTCTCCGCACGTGACAAGGCGAAGATTCAGGAACTCCTCGAGGGGCGCAAGATCAATCTCCCGTACACGGAGGAGCGTACCGTCGAGGATGCGATCCGTGCGTACAAGCTTGCCATATACTTTGTCGAGCGCGTCGGCTGGCCGCTGCAAAAGAAGGCGGGCTACTGCATGGGGATGGCGTGGGTCTACCGTGATACGGAGGAGCACGAGAAGGAGGCGGAGATGTTGCGCTGCGCAGCCGAGCTCTACGAGAAATCGGTGATGACGGAGCACTATCCCATCCACGGAATGAGCGACAGCATGGCGCTCTACATCGCGGGGGCGGCGTACTACCGCATGGGCGACTATGAAAAGGCAACACAGATGCTCTCGCAGATCATGAGCGATCAGGAGGTGCGCAAGAACGACGTGAAACTCTTCGAGCGTACGCAGAACCTCTGGCTTGATCTGCGTGAGAAGAAGGCAGAAGCGGAGAAGGCGAACGGCTAATGGTCATTGATATTCCTGCAAACGTTATCGAGCAGGTGAAACAGGTCGATTGGAGCGCGGTGCGCGAGGCAGTGCGGGACTACAGCCCTGCGCTCACGGTTCTGCGTGATACATGGGATCGCGAGACGCTCGCGCAGATTGCCGAAGGACATCTCTTCGTGCGTGATTCCATGCTGAACGAGGCGCTTGCAAAGAATCTTGGGACGGGGGGGACAATTCGCGGCATTGTCATGCGCTCGCACGCAGACGGTCGGCTGGATCTCGTCTGCACGACGTCCAAAAAATATAAAACCATCGAACTCTCGGGAACCATCGAGAAATTTGTTCACGATGGGGACAAGTCCTATGCCGTCTACCGTGTGAAGGAGAAGAATATCCCGAACCATGGATTCGTCTCATGGGTGTTCTCGCGCATCTCGCTCTCAATGGTCGAGCGTCTGATGGGACATCTCGACGTGTCCGACCGCCTGCCCGTAGACATCAACGGCAACAGGATCTACGTGGATTTCCATGAGGTGCTTGCCGCCTCGAAGCTCGGACAGACCACATTTCAGGGACACAAGCTGACGGACATGATCGCAATCGAGGGCGCTACGGTGCGCGAGGGCGGCATCATGTTCGATACAAAGCTCTGTGCGTCCGATGATGTAAAGGCCGCACTCAGGGCAATACTCAAGGAGAAATTTTCTGACGCCGCAGGGGACGGCACCGAAGGAGGAGAACATTGACAGGAGCTCGTTTGATTCGCATACTTTGTTTTTCCATGTTGGCAATGCTCCTTCTGCCGCAGTCGGTCGACGCGGCAAAGAAAGAGCCGGTGACGGACAAGATTGTCTTTGTCCCGCATGACAGTCGCCCCATCTCAAGCAAGCAGACGGCGGATGTGGTGCAGCGCGCCGGCTATGAAGTCGTTGTTCCGTCGACGGAGCTCCTCGGAAACCGTGAGGATTGGGGGCATCCGGACGAACTCTGGACATGGCTGGATGAGCATCTGGGACAGCCGGGAGTCAAGGCGGCAGTCATCTCCTCGGATGCCATGATCTACGGCAGTCTCGTCGGTTCGCGCAAGCACTCCTTCACGCGTGCACAGGTGCTCGAACGGGCGGCGCGGTTCGATGCACTGCAGCGCTCCCATCCGAAGACCCCGCTCTACGTGTTCGGGTCGATCATGCGGACACCGCGCACAGGGGAGGCATCGGGACATGAGGAGCCGGAGTACTACCGCCGCTACGGTGCGGACATCTTCCGCTACACCGTCCTCCGTGACAAGGAGGAGGTCGAGGGACTCACACGCCGTGAGCGCAAGGAGTACGACTTCCTCGGACGCCTGATTCCGAAGGAGGCACTTGACGACTGGATGGGGCGGCGCGAGAAGAACTATGTGGTCAATGAGTATCTGATCGACCTCCTCAGAAAGCGCGGCACATTCCGTTACCTCACGCTCGGGCGCGACGACAATGCGCCGTTTTCACAGACGCATCTCGAGAGCCGTCACCTGACGGAGGCGGGCGCCGATCTCGGCAAGAGCAGATTCCAGACGATGGCGGGCATCGACGAGATCGCCCTGCTCATGCTGACGCGTGCCGTGAATGAGCAGAAGCACGAGATCCCCTTCGTCTTTGCACGCTATAACTGGGGGCGCGGCGCGGATACGGTGCCCGCGTACTCGGATGAGAAGATCAGCACGTCGGTCAGCGACGCGGTTCTTGCAGCGGGGGGCATGATGGTGCGCGCGCCCGAGAAGGCGGATGTCGTACTCACGGTGAATACGAATCCGGACGGGCGCACGTACGAGGCAAATGCTGTGCTCAATGATGGGGCACCGCGCGAGGGAACAGCGTACTTTGCAGATGTTGTCTCGGATTATGTGGCGAAGGGCTATCCCGTCGCCATCGCCGACATTGCCTTTGCGAACGGCGCGGACAACGCGCTGATGGAGGAGCTGCAGCGTCGCAGCCTGCTCTACAAGATCAACGCATATGCGGGGTGGAACACGCCGACGAACAGCTCCGGCTTTGCGCTTGGCGAGGGGATGCTCGTCCGCCATATGGACGGGGATTCGGTCGACCATCTGCTCACAACGCGCTATCTCGATGACTGGGCGTACCAGGCGAATGTCCGCAATACCATCGCACGGCAGCTCACATGGCTGCGTGGCGATGGCTTCTACGGCAGCCTCGGATCGAAGATGGATGCGGTCTCCCTGCGTTCGACGCGCATGATGAACCGTTTTATTGAGGAGAATCTCCCGCCGATTGCGGAGGTTGACACCGTTGTTGTGACATTCCCATGGAACCGCATGTTTGAGTCCGACATTCAGCCCGAGGATCCGGGCTTCACACAGGAGTATTTTGCATGGAGGAAATAGTATGTACGGAAAAATCCTGATTGCCTATTTTTCCGCGTCTCCTTCGCGACGTACGGAGAAGATTGCACACAAGATAGCCGATGTGATCGGTGCGGATCTCTATGAAATCACGCCTGCCGTGCCTTATACGCCGGACGATCTGAACTGGAATGACAAGAGGAGCCGCTCGAGTGTCGAGATGGATGATTCGTCGAGCCGTCCCGCGATTGCGGGAGATCTGCCCGATCTTTCTCGTTACGATACGATTTTCGTCGGCTTTCCGATCTGGTGGTACGTCGCACCGCATATCATCAATACTTTCCTTGAGAGCTATGATCTGACGGGCAAGACCGTCGTTCCGTTTGCAACCTCGGGTGGCAGCTCGATGGGGCAGACGACAGCGCATCTGCGCCCCTCCGCACCGGGAGCATTGATGAAGGAAGGCCGCCGCTTCGAGATGGGGGAGACGCCGATGGCGATCAACTCGTGGATTGCGGCGCTGGGGATTTGAGGCATGCGTTTATACGGTTGCAATTACGTTGGAGTTGCTGCACAGGGGGCAGCAACTCCTTTCTATATGGGGGGATTTTTTAGAGGAGACAAACCCAACACTGACAAAGCGATGGGAAGGATTTGCGGGCGGAAAGCGGACAAAATGCGCTAATATGGTGTGGCGCTTTGTGCGATAGAATATGATAGAGGTTGAAATCAGAGAGGATGTCGTTTGCATGATAGAAAGTGCTGCACAGGCGCAAGCGGCAAAGGCGTTTGCGGCGAAATGGAAGGGCAGGGGCTACGAGAAGGGCGAGAGTCAGAAGTTCTGGATGGAGCTCTTGCAGACCGTGTACGGCGCTCCGAATCCCGCCGATCTGCTCGTGTTCGAGCAGCAGGTCATGCTCGACCATACGAGCTTCATCGACGTGATGATCCCATCGACGCACGTCATGATCGAGCAGAAGAGCCTCGGCAAGAGCCTCACTGAGCCGATTCGCCAGAGCGACGGAACACTGCTGAAGCCCATCGAGCAGGCGCGGCGCTATGCGGCGGCACTCCCGTACTCTACGCGTCCGCGCTGGATCGTCAGCTCGAACTTCGCGCAATTTCTTGTCTATGACATGGAGACGCCGAACGCCGAGCCGCAGGAAATCCTGCTTGAAAACCTCTCGCGCGAGGCGTATCGCCTGAACTTCCTCGTCGATGTGGGCGATGAACACATCGCAAGGGAGATGGAGGTCTCCATCAAGGCGGGCGAGCTCGTCGGCAAACTCTATGATGCGCTCGCGAAAGAGTACCACGATATGACGAATCCCCACAGCCAGCAGAGTCTCAACATCCTCTGCGTCCGTCTCGTCTTTGCCCTCTACGCCGAGGATGCAGGACTCTTCGGCAGGCATGCGATGTTCCACGACTACCTGCGGGACGTGCCGCTCCCCCTCTTTCGCCGTACCCTCATCGAACTCTTTCGCGTACTCGACACCCCCACAGAGGAGCGCGACCCGTATCTGCACGACGCGCTCGCGGCATTCCCCTACGTCAACGGCGGGCTATTCGCGGAGATGGACATCGAGATCCCGCAGTTCACGCAGGAGATCGTGGACATCCTGCTCGCCGATGCGAGTGCAGGCTTTGACTGGAGCGCGATCAGCCCAACCATCTTCGGTGCGGTCTTTGAGTCCACGCTCAACCCTGCGACGCGCCGCGCGGGCGGCATGCACTACACGAGCATCGAGAACATCCACAGGGTCATCGACCCGCTCTTTCTCGATGCACTGCGCGACGAGCTCGATACGTGCAAGGCGCAAAAGACGGAGAAGGCGCGGCGCAAGGCACTCCTCGACTTTCAGGAGAAACTCGCGGCGGGGCGGTATTTCGATCCTGCGGCGGGCAGCGGCAACTTCCTCACGGAGACCTACCTCTCACTGCGTCGTCTTGAGAACGAGGTCTTGCGCGAACTCTCGGGGGTGGAGGTCTTTCTCGGTGGGATTGACAATCCCGTCAAGGTGTCGATCGCGCAGTTCTACGGCATCGAGATCAACGACTTTGCCGTGACGGTCGCGCGCACGGCTCTCTGGATCGCCGAGAGTCAGATGATGAAGGAGACGGAGAGCATTGTCCACATGACGCTTGACTTCCTGCCGCTGCGGACGTACGATAACATTCATGAGGGCAACGCGCTCCACATGGACTGGCGCGAGGTACTGCCGCCGACGGACAATGTGCGTGTGATGGGGAATCCGCCGTTTGTGGGGAAAAAGGAACAGTCCAAAGAACAAAAGCGCGACTTGCTTGCCGTTTTCAATCATCAAAAAGGACTGGGCAATCTCGACTATGTATGTGCTTGGTATCAAAAAGCTGCGCAATATTGTCGTGATACAGCAATACAGGGCGCATTTGTTTCGACCAACAGCATTACGCAGGGAGAACAGGCTCCTGCATTGTGGAGTGTTCTAAAAGATGATTTGCAGCCTGTTTTCGCCTATCCGAGTTTCGTCTGGAGTAGCGAAACACGCGCTTCCGAGCGTGCCAATGTCCATTGTGTCATCATCGGGTTCTGTTCGACGCATTTATGCGTTCAGGAAAAAGCCTTGTATCGGAATGGGCAGAGGCATCCGGTTCAGCAAATCAGCCCATACTTAACGAATGCACCAATGGCAATCATCCAAAGTCGTGCCAACAGTATCTGCGCTGCCCCCGAAATGATGTATGGAAGCATGCCCATCGACGACGGAGCTTTCACGCTGTCCGACGAGGATGTTTCTGTCTTGCTGAACGAGTGCGCGGACAACAAAAAATTCGTGCGCCCGTATATCGGTGGCGCGGAACTCATTCGCAATACGAAGAAATACTGCCTTTGGCTTGTAGGGGCAACTGCGAAGGAACTGAAATCGTCCAAACTCATAGTGGAGTGTGTCGATCAAGTGCGCCGGTTTCGTATGTCAAGCGGGCGTATTCAAACGCAGAAACTTGCAGATGCGCCTATGCTCTTTGGAGAAATACGGCAGCCCGACACCGATATGTTGGTCATACCGAAGGTGTCATCAGAGCGGCGGCGGTATATTCCGATTGGATTCGTCCATCCGCATACGATTGTCAGTGGAAGTGCACTCATTATCCCGAACGCTGATCTCTAC
>ERZ773065.1578-NODE-1578-length-11392-cov-4.131957_pt1 | contig 11392 bp, 10 predicted proteins | sample MGYA00580623_ERZ773065 | MGnify/ENA primary metagenome ERZ773065 (study PRJEB29015, sample SAMEA2738017) | human oral metagenome | biome: human oral; feature: human-associated habitat; material: dental | place: China | collected 2047 ...
CCTCTCCGCGCCCTTCTTCGCGCGCCTCGTGGAGACGAACCTCCTGGCCGTCGATCCGGGCAAGATCGAGGCCGCGCAGATGATGGGCGCGTCCAACCGGCAGATCCGCTGGGGCGTCCTCATTCGCGAGGCCCTGCCCGCCCTCGTCCAGTCGATCACGACGCTGGCCATCACCCTGATCGGCTACTCCGCGATGGCGGGCGCAGTCGGCGGCGGCGGCCTGGGCCAGATGGCCATCAACTACGGCTACAACCGCTGGCAGGACGACGTCATGATCTCCACCGTCGTCGCCATCATCCTCATCGTCCAGGTCATTCAGCTGGTCGGCGACATCATCTCCCGCGCCCTCGATCACCGGGCGCGCTGACAGACCCGGTGAGGCCACCCCGGCCTCGACCATCCATCCCATCACGAACCAAGAAAGAGAAGCACCATGCGTCACCGCACTCTCGCAGCCTTCGGCCTGGCGGCCGTCGCCTCCCTGGGCCTGGCGGCCTGCTCGGGCGGCTCCACCACCACCTCCCCCGACGGTTCCGGCGTCGTCACGCTCAAGGTGGGCGCCACGCCCTCGCCCCACGCGAAGATCCTCACCTACGTCAACGACAACCTCGCCGCCGCCGAGGGAATCAAGCTCGACATCGTTGAGTACACCGACTACGTTCAGCCCAACACGGCGCTCAACGACGGCGATCTCGACGCCAACTTCTACCAGACCGTCCCCTACCTGGAGAACGCGGAGAAACAGTTCGGCTACGACTTTGAGGCTGGCGAGGGCATCCACCTGGAGCCCCTCGGCGTGTTCTCCAACAAGCACAAGTCCCTGGACGAGCTGTCCGACGGCGGCACGATCGGCATCATCTCCGACACATCCAACCAGGCGCGAGCCCTGGAGCTTCTGGCCACGCAGGGCCTCGTCTCCATCCCCGAGGGCGACGGTGACGTCAACATCAACACCGTCACCAAGCTGAAGAACTTCGACTTCCGCGAGGTCGAGGGCCCGCAGCTGGTCCGCTCGCTCGACGACTTCGACTACGCGGTCATCAACGGCAACTTCGCCCAGGAGGGCGGCAAGAGCATCGCCAGCGACGCCCTGGTTGTCGAGTCGCCCGAGGGCAACCCTGCCGTGAACGTCCTCGTGTGGAAGAGCGGGACCGACAAGTCCGAGGCCATCGCCAAGCTTGAGAAGATCCTCCACTCCGAGCAGGTCAAGAAGTACATCCAGGAGACCTGGTCCGACGGCTCCGTCATCCCGGCCTTCTGATCCGAAGACGCCGACACGTATGTGCCCCGGAACCGACTGGTTCCGGGGCACGTACGTCAACAGGGTGCTCAGTTGGTGCGAGTCTCGAGTGGGAACTCGGCGTCCGGCTCGTGGGTGATCCGGTTGCGCATGTCGCGTCGGAAGACCTCGATGACCCACAGCCAGATGATGTGGCCGAAAAACTCGGAGAAGTGCTCCGCGAAGGGCTGATTCCACGGGGCGGGGACGGTGCCCATCAGCGGCATGAGGACCACGTGGAAGGCCACGTAGACGACGATGCCGAAGGCCGCGCCCTGCCACAGCTTGATCTGGGGGAATCGCTCGGCCAGGACGCAGTAGATGACGGCGAAGCCGATGGCGAAGGCGAAGTGGACGATGAAGGACACCCACGGCAGGCCCTCGTTGCCGTTGAAGGAGTAGCTCAGGTGCGTGACGCTCTCGGGCACGCCCAGCTGCTGGAGGAGCTCCTGCGGCGGGTTGGTCGCGTTGCGCTCGGGGGTGCGCGGGGGCAGAGGCACCTCCCACCCGAACTTCACGATGGCGGAGACGATGCCGCCGAGGACGCCTGCGAGTGCTGCAACGCCGTACCGGCGGCGCTTGGGATTGGTCTGGATCAGTGCCATGCGATAAGCATGAGGTGAGGGTCAGCTAATTTCGAGGGACTTACATTACAACGAGCGCAAGGTCACAGTGTTCCCGGACCTGCGCAAACGCCTCGCCGATGGGCGAGGACGCGCGGCCAATGGCCAGTTGGGAGGGGAAAAGTGTGGGGAGGGAACGAATCCCTCCCCACATCGTCGCGTTCTCGCGCGGCTCCCCGGCCCCTCCCGGGGCGTCAGTCGACGATCCCGTAGAGGCGGTCGCCTGCGTCGCCCAGGCCCGGCACGATGTAGGACTTCTCGTTCAGGCGCTCGTCGACGGCTGCGACGACGACGTTGACGTCGGCGCGGTCACCGATCGCGGACTCAAGCGTGCTCACGCCCTCGGGGGCGGCGAGGATGCACACGCAGGTCACGTCCTTGGCCCCGCGCTCGAACAGGTAGTTGGTGGCCGCGACCATGGTGTGGCCGGTGGCGAGCATGGGATCGAGCACGAAGCACTGGCGTCCCGACAGGTCGTCGGGCAGGCGGTTGGCGTAGGTCTCGATCTCAAGGGTGTCCTCGTCGCGGCGCATGCCCAGGAAGCCGACCTCGGCGGTGGGCAGGAGACGGGTCATGCCCTCAAGCATGCCCAGGCCGGCGCGCAGGACGGGAACGACGATCGGACGAGGTTCGGAGAGCTTGAGGCCGACCGTCGGCGCGACGGGGGTGTTGATCGCGGTCTCGGTGACGGCGACTTCGCGGGTCGCCTCATAGGCGAGGAGGGTGACCAGCTCGTCAACCAGCTGACGGAAGGTCGCCGACGGCGTCTCGCGATCGCGCAGGACGGTGAGCTTGTGAGTGATCAGGGGGTGGTTAGCTACGTGGAGGCGCATGGTTATAGGCTACCGCGTTCGCGCGGGGCCGCGCACCCCGGTGTACCGACCGCGCGGTTGGTGCTGGTGGGGCGGCGCGGAAAGGCTGCCAGCTCGCCACTTTTCCGAGGAATGGGAGGGTGTCAAGCTCTTGTGTCACATGAACCTCACCAGCCCCGCGGACTTCAATTACCCCAATGGTGCTCGGGCCGGTAAGCTAGGAGGGTGACAGTTAACGAACAGTACCGCGAAGCCATGGGCAAGGCCCTGTTCCTAGCCAATCGCGCGCGCGAAACGGGTGACGTCCCCGTTGGAGCCGTCGTCGTCGATGCCGGTGGCCGCATCATCGGGCGAGGGTGGAACTGTCGCGAGGGCCATCACGACCCAACCGGCCACGCCGAGGTCGTCGCGCTGCGCGAGGCCGGATGCGCGCTCGGCACGTGGCGCCTGACGGGCTGCACGCTCGTCGTCACCCTTGAGCCCTGCACGATGTGCGCGGGAGCAATCCTCGCCTCGCGCGTTGACCGTGTCGTCTTCGGCGCGTGGGATCCGAAGGCGGGCGCGGCGGGCTCCCTGCGCGACGTGCTGCGAGACGCTCGCATGCCGCACCCCACCGAGGTCATCGGTGGTGTCCTGGCCCAAGAGGCCGCCATGCAGCTGCGTTCCTTCTTCATCGGCCGCCGCTCCGCCAGTGAGATGCCCGTCGTGGCCGCCCCCGTCCACGAGCCCGAGGATCTTGCCGCGCAGGCGCCGACGCCTCGGGTCGAGGCCCCCGCCACGCACGCCTCCGGCGAGGGCGTCCCCGCCCAGCTGATCACCCCCGACGCTCCGGCGGCTCCCGCGGCATTCGTCGCTCCTCCCGCTTCTTCCACGCCCGTCGTCCCCTCGGCGGCCCCTGCGGCACACGCCGCGCCGGTCACACCCGCCGCGCGCCCCCAGGGGCAGCCCGTCCCGATGCCTCCTCCCGTGGGACTGTCTCGCCATCGCGGTACCGAGGCCTCGCCCCTGCCGCGTCGAGCGGGCCGTCCCTTCTCTGAGCGCGTCTCCGGCAACGCGGACGACCCGGCAGACGTCCCCGCGGCGTCGTCGATCCTGCATGCGCCGGACGCCCCGCCGCTGCCGCCTTCGCGCCCGCCCGTCCGAGGGGGAGCGCCGGTCGCTTCCCCCGGCGCCCCCGAGGGCGCCCGCGGCCCCGTCACGAAGTCGGTTCCCCAGATCCGTCCCGTTCGCGTTCGCCCCACCGCGGTGGTGCCCGACGGAGCCTACACGCCGGCCCAGCCCGCTCGTGCGCCCGCTGCGCCCGTGCAGCCTGCCGCTGCGCCTACTGCGGCACCCGCGCGCCCCGCTGCGCCGACACGCCCCGCGGCGGCCAGCCAGCCGCGCGTCGGTGAGGTCCTCGAGCCGATTCCCGCCCCTCCCGCGTTCCCCCAGCGAGCCACCCAGCGCGTCACGGACGCGAGCCGCCGCCCGCTTCCGCAGGCCTTCGAGCCGGAGCCCACTCACCGCGTCGACTACGAACTCTCGCCCCGGCAGTTCAACGACGTCGACCCGGTTACCTCCGGTATTCGCGTGCGCCGGTCGGCGCGTCGGCGCGGAAGCGCGCGGCACTGACGTGACCCGCGCGCGCGTCATCACCGTCTCCGATCGCTGCTCGGCGGGCGAGGCGGAGGACCTCTCCGGCCCCCTCGCGGTGCGCCTGCTCGCCGACTACGGCGTCAACGCGACCCTCGTGGTGGTTCCCGACGACATCGATGCCATCCGCGGCGCTATCCGCGGCGCCGAGGCCGACGGCGCGCGCTTCATCCTCACGACCGGTGGCACGGGGGTATCCCCGCGGGACGTAACCCCGGAGGCCACCGAGCCTCTCCTCTCCACGCGAATCGACGGGATGGCCGACGCGGTGCGGCGTCGCGGCGAAAACTCGGTGGCCTCGGCGGTGCTCTCCCGTGGCCTCGTCGGCGTCACCCGACGGAGCGGCGAGGGGGCACTCGTTGTCAACGCCCCCGGATCTCGCGGCGGCGTCGCCGACGCTGTCGCCGTCGTGGGCCCGCTCATCTCCCACGTTCTCGACCAGCTCGGCGGCGGAGACCACCCGCGCGCCTAGGCGGGGCATCCGGGAGGCGGCGCCTCGGCGCCTCGCCCGCAGCGCGTTTCGTCGGCCGCCGTTCGCTTCGGTGTCATTTGTCCTCCGGGGGCGCTCAGCTCTCCGGGGGCGCTCAGCTCTCCGGGGTTGCTCAGTCCTCCGGGTCCGCGGGGCGCACCCAATCCCCGCTGCGGCCACCCGACTTGGCGACGATCTTTGCGTCCCGGATCCGGGCGCTGCGATCCACGCCCTTGACCATGTCGACGATGGCCAGGGCGGCCACGGTCACCGACGTCAGCGCTTCCATCTCCACACCCGTGCGGTCGGCCGTGCGAACCGTCGCGCGGATCGCCACGTGATCCTCTCGCAAAGACAGGTCCACCTCGCACCCGTGGACGCCGATCGTGTGGGCGAGGGGCAGCAGATCGGGAACGCGCTTGGCGGCGGCGATGCCAGCCACGCGAGCAACGGCCAGGACATCGCCCTTGGGCACGGTGCCCTCGCGCAGCGCCCGCATGACCTCCTCGGAACAGTCAACGCGGCACACGGCGCTGGCCTGCCGCACGGTCGGGGTCTTAGCGGTGACGTCCACCATGTAGGCGGAGCCCTCGTCGTTCAGGTGCGTGAACCTCATGGGTGTTCCTCTCGGACAGTAGGGACTCGGAGTGCCGAGCGCGGGCGAGCCTCAGCCCACCAGCGGGACAACCGCCAGCTCCTGGCCTGGCGTGACGGCCTCGCACTCGGGAGGTACGACGCCGACGGCGCGCGCGCGTGCCAGCGACGCGACGAGGTGCGACTTCGACCCGAGGGGATGGACGGGGGCGACCCAGGCCTCGCCGCCGCGGCGATCATACGACAAGACGTCGTCGGCCCTCTCGCCAGCCTCATTGACGAAGCACAGGGGAATGAACTGTGTCTTGCCGCGCGGCGAGTCCCATCCCACGTGGGCGCGCGCCGTGATCGCGCTGGGTGTCGTCGCACCGTGCTCGGGCGCGACCAGGCCGGACATCACCGCGAGCACGCCCGCGACGTACATGTGGAAGGTGGTGAACACGGACACCGGGTTGCCCGGCAGGCAGATGACGGGGGTGTCCGCGCCGCTCGCCCCGACCGCCGTGGAGCCCACGCCCTGCGGCCCGCCCGGCTGCTGCGAGACGTGATGGAATCCCGCGTCCCTCCCGAGCGTCAGGCGCACCACCTCGTAGGCGCCAGCCGAGATGCCGCCGGCGGTCAGGACGAGGTCCGCCTCGGGGGCCTCGTCCAGCGCCCGGCGCAGCTCGCTGGGGGTGTCTCCGGTGCGCAGGTGTGCCACCACCCGTCCCCCGGCCTCCTCGACGAGGCCGCGCAGGAGAATGCCGTTGGAGTCGGGGATCTGCCCGCGCTGGAGTTCCACTCCCGCTGCCCTGAGCTCCGTGCCCGTCGTGACGACGAGGACGCGAGGGCGAGGAAGTACGGGCAGGCTGCCGTGCCCCACCGAGATCGCGGCCGCCAGCGCCGTCCCGTCGAGGAGCTGGCCAGCCGCCAGGATGGGCGCCCCCTCGGCGAGTGCCTCGCCGGCGACGCGCACATTCGCGCCGAGCGCCGGGGCGATGCGGATTTCCACGGTGTTTGGAGCCTGGGCGACGCCCGCCGCGTGATCCGTGTGCTCGACCTTGACGACGGTGTCCGCACCCGCAGGGATCGGCGCCCCCGTCATGATGCGCCACGCGCTTCCCGCCTCCAGGTGGTTGTCCCGCGTGTCGCCCGCCGGAATGTCGCCAGCGACGGGCAGCGTCCACGGCCCCTCGCCCCGCAGGTCGTCCCGGCGCACGGCGAAACCATCCATCGCCGAGTTCGTGAAGGGAGGAAGGGGTGCCAGGGCGGCAAGATCGAGCGCCAGGCGACGCCCCAGGCACTGATCGGCGGGCAGCACCTCGGGGGCCAGGATATGGCTGAGCGCGAGGGCCTCGATCAGCTCGCGGTGCTGGGCGGTTGACAAAGCGGGGTCATGCATGGAACCAGTGTAGGGGTAGGTCGGGTGCGAGAGACGTGCGCGCGGGCATCACGAGGGGAACGAGGTGGCAGCGGAGCGGGCATCACGAGGTGGCAGCGGCGCCGCGTGGTCGTGGCTTGCTCGGGTGGGCTGGCTGATCGGTGGGGGGCAATGTCGACGCCGGACGCGCGATACGGTGGTTCCCGCCGCAGCCAGGCCACGGGGGAATGCCTAAGCTGCCGTGGCCACAGTCCGGCGTGCGGACGCGCTCGGCCACCGGGGGGAATTTCTACACGAGGAGCGCGACACGCCGGCGACACGCCGCGGCGAGGCCATAAATGTCGCAAAACCCCCCGCCTCGTTGAGTGGCCGGAGCCGTTCTCACCCTGAGCGCGCGGCGAGCGCGGCGTCAGGCAGCGTCGTCGTGTCGGCGCACGCGTTCTCACCCCACGCGCGCGGTGAGCGTACCAGAGCACGCGCAGACTCGTTGGGGATGCCGTGGCTCACCCCACGCGCGCGGCGAGCGCGGCGCGAATCTGAGCGATCAGCTCCCCCGGGTGGTCAAGGTCGTGCCAACCGACTCGGATGATATGCCAGCCCTCAGCTTCGAGGCGTCGTTGCCTCTCGCGCTCGCGGGCGAGCGAGGAGTGGATGCTGCGGGCGTCGTCGCCATACTTGGCGCGACCGTCGAACTCGATGCCGACTTTTTCGGCGGGGAACGCGCAATCGATGAAGTAGCGGCGTCCGCGCGTGTGCACCTCGACCTGTGTGCGGATCCCCGTGAGTCCCGCGGCGCGCAACTCGTAAAGCACGCGAGCCTCTCCGGGGGAAGCGCACCCAGCGTCGGCGTGGGTGATCATCCAGCGAGCTTGCGCGCGCCCGCGAGCGCTTTTTCCGAGACCGGCGAGCTGCGCGCGCAGCAGCGTCTTCCAGTACTTTTCGTTCAGTCGGGAGTTCGTGAGGTGGAAGTTGTCGAAGTGGGTGAATTCGTGGCCGATCATGCAGAGCTGAACGAACGCGGAGCGTGGGTTGGGTGACGTGCGGGCAATCGTGACTTGAGCGCTCTGCGGAGTTTCGAGAAAGAGGTCGCCGACGTTTTCTGCGCTCGGAAGGCGGCAGACGTGGCGAGGCTTGATGGTGACCGACGGGAACCTGTGGGTGCCGACCGTGACGGCGGGCAGCCTGATGGGGGCGGATGGCGATGATGACGCGACGGTGATGGGAGGCAGTGGTGGGTCGCTCGGGTCGCCGTGCGCCCAGAGCGCGCATTGGCCGATGATCACCATGGCCCGGTGCGTGTACGCGAGGTGATACAGCCGTGCGGCGAGCACGACCTCCGGCAGCTGCCTGGCGTCTATGTTCTCCAGACGCGCCAGGTCAAGGTACGTCCTGCCCGCGATCCGCGTCGCAGTCGGCACCTTCGTGAGGCCGTGGTGGCTGGAGCGCGGGACTCGAAGAATTGCGCGCTCAACGATTCCAAGGATGAAGGGGGCTTCAATGCCCCCGTGGTTGGGATCCATGGATTGATTTTAGCGCGGTTAATATCGTTTCGTTCTTGTTTATATGCGATGAATTGGTCTGACTATTTAGCGTGTGGGTACGCGTGTTTTTGTTGCGATGGCGTCGAACGAGGTTATGGCTGGGATTGGCGGTGACGGTGGCGATGGGCGAGAGAGAGGGGGAATATCTACATCTTTGCGTCGACACGCCCGTGCTCGCGGGGGTGTGGGAGCAAGATGTAGAAAAACCCCCTCCCGGGCGACTGACGGGACCGCCGCGCAGGCGGGACTGCCCGGATTGCGGCGCGACGCGGCACGTGTCGGCGGGGCTGGGACTCCCGCGCAGGCGGGGCTGGGACCGTCGCGGTGGCATGGGGGCTGAGGGGGTCTTCACCAGGGTGCCGTCCGCGAGGGGCGTGCGAGCGTCCTCGGCCTGCATGCCGCCGGCGCGCATGATTTTCCTCGTGATTGGTGAATTGCTCGTAGGGCAACGGTAGCGTTCGACTCCAGCTGCTCGTCACTGCTGGCCACTGTTTCCTTTCTCTCAGCGACGAGGCCTCGGCAGCCTCGCGCCGTTCTTCCTTGTTTTTTCGAGGGGCGGACTCGGGACAAATGGCGATAGGGTTGCGCCATGTCTGTCGAGTTCGCCTCCGTCTCTGCCGCGGCGTCCCCCGCGATGCGGGACGCGCCCCTGCGTCTCGTCGACTCTTTCGGGCGCATCGCCCGCGACCTGCGCGTATCGCTGACCGACCGCTGTAACCTGCGCTGCTCGTACTGCATGCCGCCCGAGGGGCTCGACTGGCTGCCCACCGAGGACACGCTGACGGACGACGAGGTGGTGCGGCTGGTGCGCATCGGCGTCGAGGAGCTCGGGATCCGCCAGGTCCGCTTCACCGGCGGTGAGCCGCTCCTGCGACGAGGCCTGGAGGGGATAATCGCACAGTGCTCCCAGCTGCGCACCGACCGTGGGGACGTGCCCGACCTGGCCCTCACGACGAACGCGCTCGGTCTGGCCAAGCGGGCTCAGGGGCTCAGGGACGCTGGCCTGAAGCGCGTGAATATTTCGCTTGATTCGCTGGATGTCGAGCACTTTGCGGCCATCACCCGCCGGGATCGTCTGGGGGATGTGCTCGAGGGGATCGAGGCGGCGGCGAGGGTGGGGCTGAGCCCCATCAAGGTCAACACGCTGGTGCTGCGCGGCATGAACGAGGCCGACCTGCCGGACCTGGTCGACTACTGCCTGGACCGAGGCATCGAGCTGCGCGTCATCGAGCAGATGCCGATTGGTCCCGCAAACACCTGGGATCGACGCAGTATCCTCACCGCCGACGAGATCCTGCACATCATGAGCACTCGTCACACCCTGACTCCCGCGCCTCGCGAGGACCCGCATTCCCCGGCGGGGCGCTGGATTGTCGATGGCGACCCGAGTAAGAGGCTGGGCGTCATCGCATCCGTCTCCGCGCCCTTCTGTGGGGCGTGCGATCGCACCCGCCTCACCTCCGATGGGATGGTGCGATCCTGCCTGTTCTCCACCGAGGAAACCTCGCTGAGGGACCTGCTGCGCTCGGGCGGAACGGACCGCCAGATCGCCCAGCGCTGGGCGGATGCGATGTGGGCGAAACCGGCCGCGCACGGCCTGAATGTCGATGCATTCGCGCGCCCCTCGCGCACCATGAGCCGTATCGGGGGATAGACCCGCCCTAATTCCGTAACGCCGGTGTGATGTAACGGCGTCCGATTGCCGGTATTTCAACGATCGGATGGTTACTGGGCGGAGGAGTTTTCGGCTATGTTTCAAGGGTGACGTACGTCCCAATGTGATCGCGGGGGGAATGGTATTTCCCTTGGTACTCTCCGTGTTAATGAGTGTCCGTCATATGAAATCGGACGCCCCTTGACAGACGAGGAGAGCCATGAGCGCGACCGAACCCGCGGCCAAGAAGAGCCGCTACCTGCTCACTGACTGGAACCCCAACGACGAGTCCACGTGGGACTCGAAGCTCGCGTGGCGCACGCTGTGGATCACGACCTACTCGCTGATCCTGGCGTTCTGCGTCTGGTTCCTGCCCAGCGCGATCGCGCCCAAGCTGACGCTTCTTGGCTTCAACCTGGATAAGTCCCAGCTCTACTGGCTCACCGCTCTGCCCGGCCTGGCCGCCGGCATCCTGCGCCTGATCTACATGTTCCTTCCCCCGCTGATCGGCACCCGTAAGCTCGTGGGCATCACCTCCCTGCTGTGCATCCTGCCCATGCTGGGCTGGTTCTACGCGGTCCAGGACAACACGACCCCCTACTGGGTCCTGCTGACCCTGGCCTTCATGTGTGGCATCGGCGGCGGCGCGTTCTCCGGCTACATGCCCTCCACCGGCTACTTCTTCCCCAAGCGCCTCTCCGGCACGGCCCTCGGTCTGCAGGGCGGCATCGGCAACCTCGGCTTGTCCGTCATCCAGCTGGTCGGCCCCATCCTCATGGGCTTCGGCCTCTTCGGCATTACCTGGCTGGCCCCGCAGACGCAGGCCACTGGCGACCATGCCGGTGAGCACATCTGGGTCTACAACGCCGCAGCCTTCTTCATCCCGTGGTGCATCGTCGCCGCGATCCTCGCCTTTATCTGGCTGCGCGACGTTCCCGTCAAGGCCAACATCAAGCAGCAGCTGGACATCTTCTCCAACCCCAACACCTGGTACATGACCATCCTCTACGTCATGACCTTCGGCCTGTTCTCCGGCTTCTCCGCAGTCTTCGGCCTGCTCATCAACAACCAGTTCGGCCGCGAGTCCTCCCTCGACCTGCCGGTCCTGGGCGCGACCTATGCCTTCCTCGGCCCCCTCATCGGATCGATCATCCGCATGTCCTGGGGCGTCTTCTGTGACCGCATGGGCGGCGCCATCTGGACCTTCATCTCCGGCGTCGGCATGGCTATCACCCTGGCTGGTATCGCCTGGGTCCTGTACAACCCCACCGGCATGGTGGACTTCAGGATCTTCCTGGGTCTCATGCTCGCGATGTTCCTGTTCTCCGGCTTCGGCAACGCCGGTACCTTCAAGCAGATGCCGATGATCATGCCGGCCCGCCAGGCCGGTGGCGCCATTGGCTTCACCTCCGCCATCGCGTCCCTCGG
>ERZ773065.1581-NODE-1581-length-11383-cov-10.741084_pt1 | contig 11383 bp, 8 predicted proteins | sample MGYA00580623_ERZ773065 | MGnify/ENA primary metagenome ERZ773065 (study PRJEB29015, sample SAMEA2738017) | human oral metagenome | biome: human oral; feature: human-associated habitat; material: dental | place: China | collected 2047 ...
CAAGGAACAAGGACAACTAGCCAACCTCTAGGCCACGAGAACTACCGAAGGCTCTTAAATAAACTTTATTATATATATGGCCGAGATTAAATATATATGATGAAAATAAGAAGAATCGAGGTACAGCGCTTGTCAAGCTCACGGGATATCGCTGCGCTCGTGTCGTTTAGACAAGCGTGCGCAGTTCCGCACGGCTCCCCTCGAGGCCTCAGCCCCTCATCGCGCTCGGGAGTACCCCGGTCACCCCGCTGAAGGCCTCTGTGAATGCGCTCGGGGTAAGACGTCTGCAGGAGGTGTCGAAGCCGAACATGTGTTGAGGCCTATCACCTGGAATCCTTCCAAACGTGAGAGCTGTACTTAGCTTCCAGTTAACATTGGCTTCGATCGCGCGTTCTTTGAGCGCTTGGGGTGGGACCCTGCAGGATGAACATATCTTAGGGTGTGCCGTCACGAGATGGGTGATGCACTGGCGAGGTCATGAATCCCGACGTAGGAGCGTTAGTAGGTGTGGATGCAGCGGACTACCACCGACACGACATGGATGACCGGACCTGGGCGCTGCCGGAACCCCACCTCCCCGGCAGGAGGGGACAGTGGGGGGTGTCGCCGAGGACAAAAGGCGCATCGCCGACGCGGTGCCTTGGGTCCTAAGGGGGAGTCCCCTGGCGCGACCTACCGTCCGACTACGGTGGGTGGTAGGTTGCGCACTGACGTTTCTGCAGGCGGGAGACAAGCGCGTCTGGGGGTGGTTGCCCGGGGGGCCGACCGGTGAGTCCGACCTCGAGCGGCTCATGGCGATCCTGTCGGAAACGTTGATGTAAGCACAGGAGTGAGGCGTGGTTCAAGGCAAGGGCGGCCATCGTCCCAGAGTCTGGGATTGACACATGCCAGGTTCTGGCGAGAGGAGCGATGACCGCGACGCGAAGCCTGCCGGAGGCGCCGCTTGTGGCGCAGGTGACACCGGGGCTCCTGCCCAGGCCTTCTGATGGCACCGTCAACCTGCGGGGGCCCCTGCGCCAGCTCGCCGAGCCCATTGCCAGCGAGACGATGGGCGCCGGGGCCGACCAGACACGCGCGGGGGGCAACAGCGGGAGCGGCCACCGGGAGAGAAGGCCCGCGACCTGCGTGGGCACGCCCGCCCCTAGGGTCCCCAGGCCGGGGGGGTGGCAGTTTCTTCCCCAAGGACGCGCCCGTGCGTCACCAGGGGGTGGACCGGGCGCCCGTTGCCACCGCGGCCGAGACGTGTGCCACGGGCACGAGCACCCGCAAGGCCCGAGGGATCGCCTCAAAGATGGGCACAGGACATCTCCCCGAGGACTGGGCGGGCGCGACCCACGCCGAGGCGCGTCTACGACACCGACGAGGTCTTGGCCGGTCGGGCGGGAACGGCATGGGGACACACGCCCCGCCAGAGTCGAACAGAAGGGAGAAGAGGGCGATTGACCTGTGCCCATACAAGTAGAGGCATCTGGTTGAGAGCGCCTTCGAGAGGATCAAGAGATGGCGCGGTCTCGCCATGCGCTACCGCGAGAGACTCACGTCCTTCGTCGTGGCCGTCCAGATTTGCTGTGCCTCACTCTGGTCTCATGTCTTGCAGCAGCACAGCCTAACTGACGGGTCCATCCGCTGAGTCGAAGCAAAGAATTGCCTTCTAGCCGAACGGGGAGTCTGAGTCATGCGGGGAATTTCTCCCTCTGATCAAGCGAGAGATAACGAGGACGCCGAGTGCCATGACGCAGGCTACAAAGAGGTAGAAGAGCATGCGCACCTCGGGGGTGATGAGCTGATCAAGGAGGTCTGACATGAAGCGTGGGCTCCTTCGCGATAGGGGCAGGGCTGCGTGAACTCTGTCATCCGGTTGTCTGCTGCTGGCCTACTGGCACCGCTTTGGCAATTCTAGCAAAACTACGCAAGGAGTGCGGCAAGCGCACTCGTTGGGCTTGTATAGCAGGTCGAAGAAAACCAAATGCTCTTGCATCTACGGAAACATCAAATCCTTAAAAATCTATAAGCCATAGCATGAACATCTAAACCATCACCATAGATCCTATCATCAGCTCTCAAAGAGAAAACTGATTTGAGTGTCATTTATCGAGATAAAAACGATATACTTGTTCAAGTGATGGCATCTCCAAAACATGGAGGTTTTGAGGCCAAGCGAACCGAGATGTGTCAGTGAGGAGAACGATGAGAGCCGAAAACATCACCTGTCCAGGGTGCGGAGCACCTTGGACATTGGACATGAAAGAATGCCCTTCATGTCATCGTCCTGTCGTGATAACGACATTCAATAGCGTCTATTCTATGCCGATGCCTGAGGCGCATAAGTATGCGAATACGTACAAGAAGGTTCTTTCTGACGATGAGGACAACGGGGCGGTCAATAGCGCCATTGCCATGTGCTATCTGAAGCTGGGAATGTATGATAAGGCTCTCGCCTCCTTTGAGAAGGCCATTGAGGATGACTTCGACAATTCAGAGACCTATTTTTGGGCTGCCGTGTGTACCTTGGGTGGTAAGAAGGCGTTTCTCAATAGCCGAGATAACATAGAGCAAGCGGAGACGTACATCAATGCAGCAATGATGATCGAGCCACGGGGCATTTACCTGTACCTGCTCGCATACCTTCGTTATGACTTCTATGAGCGAAAGTACCTGAATGTCAGTCCCGATTATCGTCAGTGTCTGCAGCAGGCTTTTAACTCAGGGGTATCCGAAAACGACCTTCACATCTTGTTTGAGACGCTTGGCGTGGCCAACCCATTCTCATAGGCTATCGAGTTTCTTATTTTCGTGGAGGGAACAGCTAGATGTACTGTCCAAAATGTGGAAACGAGCTTGCCGAGGGGACAAAGTTTTGCGGGAAATGCGGAAGCTCGATTACCCAGGCTGCCATGCCGGCCTCTCAAGGCACTTCCGATCTCTATGTGCGTACTGCGGGCGATGCTGCTCAAGCTGCTAGGTCGTCGTATGGCCCGACGGCATCTGGCCAGGCAGGCGTAACACCGGGTCAAACGGGCAGGGTGGCTTTTGAGGGGTTGAGCGGCGTCGTCACGAACGCTACGACGCGGGGGGCGGCAGGCAATCTAAACTACGCGTCGAACAGGAGGTACATTAGGGATAAGAACCTCAGGGATCCGCTCGCACTCATTATCCTAGGTCTTCTTCCGCGACTGTTTGCACCTTTCTTCTTTACCGAGCTGATCATTGTAGGAGTCGTTTGGCTCGCATTCCAATTTGTTGGCGTTATCAGCGACGAGGAATATGACGCCAACGTCAGGTTAGGTACCTACGGTATAAGAGAAAGGGCGCTTAGCAAGCTTGGACTCGATGAGGAGGAAGTTCAGGAAATCGAGCCCATTACCATTGAAGGTTACAAGTTTGCTGACGCCCACTATTTCAAGAAGGGTGCAGATGAGGTCTGGCGCACCAATGTGTACGAGACCGCGATGCTGTTCTTCACAAAAAATGAGGTTCAATGCTACAAATACACGTTCTCGACGATTAATAACTATCATCAGGAGTCGACCGATATCTTTTTCTACCAGGACATAGTCTCGGTCTCAACCCTTAACGTTCCCGTTCCACGTCCTAGAAGGGGGTTTCTGGCTAAGGTAATTCAGATCTTTGGCTGGAGAATGGTGAAGTGGGTCAACTATGAGGCGGTCTCACTCTGTACAGCTGGAGGCAACTCATTTGAGGCTGCGATTCGCGATGTAGATAACGTACAGCGTTCTATCAACGCCATGCGCCAGCTTTTACGTCAGAAAAAGTCTTAGACTCGAGCCATAGCGGAGACGGCTGTTCCATTAACATCTCGGTCGCTCCGCCTTTCCTATGAGTGGTTTGGTGGATGCATTGTGGAAGCGACAGAACTGATCTCAATAGCTAACCTGGCAAATGGGGAACATGTCGCTCTTGGCTGTATCGAGGTGAAGGCAGTACCCCATTATAGGGTGGTCGACGATTCCGCTGAGGCCGCTGACACAGTCATAAAGCGATGTGTTCGGGAGGACATAGACTGTCTGAGTGAGATTCACCAACTCTACAAGCCCTCCCTCTCCGGGAGTCAGCATGGCTGCGATTTGTCTGTCGAGTTGCTATGGACGACGCATCGAGTGAGTGGCCAGCCTTATAAGGCTACCATCCGACTGTTCTTGGTAGCGAGGGCCATCTCTCGTGATGCCAGTGATGCCCGTGCTCTGGTAGACGATGCGCTGTCATGCTTGCGCGCGACGCTCAGTTCCCAGAGGTACGATATGGGCGCCATTGACTATGGCAGCCTGTCCGAGGTCATTTCTACCATAGAGAGTTCGTCCATACGGGCCGTGGTCAGGGAAGAGAGGCTCAGCAATCTTCAGAACTCGATCCTTCCTGCCTGCCTGGTCTTCGATCGCCTCCAGTCGACGCTTGACGATCTGAGCAGGATTGTCCTTGCCCTGTCAGAGCACCCGTCATGCGCCTTGGCCATTCATCTCATTCCGACTACATTGAGTTCAAGCGAGGCGATGGGAGTTGACTCGCTGACTCAGTCACTCGGTATGTTAGCGGGAGGCGTGCAGGACCGCTATGCCGGCAATGTTAGCTTTGCCCTAGCCAAGGGTGCTGCTGAGACTTATGAGCATTATTCGCAGCGCAAGACCGCTCCACTGTTTTTGGCTAACGTTGTTATCTACGGTGACAAGGAGTCCGCCGCTGCCCTGACCAGCAGGGTGATCGGGCGGCTGTCCTCAGCCGATAATACTCCTACGAACCTGAAATACGTCTCTTTGCCCCGATCAGCAGCTGACAAGGACACGAACTTCTATCCGCTCCCTTGGGCAATCAACGAGGCGTTGTTGAGATTGGGTCGTGACCCGCAGATCTGGTCATCGAAACTCGTCTCTCCGTCGCTTTACAGACTTCCCTATATCTTTACTGCGGAGGAGTCCGCCGAGCTCTTTCGGATTCCCATTGGCAGCGATCGTGTTGCCATGGGTCTTACGGTAAACGAGGCAAGCCGACAGGGGCGTAGCTATGCCAATGACGTCGTGGATTCCGGTGACATCGTCATTGGGAGGCTTGGCGCGTCGGGCGGTCAGAATACGATAGGCTTTTCCCTTAGCGATCTGTCAAGGCACATGCTCGTTGTCGGTACTCCCGGGTCCGGTAAGACCACATTTTTAATCAGCTTACTTGATAGGCTCTGGAAAAATCATGGGATTCCCTTCCTCGTCATAGAGCCAGCCAAGAACGAGTACCGAGCGCTCGTGCAAAGTATTCCTGACCTGCAGGTGTTCACGCCGGGAAAGAGCTTTATCTCGCCGTTCGTGTTCAATCCCTTCCTTCCTCCGAGTGGTGTGAGGCTGGAGACCTATAAGTCCACCCTGAAGACGGCATTTGCCGCTGGCGTGTCGATGACCACACCGCTGGACAAGATCTTTGAGGAAGCAATAAGCAACTGCTACTCAGACTTTCGCTGGCTCGACACCTACACTGCTGCGGATAAGGGCAGGGTCTTCAACATATCCGACTTCATCAAATGCTTCCAGCAGACGTTTGAGAGCATCGGGTATACCGGTGATGCGAAAAACATCGGTCGGGCGGGTCTCGTTCGACTAAATGGTCTGGTGAACTTGTTCGACAGCTACCACTCCATCCCTGTCGAGGACATGCTCACAAAGCCGACGGTTATCGAGTTGGCGGCAATCGAAAACAGCGACGAGAAGGCCCTCATCATCGCGCTTGTGCTCCTTTCGATCCTGGCATATGTGAACGCCAACTACCTCGGTGAGGGCGGGTTGAGGAACGCCATCCTGCTTGAGGAGGCACATGTCCTACTTGATGCGGAAACGAACGTCGGGCAAGGGGACTCAAATCCCAGCCTGATAGCTCAGGGGCTCGTAAAGCGCATGCTGGCAGAGCTTCGGTCATATGGTGTGAGCCTGGTGATCGCAGACCAATCGCCGAGGAAGGTCACGACTGACGTCGTGGCTCTCACAGATATGAAACTTGCATTTAGGCTTGTGGAAAGAGTCGATAAGCAGATTCTTGGCGACAGCATCAACATGAGCGATGCGCAGATGTCGCGATTGGGAAGGCTCAAGCCCGGTGAGGCCTTCTTCTTCTTTAACAAGTTGGATGAGCCCGAGGAAGTCGTGACACCCAACTACAGGCTTGAGAACAACATCAGCATCACCCTGAGTGATGATGGCATACGGGAGCTCTCGACATACTGGAACGATAGGAGAGAGTTGCTTCGTCCCTATCCAGAATGCAGGCTGTGTCGATTCTGCCAGCATGGATGCGACCGTGACCGTCGCGTGCTCGCGCGAGATGTGGCGCGCAGGTTGTACGTGAGGAACTTCAAGGTCAGTGACACCAGCTTTGATCCACTCAAATTCGTGTTAGCACGAATCAGCAGGCTCATACGAGCAGAGCTGAACGACGAGCCGTTCAGTCCCGAGCTGCTCCTGTGCGTCAAGGTGCATCTATGGCGTCGCGTTCGCTATGGCACCCGTATCCCCATAACGCAAGCCCAAATTGACAGCTCGCTCAGAAAGTAGGAGGTGTTTTGTTGTGGACGAATTTGGCGATGGAGACGTCGAGTTTGGTGAGGGCAACGCGGATGTCACCGCAGACGAAGGTAGTACTGACATCCCGGATACGATTCCAGAGGACAGCGATGTGGATACGGCTCCGGGGCCAGACGACGGGTATGATGTGGAGCCAGAGTCATTTCAGGAAGATGTGGAAGGTGGTGAGGTAGCCGATAGTGGCGAAGACATTGCCGATGACCCCATGGCCGGCGAACCAGATGACCTACCCGAGGACGTCGCGGCTGATGATCCGCCTGACGGATTCGATGCCTCATCAGATGCCGTGCCAAGCACGGTGGATATTGATAGCTCAGCAGATCAGGGAGCGGAAATCTCGCTTGATATCGACCACAGTGGGTCTGGCGATCAGGCCCAAGTGTCGGGGATCTCGCTCGACATCGACCATGGCGGGACTGATGATCAGCCTGGTGTGTCAGGGCTTGCGATTGATATCGACCATGGCGAGGCTGCAGATGCCATAGCGGACGAGCCAGGGGACGTTCCATCCATCGATGACTTGGTGGGTCTGGAAGGTGAATCTTCCGCAGACGGGGACCTTGTCGAGGATTCTGCTGCAGGTGACTTGCCAGACACTGCCACTAGAACTGATAGAACTTGTGATCTTTCCGAGAATACTGTAGCGGATGGTTCGGTGGATGAAATTAGTATGACGCCAGGTTTGGAAGGTTCGTCAGATTCGGAAGGAGAGTTCGAGACTAGCGTTGATGGCAGTGAATCTGGGGTTACTTCCGACAGCAAGTTAGGGGAGGCCCCATTTGCTGACGAATTGACTAATGAGGTTGATGCCATGTCAGACGCCAAGACCAGTACGTTGGATATTAAGACTGAAGACTCATCAAACCAAGAGGCAATGCTTGAACTCACCTCTGAGCACGAGAATCCTATGCACTCTATTAATAATGGGAATGAGTCGAAAGATATCTCGTTAGCTGATCGATCATTGAATCGAGGGGTACTCCCTATGCATGGGGAAACTGGAGGGGACGTCGCTTCGAGCGCCTCTGCTGTGGCCGATAACATGCCAGACACCGGGGCTACAGATTCATTAGATCAGGATACAGTGGCAGAGCCTGATATCAACTACGTTGGGTCATTGGATGCCTTTAACCAGGGGGATCTGACGGGTACTTCACTTACCAAAGATTTAAACCCAGAGGAGGAATTGTCCATGGACAAGGACTTCTCTGGAGACGCTGTGTGTGGGCCTGATATGCCAGTTGAGTCAAAAGACTCGAATGAACAGCCCAAAGACGTTTCGTCGGATGGCTTACTCGGCGCATCTGATCATGCGAGGGACGCTGAGGGCCCATCGTTGTCTCAGTATCAAGAAGCACATAAATTCCAGGATGCCCTGTATGAACAATATAAAAGTAAACTTATAGCAAGGGAGCTTGAGCGCGAGGATGTGTCTGCAGCTGCACCACTTAAGTGGATTCAAGCTTCAGAGATATGTGGAGTGATGGGTGACGATGGCGTAGACAATAAGGAATTCTGGTCTCAACATGGAGCTTCGAGAGACGACTATGGTGTGTTAGCTACTGCTATTGGAGAAATAAAATCGAGACTTGATAACAAAGAGGATCTCGGACAGATCTTACAGGATAAGCGGCTCAAGAACTACTGGAGCATCATGGAAAGTGAACCCATCAGGGTAGCTGAGTATAACGGGAGTTATTTTCTTGATGGAAATGGTAGACATCGTGCTCGAATAGCAGAGGAGCTTGGTCTCCCCGTTCCAGTTAGAGTTACATCACGATTCAGAGAAAAATCAAATTAATTAAATCGGCAATTGTGGTGGAAGAGCTAAGAATAATAAACCGCAGTGTCGTTTAAGACGGCTAAGAGAGGCTGGGAAGTGTGCCTGATGGCACGAAATTAAGTAAGGAGGACGATATGGCTTTTTTTAACAGAAACCCGAATGAGGCGGCATACGTTGGCGGCAGGAAGCACTGGGCTGATGTCATCAAAAGCCCCGTCGATGCACCTGATCTACTTATCTGGCGTCAACCGGAGGAAGATTTCAACACGAACTCTACGCTCATCGTTGGTCCGGGTGAGGAGGCCATCTTCATCAAGGGCGGCATGATAGCGCAGACCTTCAGTAATGGGACCTATAGGCTCTCAACGGAAAACTATCCGTTCATCAGTCGGTTGCGTAATGCCATGAGCGGTGGCATCAGCACCTTCAACTGCGTTGTCTATTTTGTTCGCACGGCCCATAGCGTGGAGATCAACTGGGGTACTGAGTCTCCTATTATGGCGCGTGATAAGATACTGGGGATTACCACCCAAGTGCAGGCAAGAGGCTCTTATAAGGTTATGGTGGAAAATCCCCAAATCTTCTTGACGAAGCTCATAGGTAGCAACACTCCCTTTGAGTCGCAGGACGGATTGACACGCTATTTTAGGAATGAGCTCCAGAGCGAGATCAGAACCGTCATTACCCAAGCACTTAATGACACTGAAGGTGAGCTGCTTGGCATCGAGGCGCGTCTGAAAGAGTTCTCTGATACTATCAAACCGTTCGTTCAGGATATTTTTAGCGGTTATGGACTTAGGTGCGTTCAGTTCGTGGTCTCCTATCTCCATATAGTCGATGACGAACTGCGTAGGATCCATGACGAGCGCCTTATGGGCATGGGCCTGGATAACATGGAGAAGGTGAGAGGGGCTGAGGCTGACAGGGAGGTAATGACGATACTTGGCGATGCGTGGGGAAGGCAGAGGGCTGTAGACACCCTACACGATCTTGCCAACAACCCGAACGCCGGGGGCATCGCGTCGGTTGGTGCAGGCGCGGGCATGGGTATGGCAGCAGGGGGAGCTATCGGATTCATGGCAGAGCAGGCGTTCTCTCCGATACGTAGCGCACCACCTGCCCAACCCCTGCAGCAGGGTAGATCCAGTCGTTTTGTCCAGGAGGGGTCACAGGCGGCAGAGTCTCAGGTGCCTGAGGCCCCTGTCAAGAGCACTAGAGATCTTCTAGTAGAATTGATGAAATACTTTAAGGAGGGGCTCATCTCACAAAGTGAATACGATGCGAAAAAAGCTGAGATCCTGAAACGTATGTAGGCGGTATTCTCATGAACAAGAAGAGCTTGCTTTGGGTGTTGTTGGATCTTGTGTTCCTCGTCGTGTTCAATGTGATCTTCTTCGTTGTTGGCGGGACTGATCACACGGTGTCGGGGTGGATATCCTATGGGTTCATCCATCTCGCGTATGCCATGGTCTTGGTAACCCCCCTTTTGACACGCAGGAGTTCCAGCGCCGCTGTGTTCGGCTTTTCGCTCCATTCGATTGCCGCAACCTACTTTCTGGTCGAACTCTTTGTGGGTGTGGTTTTCATCGCGCTGAATCAAACAGATGTTAAGTTGGCCCTTGTCGCGCAGGTATTACTTCTCGGGGGCTTCCTTGTGATGCTCCTATCGCACCTCATTGCCAATGAGCACACTGGTGATGCCACAGTGAGGGCAGAGGCCGAGATCGCATACATCAAGGATGCCTCGATCCGTTTGGGGGCCATGCTCGGATCGACCAATGACGCGCAGGCATACAGGGCGATAGAGAGGGCCTATGATGTCGTGCGCACGAGTCCTACACGAAGTGACGTGAGCGTGGCCCAATATGAGCTCGGTATTCTCGACACGATTGGATTATTGGAACAGGCGCTGCGCAATGGTGACACCGCTGGCATCATTAACGCTTCATCGCGCATCGCCAACCTTGCGAGCGAGCGCAATCAGCGTTTGAGGCTTACGCAACGATGAGGGTGGACGAGACGAGTGGCTCTTATCCGTGCGACCGTTGAGTTTGTCGTGTTTGCCAGGTAACGAAAGCCAGTTGGTACATAGACTGGCTTTCGTTACTGAACATCCACTCAAAGCTATCTCCTTCCATATGTCACTTCGTACGGACGCTAGACGAGAGTCCCATCAGATGAACGACCAGATGAACGGAAGTCAAGCGACGGGAACTCGACGGTGTTGCCGTGCCTCTCTACGGCACGTCCCATGTGACGCCACCCCGATGCCTCAGCCCCTCATCGCGCTTGGGAGCACCCCGGTCACCCCACTGAAGGCCTTTGTGAATGCGCTTGGCTTGGCGTAGCCGACGCGTCTCGATATCTGTCGTATGGGGAGGTCAGTGTCGGAGAGTAGCTCCATCGCGCGCTCCATGCGGATGCGCTTGACGAAGGCTGCGGGCGTGCATCCGTACCGCTGCCTGAACAGCGTCTTGAATTTGGTCCTCCCCATGCAGGCTAGGCACGAAAGGGTCTGGCAGTCGAGGCATGCGTCGAGGTTGTGACGGATGAACGTCTCGACCTCGTTGAGCGAGCGGGCATCCTCTGCGGCCAGCCTCCGTGGGGGCACGCGCAGTCCGGGTGGGCGTGTGCCCGCGAGGTCCTCACCAAGGGTGCCTCGCTTCTCTCGCCTTTCGATCTCCCCGGCGCGGTCGAGGACCAAGGCGACCGTCTCGGCGACCGCTCCCTCGTAGAACAGGGTTGCGCCGATGCCGCGCCCGCGGTAGGCCCGTATCTGCCTGAACAGCGCTGCCAGCGCAGGGAAGTCCCTGCTGCCGTTCACGAGCTTGAAGGCCCTCCTGACGTTGGGAATGTCACCAAAGCGCTCTCGAAGGTAGAGTCGGTAGTAGTCGGGCGAGATGGTGATGCTCGTGGCACGACTCACCGCGCCCCTCTCGCAGCGGGCGACGTACTCTGCCCCCTCGTCGGCGACGTATGTGCCGATGACATGGCTGCCCGTGGGGCAGAGGGAGCTGCGCACGTC